>Ga0187823_10000247_pt1 | contig 13410 bp, 12 predicted proteins | sample NC_wetland_sal_i_12_FD_132968 | JGI IMG/M metagenome (GOLD analysis project Ga0187823, IMG submission 132968) | Wetland sediment microbial communities from Neuse River Estuary, North Carolina, USA - SourceSoil_3 | ecosystem: Environmental > Aquatic > Freshwater > Wetlands > Sediment | place...
AACCGCCAATTTCAAGTCGCTCTTACGGCAAACAATTCGGCGAGTTTGCCTTTTGACGGCGCGGTGCGTGCGATTAGCGCCGCCCTCGACAGAATTCCTCATCCGAATTATTTCGTGAAATTCACGGGGACGGTGAAGATCCTGGACGAGACCACGCGCAGCCTGATCGTGGCATTTTTGCTGGCTTGTATTTTCATGTACATGGTGCTGGCCGCCCAGTTTGACAGTTTTCTCCATCCGTTCACGATCATGCTCAGTCTTCCGCTCTCGATACCGTTCGCATTGCTGACATTGTGGCTCACCCACCGGACACTCAATTTGTGGAGCGCTCTGGGCGTATTCCTTTTGCTGGGAGTTGTGAAGAAGAACGGAATTCTTCAGGTGGACTACACGAACCGGCTGCGCAAGGAAGGGGTGCCCTTGCGCGAAGCGATTGTTCGAGCCAATCACGTCCGGCTGCGGCCAATCCTGATGACCACGCTGGCGATTGTCGCAGGGCTGATTCCCACAGCGACGGGCATCGGAGCCGGCGCGGCGCAGAGGTCTGCAATTGCATTGACGATTATCGGCGGGCAATCGCTATGCCTGCTGCTTACACTTCTGATTACGCCCGTCGCATATTCCTTCTTTGCCGAAGTGGAAGCGAAGCAGGTTCGGATTCCGTGGGAGGCCGGGCTAGCCAAAGTACGACTGGGAGTTGCTCGCCTCTTTAGCTGACCTTTTGGCGTCGATTATTTATGGGAGATCGGAACGGACGAGGCGCCCTTGGGCTTCTCTTCAGCGGCTTTATCGGCAGCACGGGCTCCGGCGAGGATATTCACTGCGTCGTTGTTGTCTTCGCTGCAGGCGTACTCGAATATGGGCCCGTTCACGCGACTCATGGGGATGATGGCTGACCAAGGCTTCGTCCATGTGGTCGGGTCGTCCACTGTGAACTTATACTCGATTGTGTCCTTGTCGATCCGCGTAAAACGCTCGGTAATCTTGAGAGTCTTAGGATTGGCGTTGCGGTAGGTGGCTTGCGGCCTGAAATTGGTGTTCTCGACGACCAGCGTATCGCCCTCCCAGTGGCCGCGCGCGTCACCATGCCACTGGTGAATGTTTGCCGAGACGTGCGGGCCTGCGTCGATCGGTATGACGCGGACCTCGCTTCCGACCTCTCGTTCAATGGCCACGTATCCGGGGCTTTGGACGATCAGCATATTGCTGTTGTACTCGGCAGGGAGAAGGGGCGGTCCAGCCTGCATGGAGATGCACGTTGTGTTCAAACCTAAATCCGCCGGAACATCGGCGTGCACAATTCCGCCACCGTGATGATCGTCTTCGACGTAGGTGAAGCCGCCCCTGCGGGTGGGCCGAGCCTTGGCCTCTGCCGTCAGAGGAGGAATTCTGCCGTCTGGCGGATCCACGACGAGCGATGATCGCGGGTTCGGCCGGATTCCATTTTGCCAAGGGCTGAGCGCATAAGTATTAACGTCATAATCGACGGAAGTGGGGTTATACAATTCGCCGAAGCCTTCGATGCCTTCCACGGAGGCTCCTTCGTAAGTGACCTGCAAACCCGCCTTGTAGACTTCCTGCATTTCCTTGTCGGTCAAAAACTCTCTGCCCTGATATTTGGCGGGGCGTTCCAGTGGCGTAAAACTCAGGTTCGTCCAATAGCCGTGCAGGTCTGGCCGCCCGTCCGGAGTGCGCGGAACGGCGCTGCGTGTTTCGTTCTTGCTTGGTGGCTTGGTAGACTCCCTAGCCTGGGGCACCGGTTTTGCACTAGGTGAGCCACTCTGTCCGGCGAGGAATCGCGGCGCCAAGACTGGCGTCAGCAGCGCGGCACACACAACAAACCGAATGTAAAAACGGCGCTTCATCTCAGGCATCCTCAGGGGCTTTTCAGTGCACGCCGACGTTGCTCTTCGACCCCAAGCGCTACTTCTTAGACGAGTCGTCGTTCTTGGTGGCCGGCGCGATATCGTCCTTCGTCGGAGTGGCTACTTCGCCTTCGGCTCCGGGAGCAGATCCGCCGAAAAGGAATTTGCGCCCGTCGGGGAAGGTCATGTTGACGCCGACACCCTTATGCTCAAACGCCTTGGACTGATAGCCCTGGATGATCAGTTCCGTTCCGACTGGGATAGTGGCTTTAGTCACCCCATGCCTGATGAGGGAGTTCGGGCAGCCACCTTCAAAACCCCAGTTGGTCGTCGTGCCATCGGCAGCTTTCTCGTCGCACCAGAACCAGGAGTGTGGATTGATCAGCTCAACCTTCGTGATCATACAGTGCACGACCACGGGCTTATTTGTATCGAAGGTGGCCGCAAAAGCGTGATGGGCCTGCATCGGCATGGTGCCCGCCAGCAAACCCAGAGTAACCACGAGTACTGCCATCACCAAAGCCGCTCGCATCTGTTTTCTCTCCTCTCTACTATTCAAACTCGCTCACTCCAGCAAACCGTGACCGGCTAGTTGATCTGGGAGATCTTCTTAGCCTTTTCCGCTGCAGCTTTCTCAGACGCACGGGCGCCTGCCAGGATATTGACCGCGTCGTTGTTGTTCTCGCTGCAATCGTACTCGGGTATCGGACCTTCCATATGGCTCAGCGGAACAATTGCGGTCCAGGGCTTCGTCCAGGTGGATGGATCATTGATTGTAAATCTGTATTCGATCATGTTTTGATCGGTGCGCGTGAAGTATTCCGTAATGCTCAACGTCTTCGCACTGGCACCTTGGAACGTGGCGCCCGGACGGAAATTGGAGGTCTCAACGACCAGCGTGTTACCTTCCCAATGTCCGCGCGAGTCTCCATGCCACCGATGAACCCCTTGTGAAAGAGCTGGCCGGCCGTCCAAGGGGATGAGCCGAGTCTCATTGTTCCATTCGTATTCGATCATCACGTAGCCAGCGCCCTGGACGATCTGGAAGTTACTGTTGTAGGCGCCTGGAACGATCGGCGGTCCGCCAAACGAAAGGCACCGCTCGCCGAGATTCAAGTCCTCGGCGACATCGGCCTTCACGGGCGCATTGGGATCGGCATAGTCCTGGTTGGGACCATGTTTCCGCGCAGCCTCTCTCATCTTGGCCGCTTCGGGTGTAAGAGCGGGGATTTTGCCATCCGGCGGGTCTACCACAAGTGAGGTTCGCTTGTTGGGAGCGACACCTTCTTGCCAGGCGCTGAGGCCATATACCGTCGCGTCGTAAACCGGCGTCTCGGCAAGATCGTTAAAGGTGAATTCGTAACTGTGTTGAATGCCTTCCTTGTGGATTTGAGCTGCCTCTTCGTCCGTCAAGAACTCTCTATTGCCGTACTTGGCAGGACGTTCCATGGGCGTGAAGCTGAGGCTGGTCCAATAACCCTGCAGGTCTGGCTGGCCATCCGGAGTTCGATGCAGCACCCAGGTTTTCTTCGCCGCGTTGGTATCGGCCTTCCCGGCCGCACCTGATTTTGTTTGGGCCGCAAGCCATACAGACGCGGATAACAGTGCCACCAAAGCTAGCGCAAAGGTTTGCGCTGAAACCCTAAAACGATTACCCATGTCACCCTCCTCAATATCTATTTGCCTGGGTTTTTGTAATAGGGGCCGTAGAGCAATTTCTCAACAAATTCCACGCAATCGAAATCCACGAGTTGAACATTCTTTTCCATGCGGCGGTAAAGCGGAAAGCTCACCTTCCATGGGCGCGTAAAGACGTTCGGATCCTCGATCGTGGCTTCATACATTATGTGATAAGGGCTGACCAAAGTATAGCGCTCGACAACGTGGAGGGCGTCACTGTGATAATCACCCGCCCGATCAAACCAGGTGTAGGGAACGAACCCGGTCGTGTCGATGACCAGTGTGTCTCCTTCAAAATGGCCGTGCGACCATCCCATCCAACTATCCGCGGGAGCTTCTTTAGGAGCTTCCTTGTCATTGTCCTTCATGTAAATGGTGCGCAGAGTGTGCCCGAACTCGTAGACCATCATTATGTGGTCTGTACTCTGAATAATTTGAAATGGAAAGGGCTCATAATTGGCGCGCGGGATGCCGGGCCGATAGCACTTGAGCTCCGGGTCGCCTGTATCATGGCGCCGGTCATCGCTGGTGATATTCACGAGCATGCGCTTTTCGGCATTGGCTTTTTTTTGCGCCAACGCTTCGGGCTTGTACGGGATCTCTCCGCCCTCGACGATCCCTTGTCCTCCAGGCCATGCGCCGTAAGCACCCATGATGTCTGGGTGCGGGCCTGCCTGCGCATCATGATCCTGAATGTCGATATCGGCGGTGACAAAGGATTGCCAAATTCCGTCAAAGTCGGGCTTACCGTCCGCTGTATGCGGCGCCTTATAGGCTGGAAAATCGCCAGGAGTGGCAATCTTAGAGGCGGCCGGAGCGGTACGCGCAGGCGGCTGTTGAGCGGAGGTCTGGGCTTGAACGGCAATAGGTGCGCAGGTAACCAGGAGAAGGGAGAGCAGAGAAGCTTTCATATTTAGGTGATCCCCCACAATACTGTTGGAACGCTACGCACTTACGCCAAAACCTACGCTTGAATCATTCGAGTGTCAAGGGTTGGCCTTGCCGAAAGGGCGGCCATTCGGGTAATGAAAGCCTACTTGACAGGCAGGAATTCGGAGTGGGATAAGGTTCGGCTATCTGGCGGTCCGGAACGTTCAGGAGAGCGATCGTGAAAATAAAATTATTGCTGGCGTTGGTGTTTGTGATGGGAGTCGCGGCTGCAGTTTGGGCGGCCAATCAAACGGACCCACTTCCCGCCACCGGCGGGGATATTCAGATTACGCCGATCATGCACTCGAGCGTACAGCTGGAATACGCGGGCAAGGTGATACAGATCGATCCAGTGGCGACATACGACAACGTTGAGCTTCCACTGTTGGGAAAGTTCGACGCGTTAAAGCAGGCGGATTTGATCCTCATTACCGACATTCATCCGGAAAATTTCGATGTGGCCGAGGTTACTAAACTCAGAAAGCCTGGAGCAACGGTGGTAATGCCTGCGGCTGCGGCGACCGAGGCCGGTGCGAAGATTGCATCACCAACGATAGTCCTAGCGAACGGCGAAATGAAAATGGTGTCGGACGTAGGCATCGAAGCTGTGCCCATGTACAACATACAGCACGGACCGAAGGCCGGCGAAGTCTATCATCCCAAGGGCCGCGGAAATGGCTACGTGCTCACGTTAGGGGGAAAGCGGCTGTACTTTATGGGCGACACCGAATGCACGCCGGAGGCGAAGGCTGTCAAGGATATCGATGTGGCGTTCGTACCAATGAACATGCCGCAGACGATGACTCCGGGCGACGCGGCCGAGTGCGTCAAAGCTCTTCAGGCGAAGATCGCCTACCCCTATCATTACGAAGGGCAGAAAAGGGATGAGGCGTTTATCAGAGCGCTTTTAAGAGGATCGAACGTCGACTTTCGAGCCAGTCTAAGGTGATGCCAAACAACCGCGCGGTCCAGATCGAGAAGAAGTAAGACCCGCACATCGCCCAAGCTGCGATCTCTCGAACGTTTTACTTCTTCGTAGGAGCTGCCGGTTTTTCTGAGGCAGCGGCCTTTTCCGTGGCGCGGGCTCCCGCCATTATATTCACCACATCCATATTGCTTTCGCTGCAGGCGTATTCGAAAAAAGGACCCTTGATCGCGTGCAAAGGCACGATGGCCGTCCAAGGCTTTGTCCAAGTGCTGGGATCGTCAATCGTAAAACTGTATTCGATCTGATCCGCGGCAATGCGCCTAAAACGCTCCGTGATTTTGAGAGTTTTGGGGTTGGCGTTCCGGAAGGTAGCTTCGGGCCTGAAATTCGTGGTCTCCACGACCAGCGTGTCGCCTTCCCAATGGCCGCGCCCGTCCCCATGCCAGCGACGGATGTTTGGCGAAACATGCGGGCGCCCATCGAGAGAGATGATACGTAGCTCAGACCCATACTCAGCTTGCAGCACAATGTAATTCGAATTCTGCATGATGTAGAGACCATTGTTGTAGGCGCCGGGAAGAATGGGCGGTCCGCCGCTCATAGAGACGCAAGTAGTGCGCATGCCGATATCGCGAGGAGTATCTGCATGCACGATTCCGCCGCCATGGCCATCCGGCTCGATGTAGTCGCGGTCACCAATCGCTCTCGGCCTCTTTAAGGCCTCCGGCGTTCGGGGAGGAAGTCTGCCATCGGGCGGGTCTACAATCAGCGAGGTGCGCTTGTTGGGTGAGAATCCCTCTAGAGCGGGAGTGAGCCCGAAAGTAGTCGAGTCATAGACCGGCTCCTCCACCGGATCATCGTAGGTGCGGTCATAACCGCGCTGCAAGCCGGTCTTTTGGGCCTCCTCGGCCTCTTTATCCGTCAAAAATTCTCTGCCAGCATATTTGGCCGGCCTTTCCAAAGGCGTGAAGCTCTCGCTCGTCCAGTATCCATGCAGATCCGGCTGACCATCAGGAGTACGCGACATGGTCCAGCCCTTTGTAGTGGCTGTAGCCTTTGCGCGTGCGTTGGCGGATTTCGTATTCGCATCGCGCACCGCGACCGCCGACTGTGCTGCGACATATGTGGGCGCAACCAAAACAGCCGCCAAAATCATTTGGGCGGCCCTCGATGGCACCGCGAGATGATTGGTCATCTGGACCTCCTCTTTACTTGGTGGGCCGCTTGCTGTACTGGCCGTACAACAAGTCCAAAACGAACTCGGTGCAGTTGAAGTCCACTAATTGGATGTTCTTCTCCATGCGGCGATAAAGCGGGAAGCTCACTTTCCAGGGGCGGGTAAATACGTTCGGATCTTCGATCGTGGCTTCATACATGATGTGGTAAGGACTGACTTGCGTATAGCGTTCGACTACGTGCAGAGCATCGCTGTGGTAATCTCCGGCCCGATCAAACCAGGTGTAGGGAACGAAGCCGGTCGTGTCGATGACCAGCGTGTCTCCTTCAAAATGTCCGTGCGACCATCCCATCCAACTATCGGCCGGAGGGTCCTGCGGAATGGTCTTGTCGTTCGGGTTCATATAGATGGTGCGGACCGCACGCGCAAACTCATAGGAGAACAGGATCGTATCTGTGCCTTGAATAATCTGAAATGGAAAGGGCATGTAGTTGGCGCGCGGCACGCCGGGGTTGTAACACTTGAGTTCGGGATCGCCCGTGTCATGCCGATGGGGATCGCTGGTGATATTCACGACCATGCGCTTCTCGGCATTGGCCTTTTTTTGCGCCAGCGCTTCAGGCTTGTACGGAATTTCGCCGCCCTCGACGATACCTTGTCCTCCAGGCCACGCTCCATAAGCGCCCATAATGTCTGGATGCGGGCCGGCCTGCGCGTCATGATCCTGAACATCTACATCAGCGGTGACAAAAGCCTGCCAAATTCCGCTGAAATCGGGTTTGCCGTCTGCCGTACGAGGCGCCTTGTAGGGTGGGAATTGGCCGGGAGTTGGAACGCGGCTGCCGGCCGTAGCTGCAGACTGAGCGGCGGCGGGAGTATGCCCAGCTGGTATCAGTAAGGCGCCGGCAATTGCAAAAGTGAGCGCGATATTTCGCAAGTTATGGCGCATCGGAGTCCACGATTGGCGGACGGGGCCAAGACTACGTTCATAGCGATTCCATGTCAAGGGACAGCAGTCTAGGAGTGCGTCGCGCCGCCCATTAGTCTCGAGGGCTGTAGTATCCGGTTCGAGCGCGTGCGGTGAGCGGCAGGTCGTGTGAGGGGTTAAGACCGACCTTGATTCGGTGCCAGCTACCGTCGTGACGAACATCAGTCGGCTTATAGCCGAGAACGTATTGGCTCCGCAGTTCCGTTCCGATCTTTCCAGCGAGATCAACCAATTCGCTCAAGTTCGCAGCCTCAAAAAGATGACCACCAGTCATCTCGGTAAGTTCGGAAAGCAGTCCGGGACCCTCGCGCTCTTCGCTTGTTCGCTTCATGTCGCGGGCATCAAAAATTCCGAGCGCATAAAGCTGGCAGTCGGACTCTTTCAAGAGATTGCGGATCTCGGTTACATGGTGCCGGCTGTGGTTGTCCCCTCCGTCGGAAAGGACCAGCAGGATGTGCCTATCATGGACTGCGCTTTTCATCTGCGCCACGCCGGAATAGATCGCGTCCAAAAGGGCGGTGCGGCCGTTTGGCCTTAATGACGCGAGCCGCCGCTGCAGTTGCTCTGTATCCGAAGTGAAGCGGCTGTTGAGTTCGGCTCGGTTATTAAAGCTGACGAGGAAGAATTCGTCTTGGGGATTCGATCTCTGCAAAAAATTGGCCAAGGCTTGCTGTGAGGCGTCGATCTTATCGGCCATGCTGCCGCTGTTGTCGAAGAGCAGCCCAATCGAAGCGGGAACATCTTCGTTCGAAAAGCTCAAAATCTCCTGCTCGACATTGTCCTCAAAGAGCCGGAAGTTTTTCTTTTGCAGATTGGGGACAGGGTGGCCGGAAGCGTCGGTAACACCGACATTGACAAGCACCATGTCCACGTCGATCTGGATGGAGCCCTCTGCGGGTTGGCGTTTATGCGGTGCCAACGGACCGTTGACCTGGGCGCTGGCGGAAGGAAAGATGACGGCAGCTCCAAGCAGGGCAAGTAAGGCGCTTTTGGCTCTTTGTCTCATGGCCGCTCCGCTCGCGGGATTACCTGTCGCGTTGGATGATGCGGCCCGCTGCATGGGCCAGATCTTAGACCGGTAACACGGTGTTACGCGATGGCACTTGCGTCGGGTACGGTCTAGTACTCCTAACCCAAGTCTTTTCTGCAGGCTACGGATTCGGAACCTCTCCTGAGGGCGCTATCGAGGAAGGTTGGAGCACGTCTGCCCACCAGTACTTGCTGCCTTGATTCAGTTAATAGCCGAACGGTACGCCCGCCGAGTTATTCAGTTCAGTCCCCAAGTTCGCACAGATAGACTTTGGATACGGCGGTTGGCATTACAAAGCGGGTGTGTCGGGAATCCGTTCCCCCGCTGGTCGGGCAGCAACAAATCCCTTAGAGGAGAAAGAAAACAAATGCGACGATTCATGTTCGTGAGTTTGGGGCTAGCGATCGCGTTAGTCCTTTTGTCGATTCCGAGCTTCGCGCAGGAAATCTACTACCCGAAAGTGGAGGCATTCGGCGGGTTCTCCATCTCCAGCGCGGCAGTGTCGTCAGTCGATCCTACAACCGGTTTGGCGACATCCCTCCGAGAATCATTTATGGGCTGGCAAGGTTCGGTGAACGGCAACCTTACTCACCATCTGGCCATCGTGGGTGATTTCGGGGGGCAGTACAAAAGCCTTCCTGGAGTGACCGGTGCGGGCGCCACTGTTAGCGGCGTCAGCCTTAACTCCTATCAGTTCCTGTTTGGTCCGCGAATCATGTTCCGCAGGTCGAGAATTACGCCTTTCGTGCATGCGATGTTCGGAGGCGTCAAGGAAGGCATAGGCAGCACGACCCTATCAATCCTTGGCACATCAGTGACCACGCCTGCCGTATCCTCTACGGGCTTGGGAATGGCAATGGGCGGTGGAATTGACGTTAACCTCAATGACCGCCTTGCGCTCCGCGTTCCGCAGTTCGACTGGACTCCGATGCATATCGGCGGAGTGTGGGAGAAGAACGTAATCCGCATCGGCATCGGCTTGGTCGTGAAGGCCGGCGGAAAATAAATCGATAAGTCGTGCCGGCAACTGCTGGCACGAGTTCATCAACTGGAAAAAGCCCTGCCCGGAATCTTCCGCGGCAGGGCTTTCTTTATGGATCATCGCTTAGAGAATAAACGCAAGTTTTCGTTTCGTAATGACCTCTCACGCGTATGATTGCATCGAATGGGCGACGTCGGAGATAGGGAACCAACCAGCCCGATTAGCTGCACAGATTAGCTACACGTTGTTTAGCTTCACGCAACAGGGGTAAAAGGCCGCTGCGGTTTAAGGGGCTCGTTACGCTCGATTAATGGGGCCATGTCCGCCTGTGGGACAAGCGCGCCCTCTACGCATGATCCGAGAGCCACTCATAGCACCATCGCCATTTGATGCTTCGAGCTCCTTTCGGCATTGGATAAGGATCAGCCGCTTCGCCAAGGGCATTTTCCTTCTGGCGCTTGGGTGTGTGCCGTGCGCTAGCATCCACGCACAAGAGCAGCCTTGTAAGATCATTCCCTCTGGTCAGGAATTCTGGATTCGTCTTACTGATCCGGTTTCTACGTACAGTTCAAAACAAGGAGCAGCGATTCAGGCGATGATCATCGCTTCTCCGACCTGCGATAATTCTCCTGTTTTTCGAGGAGGAACCCGACTGCAAGGGCGCATTACCCATGTGCGCAGAGTAGGGCTGGGCGTATGGCATGGCTCATCTGCGGTGACCATCGATTTTGACACGGTTCTTGCCGGTGAACAATCTCTGGCTGTAAAGACCAGAATCGAAGAGGTTGCTAATGGGCGCGAAACTGCCAAACGCGGCGTCATCCAGGGAGTGGGAGGACGAGCGACGCCGCAACAAGTGATGACCACGCGCCTGCTGCACCTTCCTTTCTGGAACACCGAGGCTTATTGGATATTTTTGTTGCGGCGCGGCGTCTTCCCTTTCTCGCCCGAGCCAGAAATCTACTTGCCTGTCGGAACAGATCTGCGCGTGAGATTGATGGCTCCGCTCGAACTTCCTGAGGGGATGTTAGAAACCCGTCAAGATGAAAATACAAACGACACGGAAATCGATGCAAATATCCGTGAGAAGTTGTTGTCGTTGCCGATCCGCAGCGTGACTCACTCAGGGCGGCCCTCGGACATAGTGAACCTGGCATTTATAGGTTCACGTCAGCAAATTGAAACGGCATTCCAGGCCGCGGGCTGGACCTATGGTGATTCCGTGTCCACGTGGTCCGTGCTTCGTGAGATGCGCGCTTTCAGCTCACTAAACAGCTATACCCACTTGCCAATCTCAAACCAGTGGCTCGCGGGAAAAGCTTCCGATATCAGGATGGAGAAGAGTTTCGACAGCTATCAAAAACGCGAGCACATCAGAATTTGGAACGAGGATGGGCTCGAGCGGGATCTTTGGGTTAGCGGTGCCATTCGGGAGACAGGCGCCACCTGGTCGCTTCGTACTGGAAGATTTATCCACCACGTGGATGCAAATCTAGACGCGGAACGCGACAAAGTTGTGCGTGACTTAACGCTGAGTGGATGCGTTGCCGATGTTCATCGCTTGCAGCGCGAGGAAAGCCCGGAACGAGAGAAGAACGCTAGCGGAGATGTGCTGTGGACCGACGGAGGCATTGCAGTCATAGAGCTCAAAGACTGTGAAGCCCCATCCCCGGCCCTTACCTCGACCGACGTGCCTTGGCGACCTAAATCGCGGCTAAAGCGTTTCGTGCGAGCTCAGGCGCTTTCGATTCACGATCTCTGGCGGTCCAACGTGATCTACGTGTCTTTCGACCTGAGCCTAACAGTAATTCGCTCCTTACGGAATCGGCGCACGCTTGAGTACGAAACGAACGCGAATATCAGCCAAATGTGTGCCCGGCGAGGCGAATTAAGATGCGGAGAAGTGGCTCAACTCCCGAACGAAGTGAGCAATCAGGGGAAGCTCTCAACTCCAGTCAATTAGCTGCAGCGGGAACCCTACCGTATTAATATGTTGGCCCCATCAATACGCTGGCGATTCAGGTGCGGCCTCGCCATTTCCTTTGGTTCGCTTCTCAGGCAGTACGCGGCCATCTTCCAGGACGAAGCGAGCCCCGGATAAGCGCGGCGCGCCCGATTTGGCAGGGTGACCGGTAACTGTAATCTTGTCCCCCGGTTTGAATATGTCCTTACTAAAGCCCGCGCCGGATTCCTGATGGGGATTCCCCAGTTCGGCGCCCCAATGTACTAGGTTGCCCTTATCGTCGGTGGCGTCGAATAAAAGGCCACAATGGGGATTGGCCCATATCCATTCAGTCACAGTTCCTTTCACCGTAACCGACTTCTCCGTTTCGTATGCAACGCCAGTTCCGTGGTGTGCAAAGAGCGGTGTGCATGCGAGGGCCAGCGTCACAACTGCGGCGACGGAGATCCAGACCTTGAGATTCATAAGATTGCCTCCCGGAAGTTAACTTTTTATCACAGAGCCGCGCAGACAAACAATGCCCGCCATGCAGGAGAACTTTGAGCCTACTTGGGTTTGTCAGAAGGTTTGCCTAAGCCTTCGGATGCGGGTTCGCCATAAAATTCGTTATATTCCCTGGTCTGAGAAGGCGAACACTCCTGCTCAAAGAAGTCGAACTTGGGTGACTGCAACCGCAAGGACAGTCGATCGAGGGCGACCCAAGGCTTCGTGTAATACTTCGGGTCATCGATGATGATGGTCATTTCCAGGTGCTTTGCATCGACACGGTGATAGCGTTCGATCACGTGTAAAGCCGTACTGTGTGGGCGCCCGGCGTTATCAATCCACGTCTTGTCGTTGAATCCGTTGGATTCAGCTTCGAAAGTATAATCATCGATCCACTTGCCTACCGAATATCCCCACCACCTCGACTCCGAAAGGTCGGGCATATAACTCCAACTCGGGTCTTCGGGATTCTTGGGCAGTTCACGCCCATCGGTCCAGATCACACGCCATTTTTTGTTGAATTCGTACAAGATCACCACATTGTCTGGATTCTGCATGATCCAACTGGTGCGAAAATTATGAAGAGCGACGCGCGGAAATCCCTGGGGATCGCAGCCCGGCATTGGATCGTTGGTTTGCACCGGGGGAACTTGCCGGTAACCAAAGGTGGGCTTATTCGCCATATAGGCTTTCTGGCCCTCGGGGGTAAATGGAGGCTCATGTCCGGGCTTCCCATCTGCGGGTATTGCTTTGGCACCATCTGCCCCAACATCATCGGCTAAGGAACGCGCGGGCTCCCAAATACCAGACAGATCGCGGCGTGGAGCCGGACCCGGTTTTTCATTCGGGAAATCGGGATCGTAAACCGCTCCCGGCTCCCGCGTAAATGGGATTTGGACCGTCTGCGCGTACGCGAGAGGCGAAAATGTTAGCGCCGCAATAATGAATGCGGCTGCCCGTGCAACTGTGAAATGCGCTGAACGGCTTGACATGCGAAGATGCCTTTCATTTTCGAAACAGATTGAAACTCTGGCTCGTTTCATGACTGACTTAGTGCTCGCACGCAGGATCATATGCCTGCTATTCCGCACAAACCTGCTTCTTACTGTGTAGGACCTTCGTCGGGTTTGGGTCCGGCGGGTTTGATGTACTCGGTTCCTGCTCCGGCCTTCAACACCTTGCCGTCGGCAAACAGGACGTCTTGTATGCTCCCGCCGGGTTTGCCATTCCGAAGGGGTCGCAGGCTGACGGTAACTTCATCTCCGGCCTTGAACGAGTCTCTTCTCCAGCCGTTTCCGATCATGTTGATGGGAGCTTGCGTCTCTCCGACCCAATGGGCAACCTCGCCACTCTGATCCGTAACGTCGAACCTTAAGAGACA
>Ga0187823_10000250_pt1 | contig 13348 bp, 10 predicted proteins | sample NC_wetland_sal_i_12_FD_132968 | JGI IMG/M metagenome (GOLD analysis project Ga0187823, IMG submission 132968) | Wetland sediment microbial communities from Neuse River Estuary, North Carolina, USA - SourceSoil_3 | ecosystem: Environmental > Aquatic > Freshwater > Wetlands > Sediment | place...
CATTCGGGTTCCGGCCGCAGACGCCGGACATCACCAGCTCCAACCCCACCCTCGGACAGGGCGGGCCCCGGGCGCTCCAGCTGGGCCTGAAGCTGATCTTCTAAACTAAAATCAGGCTGCTCTTCGAGTGTGAGAAATAGAGCAGCGATAACAAAAAGGGCCGGAGTCGAGTTCGACTCCGGCCCTTTTTTATTTAGATTAATCCCATCGAGCGGTGTATTGTATCCGCGCATAAGGGGCTAAGTCCTGGGTGCGAGTCGGGGTGACTGCTTCAGGGCCTTTCCTTATCGCTTAGGGATCAATCTCACCGGAGGTGTGCTTATGGGGCTCCTTGCTTCAACGTCTCACCGGCCATGCGTGTTCTCGTTGCGCAACGCGATTGGGATTTTATCTCTGAGCGTTGCAGTTCTACTTGGGGCTTCGCAGTTGTTTGCGCAAGGAAATGCGGGGCGCATTCTCGGCAGCGTTACCGATCAATCCGGCGGCGCGGTCGTCGGCGCTACTGTCACAATTATTGATACGCAAAGAAATCTTACGCGGACCGTAACCACGGACAGCGCGGGTGAATACAACGTTCCCAACCTTCTGCCCAGCACTTACACCGTTAGTGCGGCGCTTCAGGGCTTTAAGACTGCCGAGCGTTCCGGCGTCACGCTCGAGGTCAATCAAGACCTGCGTGTCGACCTCACCCTCCAACCCGGCGAGCAGACCGAAAAGGTCACCGTGACCGGCGAAGTGCCGATCGTCGAAACCACCAACGCCGAACTCGGCGGCACTTTGCAGTCAACGATTATCGACAACCTGCCCTTGAATGGCCGTAATTTTGAAAATCTTCTGCAACTGCGGCCCGGCGTGACGATTTATCCGGGCGGTTCCGGCTGGACCCAAAGCACCAACGGGCTCCGCCCGCAGGACAACATTTATTTGATCAATGGAGTTGATGCCACTGACCCTTGGATGAGCCAGAGTGTTTTCAACGCTGTCATGGCTTCCGGCGATGCAGGAACGATCCTACCCGTAGACGCCATTGATGAATTCAAGACTGAAGAAAATCCCCGCGCGGAATATGGCTGGCGGCCCGGCGCTGTGGTCAATATAGGAATCAAGTCCGGCACAAACAATGTTCACGGTTCAGGCTACGCTTATGGCCGCGACACTTTGTTTGATGCGCGTGACTATTTCAACCCGGATTACTGCCCTTCGGCGGCTCCCTGCGCCACTACGAAACAACCTGTCGCGCTCGAACAATTTGGTGGCACTTTCGGCGGACCGATCAAAAAAGACAAGCTTTTCTACTTCGTGAATTATGAGGGCCAGCGCTACTCGATCGGAAATCCGGACTTACATTCTGGCCTCCCGACTGTGACTGATTTGGTCAGTGCCTGTCTCGCCGCGCTTCCAGCCAACGGAGGCCCAGGGCTGGCTCCGCTCAGTGCGTCGTTAGCCGGGCTCACTAGCACGTGCGCAGTCGATCCGTCGAAAGCCACAACCGCCCCTGGCGTCGGTCCCTTCCAGGGTCTCTTCCCGTCCACCACGACGGGTACTTATTTTACAGATTTGCCTAACAACAACACAGTCAACGGCGGTCTCGCCAAGATCAATTATCACCTCAATGACAAACACTCTCTCGAAGGCATGTATTTCATCAGCCAGGGCGATGACCTGGCCACGGACGCCCCAACTACTCAAGTTGCCGATCCCTGGTTGACCACCGAACACGCGCGCTCCCAGGCTGGCTCAGGCGATTGGACCTGGACGCCGAGCTCCAGCTGGGTCAATGAAGCCCGAGTTGGCTACGCCCACTATTACCAGCTCTTTGAAACCAATGACCACTCGGAAAATGCCGCCAACTACAGTTTTGACGGCGTCACTTACGAGGTGCCCACGGGCATCACCAACCCCTTATACGGCGGATTCCCTGGAATAAGGATCAGATCCTTTGACAGTAACTTCAGATTTGGAGGCGGCTGGCCCAAGATTATTGGACCCGACGGCGTTCTCACGCTCCTGGATCACGTCTCCTATCTCCGCGGCAGGCATTCGTTCAAGCTTGGCGGCGAAGTCCTCGTGAATTGGTCCACCGAAGACGAAACCTCGAATGCCAAGGGGCCGATGCAATTCAAGAATCTGAACACCTTCTTTGCAGGCACCCTCCGCCAGGCGAATCTGTTTCTCGGAGATCCCATAAGGAACTTGAGCAATAAAGGTTACGCGCTGTTCCTTCAGGACGACTGGCGCGTAAAGCAGCGATTGGTCGTCAACCTCGGGATTCGTTACGAAATCAATACGGTCGTCAAAGATAAGCGCGGCGAGTTGGCCAACTTCGATCCGACCTCCCCGACTGGCCTCGTTCAAAGCAATAATTCTTACCAGGGCGATCACAAGGATTTCGCGCCTCGCCTGGGTCTTGCCTGGGACGTCCAAGGCAACGGCCGAACGGTGATCCGCGCCGGTGCCGGCATCACCTACGAGCAGATGGGCTTCGATGTCCTGAATGGCGAAGGCAACCTGCTCGGTCTGCGAACCATGCCGACCGGCCTCCCTCGCTTCAACAACGGCAGCACAACCTCGCTGCCGACGAGCGGCAATATCGATCTCCAATCCCTCGCCATCACCGGTGGCGCGCTCGTTCCAGTTACGACTGCGTGGCAGAACTTTAACCCGGCCCTGCCGGTGGGCGGCCAAAAGACGCTTTATTCCGCTGTCGCCACGCCGGCTTGCGGCGATGGCACGATTAACCCGGATCCCGCAATGTATCTCAACGCTCCAGGGCCCTGCGAAATCTACGGAGTTATCCCCAATCTGAAGACGCCGTACGTAACCCAGTGGAACCTGGACCTTCAGCGCGCCATTACAAATAACCTGAGCCTCGACGTTGTCTACGTCGGCAACCATGGCAGCAGGTTGTTAGGCAAAGTGGACGAGAATCAGGCGCAGCTCGTCAATGGCTTCAGTCCCGGTTGGGGAAATCCGGCCGATCCGACAAGCGCCGCCTTTGCCTGCATCGCCAGTGTCGGCGATGCAACGCCCTATGACGCCTGCATGCCCAATGCGGCCGCCGAGCAAGCCGCCCAGCCGTTTACCGCGGCGTGCACTAACCCAGCGCTCTTCGCTGCCATTGGAGCAGGCGCGCCCGGCGGCTCCGGTGGACCATTCAACCCGGGTAACAAGTGCTTCTCGTACCTAAGCTATGTCACCCTCGTCGACAACGCCTACGTTTCAAACTACAACGGCATGCAGGCGACCCTAACCGGCCGGAACTATCGCGGATTCTCCTTCACCGCCGGTTACACGTACTCGCATGCCCTCGGCGATGCTTCGGGCCAGGGCACCGGCGGCACTTTCAACCCGCCCGAGAATAGCTATGGCAGCATCCGCCAGCAGTTGTATTCCAACACCGATTTCGATATCCGGCATCGCTTCACTCTTTCCCTCAACTACGCCTTGCCCGGAAAGAAAGGCTTCGGGCAAATGCTCGAAGGCTGGGGCGTCAATTCCATCGTGCTTATCGAAAGCGGGTTGCCATGGGGGTTGGCTGATGTCAGCGACGATTTCAGCGGAACCAATGAGATCTCCAACAGCTCACAAACACGAGGTGAGCAATGGGACTTCTTCGGCAATCCCAACGACTTCACGCCTATTCACGGATGGACGGATACGAATGGTGGTGTACTCAGTGGCGGAACCGGTGGCGTTCCTTTCTTCCCGGGTGGCGGCACGCCTGCCGCTCCCACGGCCAATGCAACGTGTAACGCGAAAGCTGCGGCCATGGGTCCGCTCGCTGTGGCTTCACTTTTCAACCTGGGCTGCTACGCCGTCGGTAACTCGGTTCTGATTCCTCCCGCCTACGGCAGCTACGGCTCAACACCTCAGAACTTTCTCCGCGACGCGGGCTTCAAGAACTGGGATATGTCCGTGACCAAGCAGTTCAGGTTCAAGGAACGCTACAGCGCCGAGTTCCGGGTCGAATTCTTCAACGTTCTAAACCGGCCGATCTTCGCCAATCCGAGCGGTGGCCCCGGCGGCGGTGTGATGGATCCCTCGGTCGCGGGCTTCGGCATCGTCCCGCTCACGCCCGATACCTACAGCTCGAACCCGCAGCTTGGGTCGGGCGGACCCCGGGCGATGCAGTTAGGAATGAAGTTGTCTTTCTAGACCAAAACCAAGATGCTCCGGCACTAACAGGCCGGGCAGCTACAACAAAAAGGGCCGGAGTCGAGTTAACTCCGGCCCTTTTTTATTTGACCTTGTGATCCCGACGTCGCTCTTTACGCGTTCACAAGCTCGGCCGAGGCATTGCTTTTGTAGCGCCGGGCTTTAGCCCGGCATCTTAGCGGCTCTTGGTCGCTCGGGTGCCCCACTTGCCCTGCTCGCCCTGAGACCCGAACGGAGCCTCGAAGGCCCCCTCGTATTTAAGCGCGGGTTCCCTGCGTCTTGCTTTGTTTCTCTGGGTACACCGCGCCTTCTTTGGGTCCCGTGATCACGGTACCAGCAGCAGCTTCCCCGTCGTCTTCCGCCCCTCCAGGTCGCGCTGCGCTTGCGCCGCTTCGCTCAGCTTGTAGACGTGCCCAATGCGCAGCTTGAGCTTGCCTCCGGCGATCTGCTCGAAAACGTCGCGCGATCTCTGTTCGAGTTCCTCGCGCGTTGCGACGTAGTGCGCGAGCGACGGCCGCGTCAAAAATAGCGAGCCCTTTTGCGAGAGCATGATCGGATCGAATGGCGGCACAGGCCCACTGGAAGCCCCAAAGAGCGCGAGATAACCGCGCGGCCGGAACAAATTCAGGTCCTTGTCGAAAGTGGTTTTCCCCACGCCGTCATAGATGACGTGCACACCCTTCCCGTCGGTCAAGCGTTTGGTTTCGGCTTCGAAATCCTGCCGCGTGTAGACAATCACTTCGTCGGCCCCTGCCTCGCGCGCCAATTTCGCTTTCTCGTCGGTTCCTGCCGTGGCGATTACGCGTGCGCCGATCTGCTTGGCCATCTGCACCAGCAGCAATCCCACGCCTCCCGCCGCGGCATGAATCAGCGCCGTTTCGCTCTTCTTTAGCGGGTACGTGCTGTGCACTAGATAATGCGCGGTCATGCCCTGCAGCATGGCCGCGGCCGCCTGCTGGTCGCTTACTCCGTCTGGCACGCGTACCGCGCGCTCCGCGGGGATGGCCGCATATTCCGCATACGATCCCAGAACCATGCAGTAGGCCACACGATCGCCCGGCTTCCACGATTTCACTTCGCTGCCTGCCGCATGCACCGTCCCCGCCGCTTCCGATCCCACCACGAACGGCAGCGCCGTGGGATAACGTCCTTCGCGGTAATAGATATCAATGAAGTTGATGCCGATCGCCGAAATCTTCACCACGATTTCGTTTGGTTTCGGCTGCGGAATAGGAAGATCAACCAGCGTGAGAACTTCGGCGCCGCCATGCCGGGGCACCTGGATCGCTTTCATTTTCTAACGAGTCTCCTCTCGTGAATTGCGCACGCCGCTTTTTGGGCGGGCGCACATCAGCAAATATTTTTGGCGCGCTAATATACACTGAGACAAACCGCGCCGCATCATCTTCACCATTCCTCGCCAGCGGCACAGAGTGCGAGCCGTTTTCGCTGATGCGCTGCTACCAGGCTTTACCGATCCTAATTTACTAAAACTAAGTCATACCGCGCCGCCCGCCGCCGTATAGAATGAACGCTTGGAGAACGCCCTCCCAGGGGTGGCCACATGGGAAACGCCGTAGGCGTTGACCGCCTTCACTTCGCTTTTACCGTAACCTTCCATTACATTTTCCCGCAGCTCACCATGGGGCTCGCGCTCCTTTTGCTGGTGCTGAAAACAGCCGCGCTGCGCACCGGGAACGAGAGCTATAACCGCGCCGTCCAATTCTGGGGTCGCATCTTCGCCATCAACTTCGCGTTCGGCGTGGTGACCGGCATTCCCATGGAATTTCAATTCGGCACTAATTGGGCCGCCTTTTCGCGTTCTTCCGGAGGAGTAATCGGGCAGACGCTTGCCATGGAAGGCGTCTTTTCGTTCTTTCTGGAATCGACCTTCCTGGGGCTGATGCTCTTCGGCGAAAAGCGCCTTGGCCAACTCGGCCACTGGTTCTCTGTTTTTCTCGTGTGGCTCGGTTCCTGGCTCTCTGGTTATCTCATCATCGCCACGGATGCCTGGATGCAGCATCCGTTGGCCTATTCGCAGGGACCCGGCGGCAATTTCGCGCTCGCCAGCTTTTGGGGTTTGTTGCTCAATCCATGGGCGCTTTGGCAATACGCGCACAACATGCTCGGCGCGGTGCAAACGGGAGCCTTCGTGATGGCAGCCTTGGGCGCGTTTTATCTGCTCTCCCGAAGGTTCGAGGCCGATGCCCGAATTTTCCTACGCACCGGCATCGTTGTCGGGGTCATTGCGGCCATACTGCAGCTATTTCCTACCGGCGATGCGCAAGGCGTGTACGTCGCGCGTTATCAGCCGGTCACACTCGCGGCGATGGAAGGCCTCTTCGCCAGTGAGGCAGGTGCGCCGCTGGCCATCCTCGGTCAACCTGACGTCGAGAATCGTCGGCTGGATAATCCGTTGGTCATCCCAAAAGCGCTCAGCTTTCTCACCTATCGCGCATGGACGGCCGAAGTTCGCGGCCTCGATAGCTTTCCGCAAAGCGACTGGCCCGATTTCATTCCGCTCGTGTACTACAGCTACCACGTCATGGTCGGCCTCGGCACTATCTTCATCGCGATTATGCTGGTCTCTGCTTTTCTGCTTGCGCGAGGCTCGCTCCACAACTCGCCCTGGATGCTTTGGATCCTGATGCTCGCATTTCCCTTCCCCTACATCGCCAATACCGCGGGATGGATCACAGCGGAAGCCGGCCGCCAGCCGTGGGTGATTTACGGCTTGATGCGCACGCCGGCGGGTATCTCCCCACAGGTTTCCTCGGGCAACGTCTGGTTCACCCTGATCGGTTTCTTCGGGATGTATCTGGTCCTCGGAATCCTTTTTCTTTTCCTGGTTTATCGCCAAATCGATGGCGGGCCCGCGCCGGACGTGCGCCTGCACGCCGTATCCGCCCCTGCGGCGCAGCCGGCAACGGATTGACACGCGATGCCCACTCTCTGGTTTTGCCTCATCGCTTTGATGCTTGCCACGTACGTGCTGCTCGATGGCTTCGATCTCGGCGCCGGCATCGTGCATCTGGGCGTCGCGCGCACTGACCCCGAGCGCCGCGCCGTCATCGGCTCGATTGCGCCGGTCTGGGACGGCAACGAAGTCTGGCTGCTTGCCGCCGGCGGCACGCTCTTCTTCGCCTTTCCTGTTCTCTACGCCTCGAGCTTCAGCGGCTTCTACCTGCCGCTGATAATGGTTCTCTGGCTTCTCATTTTGCGCGGCATCTCCGTCGAATTTCGCAGCCTTGTCGCCGGATCGGTGTGGTCGCCCTTCTGGGATCTGGTTTTCTGCCTCTCGAGCGCGCTCTTGGCCATCTTTTATGGCGCGGCGCTTGGCAACGTCGTGCGTGGCGTCCCGCTCGATGCGAGCGGTTATTTCTTTGAGCCGCTGTGGACCAACTTCCGCTTTGGCGCCGATGCCGGAATTCTCGATTGGTATACGATTCTCATCGGCATAGCGGCGTATCTCGCTCTCGCTATGCACGGCGCGCTTTGGGTCGCCTACAAATGCGAAGCTGAAGTCGCCGCCCGCGCGCGCCGGATCGCAAGGCTCGGCTCGGGGGCCGTTCTCCTGATGACTGTGCTCATAACCTTGATTACCCTCCGCATCCAGCCCCAGATCCTCCTCAATCTCAGCGCTCATCCGTGGGGATTCGTGTTCCCTGCCATCGTGATCGCCAGCCTGGCCGGAATCTTCTACTATATGCGCGGAGAGAGCACGTCCGTAAAAGCTCGTCGCGCCTTCGTGCACTCCTGTGGCTACTTGCTCGGAATGCTCACGAGCGCCGCCTTTGGCCTTTATCCCTATGTTCTCCCCGCGCGTGCAGGCCCCGCGCTTTCGCTCTCGATTTACAATTCGCGCACTTCCGATCGCGCCATGCGCATAGGGCTGGCGTGGTGGATCGTCGGCATGATTCTCGCCGCCATCTATTTCACCTTTTTGTATCGTCGCTTCGCGGGTCCGGTTCGCACCGGCGAAAGCCACGGCTACGACTAGCGCGCCGCGCATTCGCTCTTCACGCTTCCGATTTCTCTACTAGCACTGGATAATGCTTGCTCCAAATATGGGCAATAAGGACCGGTGACTCTATTCACTATGGGCAAACTCGACGGCAAGTTCGCACTGATTACCGGAGGCAATAGCGGCATCGGCTTGGCTAGCGCACGTCTTTTCGTCGACGAAGGCGCAAAGGTGGCCATCGCCGGTCGCAACGAAGAGACTCTGCGCCGTGCTGCCGAATCGCTCGGTCCTGCCGCGTTCGCCATTCGCGCCGACGTTACCAATGCCGCGGATCGCGAGCGCATGTTTTCCGAAGTAAAGCAGCGCTTCGGCGCGCTCGATATTCTCTTCGCCAACGCGGGACTTTCCGCCTCGACTCCGCTTGGACGCACCGAAGTCACAGCTTTCGAGAATCAGGTGCAGCTCAATTTCATTTCCGTTTTCTTCACCGTGCAGGGCGCGCTGCCTCTCTTGCGTGACGGCGCCGCCATCGTGCTGATCAGTTCGCTCACGAGTAAAATCGGCATGCCCGGCACTTCCGCCTACGCCGGCAGCAAAGCCGCAGTGCGAACCATGGCGAAATGCATGGCCGCCGAGCTGAGCCCGCGCGGCATTCGCGTCAACGTCGTCACGCCTGGATACACGCGAACTCCCATTTGGGAGCGCACGCGCACGCCGCAACAGATCGCCGCTGTAAACGAGCTTCTTCCGAAAATCGTCCCCCTTGAGCGATGGGCAGAACCCGAAGAGGTGGCGCGCGCCGTTCTTTTCCTTGCTTCGAGCGATTCTTCCTACATTCAGGGCGAGGAGATCGTCATCGACGGCGGTACAAGCAACCTACCCGGCGGCACTCGCGCCTTCCGCGGGTGATCTGATCTACTTCTGTGTGGGGATAAGGAACGCGCCGGGAATCCTTCGGTCTAGGGTGGCCAGAACGGCGCCATTGGCTCTTGCAAGCTGCAGGAGATGACCATCAGTTATTTGTTTTGGAGTTTTTACCCATTCAGGAAGATGCGAAATATCGTGGGTGTCGGCAATCAAGGTAAACTTTTGACCATTCGTTGCCTTCAGCTTGAGCAAAAGTTCGCGCGCCTCACCGATTGTTAACCCATAATGTGAGGTCTGCACCAGAACGCGAACAAAACCCAATTCAGTAATCGAACAAGTCGCAAATTCAGGCATTCCCTTAGCCGCCAAAGCTAGGACCCAACCAGCGACCCGCTGATGGAACTCATGGTCAATAAAACCCAATGGCACGAGTGCACTGACATCCAGGAGATACCTCATGGAAAGTCAGAAAGCGCATCCTCAACTTCTTTGGCCGTGAGAATTGCGGCGCCGGGCCCAAATGTCAAGGCTGGGAGACCGGTCAGCGAGTCGATGACAATCTTGGCCTTCCGGCGACGCTTTTTGCGAGGCGTTAAAATGACGCTCCGGCCCTCGATTTTGGCATCGAGGGGATCTCCCGGCCGGAGACCGAGTTTGCGACGGATCGGGCCTGGCAGCACGACTTGCCCCTTCGTGGAAATGCGTGTTTGCATGGTAAGACGATCTTACCACACTGGCCGTGAAGCTCGCTCCTACAGCTCGATATAGAGTTTGCTGGCTGGAGCGGAACTGCTGACGGCGAAGCCCGCAGCGTTACAATACGGAGACGCGCGTTCGGAGGCGGAAATGCACGCCGCGGCGATCATCGTCTTCATTTTTGCAGCGCTGCTCTTCAGTTATCTCTACATCATTCGGCCATGGCATCTGCATTGGGGCGCCACGCACCTCGATCGCATCGCCGTCCTTCCCGGGGACGCGCTCTCTCCTTATGCATCTGCAGTGGTCACCCATGCCGTCAATATCGATGCGCCGGCCGAAGCCGTATGGCGCTGGATCGTACAGATCGGCCAGGATCGCGGAGGCTTTTACAGTTACAGCGTCCTGGAAAACCTGGTCGGCTGCGACATGCACAATACCTTCCGCATTGTTCCCGAATGGCAGCAGCGTGCCATCGGCGACACGGTATGGTTCGGTTCCCCCAAGCGTTTCGGTGGCCGCGCACGCATGATCGCGGCGCTGGTTGAGCCGATGCGCACGTTGGTTCTGGCTACCCCCGGCGATTGGGAGTTGATCCGCACCGGCAAGGAAGGCCTGGACACGACTTGGACCTTTGCGCTTCAGCGCAAAGGCGTGAACACCACGCGCCTGATCGTCCGCCTGCGCTCGGCCGCCAACGTGGCGATCTGGGATCGCATAATCAATTTCGTCTTTTGGGAGCCGGCGCATTTCGTTATGGAGCGCAAGATGCTCACCACCATAAAAAAACTCGCCGAAGCGAATCCCCAGGTGACGCTCAGCGCCGCCTAGTGTCTCCAGTCGCCGAACCGAAACTCCAGGCCCACATCAGCCTGCCCCTGTTGGGCGTGATGAGTTACGGGCGTAGTAAAACAACCGAGAGAGGGATCACAGAAGGTCGTGCTCGAAGCCGTCGTACGCGAAGGCGACCAACGAAGCTCCGCGCGCAACGCCACCTGCGGTGCAAACAGATATTTCACGCCGCCGCCCAGGTTATAGGAGAAGCGATTCTGGAATGCCAGGACTCCGTGAGAATCAAAGTGCGTGTCGCCGATCCCTCCCGCCACAAAGGGGCGGAGCTTCGATGGAGTCCAGAATTCGTAGAGCAACCCGAAATGGTAGAGATCGAGATGAGCGTGTGTGGTCAGCGGAAACGTCTGGCCCGCTAAAACATCGTGCGCGCTCAATGTAGTGGTTTGGCGGTTCCACATGAACTCGGCGAAGAGGTGCGGCAAAATGCCCACACCGGTGGTAAAGCCCCAGTTCAGGCTGGTGTCGATCGGCAGATAATCGACGTCCGGAGTATTGATCGTGATGCGTCCTCCGAAGCGAGTCCCGACGAAAGGCTCGATTTCAAAGCGATTCTGGGCATATGCGCTCAAACCCATAGTGCTAATCAGGAAAGACACAAAAATCCCTTTGCGCCATGACATCTTTCACATTCTCCTTCGATTGCGCTTTGGGCGGGTCCGCACAATGGCGGTAGCGCATTGAACAAATCTAACCATTCGACAACGGTTCCAGGCTGCCGGATACCAAACTCGTTACAGCGCAAAGCCTGAGTGCGGCACCCTAAGCCGAACCGCTCGAGATTCCCTTGGAGACTCAGGGCAGGCAGGGCAAGACGACGCGGCACCGAACCTCCAACGCTTCCCTGCCGGAATGAAGGTCCTACGTACCGAGTTGGTGGGCTAGGTCGATGGCGCTGACCGAAACGACGTCGAAATCGCCGGGCTGGGCCTTATCCGGCTTGCCGGCCGTGCCGTTGCGGAATTCATCGGGACGATAAATAAATCCCGTTCGCAAGCCGCAGCTGCGCGCGGCCTGTAAGTCGCCCACATGCGCTGCGACCATCATGACTTCTTCCGGCTTGAGATCCAGATAATAAGCGGCCGAAATGTATACCTCGCGATCGGGCTTGTAATGCTTGGCGAGTTCGGCGCCAAGGATAGCGTCCCAGGGCAAGCCGCCGAACTTGGCGAGATTGGCCATCAAAGCGATGTTGCCGTTCGAAAGTGGCGCAATGATGTACTTTTTCTTCAGTCGTGTGAGCCCTTCGACGGAGTCCGGCCAGGGCTTCAGCCGCCGCCAAACGTAGGACCACGAGACCTTCTCCTCTTCCGTGAGCCCCTGAATTTTGTATTCCTTGAGCAAGTCTTCCAGGATCATGCGATGCAGATCATCGAGGCGAGTCCAGGGAATCTGGCCTTTGCGAACCTTGTCCATGGCGGGCCGGTAGCCGAGACGCCAACGATCGGCAAACTGCCCCCAGTCGATCTGCAAGCCCTTGGCTTTGCCCCAGGTCATGCCTTCGGCGATCACCGAGCTGCGCCAATCCACAATGGTGCCAAACGTATCGAAGACGAGCGCTTTAACCTTTTTCAATTCGGGCGCCAGTTCGGGCGCTAATTTGCGTTGCACATCTCCGGTGTCGCGGTTCGCCTGCTGTGCGAAAATCGAGTGCAGTCCGAGGCTGGAGATAGCAGCGGCGCCCGCGCCTGCCAGGAATTTTCGGCGATCGATGTTGACGTTCATCTGATCAACCTCCTTAGGAGGGCTTACCCAGTGGGATTGCAATCGTGACCGGCCACGTGGGCAGACTTATACACCGTTGGCGGTGACCAGGCAAATGGAGTGCAGATATCAGGATGGGCATGGCGCTTGGCGAGGGGGGTGTCGGGGGTGCCGCACCCTTCGTTTTCAAGGGTGCGGATTTAAGCTTTTAATTCTTGGCTAGTTCTTCCCCAGTACTAGGCGTCGGGGTGGGCGCCGTGCTGGGAATGGCGCTCGGCGACGAGCGTCTTCAGCATCGAGAGCAGGCTCGATCCGGCGTCCGTTTTGGTCAAGCAGCCGCGGGCTCCGGCCTTGAGCGCCTCGCGCAGCACTTGTTCCGATTCATCCACGGTAAAGATCAACACGTCGGTCCTAGGATGCGATTTGAGAATCGATCTGGTGGCCTGCAACCCATCGATGCCAGGCAGGCGTAAGTCCATGATGACAATATCCGGCACAGACCGGTCTGCCTCGGTTATGGCGTCTTCGCCAGTGGCCGCCTGGCCGCAGATTTCGAATTCTTCAAGACCTTGCAATAAGTTGGCTAATCCCTGCCGCACGATTTCGTGGTCGTCAACGAGCAGCAGGCGCGCCTTGGACTTGGCTGCGCCATCTACCACCCGTTGGCGGCCGACGAGAGGAACCGTTGCGCGAACCGTAGTTCCCCCCGAAGTGGGAGCAATTTCCAGATTCCCGCCGAGTTCGTGCAATCTTTCCCGCATGCCTTTGATGCCGAATCCCTCTGTGAACTCACTCGCGGAGCCTTTTCCATGATCGATCACCTCGAGCGTTAGCTTCTCGTCCGCTATCTGCACGCGCACCTCGGCCGTTCGGCTATTTGCATGACGGTGGATATTCGTGAGGCATTCCTGTACCACCCGGAAAAGCGATATTTCTGTCTCGTCCGAGAGACGGCCCAGGTCCGCCGCCGCTTCCAGGTGGGTGCTAATGCCGGTATGTTGCGAAAATCCGTCCAGGAACCATTGCACCGCTGCCGCCAACCCCACTTCGGTAAGCAGCGGCGGATGCAACAAGTAAGACATGGTGCGAACTTCGCTCGCACACCGCCGGGCC
>Ga0187823_10000251_pt1 | contig 13346 bp, 14 predicted proteins | sample NC_wetland_sal_i_12_FD_132968 | JGI IMG/M metagenome (GOLD analysis project Ga0187823, IMG submission 132968) | Wetland sediment microbial communities from Neuse River Estuary, North Carolina, USA - SourceSoil_3 | ecosystem: Environmental > Aquatic > Freshwater > Wetlands > Sediment | place...
CGAACCCATCCAGCTCACGCCCGACATCGCAACCCAGGTGATGGTCGAGAGCTCCGACCCCCGCTCGAGCCATTTCCGCGAGATGCGCCACCACGACATGCGGCCCGAGCACCTGTTCGGCCGGCGCATGGAGATGCTGACGCTCGCGGTGCTCTCCCAGCTCCAAGCGCGCGCCAACTGGCACCGGATCGCTCGCGAGTGGATCTACGGCGAGCCGCCCGTCACCCAGCTCGGCCGCGCGGAGGCCGAGTTCTATGGGCACACCGGGGTCCGCAGCGGCAACTGATACCACCGTCCGCGAGGCGCCCGCGCGTGTTGGATAATCGCCTCGTGGAGAGGGTGCAGCGAGAGCGGATCATTCCGGAGCTCGCGCCGAGCGCGCTCATCCCCGTGGTCAACGCGCTCGCCGACGCGGTGACGATCCGCGGCCGGGACAACCGCCTCCTGTACGCCAATCAGGCGGCGCTGGAGCGGATGGGGATCGAGTCGCTCGATCAGCTGCGTGCGGCCGACCCCCAGGAGCTGATGGACCCCTACGACACCTACGGGGAGGACGGCCAGCCGCTCAGCCTCGACGACCTCCCGTCCGTCCGCGTGCTCCGCGGCGAAACCGCCGAGCCCCTGTTGCTGAGGTCGGTGCACCGCGAGACCGGCCACGAGCAGTGGGCGCTCCTGAAGGCCGCGCTCGTGCCCGACGCGATCGGCGGGGAAGACGCCGCCGTGACGATCATCGAGGACGTCACCGAAGCCAAGCGCGCGTCGCTGCGCAGCGAGTTCCTCGCGCGCGCCGGGAGCGTGCTCGCTTCCTCACTCGACCACCAGCAGACGCTGCGCAACGTCGCCGGGCTCGCCGTCCCCCAGCTCGCCGACTGGTGCGCCGTCGACCTGTTCGACGAGGGCGGCACGCGCGAACCCGTCGCCGTCGCGCACGTGGATCCCGCCAAGCTGCGCACCGCCGCGCAGCTGCGCACCTACGAGGCCGACCGGCTCGACCCCGCGCGCGGGCTCGGTCGCGTGTGGAGCAGCGGTCAGGCCGCGCTCTACCGCGAGATCCGCGACGAGATGCTGGTCGCAGCCGCCGTCGACGCGCAGCACCTCACGCTGCTGCGCGAGGTGGGGCTGCGCTCCGTGCTGATCGTGCCGATGCGGAGTGGCGGGCGCACGATCGGGGCGCTCACGTTCGTCAGCAGCGAGTCCGGGCGCTCCTTCGACGACAGCGACGTCGGCTTCGCCCAGCAGATCGCCGACCGTGCCGCGCTCGCCGTAGAGAACTCCCGCCTGTACACAGGTCGCCGCGAGATCGCGCGCACGCTGCAGAACAGCCTGCTCCCCGAGGCCCTGCCGGAGATCCCCGGCTGGGAGATCGCCGCGCTCTACCGCCCCGCGGGCGAGGAGAGCGACGTCGGCGGCGACTTCTACGACTTCTGGGACGTCGGCGGGGGCTGGATGATGATCATCGGCGACGTCACGGGGAAGGGGGTGGGGGCCGCGACCGTCACCTCGCTCGTGCGTCACACCGCCACGGCGGCCTCGGACTTCGAGGAGGAGCCCGCGGGGATCCTCGCGCGTGTCGACGCTGCGCTAAAGCGCCGCCCCGCGATGACGATCTGCACGGCGCTGTGCGCGCGGATCGCCGGCGACAGCGTCGAGGTGGCATGTGCCGGCCACCCGCTCCCGGTTCTGCTCTCGTCCGAGGGCGTCTCGGAGGTGGGCGAATACGGAACGCTGCTCGGCGCGTTTCCCGAGCTGCGTTGCCCCCAGGTGTCGGTGCGGCTGCGCGCAGGCGAGACGCTCGTGGCCTATACGGACGGCGTCACCGACGCGATCGGGCGCGACGGCGAGCGATTCGGGGCCGCGCGCCTGCACGAGATCTTGCAGAAAACACGCCTTCAGGAGCCGGAGGAGGTGCGATCTGCGCTGGTCGATGCTTTAGATCGATTTCAGATTGGGCGCCAGGCTGACGATACAGCTGTTGTGATCATGCGCTACGCCGGTACGCCGGGCGTGGGCGCGACGCACAGCTAAAACCATGTCTTCCGGGGAACAAGGCTAAGGTGATCCAGGCTGCGCCGCTTCACGTGCGCACGGAACTGCTCTCGCAGCGGGCAACCGTCCACGTCGCGGGCGAGCTCGACATCGCATCGCTCGGGCGCGTCGAACGCGTCGTCGAGGAGGCCCTCGCAGCCGGCGCCGGCCGGATCGAGATCGACCTGCGCGAGCTCACGTTCATGGACTCCTCGGGGCTCCGGCTCATCATCAACCTGCACCACGGCGCCGAACGCGAAGGCTGGACGCTGTCGCTCGTCAAGCCGAACGGGCCGCCTCTGGAGGTCTTCGAGCTCACACGCGCCGCAGAGCACCTTCCCTTCCGCGATTCGCCCGGCCGCATGATCACGCGCCCACCCGACAGCCCTGAGCTGGTCGCCGAGATGAGCGTGGCGCTCGCGCGCAACGTCGAAGCGCCCGGCGCCGCGCGGGCGGCGCTCGCGAACCTGTGCGAGGAGCAGGAGGTCGACCGCGGTGTCCGCCAGACGCTGATGCTGCTCGCGTCCGAGGTGGTCAGCAACGCGGTGCTGCACTCCAACGGCCCCGCCGAGGCGCCGATCGCGCTGAGCGCGGCGGTCGAGCCGGACGCGATCCGCGTGACCGTCACCGACGCCGGCGATGGATTCGTGCCGAGCGAGCGCGACCCCGAGCGGCTCGAGGGCGGCTACGGGCTGTACCTGCTCGAGAAGGCCGCCCGCTCCTGGGGCGTCGAGGCCGACGGCGCCACCGTCGTGTGGTTCGAGCTGCCGCTGCGGCGCGCCTGAGCGCTACTCAGACGGTCTGGATCTGGATCAGGCTCGTGGTGCCGGGCCGCCCCGAGGGGAGCCCCGCGGTGATGCCGACGCGCTGACCGCGCTTGCACCAGCCGAGCTCCACCACCCGCCGCGCCGCGTCCGCGATCAGCGCCTCGGTCGTCTCGCGACGCGGGATCGACGCCGCTTCCACGCCCCACATCAGCGCGCAGCGCCGGACCGTCTCACGCCCGGGGGACAGCGCGTAGATCGGCACCGTCGGGCGGTGCGCCGAGACCAGCCGTGCAGAGCGGCCCGACAGCGTCGGGATCACGAGCGCGTCCAGCCGCAGCTCCCGCGCCGCATCGCACAGGTTGTGGGCGATCGTGTGGGCGGGGTCGAACTCGGTGCGCCGCACGCGCGACTCGTTCCAGCGCTCGTAGGGCGCGATCGCCTCGGTCTGTTCGGCGATCGCCGCCATCATCGCCACCGCCTCGACCGCGTACGCGCCGACCGCCGTCTCCTGCGAGAGCATCACCGCGTCGGTGCCGTCCAGGATCGCGTTCGCGACGTCCGCGACCTCGGCGCGGGTGGGCCTGGAGGTGTGGACCATCGAGTCGAGCATCTGCGTGGCGGTGATCGCCGGCCGCGCGAGCCAGCCCGCGAGCTGCAGCAGCTGCTTCTGGACGATCGGCACGCGCGCTATCGGGAGCTCGATGCCGAGGTCTCCGCGCGCGATCATCACGCAGTCGGCGGCGCGCAGGATCTCGTCCGCGCGCTCAACAGCCTGCGGCTTCTCGATCTTCGCGATCAGCGGAAGGCGCGTGTGGTCGCGCATGAATTCGACGTCCTCGGGGCGCTGGACGAACGACAGCGCCACCATGTCCACGCCGATCGACTCGCCGTGGCTAAGGAGCGCGAGGTCCTCCTCGGGCACCGCCGGGAGCGCTGCGACGGGCCCGGGGAGGTTGAGCCCCTGGCGCGAGGCGACCGCGCCGGCGATCTCGACCTCCACGTCGACCTCGTGCTCGGCCGGGCGCACCTCGGTGACGCGCAGGCGCACAGAGCCGTCGGCGAGGTACAGCGTCGAGCCCTTGCTGACGGCGTCGGGCAGCCCCGCCCACGAGATGCTCATGCGCTGGGCGTCGCCCGCGACCTCCTCCTCACCGCACACGAACGTGAGCGTCTCGCCGGGCGTCAGCTCGACGACGTCCTCGCGCAGCGGCCCGATCCGCAGCTTCGGGCCGGGCAGGTCCTGGAGGATCGCCACCGGGCGTCCAACCTGGCCCGCCGCGTCGCGAACCCGCTGCACCGTCTCGGCGTGCTCGTCGAGCGTGCCGTGCGAGTAGTTGACGCGTGCCACGTCCATGCCGGCCTCGATCAACCGCACCAGCGTGTCCGGGTCGCGGGAGGCGGGGCCGATCGTGGCCACGATCTTGGTGCGGCGCATGTCCGCAAGGTAGCGGCCGCCGGGGCGACCTCCCGGGCGCGGCCTCCGTGCCGCGCCCTAGCATCGGTGCATGCTCGGTCCAACACGTCCGCTGCCCCGGGTGGGAGGCCGCGTGCGGGTCATCCACTTCGGCGGCTCCGATGAAGCCGGCACGATCGTCTCGCTCGAAGATGAAGGGCGGACGCTGCGCGTGCGCACCGCGGCCGGGGAGCAGCTCGAGTTCCTGCTCAACCCTGCCACCGCCAGGTTCGCGCTGGACGGCGCCGCGGGCGGTCCCCGCCTCGAGCTGCTCGACCAGGCGTGAGCGTCTACGGCGCCTGCACGTCGGGGAAGTGGGCTTCGCAGTGCTCGCGCAGCGCCGAACGCACGAACGCGCGCTCCTGCGGCGATGCCATCCGCAGCCGACCCAGCAGCTCGCGCTGGCGCTCGATCGGCACCTCCGCGATCACCCAGCGCACCGCCAACCGCTCGAACAGCAGCTCCACTCCGCGGGCCCTGGAGTCCTCGATGCTGGCCGCGGGTGAGCCGACCCCCGCGAGCGCATCCGCGTAGCTGCGCCGCGATCCCGGCGTCAGCGAGCCGCGCAGCGTGAGCACGTTGCCCTCCGCGTCGGTGTAGTCGCTGCTCGGCGCGCGCAGCCGCTCCTTCCGGTGCGCGCGCTTGGCCACCTCAGGTGGTGTCCGCCGCGCGTTCCAGCGCCGCGCGCACGTCGCCCGTGACGGGCTGGGCGTGCCCCGGCCAGGCCGCCGCCGGCTCGAGCGCCGCGATCTTGCGGATGCTCGCGCGGGCCTGCTCGGTGTCGTAGTTGTAGACGGCCATCGGCACCACCGGGTCGCAGTTGCGCCCCCAGATGTCCAGCGTGTAGAAGCAGTCGCTGGTGAGCGCCAGGCGGTCGCGCTCGCGCCACAGCGCGATCATCCCCGGCGCGTGTCCCGGGATGTGGACCACCTTGAAGCCCGCCACGTCGTCGCCCTCGGAGACGGTGCCCGCGATCTTCACCGGGCCGCCGTCCCACGCCCGCCGGTGCATCAGCAGGTGCAGCTGCCGATGGGGCGCGGGCACGCCCTTCAGCCCCTCGGGCCAGTAGCGGAAGCCGCCGCTCCCTTCGGCGTCCTCGACCTCGTCGGGGTGACAGAAGACCGGCACGCCCAGGGAGGGCGCCGTGCCGCGGTGGTCGGTGTGGCCGTGCCCGAGCACGATCCGCTTGATGCCGCCGAGCTTCGCGCCGGCCGAGGCGACCGAGCGGACCATCGTGCGCGCGCCCGCGTCGAACAGCGTCACGCCGCCTTCGTCCTCGATCAGGTACACGTTGCAGCGCGCGGGCTGGCCCTGCACCACCCACACGCCGTCCGCTACGAGCCCCGGCTCGCCGTGCGAGAGACGCTCGACCAGGCGGGTGCGGGCGTTGAACGCGCCGAGCATGCGCCGTTCGCCGCCGGAGTCCTTCGCGGGCACCATGCCAACCTGGCGCGCGAACGTCATCCCGTCGGTGTAGGCGTCGTTGCCCACGATCAGCCCGTCTCGGACCGTCACGAGGTCGATCCCCTCGAGGTCGAGCGGGCTTCCCGTGGGCGCGACGCCGTCGAAGCTGCCCGGCCCCACGAAGGTCCCGCGCAGGCGCCAGCGCACGGCGCAGCGGTCGCCGTCGGTCGTCGTGGAGAGGATCTCGAAGCCCGCGTCGGGCATCGCGCCGAACAGATCGGTGAGGAAGCCGCGCACGCCCTCCGGGCCCTGCACCTCGAAGCGCCCGTGGACACGGTCGATCCCGTCGGGCGCCCATTGCGCCGTGGCGGTGTCGATGTCGTGGGCGGTGATCGCGTCGAAGTAGCGGCGGGCGACCGTCTCCGTCTCAGACTTGCCCTTGCCGCCCGAGATGCGTTTGCGCGGCGCGGCCGTCTGCAGGCTTGCGGCCGCCTCCTGGACCTTCGCGCTGACCTCGCTCTCGGTGCTCGGCTCCTGCTCGGACATCCCTTCCTCCCTTACTCCGCTCGGGCCGCGTAGTCTAGTCTGCGCGCCGTGCCCGATGCCACAGCAAAGCGCGAGCTGGGCCGTGGCGAGCGCGTTCTCCCGGGGGTCTACCGGCTGCGCCTGCCGCTCCCCTGGCCGGGCGTTCCGCATTGCAACGCGTGGGCTCTGTCGGCGGGCGACGGCTTCGTGCTCGTCGACACCGGCGTCCACGACGAGCACTCGATGGCGCAGCTCGAACGCGCGCTTGCGATGTGCGGCCTGCGTCTCGAGGACGCCCGTCTCGTCGTGTGCACGCACGCCCACTCCGATCACTGCGGCCAGGCCGCGCCGATCACCCAGCGGGCGGAATGCGAGCTGTGGATGCACCCCAGCCACGAGCTGATGAGCAGCATGGTGGCGGACCCCGACGCGGTGCTCGCCAGGCGCTTGGAGGTGGCGCGCCAGAGCGGGGTGCCCGAGGAGCCGCTGCGCCGCTACGCCGCCCAGCGCGGCAACTCCGAGCCGTTGATCGTGGGGCCGCTGGAGCAGGACCGCGATCTGCGCGACGGCGTCACCGTCGTCACCGACGTGGGGGAGTGGGTCACGTACGAGACGCCCGGCCACGCGCCCTCGCACGTGTGCCGGTTCCAGCCCGAGCGACGGCTGCTGATCTCGGGGGACCACCTGCTGGGGCGGATCTCGCTGTACTTCGAGTACGGCTACTCGCCCAACCCGGTCGGCGAGTTCCTGCGCTCGCTCGACGTCGTCGAGCGACTCGGCGCGCGGCTGTGCCTGGCGGGTCACGGGCGGACGTTCACCGACGTCCACGCCCACATCCACGGCAACCGCGCGCTGGTGGAGGAGCACCTGACGAAGGTGCTCACCGCGGTCGCGGCCGAACCGCTGACGGCGTTCGACGTGGTGGGGCGCGTGTACGGCGACTCGCTCTCGCAGCAGAACGGCCAGTGGCTCCTGTCGCAGACGCTCGGGTACCTCACCCACCTCGAGAGCACCGGCGGCGTCACCCGGATCGCCGGGGAGCCCGAGCGGTGGTCTGCATAATCGGGCGATGCGCATCGACCAGATCCTCGGCCTGGACGGGCCCGCGTTCTCGTTCGAGTTCTTCCCGCCCAAGACGGACGTGGGGGAACGCAATCTGTACGAGGCGCTCGGCGAGCTGAAGGAGCTCGAGCCGTCGTTCGTGTCGGTCACCTACGGCGCCGGCGGCTCCGACCGCGAGCGCACGATCGAGATCGTCAAGCGGATCAAGGAGGAGCACGGGCTGGAGGTGATGGCGCACTTCACCTGCGTGGGCGCGACCGTGCCCGAGCTCCGCGACACGCTCGACGAGATGCGCGGGGCGGGCATCGAAAACGTGCTCGCGCTGCGTGGCGATCCGCCGGCGGGCGAGGAGGCGTGGACGAAGACCGACGGCGGCTTCGAGTACTCGCGCGAGCTCGTCGAGCTGATCGCCGCCGACTACCCGTTCGCGGTCGGCGCCGCGTGCTTCCCCGAGACCCACATCCACGCCACCAGCGCCGAGGACGACCTCGCGCACCTCGTAGAGAAGGTGGACGCGGGCGTCGACTTCCTGATCACGCAGATGTTCTTCGACAACGACTTCTACTTCGACTTCGCCGAGCGCGCCCGCGCGGCCGGAGTGGGCGTCCCGATCATCCCGGGGATCATGCCGATCACGCGCGTGGGGCAGGTCGAGCGAATGGCCCAGATGTGCGGGTCGAAGATCCCCGACGGGCTGCGCGACGAGCTCCACGCGCGCGGCGAGGATGCCGAGGCGGTGCTGGACTTCGGCGTCGCATACGCGACGCTGCAGTGCCAGGAGCTGCTCGCCCGCGGAGCCCCGGGGGTTCACTTCTACACGCTCAACCGATCGCCCGCCACCCGCGCGATCGTGAGCGCCCTGAAGCTCGCGCGCCCGTGGGAGCGCGCCGCAGCCTGACTGCTAGCCGGGCTCGATCTCGAGGCCCTCGGCGACGCGCGGGGAGCCATCGCGCGTCTCGTAGCGCACGTCCACGGAGTCGTTCTGGCGATAGGTCCCCACGCCCCACGCGCCGAGCAGCCAGCGCCAGCCGCTGATCTTGTCCTTGCGCAGCTCGCGGTCGAACACGAGCTCGCCCTCGCGGACGTTGTAGTCCACGCCGAGCTGCTGCGCAACGCCGTTGACGAACACCTGATAGGGGCTGCGCACCTCGGGCGGGAGCCGCACGCGTGAACGTGCCATCGCGGGCAGCCTACGCGCCCTCGCCCGGCGAGGTGCGCGGCTCGCTCTGCTGGCGGCGATAGGCGTGGTCCACGATCGGGCCGATCTCGGCGGGGTCGGCCACGATCCGCAGCAGATCGAGGTCGTCCGCGTCGATCCGCGCGCCCGCGAGCGCGGTCTCGCGCAGCCACTGGAGCATCGGCTCCCAGCCGCCGTCGCCGACGAGCATCACGGGGAAGTGGCGGATCGTCCCCGTCTGGATCAGGGTGAGCGACTCGAACAGCTCGTCGAGCGTGCCGTATCCACCGGGACAGATCACGAACGCGCATGCGTAGCGAACGAACATCACCTTGCGCGCGAAGAAGTGACGGAAGCGGATGCCGATGTCGACGTAGTCGTTGAGCGCCTGCTCGTGGGGCAGCTCGATGTTGCAGCCCACCGACACCGCGCCCACTTCCATGGCCCCGCGGTTGGCGCCCTCCATAGCGCCGCCGCCGCCGCCGGTGATCACCGCGTAGCCGGCGCGGCCGATGCACGCCCCCACCTCGCGCGCGAGCTCGTAGTCGGGATGGTCGCGCGGCGTGCGCGCCGAGCCGAACACCGTGACCGCGGGGCCGATCGCCGCGAGCGCGGCGAAGCCCTCGGCGAACTCCTGGGCGATCTCGCGGATGCGGCGCGCGTCGCCGACTGCGTCGGGCTCGTCCCCCAGCCATCCCAGCAGGTGCTCGTCGAAGGTCCCGATCCGCTCGGCGCGGCCGTCCGGGGTGCTCACGCGCCCACCTTAGCCAGCACCCCGGTGGCGACGATCGGGCCGGTCGGCCCCCTACATTCTTGGATCGTGCCAGTGCATGCCGACGGGATCGACTACACCGTGCGCCGCTCCGATCGCGCCCGGCGCGTCCGCGTCAACGTGAGCGCCCACGCGGGGGTGGAGGTGGTGCTCCCCGCGCGCGCTCCCGAACGGGCCGCGGCCGCGGCGGTCAGCGAGCTGCGGCCGTGGATCGAGCGGCGATTGCGCGAGGCGGCCGCCGTGCGCGAACACATCGCCGCGCGCGGATCGCGACTGCCCTACCTCGACGGCGCGCTCGAGCTGGTCGCGCAGCGCGGCCGCACCCGCGCTCACCGCCGCGGCGAGCAGCTGCTGGTGCCCGCGGGCGATGCGCGGGAGGCGATCGAGCGCTTCTACCGCCGTGCCGCGCGGACCGAGATAGCGCCGAGGCTCGACCGCGCCACGGCGCTCGCGGGCAGCGAGTACACCGGGCTCGACATCCGCTCCCAGCGGACACGCTGGGCCTCGTGCTCGCCGAGCGGGCGCATGAGCTTCAACTGGCGCCTGCTGCTCGGGCCCGAGCGCGTGCTCGAATACGTGGTCTGGCACGAGGTCTGCCACCTCGACGTGCTTGACCACTCGCCCGCCTTCTGGCGCCTGCTCGCCCGGCGCTGGCCGAGCTACCGCGAGGATCGCGAGTGGCTCAGGCGCAACGGCGCGACGCTCGCGCTCTGAGCGGCTGTCCCGCGCCGCGCGGCGGGTAGTAGGTTTCCCGCATGGCGGTGGACCTCGAGACGCTGCGCACGGTGCGCTTCCTCGCGCCGCTCAAGGATCGCGAGCTGCGCCGGCTCGGCGACTCGATGAAGGTGCGCGACGCCGCGGCCGGCGAGGACATCACCACGCAGGGCCAGGGCGGGATCGCGTTCTTCATCCTGCTCGAGGGCGAGGCCACCGTGATCGTCGACGGCGAGGAGCGCCGCACGCTCGGGCCGGGCGAGCACTTCGGCGAGCTCGCGCTCGTGAAGCCCGACCTCGCCCGCACCGCCACGGTCCGCGCGAAGTCCGACGTGCGTGTCGGCGCGATGGCCGCGTGGAACTTCCGCGCGTTCGTCGCCGAGCACCCCGCGGTCGCCTGGCCTCTGCTCGAAACGCTCGTCGAGCGCATCGCGAGCACGCCCCGCTCGTAGGCGGTCCCGGCGCTCGGGCGACCCCGGGAGCGCTCTAGGCGGTCGGGCGTTGGTCGATGGGGACGTAGGTGAGATCCCGCGCCCCCGTGTAGATCTGGCGCGGGCGCGCGATCTTCTGCTCTGAGTCCTCGACCATCTCGAGCCACTGGGCGATCCATCCGCTGGTGCGGCCGATCGCGAACATCACGGGGAACATCGCCACCGGGAGGCCGAGCGCCTCGTAGATCAGCCCGGAGTAGAAGTCCACGTTCGGATACAGCTTGCGCGAGGTGAAGTACTCGTCGTCGAGCGCGCGCTTCTCGAGCTCGGTGGCGACCTCCAGCAGCGGGCTCTTGCCCCGCACCTCGAACACCGCGTCCAGGTGCTCGCGGATGATGCGGGCACGGGGGTCGTAGTTCTTGTACACCCGGTGGCCGAAGCCCATCAGGCGCTCCTCGCCGGCCTTCACCCCGTCGAGGAACGACTGGATGTTCTCGACGCTGCCGATCCGCTGCAGCATGCGGAGCGCGGCCTCGTTGGCGCCTCCGTGCAGCGGCCCGTAGAGCGCGGCCACGCCCGCCGCCACCGCCGAGTAGGGGTCCACCTGCGTGGAACCGACCGAGCGCACCGCGCTCGTCGAGGCGTTCTGCTCGTGGTCGGCGTGCAGGATGAACAGCACGTCCAGCGCGCGCTCGAGGCGGGGATCGGGCTCGTACTTGAGCTCGGTCATCTTGTACATCATCGAAAGGAAGTTGCCCGCGTACTTGAGGTCGTTGTCGGGGTACACGTACGGCTGGCCCATGTTGTGCCGGAACGCGAACGCGGCGAGCGTGGGCATCTTCGCGAGCAGGCGGATGATCTCCATGTCGCGGACCTCGACGTCGCGGATGAGGTTTGCCTCGGGGTAGAAGGTCGACAGGGCGCCGACGGACGCCACCAGCATCCCCATCGGGTTGGCGTCGTAGCGGAAGCCCTGCATGAACTCCTTGACGTTCTCGTGCACGAACGTGTGGATCGTGATTTCGTGGACCCACGCGTCGAGCTGCGCCTTGGTGGGGAGCTCGCCTTTGATGATCAGGTAGGCGACCTCGAGGTACGTCGAGTGCTCGCACAGCTGCTCGATCGGGTAGCCGCGGTGCTGCAGGATCCCCGCGTCGCCGTCGATGTAGGTGATCGCGCTCCGGCACGAGGCCGTGTTGGTGTAGGCGGGGTCGTAGGCCATCAGCCCGAAGTCGTCCGGGTCGGTCTTGATCTGGCGCAGGTCCATCGCGCGCACGGTCCCGTCCTCGATCGGGAGCTCGTAGGAGCGCCCCGTGCGGTTGTCGGTGACGCTGAGGGTTCCCTGGTCGGGACTGCCGGTGCCGTCGGCGGAGGCGCCGGCGGCGGTGGTGCCGGACGCGGGCTGCGTGGGCGTGCTCATGGGCGTCTCCTATCCGCGGTTGCGAGGGCTCTGCGCTCGATTATGAGCGACGCGCTCGCGTCACCCGGCGGGCATCGGCGAACTACGGTCAACCCCGCGGGAGCCGTTGCCGGGAGGAGAGCGCACGCACACGGGCGGGCGAGGGCGGCGAGGGGACCCCGTGCGGACCGCGGCGCGGCGCTCTGGGAAGCTGCGGGCGGGGATGGCGGGGATGGCGCGGGCGGCGCGGACGCGGCTGCGGCCCGATCCCGCCGTCCTGGCCCCCGGGCTCCTCGGGCGTCTGCTTGACAGCCCAGCGCACGATCAGGAACAGCGCCACGATCGGGATCTTCAGGAACAGCATCAGCCATAGGAAGGTCCACACGTCCACAGCGCCGATCGTATACCCGCGATCGGCGCGGCACAACCGTGCGCGGCAGGCGCGTGGGCGGGTTTCCGGATGGCCTCAGGAACGCAGCGAGAGCTGCGAGCCGCCCACCTCGAAGCGCGTCATCGCGCCGAGCTCGTCGGTGCGTGCGAGGATCTCTGCGCCGGTGAGCCGCTGCACCCGGTCGGTGCCGAACTCCTCCACGTTGAACGACGCGAGCACGGTGGCGTGGGCCATCGCCCGCCGCAGAAGGGGGCCGGCGATCTCCTCGTCGGGGTGCGCGGCGATGTAGGAGACGAAGCCCCCCGCGAACGTGTCGCCCGCACCGGTGGGGTCGATCACGGTCTCGAGCGGATAGGCGGGGAGCGCGAAGAACTCGTCCTGGGTGACCAGGGCGGCTCCGTACTCACCCTGCTTGGCGACGATCACGCTCGGCCCGCGCGTGCCCTCGGCGGCATCCCACGCGAGGACCTCGCGCGCCGCGGCGACCAGGTTCGGCTTCCCGGTCAGCTGACGAAGCTCGGCGTCGTTGAGGATCACGCAGTCGACGCTCGCGATCGCCCGTTCGAGCGGCTCGCGCGCGATGTCGATCCACAGGTTCATCGAGTCGAGCGCGACGAACCGGGCGCCGGGGAGCTGCGCGCGCACGTCCAGCTGCAGCTCGGGCTGGATGTTCGCGAGGAACAGCACGTCGCTGGCCCGCGAGCTGTCCGAGAGCTTCGGCTGGAAGCCCTCGAACACGCCCAGCTGCGTATCGAGCGTCTCCCGCGAGTTCAGGTCCCACCCGTACTCGCCCGCCCAGAAGAACGTGCGTCCACCGGCCACGCGCTCGACGTCGCTCACGTCCACGCCGCGGCTGCGCATCACGTCGAGCTCGCCCTCGCCGAAGTCGTCGCCGACGGGCCCCACGACGCGCACCTCCGCGCAGAACGCGGCTGCGAGGGCGAAGTGCACGGCGGCGCCGCCGAGCATCCGCTCGCGCTCGCCGAACGGGGTCTTGACGGTGTCGAAGGCGATCGATCCGACCACGGTGATTGGCATGGGCGCGCACCATAGAACAACCGGACGGGCGCCCGCGCACGGACCCGGACCCCCACTCCGACCCCGCGGCCGCTCTCCGATAGCCTCGGCGCATGCGCGCAGTGCAGATGACCGAGTTCGGCGGACCGGAGGTCCTCCGGCTCGTCGACCTGCCCGTGCCCGAGCCGGCGGGCGGCGAGGTGCTGATC
>Ga0187823_10000252_pt1 | contig 13340 bp, 12 predicted proteins | sample NC_wetland_sal_i_12_FD_132968 | JGI IMG/M metagenome (GOLD analysis project Ga0187823, IMG submission 132968) | Wetland sediment microbial communities from Neuse River Estuary, North Carolina, USA - SourceSoil_3 | ecosystem: Environmental > Aquatic > Freshwater > Wetlands > Sediment | place...
ATGGGCGGCCAAAGCGCCCACCCAACTCGTCAACCAGAGTGTCACCGCGACGCAGAAAGTCGTCGGCTACGACCAGCAGCTGACCGTGATCTCGATGCAGATGTCCGAAGGCATCGGGGCGTCCGCGACCGCCGGGGCGGCGACCGGCGCGCCGTCGCTGACCCTGGCGACGAAAGGGCCGGGCTCGCTCGTATACGGCGTCGGCGAGGACTGGTCCAACGCGACCGCCCGCACGCTCGGGCCCAACCAGGTGCTCCTGCGCCAGACGCTCGACACCCGCACGGGCGACACGTTCTGGTCTCAATACACGGGCGCGGTCACGGGGCCGGCCGGGGAAGCGATCACGCTGAACGATCTCGCGCCGACGGGCGACGAATGGAACATGGCGGCCGTCGAGATCCTCGGCGACGGCGACTGACCCGCCGCGCCGGCGGCGACCCCGACCTATGATCAATTCCATGCGGCGGTGTCTCGTCGTATCGGCTGCGCTCGTCGTAGGTCTTTGCGCGACGGGTCTCGCGAGCGCCGGGGGCGCCGGCCCGAATCCGAACGTGTCACTGCGGATCGCGTTCGAGGGCAGCGCGGTCACGACACTGCACTACACGCTGAGCTGCGAACCGGTGTCGGGCACGCTGGCGCGGGCCGCGGACGCGTGTGCCGCGATGGCCGCGAACCCGAACATGGTCCTGGGCGAACCCGAACCACCGAGCGAATCGCCACGGCCGCTGAGCGCGATCTCGTGCCCCGCACCGAATGAGGTGATCGAGATCACCGGCACCTTCCACGGGACCGCCGTTGACACCACGGCCGCGGACACATGCTCGGCCGCCCGGACGCTGAGCCTGTGGACGCCGTTTCTACCGTCGCAGCGATACCTGCGCGAAACACGCGTCGACAGCGGGGTGGAAGCGGTCCAGATCGGCCAGACGCGTGCGTCGGTGAGGGCGCTGCTCGGCGCGCCGACCGTGCGCGACAGTTCGGCGGACGTGTACAAGAACGGGTCCGCGCTCCAGGTCCACCTCGCCGTACCGGTGGAGTTCGTCGTCTCCTACGATGCCCGCCACCGCGTTGCGACCTTGATCTCGAACGACCTGCCGGCGATCAACGGTCGGTGGGACGTGACGCGCAACCCACACCCTCCCTCGCCGCTCGTGCATTGGCGCACCGTGCGGTGCGCGGGGCGACGCAGCTTCGCCGATCACGCGCTCGCGAGGAACCGTGTGACCACGATCGTGTGGCCGTCCGCGGATCATCCGACGGCGATCGTCACGAGCGAGCCCTTCGCCGCGTGCAGGCTGGCGCGTGCGACCGAGCTGGCGCCGTTGCCGATCTCGTGAGTCGGGGCTAGAGGCGGTAGGTGATGTGCGTGGCCTTCGGCGAGTGGATCACCTCGACCGGTTCGAGCCCGGGGTCCGCGACGTCCTTGAACAACGCCTCGCCGCCGCCGAGCACCACGGGCGCGACGTCGAGCACGAGTTCGTCGATCACTCCGGCCGCGAATGCCTGGCGCACCGTCGAGGCGCCGCCCGCGATCAGCACCTCGAGATCGCCTGCGGCTGCCGCCGCCTGCGCGAAGGCCGCGTCGAAGCCGTCGGTGACGAAGTGGAACGTGGTACCGCCCTCCATCGCGATCGGCTCGTGTGCATAGTGGGTGAGCACGAAGACGGGCGCGTGGTAGGGCGGCTCATCGCCCCACCATCCCCGCCAGTCCTCGTCCCACTCGCCACGGATCGGACCGAACATGTTGCGGCCCATGACGTATGCGCCGCGCTGCTTGGCCAGGTGCTCGCGGGAGCGAGCGTCTCCCTCGTGGAGTGGCTCGGCCAGGTGCCACTGGTGCAGGTCGTGCCCGCGGAGACCGAGCGGGTTCTCGCGGCTCTGATCCGGGCCCGCGACGTAGCCGTCGAGCGAGATCGAGAGATGGGCGGCTGTCTTTGTCATGGTGGGAGACTCTAGAACGCGACGGGCGTGGCGTTGCGCACGAGCGGGCGTAGTCCGCCGTCGCCGAGTTGGCCGTAGTCGTCATAGCCCCAGCACTCCGCTCCGCCGCCGCTGAGCAGTGCGCATGCGTGCCCGAGAGCGGTGGTGATCGCCACTGCGTGGGAGACGCCCACGGTCTGCACGGGCACGCTGCTGCCGCCCAGGACGCGCTTGTCGCCGAGCTGGTTCTTGGGGTTGTGCCCCCAGCAGTAGACCTTGCCGGTCCTGGCCAGGGCGCACGAGTAGCCAAGCGGATCCACCGCCACGGCGCTCGCGAGCGGGAGGCCGCGCACGGTGACCGGCAGGACGCTGTCGGCGCGCGTTCCGTCGCCGAGCTGGCCGCTCGAGTTCTTCCCCCAGCACCTCACCCGGCCGCTCGTCAGCACCGCGCACGTGTGACCGCCGGAGGTGGCGATGTCGCTCGCGCCCGTGATCGAGGGAACCGTCGCGGGGGCGCTGACATCGCCCGCGCGCGGCGTGCCGAGCTGTCCGGTGCCGTTGAAGCCCCAGCAGCGCACGCGCCCGTTTTGGAGAACCGCGCAGGTTTCCTCCTGCATCGTGCCGGCGTAGATCCGGGTCGCGCCCGTCAGACCACTGACGGGCACCGGGATGGAGCTGTTCGCGCGGGACCCGTTGCCGAGCGCCCCGTGCAGGTTGCGCCCCCAGCAGGCGGCGCCTCCTCCCTGCAGCAGCGCACAGGCGTGATAGCCGCCGGCGGAGATCGCGATCGCGTCGGAGATCCCGGTGACGGGGACCGGCGTGGGCGAGTCGTCGGTGGCGCCGTCACCGAGCTGGCCGTAGCCGTCATCGCCCCAGCACGTGACCCGGCCGGATCGAAGCAGAGCGCAGCTGTAGTGGATGCCCTCGCTGACGGCGACGGCTTCTGTGACTCCGGGGACAGGCGTTGGTCTGTGGTTGATCGCGCCGCTTATGTAGTCGCGGCCCCAGCAGTCGACCGTCCCGCCGACCAGGCTCGCGCACGTGATCCCGGGCCCGGCGGAGATCGATGTGGCGCGCGGCGCCGCCTCGGAAGGGCCCGCGAGAAGGAGCGAGGCGAAGGCAGCTGAAATCCCGGTGCGCAGTCTCATGCCAGACCCTCCCGTGGCTACCCGCGGATGCGCCGTCTCAAGCCAACCCGGTCTCGGCTCCCCGAACGGCTTCTCAGCCGAGCTGGATGTGGTCGGCCTCTCGCGCTCCCGCGAACGGACGCGTGAGACCATAGCTCTCCAGCGTGGCCTCCGAGACACCTTCGATTCCGGGTGTGTCGGAGGCTTCGCCGCGGGTGTGCGGGTCGTTGGCCGAGCCGCCCACGGCGACCGAGTGTTCGGGCGTGCGGTAGCCGGAGACTCCCACCAGGTGCAGGTGAAGCGCTTCGCCGAGCGTGTTCAGACGCACGGCGATCTCGGGCTCCTCGCCGACGCTGTAGTTGGTCCCCGCGGCCGGGAAGAACCCGTAGTCGCCCGAGCCGGAGCTGGCCGAGGCGGTCACCGTTTCCTGTTGACCTGCCAGCGCGGACGCCGGAGGCTCGAGCGTCTGGACGCTGTCGATGCCGAGCACGCTCCACGTCTCCGGCCCGACGACACCGTCCGTGCTGAGGCCGTGGCGGGCTTGCAGGCGGCGCACGGCGGCCTCGGTGCCGGGCCCGAAATCGCCGTCCACGGGGATGTGCATTGCGTGCTGCAGGCGTTCGACGGCCGCCCGTTCGGATTCCCGTTCCCTGTTGGCCGCGCCCGTCGCGTGCGCTGCTTCCTGACCCATGGAGATGGCCGGCGCCGTTCCTCCCGTCGCGTCGGCGGGCGAGGGCGCCGCTTCGCCGGCGACGGCGCCGTTGCCGGTCGTGAGGCCCTTGCTCGCGATGCTCGCGGTGGGGCTCACGCTGAGCGCCGCGAGCGCGCCCAGCGAGAGCCGCCTTGCGCGCCTGCTGTTCGGCGCGAAGCGGAGATGCGCCGCGCGCCTGCGCGCGCGGGAGCGACCGAGCGAGAGGATCCAGGTCGTCTCGTCGACGAGGTCTCGCGCGCCGCCCAGGCGTTCGAGATCGACCACCGAGGTCCCGAGGACGTCGGCCCTGCGCCGGCCCCAGTCCTGGCGCGCGCGGCGCTCGCGCGATCGCGTGAGCGATTCGCTCCAGTGCTCGAGGTCTGCGAGATCGCGCGCGGCGCGTGGCATGGACGGGGAGGATCGTGCAAAGCGACTCTCGCGTGAAGGAATGCAAGACGGTTTGCCGACGGCGTCGAGGATGCGGTGCTTTCCGGGGCCGCTCCCGCGCGTTGTGAGCACGTCCGCCGCGGGAGACGGATCAGGCTCCGGAGGTCCCGAGGGCCGTTTACCGGCACACGCGCCGCAGGGCCCATATAGAGTCGGCATATGTTGCGCAGAACCTCGCGCCAAAGCACGAGCGCTGCCGTTGTTGCCTGCCTCGCCCTCGGGCTTTCGGGGCTGGCCGCGACGGCGTCAGCTGCACCGACGGTGAAGGTCAAAGCCGAAGCGGTTCCGATCCCCGGCTTCCCTCACACGGGCAACATCTACGGTGCGGGCGCGGCGGTCAAGGCGGAAGTCGCGATCTCGGGCACCGAATACGGGGGCTTTCCGCCGCCGCTGATCCACGTGAACGTGTTCCTTCCGAAGTTCACGGAACTGCACCCCGCGGGGTTCCCCACCTGCGCCGTCTCCCTGCTCGAACCTGCGGGCCCGGGCCCGACTGCCTGCCCCAAGGGCTCGCGCGCAGGGCCGACCGGCCACGTGCTCGGGGAGGTGGCTTTTGGCAAAGAAATCGTGCCCGAGGAAGCGACGATCGAATCCTTCTACAAACCGGGTGGCGGGATCGAGTTCTTCACGGCCGGCCACTCGCCCGTCTCGCTGGAAGTTCTCGCGAAGGGCCAGTTCGTTCACCTCCACGGAGCGGGGGGGTTCGGCCCCGAGCTCGAAACCGAAGTGCCGCTCGTGGAAACGGTCCCGGGCGCGCAGGACGCATCGGCGCTGAAGATCACGCTGCAAACGGGCTCGGCGATTCACCTGCACGGCAAGACGCTCTACTACGGCACGGTCCCCACGAGGGGCCACTGCCCGAAGGGCGGCTTCAAGGGCAAGGCCGAATTCACGTTCGCGGGGCTGGGTGGCCTGCCGCAGACGACGGTGCCGGTGCCCGTCAGGGCGCCCTGCCCCAAGCGTTAGAGCGTGTAGCTCCCGCGGGCCTGCTAGCGCGTCTGCGTTGCGAGGTGCGTGGCGTCGGCGCCCGCCCGATCGACGTCTTCGTAGCCGACGACCCGGTGGACGAGTCCATCCACCCATGCGATCACAAGGGCAAAGCGCAGGCGAGGTTCGACGTCGGCACCGGCGGGACGGCTCTCGTTCGTGAACACGCAGAGGACAATCCCGTTGCCCACGTGCCGAACGTCCTCGGCTCGCGTCTCGAACGACGCGTAGGCGGCGGACCAGCGCCCGAAGAAGTCGCGAATCGCCGCTATGCCCTCGAACCGGGTCTCCAGCACCTCGGATTCCCACACGGCGTCCGCGTGGAAGAACTCGAGCACAGCGTCGAAGTCGCCGCCCGCGAGGGCCTCGAAGACGCGGCGGGTGCGGCCTACCAGGTCGGGTCCAGCGAACTCCACGGCGATCACCGGTCCAGTATCCCGGCAGAGGTCATCTGACGATGTGGAACGTCAGTTTGATGGTGCGCCCCGGGTGACCGCCGGCCGTCGGCGTGAGCGTCAGCACGTAGCTCGCGGGGCTCAACTTCCGGCCACGGACTCGACCGCTGAAGTGGACGCTGACGTCTCCGGCAGCGTCGGGGCGAGCGAACGAGCCAACCACGACGAGCCTGATGCAACTCCTGTGGTGCCTTCGGTGTCGCCCGGCGAGGCATGAGCCGCGGCTCTGGTGGCCGGGCACGGCTCGGAGCACCGCAAACGTGGTGGTCGCTGCCTGGGAGAGGTGGTAGCTGACGGTCGTGCCCACGGGTACCCGGCGCGTGCGGGCGAGCGTCGGTCCGTTGCTGGTCGCCCTGAAGGTGGTGTTCGACAAACGGGCGGATGTGATCGCCGGTGTGGTGGCGGAGGCGGTGGTGCCTCCGGGGGGCGGGAAGAACCCTCCGGGCCCGGCGGTGCCTCCGGGCGCGGAGCCGACGTTCAGCGTGAGACTGGCCGACCCCTGGCATCCCACGGAGTCCGTGGCGGTGATGTCGACCCGGAATGAGCCGGCCTGCGTCGGGATGCCGGAGAGGCTCCCGTTCGGCGCCAGCGACAGGCCGTTGGGGAGCGCTTCGGTCGCGGTGAAGCTGTACGGCGCGGTGCCGCCCGTCGCCGTGAGCGACGTGGCGTACCGGGCGCCGAGCGTCGCCCCTGGGAGGCTCGAGGGGGAGACGGAGATGGTCGTGGGGCAGGTGGCACCGCTGAGCGAGAAGGTGGCGTTGAACGTCGGCGGGGTCCCGCCGCCGACAATGTCGGTGCCTGCGCGAAGCCAATCGGGAGCGAGTGCCGCGTTGCGGATCCATGCCTGCAGATCGGCGAATCCCACCGGGAACGGTGTTCCGGGCGGCGCGATCGGGTCCGCCGCCGAGAGCCAGAAGAAATCGCCCGCGGTGAGTAGGACCTGAGGCACGAAGAAGTAGTGGCCTCCCGGCAGGCTGACCGGCGAGGCGAAGCCCACGTTGAAATTTACCTCCTCGCCGGACACGGCACCGTCGCCGCCGGTGGTCTGATTGGGCTTGGGGTGGATGCCGTTGAGAACGGAGTTGTTGGCGGTGAACGACGCGCCCACGACCGCCGCGGTGAACGACAGGCTGCCGGTCGCGGCGTCGCGAGCGGCCAGATCCACGTCCGACGGCGAGTTGACGCGGGTCGGGACCTGCGGCGTCGAGAACGTGGGTGGGCCCGAGGTTCGGCCCACGTCCGAGTCCGACGGGAATAGCCGGTAGATCTCCACGGCCACCTGCTGGACCGACGACAGGCTGGCGCCGCTCGGGAGGAGCCCGGTGAAGGTCGCGCCGGTGAGGCTCGTCGGTTCGCTGAGAGCGAAATCGTCGCCCGCCTCGATCTCCGCGCTGCCCGGGCGCGACGCGAGAGCCATCTTCCCGTCGGGGTTCCCGGTCGAGAAGAAGAACGGCGCCGCAGCCGAGGGTGACGATGATGCGCCTCCGAGCACCAGCGCGAGTCCCGCGCTCGCGGCGGCGATCCTGAACCCCCGCCAACTCATCCTCAAGCCAGACCCCACCATCTCGCAGGCGACCGTAGATGCCGCACGGGTCGCCGTCAAGCGCGGGGCCGGGTTGCGGTTCAGCCACCCGGGGACCGGACGGTCGTTAGTGTCGCGCCCGTGCACGCCGCCTTCGTCGCGGACTACATGGGGCCCGAGTACGATCGGGCACCCGCGTCAGAATCGCCGCGCCCGCGGCAGACATGCGTTGTCTGCTCGACACCTCGGAGCGGCAGCGGCCTTCTGTGCCGCGCGATAGCTGGATCGGGTGCTTTCGGCACTCCGCTCGAGTACCTGAACCCTGTCCATCGTGGCGTCCTGACCGATCGTTGGGGATGTGGCCCAGACTTCTGGTCCTACCTCGCGGCGCTGCACGCGCGGCGTAGCCCCGACGGACTCTTCGCAGTCAAGATCCATTGGGAGCAGCTTGTCGCCGCGCGCGTCGAGGCGCGCGGCGGCGACGCAGACCCAGCCGTCTGGGAGACACGCGACGAGCTCATCGACGACCTGTTCCCGAACCCGCTGTTCGTGCGGGTTCTGAGAATGGACATCGATGCGCAGGCTGTTTCGCTGTGGCGGGCTTCGCAATCGAACGTGTGGTCACTCGCGGTCGACGATGCCTGGACACCGGACGCCGCACCGGTGCCCTACAGCTTCGACGCGATCGACCGATGCCGGCGCTCGATCGAGACTGCGGAGGCTTGCTGGGAGCGCCTCCTGTCAGGGCTGGGAGCTGTCCCTTACCTGGTGACCTACGAGCAGCTCGGATCGGCGTTCGAGCAGACGCTTTCGAGCCTCCTGCGGCACCTCAGGCCGGATGTCGCCGCTGAGGTGCCGCCTCCACGGACTCGTCGCATGGCGGACGAGTGGTCGCTCGAGGTGATTGGCCGGTTCCGCGCCGAGCGAGCGGAGCGGGCTGCAACGAGCTAGGGCCTCAACCCGAACAACAGCGATCAAGGGAAAGTGGCCCTCCCCGCCTCGGGGCCAAGGCTCGCGCGACAACCCCGCCAGGATCGGGGCGCCTCCATCGCCGGGCGACAGACGGCCCGCCGCGAAAGAGTTGGCCCACCAGCCCCGCGCGAGCTGGTGGGCGCGCGCCCTCCCCCCGAGGGCGCTGGGGAAGTAACGCGGTGGAGAGGCGTGTTTGCTCGCCAACACCCGCGCGCTTGACTCCTTTGACGGGCGTGCTTTGCTTCCGCCTGACATGCACGACCGTCGGACACGGCAGGAGCTCAGCGAGTGGCTCGTCTTGGAGGCCTTCGTCCTGCTGGCGGCTGCGCCGTGGGTGCTGAGCGCGGCGCTGGGGAACATCGGCAACGGGCGCTCGATCATTGCCACGTGCATCGCGGCGATCGTGGTGGTCGCATTGGTGCTGCGTAGGCGCGGGGCGTGGTGGATCCTGGTGGCGTTCTACGGCGTCGTTGTTGTCTCCTACGCGTGGGACCGGGCCAGCCCGCTGCTGCTCGCGGTCGATGCGGCGGCGCTTCTGCTGCTTGTCTCTCGGCCGATGCGCCGCTACGTCGCAAAGGGTCACGGCGGCGCGCGTGCGCGCCGACTCGACGGCTCGCAACCTCTCGATATTCACTGAGACCCGTCGGGAGCGCCGTTAGCCACCGCGGAGCGGATTGCCTCACAGGCGATCCCAGGAGAGCGGTTTTTTGGGTGCCCCCGGGCCCGGCGGGTTTGGTGCCGGTCGGCGGTGCCCTGACCCCCTAGTCGCGCTCGGGCTCGGCCGCCATACACTCGACCAAACGCGATCGAGGGGAGTCAGCGATGTCCAGCGGTCGAATGGCGGCTACCCGGGTCGGTGTGCTGGGGAGCGGTGAGGTTGGGCGGTGTCTCGCTGCGGGGTTTGCCGGCCGTGGGCACGACGTCATGGTGGGCTCGCGCGAGCCGAGCAAGCCCGAACTAGGAGCCTGGCTGTCGGGTGACGGGGCAGGTGTGCGGTCGGGCACGTTTGCCGAGGCGGCAGAGCATGGCGAGCTCGTCGTCCTGTCGGTGCTCGGCAGTGCCGCCGGGCAGGCGATCGCACAGGCTGGCCCCGACAATTTCAGTGGCAAGGTCGTGATCGACACGATGAACCCGCTCGACTTCTCCGGCGGCTTTCCGCCGAAGCTCTCGATCGCAGGGGAGGACTCGCTCGGGGAGCGTGTTCAGGCGGCGCTGCCCGACGCGAGAGTAGTGAAGGCGTTCAACATCATCGGCAGCCCGTATTTCGTCGATCCGAGCTTCGGCGAGGGCCTGCCAACGATGTTGATCGCCGGTGATGACGAGGACGCAAAGCGCGTGGTCGGCGAGGTGCTGGCGGACTTCGGCTGGCCCGACCCGGTGGACCTGGGCGGCATCGAGGGCTCGCACGAGCTCGAGGCGATCTGCATCGCATGGGTCAAGATCGGCGGCGCCCGTGGCGCCTGGGACCACGGGTTCAAGCTGCTCGTCGGCGCCGAACCTGGTAGGGGCGGCGCGAGCGCTCGGCACCGCCGAGTCTGATAGACAGGACCGGCAGCACCGCCGCTATCGATCTGGGGGGAGCCCGATGCCAGACCTGCTCGATGAGACACGCAGTTCGATCGCAAGACGCTTGAAGGAGCTAAAGCCCCTGGTGGACGAGTACCACCGCCTCGAGCACGCCGCGGCGGCGCTCGCGGGTGCCGGCGAGCGTAGGGTGCGCTCGGCCGCGACCGCGGTGGCTAAACGCAAACCCGGACGCCCGCGCCGCTCCTCCGCCACCAAAGCGGCGGCCAAACCTTCGGCGAAAGTCGCCGCTCGCAAACCCGCGAAACGCCGCGCCGGCCGACGCAAGGGGTCCGGCACGCGCGGGGCAGAAGCCGCCGAGGCCGTGCGCGCCCAGCCCGGGATCACGATCCCCGAGCTCGCGGCGAAGATGGGGATCAAGCAGAACTACCTCTACCGCGTCATGCCCGCTCTGCAGAAAGAAGGCAAGGTCTCAAAGCGCGGGAAGGGGTGGTATCCGAAAGGGAGCTGACCGTCCCGTCCTAGACCGGATCGGTCGTAACCGGCGCGCGCGGCACGATCGCTGTGACAGGCCTCGCCTCCTGCATCTACTGCAAGCACGACGGTCCCCCGCACTCGACGGTGATGGCCGCATCCACGGATGGCAAGCGGCGCTGCGCGGGCTGCCCCCAGTGTCAGGCTGAAATCGCCGCGCAAGCTAGAGCGCAACAACCGCGCGGCGACGGCTAGCGGGGCCTTTCCACCCCACATCCGCTGCGTCGCTCCCCTCGTGCCTCGCGAGAGTGGCCCCACGAGTCCCGCACGGCCTGGTGGGAGTCTTCCGTCACCTCTGCGGCTGTCTGCCGGCGTTGCGCGCCCCGCGCGCGCCTCCCACCCCGTATTGCTGGACCCGCGATGGTTCCCGCTTGTGGACGGAGCGCGATCCAGGTAGCGTCCTGCCCCAGGAGCGACGGGGTCCGCTTCCAGGGAGCCGTCGAGCATCGTGCGCGAGGGGATGGGTATGGAGTTCCGACAAGGATGGATCGCGGTCTGGTTGATGGTGCTCTTGGGGCTCTTGATGGCCCCAAGCTTGGCCGCTGCAGCCGAACCGTACGGCTCGCTCGCCGAATTCTCGGTCGGCCTCAGCGGCGCGAGCGAACCCACCGAGATCACCACGGGCCCCGAAGGCAACCTCTGGTACACGCAGCTCAGCGCCGGCCAGCCGATCGGCCGGATGACGCCGAGTGGCGAAGTCACTGAGTTCTCGGCGGGCATCACTCCGCAAAGCACCCCGTTCGGAATCACGAAGGGCCCCGACGGCAATGTCTGGTTCACCCAGCCCACCGCCCACCAAATCGGCCGGATCACGCCGAGTGGCGAAGTCACCGAGTTCTCGACCGGCATCAGCGCCGGGAGCCTTCCGCTCGACATCACGGCGGGCCCGGACGGCAACCTCTGGTTCACCGAGTTCATCCCCAGCCGGATTGGCCGGATCACGCCGAGTGGCGAAGTCACCGAGTTCTCGACCGGTATAACCGCGGGTAGCAACCTGCGGGGGATCGTCGCCGGCCCCGACGGCAACCTCTGGTTCACAGAGCAGGGAGGCAACCGCATCGGAAGGATCACGCCCACGGGGACAGTGACGGAGTTCTCGACCGGTATCACAGCAGGGAGTGAACCCTTTGAGATCACCGCGGGTCCGGATGGCAACCTCTGGTTCACCGAGACGGCTGGCCGGATTGGCCGGATCACGCCCGGTGGCGTAGTCACTGAGTTCTCGACCGGCCTCACGGCCGGCAGCGAGCCGCGCGCGATAACCGTCGGTTCGGATGGGAACGTATGGTTCACGGAGTTGGTCGGCGACCGAGTCGGGCGCGTCACACCCACCGGCAAAATCACCGAGTTCTCGAGCGGCATGATCCTCGAAAGTGGGCCGTTCGGGATCACTCCGGGCTCCGACGGCAACCTCTGGTTCACCCAGCAGTCGGCTGGCAGCATCGCGCGATTCACCCTCGGTCCGGCAACCATCCTACCGACGGTGACAAAAATATCGCCCACCGTCGGGTCGGTTGGCGGCGGCACGACGGTGGCGATCACCGGCACCGGTCTGACGGGTGCGACCGCCGTCAAGTTCGGGCCCACCAACGCGACCAAATTCACGGTCGTATCGGCGACGTCGATGACTGCGGTATCGCCGCCAGGCTCGGGCGTCGTCGACATAACCGTCACGACGCCGAATGGCGTAAGCCCGAGCGTCGCGGCCGATCGATTCGGCTATGCCCCGACCGTCAAGAAAGTGACGCCTGCCCTCGGCTCCGAACTCGGAGGCACGAAAGTTAACATCTCCGGGAGCAATTTCATCGGCGCGACGGAAGTGAGTTTTGATTCGAACCCCGCGATCAGCTTCACGGTGAAATCGGCCACGTCAATCGCTGCGGTGGCGCCCCCCGGAGAAGGCGTGGCGGACGTCACAGTGACCACAGCGGGGGGCACGAGCGCAGTGACAACGCTTGATCAGTTCACCTACGTGCCGCCACCGGTTGTGACCAGCGTAACCCCGAACGTTGGGACCAAACTCGGCGGCACTGCGGTCACGATCGCCGGAACCGGATTCGCTGTCGGTACGACTGCCACGACGTTCAAGTTCGGGGCGGCGAAAGCGACCTCGGTCAACTGCATCTCGACAACGGAATGCACGATGGTCACCCCGAAACACGCGATAGGCACGGTGGACGTGGTGGCCACGGCGAAGAAGATCCCCGGCGTGGCCATTCCGCCCGAAGACCAATACACGTATCAATGACCCGCGTCTGAGCGGGAATTGGGCCGGCGCGTCGCCCCTGCTGAGCGGGTGACGCGTGGGGCGTGTGTGCCATGATCGGCGCGCTCGCGGCGAGTGTGGCAGCAGGAGTGGCGCCATCGCACCGCACGTCTACATCGTCGCTGGCCCCTGAACGACGAAACCCCCGCGTTAGGGGTTTCATCGGGTGCCAGAGGAGGGACTCGAACCCCCATGAGTAGCTTCGGCGGTTGTGCGGGACGGAGTCCCGATCCCGGGGGTGATTTACGCGGCCAAGGGCTCTCGGGATCTCCGCGGTTCAATCCCGGCCCAGGTCGCAGCGCTAGGCGGCGATTGCGGTAGGTATACGATGCGCTCCGGGAGGGGGCCACGCGAAGGTTCGCGACCAGGCAGGGAGGCGCCAGATATCACGGGTCACTGGGTATGTGACGACGCTCGGTTCTTGGCAGTCGGTCATGACCGACGACAGTCGCGCGCCACGTCGGCCGGTGGCGATGGCGTGTGCCGTTGGGCTCACGCTGCTGCTGTGCGGGCTCGGGGCGCCGTCGGCCCGCGCTGACGAACGGCTCCAGCAGGGTTCGAAGCTGACCTCCGGCGGGGCGAGCGCTGCCGAATTCGGCGCGGGCGTTGCGCTGTCCTCTGAAGGCACCACGGCCCTGATCGGCGGGACCGAAGGCACGTTCGTCTACGTGGGCTCCGGCTCGCATTGGACTCGGCAGGCCTCGCTGCCGGCCGGTCAAGGACGCGCGCTCTCCGCAGATGGCAGTACGGCACTGATCGCAAGCAGTGCGGGCACGTACGTGTTCACGCGTTCCAAATCGTCGTGGACCCAGCAGGCGTTGCTGGCAACGGGCGCCAGCGTCGCCTTGTCCGCGAACGGCAGCACTGCGGTTGTCGGCAGCCCCGCCGCGGGCGA
>Ga0187823_10000253_pt1 | contig 13334 bp, 11 predicted proteins | sample NC_wetland_sal_i_12_FD_132968 | JGI IMG/M metagenome (GOLD analysis project Ga0187823, IMG submission 132968) | Wetland sediment microbial communities from Neuse River Estuary, North Carolina, USA - SourceSoil_3 | ecosystem: Environmental > Aquatic > Freshwater > Wetlands > Sediment | place...
AAGAGCCACGAAGTCCGAACGATGCAGCACTCCGGCAGAACCCGGAGCAGTTGCACCTCCGCCTCCGCTTTCGATTCACCGTAGACACTGCGGGGTGACCGGGGATCATCGGTCGTGTAGGGAATCGTCTTGGCGCCGTCGAATACATAGTCAGTGCTGAGAAAAAGCAGACGAGCCCCTTGCTGCTTGGCCCCGCGCGCGACGTTGACGGCTCCGCGGCAGTTTACGTCGAAGGCCAGGTCACGGTCAGTCTCGCAGCCGTCAACGTCGGTGTAGGCCGCTGCCAGGACAATCCAATCGGGCCGCCTGCGCTCGACCAGGTGGAGCACCTGTTCCGCGTTCCGAATGTCGCCGTCCGCAGAGGCGAGTCCCGTGACCTCGTCTTCCTTCCACTCCCGCATCAGCGCCTTTCCCAGTAAGCCGGTGGCGCCGAAAATGGTGATTCGCATGTGATCTATTCTCTGCTTTGCCGAGGCCGGGCCTGCATCTTCATGAGTACTGGGTGGCAATCCACTTTCGGTAGGCGCCGCTGGTGACCCCTTTCACCCACTCTTCATTCTGCAAATACCATTCGATCGTCTTGCGCATGCCGCTGGCAAAACTTACGCGCGGCTTCCATCCCAGTTCACGCTCGATCTTGCGAGCATCAATGGCATAGCGCCGGTCGTGGCCGGGCCGGTCTTCCACAAAAGCAATCAGGTTTCGATGAGGCGTAACCGGATCGTCAGGACACAACTGATCCAGCATGGCGCAGATGGCCTCGACGATTTCCAGGTTTCGCTTTTCGCCGCCGCCGCCGATGTTGTAGGTTTCTCCGACTCTGCCCTGGGCCAGCACGCGGCGTATGGCGGCGCAGTGGTCCTCCACGAACAGCCAGTCGCGCACGTTCTGACCGTCTCCATAGACCGGGAGCGGCTTGCCGGCCCGGGCGTTGAGGATCACGAGGGGAATGAGTTTTTCCGGGAACTGGTAAGGGCCGTAGTTATTCGAACAATTGGTGGTCAGGGTCGGAAGCCCGTAGGTGTGGTGATAGGCGCGCACCAGGTGGTCCGCACCCGCCTTCGAAGCTGAATAAGGACTGTTGGGCGCGTAGGCCGTGGTCTCGCAAAACGGCGGATCATTCGGGCCGAGCGACCCATAAACCTCATCGGTGGAGATGTGAAGGAAACGGAACGAACGGCGTTCCGGCTCCGTCAACTCGGCGCAATACGCGCGCACTTCTTCCAGCAGACAGAACGTCCCGTAAACATTGGTCCGGATGAAGTCGTCAGGGCCGTGGATCGATCGATCCACATGGCTCTCGGCCGCAAAATGCACGATGGCGCGGGGTTGGTGCTGCTTGATCAATTCCCGCAGCAGTTCGCGATCGCATATGTCTCCCTGGACGAAACAATATTTTGGATCGGAAGCGACTCGAAGCAGGTTATTGGGATTGCCGGCATAGGTCAGCTTGTCGAGATTGACCACCGGAGTGGCTTCCTGCTCGGCCCATTGCAGGATGAAGTTGGAACCGATGAATCCCGCACCGCCGGTCACCAGTATCGTTTTGTCCATGTGAGCAGGTCGCGCCGGGGTAGGTGATAGTCATTCGGCGACGCCGCTCTGATTGTAATAAAGAAAGTAGAGCGCGTGGTTGTTAGGGCGTGATCCACCACGAACCAAGTGGGGACGGCCGCCCCGGCTGTCCGGCGGAGCGAAGCTCCGCTACTTCTCTGTCGGCATGAAAATGGTCGAGCTTCGCTCGACTGGACGGCCGGGGGCGGCCGTCCCCACGTGGTTCGTGGTGGTTGATCTCGACACACAGGCTACGCGGCCCGCGGACGATAACCGGTTGCCGGCGCCGCCGCGACAGGCTTGGGGGCTTTGCTTCCACCGGCCAGCGCCAGATAGCTGCCTTCAATTTCTCGTGCCACGCGGCCCCACAAATAGTGCTCCCAGACTCTTTCCCGGGCCTTGCGGGCGGCAGCTTTCCTGATTTCAGGCTCGGCGATCAGCAGCCGCAGCATGCGTTCCAGGTCATTCTGATCCCCGCGCCGGAAGGTGAAACCCGTCGGGTTGACCAGTTCGCGATTCTCGGGAATATCGCTGGCCAGGACGCAAACGCCTGCTCCCATGGCATCGAGCAGCGCCAGGGAAAGGCCTTCCAGGTCGGAGGGCAGCACGAACAACATGGCGTTGGTAAGCAATTCGTCGAGGGCTTCGCCGGAAACCCAATCCAGAACGCGGATCCGATCGCTCTGGTGCCGCCGCAGCCCCTCGGCGTATTCATCGGAATGACTCGACCCGCCGGCGAGCACGAGCTTTACCGGAGTGTCCATCTGTTCATAGGCCCGAATCAGCAAATCGCAATTCTTTTCCGGAGAGAAGCGTCCCAGAAAGAGGATGTACCCGCCGGGTTCGAGGCCCCATGCTTGCAGTCGGCCGGTGCTGCGTCGCTGGCGCAACGTGGTGCCGTTCGGCACGTACGCGGTTTCGGCCGCATAGCGCGAGTGGTAATAGCCCTGCAGGGTGCGCGACACAACCATGGTCAAATCGGGCAACTTGAAGGATGCCCGCTCTCCCAGACGCAACACGGCGGAGGCGATCCGTCCCCATTTTCGCCGTTGCCAGTCCAGCCCCTGCACCGTGACCACCGTCTTCTTCCCGAACCAGCGCGGAAGGAAGGAAAAGAGGGCCGGTCCCAGGCACTGATAGTGCACGATGTCAGAATCGCTGAACAAGGCATGGAGGGTGCTTAGAAATGTATGCACCAGGGTCTCGAGATGCTTCGACCGCACCGTGGGCAGACGCACCAGGCGCATTCCGTTGTGAGCGGACAGCGCGGGCGTGAAGTAGGTCCTGCAATACACCGTCACCTCGTGTCCCATCCCAGCCAGCCGTTTGCCGACCTCTTCGTAGTAGGTTTCAATTCCGCTGTATTTCGAAACCACGCCGCGCCCGCCAATGAACGCGATCCGCAGCGCCGGCTTGGCAACCGATCTGATGCCCGGGCCACCCGTTTCCTTCGATCGCGTCGCCAGCTGCAGGTACAGATTGGTCAGCGCGATGTAGTGGCTCTCGGCCGAGTATTGGTTGGCCACCAGCGTGCGGCCGGCAGCGCCCATTTCGGCTGCCAGAGTCGGCTGTTCGGCCAGAAACGAAATCGCCGCCGCCAGTTGCTGAACGTCCCCTGCCCGGAACAAGACGCCGGTTTCACCTTCATGCACCAATTCCCTTCTCGAACCCAGATCTGAGGCCACGACCGCGCGTCCCCAGGCGTAGGATTCGAGGATGGTCTTGCCCAGCGTTTCGTAGGCGCGGGAGGGCAACACGGTGAAGCGCGATGAGGAAATCAGCCGGTTGAGTTGAGGCCCGGCGACGCGCCCGACGAATTCGACGTTGGCCAGGCCCAGATCCATGCTCAGCCGTTCGAGTTCTGCCCTCTGCGGCCCCTCGCCGGCAACCTGCAAGCGAATGGCGGGAAGCTGTTGCATGGCCCGCAAAAGGTCCGTCAGTCCTTTTTCAGGAGAAAGCCGGCCGAAGTACAGAATAGGCGCGTCCGGGGACGGGTCAGGAGCGGTTTGCAGCGGCAGGTTCTGAAAATGCGGCAGAACGCTGATTCTTCCGGCGTCCCATCCGTTTTCCACCAGCTTTTGCCTCACGAATCGGCTGGGCACGAGGAACTGGGTCACGCAGGTTTCGTAACTTCGCAGCCATTTGTGAAGATACGCCTCCGCAGCCAGCACGAGACTGGCGCCTGCAGGTCCGGCATAGCAGCCTTCGCTGACCACATGCCAGAACTTTCCCCCGTGGCAGCGCTCACAGGCGCGGCCCTGCGCGACCATGTTGTAACTCGGGCAAAGCAGCTTGAAATCGTTCAGGTGATAGACCACGGGAACGCCTTGCGCTTTGAGTTCCCACAGGATTGAAGGAGAAAGGTGGTGGTAGATGTTTCGCACGTGGGCGAGGTCGGGTCGAAACGCCTTTACCATCTCGCGAACTTTTTGCCGCGCCTGGCGTGAGTAGAGCGCGTGTGCCGCCTGTCGGGCTGTGGCGAGCGGGCCTGCCCGGGCGGTTTTGAAGTCGATGGGGGGGAGAAAGTGCTGGTCGTACTTCGTCGGCTCGCCGCGAGGATCGGCCATGGAAAACAACCCAGCCACATGCCCGTGCGAACGCATCAGGTCCATCAGCTCGAACAGGTAGACTTCGGTGCCGCTGAAGGCGAAGTTATATTTGTTGCAATACAGGATTCTCATTGGGGTTGTGCCTCACCTTTTGCGTGATGCGGGAAATGAAAAGATCCGCGAGAGCCGCCAGGTTTTTCTCCCGGTCAAAGTGCTCCCGCACATGTTGACGGGCGGCGAGGCGCAGCCGTGGCAGCGCCGCGGACGAGCCGCGGATCGCCTCGATCTTGGCGGTGAAATCTTCCAGCGAACCGGCGCGATAGAGGAAGCCGGTTTCCCCATCCTTTACTAACTCTGGAATTCCAGTAATCGCCGGCGCGAGAACCGTTTTGCCGAGCGCCATGGCCTCCATCAGGACCAGCGGGATGCCCTCGCTGCGGCTGGTGAGCACGACCACGTCGCACGATCCGTAGTGGGCGTCGAGTTCCGGCCGCGACAGATGGCCCAGGAGTTTCACGTGCTTCTCGAGCCTGAGGTTGGGAATGAGATGTTCCAGCCAGGGGCGCTCCGGCCCTTCGCCAGCGACCAGGCATAAAAAGTCGACACCGCGTTTCTTCAATTCGTGGCAGGCGCGGAAAAGGAAAGCATGGTCTTTCACCAGGTGCAGCCGCCCCACCGCCAGCATGACCAGGCGCTTAGGTTCCCGGCCAGCCGGTGAAGGAGAAACCGAAGTGCGGGATGAATCCACTCCCAGACGCTGGACAACGATGTTGCCCGGCGCGATGTCGGAGTAATGCTGCAGAATAAAGCGCCGGTTGAACTCCGAAATCGTCACGCAGAACAAACAATTTCTCAGCTTGGTACCCAGGTAAACACCGTGCAGCAGCAGATCCGAACCGTGCAGGGTCATGCTGTAGTCGATGTCGAGCAAGCGCGCCGCGACCATCGCAATCCAGGAGGCGAAATATCCGTGGTGCACGTGGATGTGTTGCACTCCCCGGTCTCGCAATTTCAGCGCGTAGCAGGCGCCGAGCAGAGTGTGCAGTAACGCCCGCAGGCGGCGGGAGGCGGGCTCATTGCCTCGCGTCAGCACCCGCGCCAGAAGGTCAGCCAGCAATGTCCATCGGCACAAACAGAGCCACAAGGCGCGGATGAGCAGTCCGACGCCCAGCGGATAAAGATAGAGCGTCTCCGAGACAAACGACTGCAGCCGGAGTTCCTGCTCCCCGCCGTCAGGACGGCGAACGCTGCAAGGGATCACTTGCATTCCGCGCCGGCGCAATTCCTCGATTTCCTCGAAGACGTACGGTTCCACCGAGGCGGGAAACTGGTTGGCGAAGTAGGCGATGGTGGGCACGGATTCGAGCAACGATCACATGGGAAGTGCATTCGTCCGGACGACGTTCCCGCGATTCTGGGCAGCCAGCAGGCCGGCGATGGTGAACAGCAATCCATTCACGAACTGGTAATTCATCACCACGAAACAACCGTTGAACAGGTAGACCGCGACCAGGACCGGCCAGAGAGAGCGGAATTGGCCGTCCAGAAATGCGCCTTCCCGCGGAGCGCACGGCAGCCGCCGGATGCTGCCCAGCCGGAACAGATCGATCGCCATCCACAAGTACAAGCTCAGTCCGAGCAGGCCGTGTTGCACGGCTATCTCCAGATAGGAGTTGTGGAAGAAGAAGGCAGGCTGGTGAAAATCGTGGACTCGCTTGGCCAGCTCGGGTTGCAAGTCGCCCAGGCCCCAGCCCGTGAGCGGCTTCTCCAGAAACATCTCCAATCCGGTCTGGTACATCACAACCCGGAATTCCACCGGGCTGCGCTCTTCCAGCCGGATAAAGAAAGAATTATTCGTGTCTTCGAAGCTGAGCGCGGTCAGCAAACCCAGGCCTCCCATCAAGACCAGGGCGAGGCAGGCGCGGCGAACCCGCAGGTGGGCAGAAAACAACATCAAGATCAGAACGCAGCCCGCAAACGATAGCCACACTCCCCGGGTTTGGGTCGCTAGAATTGCCAGTGGCAGGGCAATCGCCAGCACCAGGGCTGGCAATCCTTTCAACCGGCCGCGTCGAAACGAGTCCAGCGCAATCAGGCCCAGCAGGTTCAGGGTGACGCCGTTGGCCACCGCCTGCAGAAAGGGTCCGCGGGCGCGATCGGCGTGTATGCCGAGGCTTTCGTCGAGGATGTACCTGGGGAAGATCAGCTCTTTGGCGCCCAACAGAAACAGGATCGCGATCAGGCACAAATAGGCGAGCACAACGAAGGTGAAGGTCTCAAACCGGCGCAGGGACGCGGCATCGTCGAAAACAGATCCCGCCAGGTGATACAGAACGAAGGGCACAACCCACTTGGCGGCGAATACGCTCCAGCTCTGCGGGTCATAGGGCTGGGCTGCGAGACTCCCGAATCCCAGCAGCAGTAAAGCCGCCATGGGCCACATCACCGGAAGGGCAATGGTTACGCGACGGCGCAGCGCGACCACCCGCAACGGCACGACGAACAAGAGCAGCAGAAATGCGACACGGTCGAGCGAGTAAAACTGCAGGTCGGGAGGACGAAAGAGCATTGCCGCCAAGGTGGCCAGAAACAGGATCGCCGGCGCCGCTACCAGGGCATGTAACGGGCGGAACGCATTGACCACGGTCCAGTGCGCCAGCGCGGGCAGCGGGTTCCGCAGCGCGGTTTGTCCGGCCGTGGCCATCCTCAGGAACCGCTTCCCCGCAGGATCACGAACACCGTCCTCCACAAAATCCAGAGGTCCATCCCCAGACTCCAGTGCTCGATGTAGTCCAGGTCGAGCGCCATATTTCGCTGGAACGAGGGATCGCGCCGGGCCGTGACTTGCCACAGCCCTGTGATCCCCGGGGTTACGTCGAGGCGCCGCAGGTGTTCCAGGCGATAGTGTTCGAAGTCGTCGACCGGATGCGGCCTCGGGCCGACCATGCTCATCTCTCCCCGCAACACATTCCAGAGCTGGGGAAGTTCATCCAGGCTGTAGCGCCGCAGGACCTGGCCCACGCGCGTGATGCGCGGATCGGCGGCAATCTTGAAGCACGGGCCCTGGCGTTCGTTGTCGGCGCGCAAGCCGTCTTTCAAGCGGTCCGCATCGGAGACCATGGTGCGAAATTTGTAGCAGATGAATCTTCTGCCTTTGAGGCCCACGCGGGTCGCCTGGTAAAGAATCTTTCCCGGGGAAGCAGCCTTAATGATCAGAGCGATCCCCGCCAGAAGAGGGGCCGCCACCAGCAAACCGAGAACTGAAATCAGGACATCGAGTGAACGCTTCCAGAACAGGCCCGAGGTGGGAGCTTTTTCCTCATGCAGCGTGAGCAGGGGCAGGTCGCCGAAATATTCCAGACCGAGGCGGCCGCGTTCAGGGCCGCGATCGCGGTCCCACCCATAGCCGTAGAGATCGGGGACGGCCCTGACGTCCAGCCGGCTGCGGCGCGCTTCCCGAATGACCCGCAGCGCCAGGTCGTGCTGGTTGGGAATCGCAAGAATGATTTCGTCCACGAATTCGGCCCGCGCGATGCGGGTGAGGTGCTCGACTCGCCCCAGCACATCGCCGCTCAGGGTCTCGATTTCATCCACGAAACCCACGACGATGCGGCCGTCGATGTGCTCCCGCTCCAGGGTTGCGGCCAGTTCCCGCCCCACCGGCCCCGCTCCGACAATGAGAACGTTGCGCCCTCGTCCCTGCCGGCTCGCGGGCCGCCTCTGCCACTTTTTCCATTCGACTCCGGCTCGAAACGCCGCGAAACCTCCGTCCCAGGCGCGCGACTGTAGTTTCTTTGCCAGAACCAGCCGCGGCGCCGCTGGGACACGCGAGCGCTCAGGATTGAATGCAGCAGGAAAGGACATCAGACCAGCTCCAGTTCGTAGCCTGCAATCGTGACCACCACCGACCGCTGAATGCAATCCACCGAGATCACCAGGGTCTTTTGGCTGCTCTCCGCCAGAACGCCCTCCAGACCGTCGAGGCAACCGCCGCGAATTCGCACGCGCTGCCCGACTTGCAGAAAGGCCCGCAGGGCGCAAGGCAGCTTCTGCGCCAGCAGGCGGCGCAGATCGTCAATCTGCCGGGAAGGAATTGGACTGGCATCGCCGTGCGCGTTCACAAAGCCCATCACTCCTTCCGTGCGCAAAACTTCGGTGCGCGTGGGAGCCGAAGGGTGCTGACGAACGAACACGTATCCCGCGAACAAGGGAAGTGAAACGGTCTTTTGCCGGTCGCTCCAGCGGTGAGTTTCATGCAACAGGGGAAGAAACGTCTCGATGCCTTTGCTTTGCAACTGGGCGGCAATCCTGGTTTCGCAACGGTAACGGGTCTGGACGGCGTACCAGGGGGCCTCTGAAGAGGGGAGTTCGGAAGGGGGCGCCAGAGGTTCCGGCAGCATGCGGTCGGGGTAGATTGGCATGAGGACGTCAGTGCGGGCGGGACGAAGCTCTGCTAAATGAGTCCCAATCGTGTTTGTAGCCGTTTATCCACAACATGACGCTGGCTTCAGAAACCGGTAAATAATTTGCGTGCCTACAACCTGCGGTAAATTCCTTCCGGGATCGGAAATGTTCGTTTGCTCAAAACCGATCCCAGCAGGCGGGCGTTCGTAGCCTGCAACATTTGGACGGCCCTCTGGGCCGCCGCCCGCCGGGTCGCGTTCGCTTCCAGCACCAGCACGACGCCGTCGCTGAGATAGCCGAGCAGCGCCGCGTCGCTGCATAGCGCGGCGGGCGGGCCATGCACGACCGTGTAATCAAATTCGAGACGCAATTCCCTCAGCCGTCCCGGCAGCCATTCCACGGAAAGACCTGCCTCGTTTTCACCCATGAAGGTTTCACGCGGCACGCGCCACAAATGGCTGGAAACTCTTTGTGCCGAGTCCCGCAGGGGCCGGGATCCGGCAGGACGAAACACCGGAATCGGCGTTTCATAGTCCTGGTTGTCGGCGGCGGATTCGAGATGGGCCTCGACCAGCGCCACGGTTCCGGAAATTTGAGCCGCCAGGACTTGGCCGACGCGAAGGCAAATGGCGGCCACATCGCCGTCTTCAACCGCACAAAAGACGACTTGCCGGGCCGGCTTTGGCCAACCGGGAAGAAAAACCTGCCGCACCAGGCTGCGGATCTGCTCTTCGCCGAAACGGTCGGGGTTCCACGCGATCGATTCGCGCGTCGTCCAGGCCCGAGGTTCCCGCACCTCCGCATCGAAGATGTCGCCCGCCAACGCGTGTTCCAGTAAGTCCGGCCGTGTGCTCATAGCTAGTCCTTTAAGGCAGCGAGGCTAGAACTGGGGTGCCTAAAAACGCCACCACTTCATCCGGCGTGCGGAACCCTGGGTTCAGGTAGTCAGCGGCAAATGCCAGGCTGGTGCTGAGTGTGCCTCCGAGCACTACGCCGATCAGGCCAAACACCCAACTCGCTCGCGCCGGCAGCGCCGGGACCCTGGGCTCCTCTGCGATGGTGACATTCAGAATTCCGCCCTGATCCAGCGCATCCTCGATCCTGGCCTCTTCGCGCTTGTTCACATACAGAAGATATTTCTCCTCGGCTGCTTTCAGCTCACCCAGCAAGTCCCCCTGGCGAAGCGCATTTCCCCCGAGCCGCTGCGCCACGTCGCGATAACCTGCCACCTGGATGCGCGTGGCCTGTCCGTGGGCCTCGAGCGTGCCCAACTCAACCTGCGCCTTGATCAGTTCTGACTTCGCCCACTCATGATTCGGCTCCTGGTTCGTGGTCTCGTCGCGCAGCGGCGAGTGCTCCTCGCCCGCAATACTGGCTTTGGTCTCCGCGATCTGCTGGTCCACTTCGAGGACCAGCCGGTAGGAAGGATCGAATTTGGTCAGGAGTTCGGTGCGCTTGAGTTGCAATTCCAGCAGTTTCGATTTCATCTTTTCAGCCAGCTGGGGATTGTCGGCGTTGCGGACTATGGTCAAGGTGCGTGCCGGCAGCGACTGCAGCTTGACCTGCAAGTCCCGAATGCGCTGCCGAGTCTCAGCCATGGCCACCTGGTTCTGGTGGTCGTTGGCTTCGGCGTCGCTGAGCCTCTGCAGGGCCATGTCGCGCTCCTGCGCCGCCGATACCACCCCCTGATCGCTGCTGAAATCCATGAGGCGGAATTCCGCGTCCAGCAATCCGCGGCGGGACTCCGCCACCTGCTGTTCGAAGAATTGGTACTCCCCCGAGGGACGCCGCACCCGCTGTTGCCGTGCCAGGTAAGCGTGCGCCAGGGCACGGAGCACGGCCGCCGCCTGCGCGGGATCGGACGAGGAATAGTCGACTTGAATCAGGTTGGTCTTGCGTATCGGCTCCACGCTCAGCTGGCGGGTCAGCCGCCGGACTGATCGCGCCAGGCAGACGTCCTCGCTGCCGCCGAGAAAGCGTTCATACCAGGGTTTAGCGATAAGCCCGGGAGTCTTCACTACGTTGCGTAGAATTTCGTCGTCGTGAAGAAGTTCGACCTGAGAATTCAATTCCTCTTCCGTGATTTCGTCGCGCTGAAACATGGGAGACGGCGTGGGCGCGGGCGTCACCACGGGGTCGACCCGTCCTCGCCGCACGAGCACGCTCATGCGGGCCTGATAGGTGGGCGCGAATACGCCATAGCCGAGGATGGCCATGAAGATGGCCATGAAGGAGACCAGCGCCAGCCGGCGCTGCCGGAACACCACGGCCAGCAGATCGCGCATCGTGGGAGCGATGGCGGGTACAGGCTTGCGAATAATGGTGAGCTCTTCACCCATGCGGAGTTCTCCGGCCCGGTGACTTTCTAAATCGCTTTTCTGAATTCGGGCAGCGGCTGAATCCGCTTGAGGGCACGGTAAGCCCGAAGGGCTTGCGAGTTCGACGTTCGAGAGGGGTTGCCTTCCGCGCCTCTGCTTTAAAACTGGGATGGGCTTACATAGGTGCTGAGACTGGAAGTCGGCAAATAGCGCCGGATCTTCGAAATCGTATTCTGCGGGACATAGAGCATATCTCCCGTCCGCAGATGGAAATCCTCAGCCAGGTTACGCGCCTTCAACATCTGTTTAACGTTCAGGACACGGGCCTCGGTCCGCTCCTGGGAAATCCTGCGAAACAACACCACTTGAGAGTGCTTGGCCTGCTCCGTGAACCCTCCGGCCAGAGCCACGCCTTCGGTCACGGTCGAGTCGCCGCGTAATTCGTATCTTCCCGGACGAACCACCGATCCGGCGGCGATGAAATAAGGCTTTTCGAAATCCTTGAGCGTAATGGTGACTTCCGGATCGCGCAGAGTGGCGGCATAAGCCTGGCTTAATGCGCCGCGCAGCTCGGCGAGCGTAAGGCCCTCCGCATATAACTCATCCAGACCTCGGGGAGTGATGAAACCATCCGGCTGTATGCTGAGCGTCTGGTCGAACTCGGGTGTGAAATTGAATTTGATTTCGAGCACATCGCTTTTTTGCAACCGGTAGAGCGGACGGCGGTTCCCCATCTCGTCTGGACTCGATGCACCGTCCGCTATGCCGGATTTCGTGGCCTCCGCTGCCCCTTGGCTGGTGCTTGTCGCTTTGCTCTGCTCCTGAGCCACGGCCGCCCCCGAACCTGCCTGCACGGCGAGCCATCCAAGTATGATCGCCGCGCAAGTCAGAAGTTGTTTCATTTCGTCTCTTGTTGCCCGCCGCCGGTCGCGGCGGTTCTGTTATTTGCAAATTATTCCGGTGAACAAAGACTGGCAAGACTTGGGAAGTGTTGTCCACCAAGGTGGGCAGCTTGCAATGCAGCGTCCGTATCTGCGGCTGTTCCGAGTACGTCTCGTCCGAGACGCGGGAGACGCGACGCCCGCGCCGGACACCCGCCGCCATAGCGGCACCCCTCAAGGGTATTTCTTCTCATCTTCTTTGGAAGGGTCTACGAAAGTGGACTGGCGCACCCTGTCGGATTCCCTCTCGGGCCCAGGCTAGGTCCTGGGCTGGCGCGCTATCTGCAACCAACGCATCCGGTTACGGCCAAACCCAGAGCCCTGCCGCCACATCCTTCCCAATTCAGGCCTGACCGATCCACAGGTTATTCAACCATCCGCGATGTTGAGATGTCACAGAAAAGCATCCCGTCGATCTTGTAGGCTGCCACCAACTCGTACCTGGGATGACGGTCAGAGAATGTGAAAGGATTTGTGGAATCAATCGAGATTGCGGCTTCGAGTTCGATCAGGGTGCTGGTCGCCGACTCTAACCAGATGCAATGCCAGCTTCTGGTGGGCGCGCTTCGCCGCCGCCCGGAATTCCACGTGACCTCATGCGCGCTTGACCCGGACGTGATTCTCCACGCCGCCAGTTCCCTGCCGGTACAGGTCGCCATCCTCAACGCCGACAACCCCAGGGACGGATGGCCGGACCTGACGGTGGTTCGACGATTGCATCTGGCCCATCCCGCGGTGGCCAAAATCATTCTGCTCGACACCTACGACCGCGACATCGTGGTCAACGCCTTTCGCTCCGGCGCGCGCGGACTGTTTTGTTTTTCCCAGTACCCGTTCCGCCTGCTTTGCAAATGTATACAGAGCGTTCACCAGGGACAGGTGTGGGCCAACAGCGAACAGATGCAATACCTGGTCGAGGCCCTGAGCCAGGTGCCTTCACTGCACATGGTGAATTCGCGGGGAATGCGCCTGCTGACTCCACGCGAAGAGCAGGTGGTTGCCCTGGTGGCGGACGGATTGAGTAATCGCGAGGTGGCCCGCGAACTCTGCCTCAGCGAACACACCATCAAGAAATACCTGTTCCGCATCTTCGACAAGCTGGGCATTTCGAGTCGCGTGGAGCTGGTCTTGTACGCGCTGAGCCATGGCGGTTCCCGGCAAGCCGAGTGGGTAGCGGGAGTGGGAATCAGAAGGTCTCCGGAAAATTGATCCCGGCCGGAGAAGGGCTGCGTTCTGTCATCCTCAATGAGAACGTTCTCTGTCATGCTGAGCGGAGGGGATGCTTCGCTTGGCGAAGCAACCCCGCAGTCGAAGAACCCCTATAAGCTCTCCAAGCCCATTGGGCGTGGGGAATTTTCTTCGTTGCGAGATTCAGGAATTTCCGAGTCGAGGAAGAAATCCACACCAAACATTTCGCGCTGCACTCGAGACTATAGGGGTCCTTCGACTCCGCTCAGGATGACACGGGCGACGGTTCAGGAGCTTTATCGCAACTTGGTCCCTGCGCCCTGAGGCTTCAGCCGTCATTTTGTTTCCGGCATCTTTTTGCAGACGATGACGGTATGCCC
>Ga0187823_10000254_pt1 | contig 13315 bp, 12 predicted proteins | sample NC_wetland_sal_i_12_FD_132968 | JGI IMG/M metagenome (GOLD analysis project Ga0187823, IMG submission 132968) | Wetland sediment microbial communities from Neuse River Estuary, North Carolina, USA - SourceSoil_3 | ecosystem: Environmental > Aquatic > Freshwater > Wetlands > Sediment | place...
ATTCGTAAAATGGAAAAGGACCGCGATGAATTGGAGGAACAGATTTCGCGTTGCGAAGCGGAAATCACGAGCTTGGAGCTGGAACTGGGGCAGTTCAAGAGTGCGGAGGAGTCGATTCGCGTTGCCGCACTGATCGACGAGCGTCGCGCTCACTTGAAAGAAATTACGCAGCGCTGGGAGCAACTCGTTTTAATCCTTGAAAGCGAATGTCCTCCGGACGAATCACAGATCCCATCCAAGATGGATTAGATGCCCCGATGAGACCTTGCGACGATCACATAAACGATCGCGCGTTATCGTGCAGACAGTTGTTCTGGCCGCACGGCTGGGGTGGCATCCCAGACCTCGCGCAGCACATTCCGGCTGTAGATGAGATGGTTGAGATCACTGCTGAACACCTCGAGTGTGATCGTGGCATCATAGCCGCACGCTTTCAGCACGCGTAAACACTCCGCCAGGTTCAGATTCCCGGCGCCAAGAGGCAAGTGTAAATCGAGGTTGCCGCCCCGGTTATCGTGGCAGTGCACGTGCCGCAAACGAGTGCCGTGCGCGGCGATGATTTCAGCCGTCGTATTCGTCGGGTTCATCAGATTCGCGTGACCAATATCAAGATGCAAGCCCAGCTTGGGCAACGGATTGAAAAGCTCAGACAACTGCTCAGCGTTATTGAATGTCCCCGGCATGTTTTCGATCATGATGCCGATTCCAGCTTGGCCGGCGTAGCGCACCAGCTCACCGAGCGTTTCCAGATTTCTTGCCACACTGAACGCCCGGTCATGCATCGGCGAAGTGCCGGGATGCACGTTCATATAACGCGCCCCTACCTGCTGGAACACGTCTACATCGCGCCGGAATTCAGCCAGGGCCGCTTGCCTTAGATCTTCCACTGGGCTGGCGATAGGCAGGAACGGCGCCGTGTGGCCCACTACTTGGAGGTTGTAACTGCGAAGGAGCCTCCCAATTCCGCGCGCGTCAATATTCCACGAGGCGGCTTGTGGGGGCTCGAGCGTCAGATCAAGGAAATCAAATCCCGATTTGGCAAGCCAATGGATCTGCTCCGCCAAGGGGCGGGCAGGATGGTTCATCGCTCCGATTAACACTGATCTCCCATGATGATCAAAGATTATGAAGCTGCCGCACGGATTGCATCAACGTGCCGCGCGACGCTGAACGCCAAACCACTCCGAGTTCCCGCCAAGCAGAGCGGCCCGAGTCTGCTCGGATACACCCGCCGAATCCGCAGCGGGACGGCGCACTCCGCATCTGTCCCACAGCCATTCGGGTAGCATGGCGGCGCGAGTCGGGCTGAGCCAACCGAATACACACAACAATCCACCGAGCAATGGAACATTGGGTCCTAAACGGTCCAAAAGATGCTGCCAGTCCAGGCCCGGGCCGCAGAAATAGACGTAGTTCAGCACATCTGTCCAGTCGCATCGGTCCCGATGAAACACGTAGAGCTTCGCCCACATCATCTCTTCCGGAGGCGCCACGAAAAACCGAATGCCCCGCACTTCGATTTGTCCCCACCCGGTCAGCCACGGCAGATCAACATCTGCGTGGCGGTTATGCATCCTCCAGATGACCTCGACGATTGTGTCGCCGTCCGTGGCTCGATAGAGCACATCTCGCGGGTATGGGAGTTCTTCATAGATATCGTGCAGCCCGATCCCCTCGATCAGCCGTTTGAAGGCTTCGCCGTGCGGTGGCAACGTGTATAGGTCCATGTCTTTGGTGTCGCGCCAGCGTCCGGTATGTGTGGCAGTGGCGAATGCTCCGCCAAGTGCAAAGGGCAAATTCCGTGTTGTTGCCTGCTCTATGACCGTGCGATAGATCGCCCAACGCTGCTCCGGAATTAAATCCGCCCAACCGGTCCAAGCCTTTGATCCGTGCATAGTCACGCTATCTGGCGAAAACGTCGTCACAGGTGCTGACCTCCGGTTCTTTACTTAGGATGTTTACCGAAATCAGTTGGAGGCAACACGGGGACCTCGCTAGCTGATATCTCAATCGTAATAGCAATGTGGTGTTCGGAAGCCACGGTGACGGATCATCCGTTCGCCTCTACAGGGTTCGCCATAGCCTGTTTGTTCCGCTGATGAACTAGGTTGGCTACACAACTATGAGCGCGAAGAAAGTTTCTGAATCAACTGAGGTTCCGTCCGGATTCCGGTACGAACGGGATTTTCTGGATCTAAACGAAGAGGCTAATCTGCTCGAGCGGTTCCGGAATTTAGAATTCCGACCCTTCAATTTTCAGGGCTATGTTGCAAAACGGCGCATCGTCGAGTACGGCTTTCAGTATGACTTCACAAGCCGACACACAACTGCAACCGAAGCGATCCCGGATTTCCTTCAGGGCCTTCGAGAGAAGGCCGCTACATGGGCTGAAGTGGCAACGGCGGAGATTGTCGAAGCGGTAGTGACGGAATATCCGCCGGGCGCTCCGATCGGCTGGCATCGAGACGTACCCCAGTTTGATGTGATTATCGGCGTATCTTTAGCAGGCAGCTGCAGGATGAGGCTGAAGCCTTACAAGGACAAAGGCCGCATTAACTCGGTTACTCTGGAACCACGGTCTGTATATGCGATGCGCGGCATTGCCCGCTGGCACTACCAGCACAGTATTCCCCCCGTCAAAGAGCTGCGTTATTCCGTAACCTTTAGAACTTTGAACCAATCCCGAAAGGTTTCCATTGAAAAACTCAACCGCAAATCAGCACCGTCTTGAAACGCAAAAGGAGATAACCCCCGCCGTCCTCTTCGATCTGGACGGCACACTCGTTGATAGCGCATATGACCATGTAATTGCCTGGCGGGACGCCCTTCGAGAAGAAGGCATTCACATACCGAATGCCAGAATTCACCGCTATGTTGGTATGAGCGGCAAGCTCATGTTGCGCGTTCTTTTTACCGAAATGGGGCGGAAAGCCAGCCCACGTAAAATCGAGCAACTCGAAAAACTTCATCTAAAGAATTTTCAGAAGAGGCTTTCAGCCATTGATGTGCTGCCTGGAGCCCGCGAACTGCTCAAACATCTAGCAGCAAGAGGCATTCAGTGGGCAATTGCCACGAGCGGTGAGCGGCAATCGGTGGCTAAGATGATCCAGCCACTTCGCGTTCCGTCCGGCATTCCTGTTATTACCGGTGATGATGTTGATAAGGCTAAGCCTCATCCGGATGTGTTCCTTGCAGCCGCTACTCGTCTGGGCATGGCTCTTTGCGATTGCATCGTAGTCGGTGATAGTACTTGGGATCTGCTCGCGGCGCGCCGGGCAAAGGCGCTGGGAATTGGCCTGCTTTGTGGAGGCTACGGAGAAGCAGAACTGGTGCAAGCCGGCGCCTATCGCGTATATAAAAATCCAGCAGACTTGTTGGATCATATAGGCGAAATCGGTCTTCAGCACGAGTAGATGTGGTGCTACACCAAAAATAAGAAGTACGCGTTCCCAAGGATTTTGGGCTCCACGCATTGTCACTGCGCCATTTCCCGCGTGATAATGAAAGCATGACTTCGACTACCGCATTTGCAAAAGGGCAGTTTGCCCAAACGCCTCAATTCGAAGCGAATCTCGACCGCCTGGCCGAAATCGCGGTTCGCGTTGGACTCGGAATCGCTCCCGGACAAGAGTTGGTGATGACTGCCTTGCTTGACGCCGTTCCGCTGGCACGGCGTATTACGGAGCATGCGTACAAAGCGGGTGCCTCCCTGGTGACCACATTTTATGGTGACGAGGCGGCAGCGCTGCTTCGGTTCCGTTACGCTCCGGACGCCAGCTTCGACGCGGCCCCATCCTGGCTCTATGAGGCTATGGCTCAAGCGTACCGGAGCGGCGCGGCGCGGTTGGCGATCACCGGCAACGATCCGTCCTTGCTGTCACAGGAAGACCCGGGAAAGGTGAGCCGGGTAAATCGCGCAACCTCCAAAGCGTCTCGCGCGGCAATGGAATTGATTACGCGCCACGAGATCAACTGGACGATCGTTGCCTGCGCCACTCCCGCCTGGGCGGCGGCAGTCTTCCCCAATCTACCCAAGGACGAAGCCCTGGCCCAGCTTTGGCAAGCTATCTTCTCGGTGTCGCGTGCGGACCGGCCGGACGCAGTGCCCGTTTGGAAAGAGCACGACGCGAACCTGCACGCTCGAGCCGAACGGTTGAATGAGAAGCGCTATTCGGCGTTGCACTTCCGGGGACCCGGCACGGATCTCCGCGTCGGTCTGGCTGATGATCACCTCTGGCTAGGCGGCGGGACCACGGCGCGAAATGGGCGATACTGCATTCCCAACATGCCGACCGAGGAGGTTTTCACCACGCCGCACAAAGACCGCGTGGACGGACGGGTGACCAGCACTAAGCCGCTCTCCTATCAGGGGACGATGATCGAAGAGATTTCGGTGCGGTTTGAGGCCGGGCAGATTGTGCAGGCTCATGCCGCGCGGGGCAATGAAGTTCTGCAGCGGATGATCGAGACAGACGAAGGAGCGCGGCGGCTCGGCGAAGTATCCCTGGTGCCGCACTCGTCGCCGATTGCGTCGAGTGGATTGCTCTTCATGAACACTCTATTCGACGAGAACGCTGCCTGCCATATCGCCCTTGGGCAGGCTTACAGCACATGCCTGAAGGATGGCGACAGCCTCACTGAAGCACAACTGGCGTCCCGGGGTGCAAACAGCAGTCTGATTCACGTCGATTGGATGATCGGATCGAATCGCATCGATGTCGACGGCATAAGCGCGTCCGGCGATTCATCCTCAGTGATGCGCGCCGGCGAGTGGGTTTAGAATTCGTTCGCGGTCGCTTCCAAGCGGCCCGAGGTTCAGAAGCTGACCCAGGTTGCCCGGGTCGTGCACAAAAATACCGGAACCTATGGATAGAGCGGCGCTCCGCGATGTGGTCAAATTGCCTCGTTATGGGACTTCCGCTACCAACGCGCTTCAATGCTGCTGGCGTGAATCATATCCGCCTCGAATTGGACCACGCTATTTCTCTTTGTGATGCTGCAAAGTCGACGGGTTCCAAAACGAAGCTAGAACACCTTGTAGCTGATGCCTCTTCCGTTTACTCCCTCGTTTTGAAGCTCATCCCCCGTGTCCACCTGAGCGGTGACGAAGCTGAAGAAATTCAGGAAAAGCGTTTGTTATTGAATTCACTACTCCGGGAATTTGCCAGCCTGATCGCCGCATAGTTAGGCCTCAAGCCGAGGAACTAAAGTTTGATTTCGCCGCGAATATTCGGAGAGGTGTTCCCGTAGGTCCGGCCAGGTTGACTGAAGTCCCTTAGAAAAGGCTGGGGAATACCTGAAGAAGAGGCGCCTCATAGAGACTTCTTTACCTGAAATTCGGAGTGAAGTGACCACTCCACTATCGTCATCTTTACAGATTTTTGGGCTGCCCTAGAGTAGCTCTTTATATTGCCGGAGCCTAATTCCTGTCCGCATGTTCGGTGAATCATGCCGTTCGGGGCTAACCGACGAAATAGCAGCCTGAAACTGTGAGCTCCTCATCCAATCAACGGAGATAACACCTGACTAATGGCGGAAACTTGCGCACCCAGCGTTGTTTTGGCTTCACCTCCGATCACTCGCGGCCTTTCACTACGGGCTAATTTCAGCTGGACATTCGTCGGAAACACAATCTATTCCGCGTGTCAGTGGGGGACGCTCGTGGCCCTGGCGAAGCTTTCGTCGCCAGTGATCGTGGGCGAGTATGCGCTTGCCGTGGCCATAGCCACTCCCGTAACGAGCCTCACAGGCCTGCAGATGCGACCAGTGATTGCGTCCGATGTGAAGCAAACCTACAAGTTTGGAGAATACCTGGGGTTCCGCATCGCCTCGACTACCCTTGCGATGCTGATTATCTTGGCGATCCCACTGATCCTACACAGTGGACCGATGATGACGATCCTGACCTTCGTTGTCGGGCTGGCGTTGGCTATCGAAAATATCAGCGATATCTATTATGCACGGCTGCAATACATCGATCGCATGGATCGCATTGCGAAATCCCAGATCCTGCGCGCTCCCCTCTCTCTCGTGGCTCTCTGCTTCGGGGTTTATTTTACGGGCAAGTTGACTTGGGCAGTGGCATCAACAGTGTTGGTACGGTTGGTGGTACTCCTAGCGTATGACCGGCGGGTTCAGACACACTCCTCCGAGCCGCTCGAGGCGAATTCGCCAACATCTCGCCTCTCCGTTGAATACTTGAAAGAGACGCTCCGGCCCCGCTGGGAACCTCGCAAAATGGCTCGCATTCTTTGGTTGGCGTTGCCGCTGGGCATAGTAGCCATGCTGGTCAGCCTGAATAGCACTATGCCGCGCTATTTCATCCAGTGGAAGCTCGGAAGCCGCGAACTGGGCATCTACTCGGCGCTTGCTTTCTTGATGTCCGCGGGGAACTTACTCGTGAGTGCGCTGGCGCAAGCTGTCTTTGTGCCGTTGGCGAGATATTACGCGCGTGGACAGCGCCGGGCGTTCACGTTTCTTTTACTGAAGCTAATGGGAATTGGCTCACTCCTTGGTGCTGGGGGAATTTTCGTCGCCTGGATCGCGGGACCTAAGCTTCTAACCATCCTTTATCGCCCGGAATATGCGGCGGAATCGCGGCTGCTTGTGTGGTTCATGGTTGTGGCGTGGTTCGCATATCTCGGTCAGTTAATGGGTTCCGCAATGACCTCCGCACGGCTTTTCGCACAGCAGATTCCGCTCTTTGCTTTGGGCGTTCTGACTATCACCGCGGGAAGTTACTGGCTCGTGCCACGGATGGGGTTGCAAGGCGCGATCATAGCCAGCATCGCTGGACTCTTGACCCAACTCGTCGTAAGCGCCGCTATTCTGGGTTACAGCTTGACAAATCTGCGAGAGGAGGCCACCAGCCTTGCGTAACGATGCTGGCGTACAGCGATTGATGAGGCGCCCCCTACAGAAGCATTCTTATGCGCTAGACTCGTCCGCTCCCACCCAACCGATGACGGGTTACGAGCAGATCAAGTACACCGACCTGCAAGCCCGCAGAAAGGGATCATTCCGGAAAGCCGCATTCTTCTTCCTTTGGCTTTTGGTGTTCGCCATCCCCTGGGAAAACGGGGTGATCATCCACGGATTCGGCACAATCAGCAAAGTGGTGGGCATCCTCGCATTTGGGATGGCAATGCTCGCCGTTCTGGAATCCGGAACTCTGCGCAGTTTGGCGGTGCAGCACATCATCATGTTCCTGTTCTTCTTGTGGGCGAGTTTGACTTATTTCTGGAGCTTCGATCCCTCCGCAACGGCGGTGTCGATCTACACTTTTATTCAGATATTCGCGATGGTTTGGCTCGTTTGGGAATTCGCGCAAACCCGTAAGGAACAATTCCTTCTGCTGCGCGCGTATACAGCAGGCGCGCTGGTCTCCTCCGTCTCGGCATTGGTGGGCTATTTCAGGAATACCGGCCTTAATAACGGGCGGTACACGGGAATGGGGTTTAATCCCGGCGATTTGGCCTTCATTCTCGCCTTGGCGATTCCCATATCGCTTTATTTGGCTGTGCAGGAACGCCAAAAGATTATGGTTTGGCTCGCCGGCCTGACCACCGTGCTCTCATTTTGCGCGATTGTGCTCACTGCTTCCCGGGGGTCTCTGGTCGCCTGTATTCCGAGTGTTGTAATTCTGCCATTACTGTTTCCCAACGTTCGATGGGGTCGAAGCCTTGTCATGGTGGTTTTTCTCGCAGTAGCCGGAGCCGGAGCCTGGCTATTCATGCCCACCAGTTCCTGGTCGCGCCTGTCCACGATCGGATCAGAAATCACTTCGGGCACGCTCAACGAAAGGACCATGATTTGGCAGGTAGGCTGGCAAATTTTCGGACAGGCTCCCTTTCAGGGCGTCGGATCGGAAGCCTTTGCAGGCGCGGCGGAACATTCGCTTGGTTTGGCGTCCGACTCGCGTGATGAGATTGGTGTCTCGGCCACTCGTCTGGCGGCGCACAACACCTTCTTCTCGATTTTGCTGGAGGAAGGCGCGATCGGGTTTTCCTTGTTTTTCGCCCTGCTCCTTGCGCTCATACTTTCCACCTGGCGACTTCCCGTTATCGATCGCACATTCTGGTTATGCATCCTCGCTACGTGGGCCATCGGTGCACTCGATCTCACGTGGGAGGATCGCAAACCAACATGGCTCATTTTCGCAATGCTTATCGCTGCGGCTTGCGCCAAGGCCGCTCCTCGGACAGCTTTACTCAGTAAGCAAGCGCTGCCGGTCAGGCTATGGCGGCGGGCAAACACGTTATCAGCAGAGACTTCACAATCCCAATTCTCATGAACATTGCATTCTTCACGGCTTACACCGCCTGTGTAGCACTTGTGAAAATGCGGCGGATAATTACGGATCTATAAGTTGTTTCGGCCGTTCGGCCGGCTTTTTCTACCCTCTGAGAAGAACGTATGTCTCTCAAAATCGGATTTGCCGTTCTTTCCCATGACGAGCCACAGCAACTTCTTCGGCTTGTTAACGGGCTGAACGCGACGTTTGAAGATCCACCGATCGCTTGCCATCATGACTTCGGTAAGTGCTCCGTGGACGAAACACTTTTCCCCACAAACGTACGCTTTGTTCGTCCTCATTTTGTCACTACCTGGGGCCACATCAACGTGCCGTTGGCTGCGTTAAGGGCATTCAGCCTTTTGAAGGAGTATGCGCAACCCGACTGGTTTGTGTTGCTCAGTGGCAGCGACTATCCGGTACGCCAAGCGGACGCGATAGCAGCTGAGTTATCCAACAGCAATTACGATGTGTACCTGGATCACCGCGAAGTTCTATACCGCGCCGTCCCTCCCGGCCAAACGGCACAGGATTTTGGATTTGGACGTCCCAGTTGGATCCGCCTCGCCTACGACAGGTACTACTCGGTTCCTTTATTCTGGTGGCCGCGTCTTTCAAAGAAGCTACTACTCTCCGGTAAGTTTCCATTCCAAAAGAAGTACGTCTTTCTTCGGCATCCCTCGATCCTTCGGCGGATCCAGTCCGAGCCTCCGGCTCGAATCTACGGCGGAGATTTTTGGTTCCAGGCCAATCAAAGGGCCATTGACCGCGTCCTGAACGATCCCACCGTGCCGACCTGGGTGCAGTATTACAGCAGGCGAAAGAACGTCGACGAATCGTTTTTCCATACGGTGCTTTGTAATCAGCCGGATTTGCGAATCTGCAAAGACCACAAGCGATATGAGGACTGGTCAAGTGATGGAAGACATCCGAAGTGGCTTGAAATCTCCGATGTGCCGAAAATAGTTGCATCTGGTGCGCACTTCGCCAGGAAATTCCGACCGGACGGGGTCGTGCAAGATTTCATAGATCATGCGGTCCTGGGAACCAGAGGGAAGAGCCTCTCGGGAAGAAGCCACTTACGGCGGAGTGCTTAGAGCACGGAATTAGGCATTGCCACGGCATTTCACGACGGGTGACGGATCAGTGATGGATTCACGCCGGGACGATATTGATTTGGGTGCGGGTCCACATTGGCGCGGATCGGCAGTCTATCGATCGCTTCGGCTACAATTCTAGCCACCCGGACACTGCTGAACTTCTCTCCAGCCCGCTTCTTACCGCTCCGCGACATTGCTGCCAGCCTTTGAGGATCATTCAGCAGACGTATAACCTCAGCGGCAAGCTGTGGGCCCGATGTGTCTGAAAGGACCAAACCTGTAACTTCGTGAGCGACAATCTCTGGAATTCCATCCACGTCAGAGGTTACGCACGGCAAGCCGAAGTTCATTGCCTCGATCAAGAAAGTAGGAAACGGATCACAACGCGCCGGAGCCACGACTAAGTCCGAACTCAAAAACAATTCGCGCATCTTTTCCGGCGACGATACATAGCCGTAATTCTCCACGCCTGGATCGCCATCCATCTCCGAACACCCACCAACGACGGCGAGTTTCGCGTCCGGAATCTGCTGGCGCACAATCCGGAAAGCCGCGAGTACGCGATCGCCTCCTTTGCGGTAATAGTCGGGTCCACCTCCGCAGTAACAAAGGATGCGTTTGCTTCCGAATTTCCGAAGATCAGTGTCCGAGCCGGTAAAATAACCGGCGCTTCCCATTACCGTGATCTTTGCTGGATCGACGCCGTAATCTTCGATTAAGGACCGCCGCGTTGCATTTCCAAACGGGAACAAGTGCACGGCATTGTGGTACGCGCGGCGCTCGCAAAGCAGCCGCGCGCGCAAGGACTCCTCGCTTGCGAAAGGCGCCCAGTCACGCCAATTTCGGTAGGCCAGGGCCTCCGTATAGTCCAGGATCATTGCATACGGAATGCTCGGCTTAGTCCACAGCGGGCAATACATGCCGAAAATGTGAAGGATGAGGTCGGGGGCCTTGGGAAGCTTCGCAATTTGCGACTCCAATTGTAGCGACCGCGCGACGAAAACGCGCGCGTCATAGGGATGCATCGCCCCAAGCCGTTCAATGGCGGAGCTTACGGACCGTGGCGCACGCCGGCATAACGTTGATCCCAGCTTGTATATCGCCCGATCGAAATGGGAAAGACGGCGCTCGGGTAAATACTCAAATTGCGCGAAGTGCGGAGCCAGAGCCTCGAAAATGTGTCCATGCCTGCGCAGGAATAGCGAGGTGCCGGTCACCAGCACACTTAAAGCGGATTCAGGGGACGAACTGCCCTGCATGCTTGGCGCTCCTGTGTTGTAACGACTGACGATTATGTGATGCTAAACAGAATGGCCGGAACACCGAAGGTTTATTAACCTCGGGCGCCTGACAGTTCGTTGAACCCATTGCCATTATGACCGCATCGCCGCAGCCATCCGCTTCCAATTCCCGCCTTTAAATTCTAATTCACCGCCCGTTTGACGGATACGCGAGGCTGGCAGCGCTTTTCTCCATCCCTGCCGCTACCCGCGCTACGTAGATCAATGTAGACCCAGGGCAATGCGATCTTTGTACGTCTTTTACCCTACTGCCGGGTTTTTTCCTTCCGCAAAAGACTGTAGTTTCGTCGCAGCCCAGAATTTTCCCTTTGGAGATCGAGATTGCACGCAAACAAATACATAAATGCAGCTGGCAGGGCTTGCCAGGCATCCGATCCCACTTTCTTCAACCCTAACAGTTCGCTTTCGTTCGTATTCGCTATTCTCGTGATCACACTTGGGATTTGCGGCTGGGGATGTAGCGGTGGGATCGGTTCGGCGGCCAAATCATCACTGTCGTCGTCTACAGCATCGAGTGCGGATGCAAGTCCCGCCGCGAATGGGGCTTCAACTCCCGCAAATTCCGCCAACGCGCCATCCAGTGCGGTGAGTCTGCTCCATTATGGCAACGCGGGTTTTGGAGGCGACGATACAAACGTGTTACAGACGGCCTTGGATGACACAGCTGCCAATGGCGAAACCCTCGAGATACCAGCTGGGAGCTATAACGTTAATCCGCTCTCGTTTCCGAATAATGCCAAGGTGTTCGTAGACGCGGGCGTCACTGTGACCGCGAATCCGGGCTATGGCGCGGGCACAACCATGCTCAATATCCATTCCTCGAATGTCACGCTCACCGGCGCGGCTGCCGCCGTCTCCATCTTCCACATGCGCAAGGCGGAATACACCAGCGGCGAATGGCGGCATTGTCTCGATATCCAAAATGCCAGCAACGTGACCGTGAGCGGCATATCCTGCAATGATTCCGGTGGCGACGGCCTCTACTTGCACGCCAGCACGAATGTCACGATTCAGGACTCGATTTTCAACAACAACCGCAGGCAGGGCTCCAGCATTACCGGACAAGTGAACCATATCCACTTCTTGCGCGATCACTTTACAAACACAAACGGCACCGCACCCGAGAGCGGCCTCGATATCGAGCCGAACGCCCCGGGGGATTTTCTGCTCGACGTCAATACCGAAGATTGCTACACAGATAACAACGCGGGCGACGGCGTGATGGTGAGCACCTGGCTGATGGATTCCACTTCGCAGCCGATCGGCGTCACGGTATTGCGCAATCATTCAACCGGAAATCAGCGCTACGGATATTTTGCGAATAACAACGATCCATCAAATGCGCCGGGAACGATCCTGATCAAGGATTCGTTTAGTGATCAAAGCGGAAGCTACGGCGCGGCAGCTCGTTTCTATGCAGCCAATGGCGCGAGCCTCACGTTCCAGAATCTTACCGTGACGAATCCGCATGCCAACGGACCTGACCCGTCCTATCACGATAGCGGCGCCGTGGAACTCGTGCGAGGCGGTGGCGGAACGATCGCAATGGGGAATGTTCATTTCCTGAATATCAATATCGCCATAACCAATGGTAAGAGCGATCACTACTTCAATTTCGAGGACGGCTCAGGCGTGGGAATTACAAATGTTCAATTCGAACCCGGATCCCTGAGTGGTGCCACCCAGGCCCCTCCAAATGGGTTGGTGCAAGGCAGCGGAGCCAGCACGATCGATTAACAAACTGTGCTAGACACAGCACGCTTGTTATTCTAGGCTCCGTTAACTGCAATTTGTCTAATCGCAATATTGAGCAAGAACCAGGACAGGGCATCGATTTTTCGTATGCCCTGTTCTCTCGATCTCTAAAAGAATCCGCGAGCAAGAGCTCCAAGGCTTTTTCCGAGACCGCTTCAGTATGAATTGAGATCTGTAAAGGTCGAAGAAAAGTGGCGCACCTGGAGGGACTTGAACCCCCAACCCTCTGATCCGAAGTCAGATGCTCTATCCAATTGAGCTACAGGTGCGCAGTATTTAGAACCACAGGGTCATTGTATTATAGTGGCTGTTCCGGTTTTTGACTGTGTCCTTAGGAACTTCCCAGGGGCTGAATGTGCTGCCAGTAGGAAGAGATGAAGCAGTACGCGTGCATTTCAGCTTTTAAATCTCCATGGCGATCCCCGGAATCGAAAGTACGAGCCATGGGGTCAATCGCAGCAGCGTAGGGAACCAACACCTTCGCGGCGAATCAGCCACTGAGCGCCGCGGCAATTGCTGGGTGCAGCTCGTTCTCGGGTTGCTCTGCATGATGGCCATTTCGAGCCCTCAGTATGTGTGGGCTCTTTTCACCAAACCCTTGACCGACTCGCTTGGCGTGAGTCTCGCCGAAGTCCAAGTGACATTTTCGCTTCTGATCGTCCTGCAAACTTTTCTCTCCCCTTGGCAGGGCCTCTTGATCGACCGGTTCGGTCCCCGGCTACTGCTGTCTGCGGGCGCGATCCTTACGGGCCTGAGTTGGGTGTTGGCCGCTGGCGCGACTTCGATTCCCGGGTTATATCTCAGTTATGGGGTCCTGGGTGGGATCGGGACCGGCATCATCTACGTGGGAACGGTCTGCCACGTGG
>Ga0187823_10000255_pt1 | contig 13314 bp, 12 predicted proteins | sample NC_wetland_sal_i_12_FD_132968 | JGI IMG/M metagenome (GOLD analysis project Ga0187823, IMG submission 132968) | Wetland sediment microbial communities from Neuse River Estuary, North Carolina, USA - SourceSoil_3 | ecosystem: Environmental > Aquatic > Freshwater > Wetlands > Sediment | place...
GAGTTTTTCGCTTTTGCCGCCGTGTTAGGCTTTCCATCTTGAGCGAGAGCTCTCGCCCCCAGAAACCCTATTAGCAAAAAGAAGATGGCCAATCGATGTTTCACAAGCCCTCCTAAGGAGTGTATTACGTGAGTGCAGTTCAGTTTTACTCCAGCGAACGCGCACGGACAACATTTCGCCGAGGATGAAAGTTGAGGAAGCCGGCCGATTGAAACTGCCGTATCTCAGTCGTCCTTAATTGTTCCGACGCGTGGTAAACTTCTGATGGTTAACTAACATGCGCCGATTGGCCCTGATTCTTGTATTACTCTCTTTCGCCGTTGAAGTGCATTTCGCTTATGCGCAGGCACCGCCATCCGCCGCTGGGTCGGAAACCCGCTCGCCTCGCGCTGAAAAACTTCAAATTCCAGGTGTTCCCAATGCGGGGAAAGTCACCGAGCAGCTCTATCGCGGTGCTCAACCACACATTTCCAGCATCGCACAACTGAAGGAGATGGGTATTACCACCATCGTCGATCTTCGCGCCGAAAATGCGGTGATGCGCGAGCGAGAAAAGAAAGAAGCTGAGAGGCTTGGCATTCATTTTGTCAGTATTCCGGTTGGCGGCTGGTCTAACCCGACCAATGACGAAGTAGCGCAATTTCTTTCGCTGTTCGAAGGCAACTCCCAAGAGAAGGTTTTCGTTCATTGTCACTATGGCCAAGATCGCGCCGGCATTTTCGTCGCCAGCTATCGTATGGCCATCCAAAAATGGACGGCAGCGCAAGCGCTAAACGAGATGTATTATTTCGGCTTTAACGGTTTGTGGCACCCCCATATGATTTCATTCGTGCGCAATTTTCCCGTTCGCCTTACCTCCGTGCCTGCTCTCGCGACCGTGAGCAGCGCCGCGCCGCCGGTTTCCACTATCGTCTCGCCGAATTGACCCTCTCTCTGCTTCTGAGAATTCCGGGCCGATTGTTCTTGTGTAGATTCCTCCGGTAACCGCCATCCCTGAAATATCGCACTTTGGTCGCCAACGGCCCCCAACCCCGCAAATTGCATCCGTCAAGTTTTCGTCGTAGGGGTGCATAAACGAAGGCTGCCCGCCTCAAGAAGCTTCTCTCGAAAGCCATTGTTTCACCGTATCGACTAGTCAGCCCGTCTCTACCTAAGCTCTATTTGGAAAGGAGACGATGCCATGGACCAGAATGAACTCAAGGAAATTCTCGTTGAGCAATTGAAGGACCTATATAGCGCAGAGAAGCAACTAGTGAAGGCTTTGCCCAAAATGGCTAAAGCCGCGACTACAGAAGAGTTAAGCAACGGGTTCAAAGAACATCTCGAGCAGACCAAAGGCCATGTTCAAAGACTCGAAACGATTTTCGAGGACATGGGCGAGAGCACTCGGGGTCCGGTTTGCAAAGGCATGGAAGGGCTGGTCGAGGAAGGCAGCGAAGTAATAGAAGACGATGAGTTCGAAGACGAGGCCAAAGACGTTGCACTGATCGCCGCCGCCCAAAGAGTTGAACACTATGAAATAGCCGCTTATGGATGTGTCCGGACGTACGCTGAACGGTTGGGGCTGGACGATGCAGCTTCGCTCTTGGAGCAAACGCTCGAAGAAGAGAAAGAGACCGACGAGAAGCTCAATGAGATTTCCGAATCTCTAATCAAGAACGTCGAATCTGAAGCAGAAGAACAAGAGAGCCGTCGAGGTACGAAGACCAAAGCCGCTAGAGCATAGTCGAGCGGCCAGTCATGTTCATGAGGCCAGGCGCTGCTACGAGTCCCTTGGAATCGTTGCAGCGCTTGGCGCCGGCATTTTATCGAACTATGCCCAAGCTGTTCTTCATCCCACGTACCCTGCGAACGTCCTGGATTGATTCACGCCGCTTAGCGTTGTCCGGTCCGATTTGGAGACATTGCATGATAGACGGAGCCGGCGTCGAGCGTTAAAGGTATTTCCGTTCGGCTACTTGCCCGGAGCATCACTCGCAGGATCGGCAATCGTTTTCAAATACTCTTGCATGAGCGACGGTACGCAAAACTCTTCCACCAAGTCTTGGTTCGGAAGCCATCTAAAACGGGCGTTAGTGATCACAAAAGGCTTGGTGTAGGTCTTTGGGTCATCAATCGTCATGGTCATTTCCAACGTATTATGGTCGAGGCGCGTGTAGCGTTCCTGCACCTGCATATCGATGCTATGGGGATGACCGACGGCGTCGAGCCAGGTCCTTTCATCAACACCGACAGTATCCACGACGAACGTGTAATCCCCTTCCCAATGTCCTACGGAATATCCGAACCACCGCGGGTCCGGCGAATCAGCAGACCTACCGCCTACATCTTTCGGAAGCGCCCGTCCGTCAGTCCAAATTTCGCGCCAGACTCGATTGAACTGAAATGGTTGCAGCATCTTGCCCGGCATCGGAGCAAAGGCAAATCCTCGGTCGTCGTAAAGTATGTCTCGTGGAAAACCCATCGGGTCACAATACTTCATTGGATCGTTCGATTCCGCTTCTGAATATTGGGAATGGCTCTTATGGGAACGAAACTGCTCCTGTCCCCAAGACGTCATCGGAGGCACGGGATTGAGTTTGGCGCTCACGAGGCCAACCCAAAACCCGGTCAGTTCTTGACGAGGAGCAGGCCCGCCAGTGCCAGTGGTCGAGGCTTTATCGAATAAAGTTTTCCCATCGTCTGCGCGGATTGGCTGATTCGCCTGGCGGTTTTGTGACCATGCATAAGAAGAAAAAAACAGCACCGCCGTTAGGCCGACGATGCCGCGAGCCGTATTTCGCATATGACCATCCCTCAATGTGATTAGCATGCAGTTAGATGTATAAGCTGCACCTCTGCCGCAGCGACGACGGCCCTAGTACTTCTTGTCTTCGCCCTCGCCTCCGCCCAGTTGGGTATCCTTTAGTATTTTGCCATCGGGAAAGACGACCCTGTTGAGCCGGCCGACTGGTCTGCCGGACTTCGCTGGCCACATATAAACTGTGACAACATCCCCGGGCTGCAGAGAGTTCCTATTCCAGCCAAGGAGGGTGACTGCCGGCGGGCTCCCAATTTCTGCCGCCCAATGTGCCACGTTACCCTTCTCATCCTTCACATCGAACATCACGATGCAGTGAGGATTATTCCATGTGAATTTCGTCACCGTGGCATCTTTCATCACCACTACGGAACTTGCGTACGCCGCGCTACCATGGTGCGCGAAGCTTGGGCCGCTCAAAAGACCTATAGCAGCTAAACAAATGAGGAGCTTACCTTTCATCGCTTGCCTCCGCGATCGTGTCCCATTCTGAGAGTAAGCCTAGTGCGCGCAAAGGTACGTCAGTCGGTTTCTCGCGTCAAGTCTAGCGGTCATAATGGAATTGGAAAGGCTCATGGTATCCCCCTCGCGGATTGGGTGCGTGGTGTGCTCATGATATGCTGCGTAACCTTGCGTGAGGATTAGCTGATTCAGAAGCGATCCGAAGACGGCGTGCGCTTATTCTTATGGGCAAAGGAGAACGATATGAGCGAACACTACCACGATGCTGGTGATTTGCGCTTCCTTAAGGAGATGGGCAAACTCTCTCCCACTGACTTCAACGCATGGCTCGGGCTGGACAAGATTGTCGCTCGGGAGGATGGAGCCATTCCGAGGAAATATCGCGAACTCATCGCATTGGCTGTGGCGTGCACGACGCAATGTCCTTATTGCATCGAAGCGCATGCAAAAGGTGCGAAGGCGGCCGGCGCCTCTCGAGCAGAGATCACGGAAAGCTCACTCCTTGCCGCCGCGTTGCGTGCCGGCGGTGCTGCCACACACGGAGCAATGGCCCTTAAATTCTACGATCAGGCGTGAAGCCGAGATCAATGGTCTCTTATCTTTCCGTAAGACTCGTTGACGTCATCTGGGCATTCTCTCCGTTAAACTGCATCTTCACTGACCTAGCTAAGTCTCAGCCACTGAGCGAGTTCCGAGGTGTCAACACTAGTACTTCGGGTTAGAACCAGAGAACCATTCACAAGCACAACCGCCTGCGTCACCCTTCAAACTGTCCGAAACCTACTCTCGGAGGCCGAGAGGAAATCCGCATGCAACTAGGACGCTACGAGATTTTGGAAACGATTGGCTCGGGTGCAAGCAGTACTGTCTACAAAGCTCGAGATACGCTGATCGGCCGCATTGTGGCCATCAAGACTCTGCAGTCAGGCCTGAACGACCCGGCGTGGCGGGAGCGCTTCATGGCCGAGGCGCGCATCGTCGGCCAGCTTTCCCATCCACGGATCGTGAAGCTGCACGACATGGGTATCGATGAGACATCTGGCGCACCCTACCTGGTGATGGAATACGTGGTCGGGCAGACTCTAGAGCAATACATCGCGGCCAAAAAAACTGAGCCCCAACAAGCTTATGCATGGGGAGCAGCTCTGGCGCGCGCGCTTGCTTATGCGCACGAACAGGGCATCGTTCATGGCGACGTCAAGCCAGCAAACATCATGATCAACCAGGACGGTCGCGTGATGCTGACCGATTTCGGCATTGCGCGATTTGCCGCCCACATCTCACAACTCGGAAGCCTGCGAGGAACTCCGGCATACCTCTCTCCCGAGCAGATTGTGGGCAACCCAACGGATGGCAGGTCCGACCTCTTCTCACTCGGAATCGTTCTTTACCAATTGGCTACGGGGCAACGGCCTTTCCAAAGCGATTCACTGGAAGCAGTGTGCGCACAGATTCTGAAGGCCAATATCACACCGCCAACAAAAGCAAATCCAATGCTCCCGCGCGCGTTCGACGGCATTGTGGCGCGGTGCCTCGCCAGGAATCCCAAGGACCGCTATGCAAATGGGGAGGTGTTATCGACGGCGCTCGAAGATGTGGCCCGCGAGGCCCTGGTGCAACCACGCGGCAAACCCGCGAAGAATCGACCTGTAACGGCTGCCCTGCGCTATGCGGGAGCGGCGGGTCTGCTGTTGCTCGTTCTCTCCGTGCCCATCGCGGCAGGTTTCTATAGACATAACCTTAAGCTGCCTCCGCCACCCGTGGCGATGTATCCAGCTCCAAAGTCGCCCGCCGATCTACCCTTCTGGCGCGATACGGAAGACGCCTTGACGTCAGCGTCCGAAACGGCAGCACAGGAGCAAGAAGCTCCTCGCCAGACGGAACACCCGAAGCCTGCACACGTAAAACAGCGCACTATTAAGCCAAATCCGACGGTGGCAGAGGCCACGCCAGAGGACGAGCCTCTACCGAATCCTGCTCCCAAACCGGCAGAAGGACAGACTTCTGGTATACCTATGACCATCGAAATCTCCGCTCAATCAACTGACGGAACGGTGGCCGTGTTTGCTGATCATCAAATGGTCTTTAGTACGTCCTTGGCTTCCGTCGCGGAGGCAGCAGCAGAACCCTTCCGCGCGGTATGCACACTCGTGCCCGGACAACATCATCTCAGTGTGGCGCTTTACAAGACGGATAACTCGTTGCGCTCGGAAAAACAAGGGTTGGCGGAACTTCGTAACGGAGAGAGTAATTTACTCGCCATTCGTGTCGTCAAACACTCAAAGATTTTGCTCTTGCGCGGAACGGGTCTCGAAGTCACATGGCCCACCGGTTCAACGGATCCCAGATCTGAACACGGAGCGAAAAACTTCTCTGCCAAAGCCACTGACGTGGAGCCACAATGAGCGAAAAATTGACCGAGGCGAAAGGCCGTCGCGTCACGAGAGATTATGCTGTTCGGCTGCGCTGTCCATACCGCGACGAAGATCAGTGGGTGCTGCTTCAAAGCCGCCAGGAAACACTCGAACAGGTTCTCCGGACGCGCTGGGATTTTGAATGCTCGCTTCACGGCGTTCAGCGAGAGATACCTCTGGAAGCAAACGAGAAAGGGTCTGTTCGCGGTTCGGAGTCCCAGGCAAAACCGGCGCAAAAAACCAAGATAAGAGCAGAGCAACGGGCCAGCAAGCGCGCGTCTTTGCGAGTATCCGTGGTGGTTTACGGCTGGGTAAAAAATCAAGGCGCCTTCCATGAAGAAACTCATACGTTGCTGGTAAATGGCAGCGGCGGGCTGGTTACGCTCTCGACGAAAGTGGTGGTGGGTGAGAGCGTTTTTGTGGTCAACAAGAATACCCGCGAAGAGCAGGAATGCCGGGTCGTGTATGTACACAACGAAGCGGAAGGCAAAAGCAAAGTAGGCGTCGCGTTCAAGCGCGCTGTTCCTGGCTTCTGGAGAACCACTGTACGCAAAGCCCGAATGGCCAAAACGATTCAAGTGTGGGTGCGGGGGATCGATCGCAGCGGCAATCCCTTCGTGCAGAGTGCACGCACCATCGATATCGGACAGAGCGGCGCGCGATTGGATGGCGTAGGTTATCTGACGGGGCCGGGTGAAGTCGTACAAGTGAAGCGCGGTTGGCGGAAGGCACGCTTCCGCGTTGTCTGGATTGGGCAGTTAGGGACGCCGGAAGCCAACCAGATCGGAATTTGCTGCCTAGAAGGAAATAAGGACATCTGGCCGGTGCCCGTATCCGAATCCGAACCATCCAACGCAAAAAGCCTGCTGCCACGTTGAATTTTTCTATGCGCCTGTAAAGTGTTCGGAGCTGTGACGCTCTGAAGGCCTTGCGTTTCCCTCGTTCGCTCCCCTTTGGCGTCACCTTGGGCACATGGTGCGAGCTCAAGAAAAATAACTAGGCTTGATAAAGATCAGCGATTGGGGAATTCTATGCGTGCGTGCACCGCGCTTCGGTAATACATCGTGACCAGAGGTACTCCGCGGCAGATGAGAGGAATCACGGAAATAAGACCTAATCTGACTGCTGCTTTTCTCGTGCTGGCGGGCATCATCCTGTTCATCGGAGGGCCGTTGATCTGGGGGGCGGATCAGCCTGCGCGGAACTATTCCCTTCTCGATCTCATTACCAGTGTAGAAGCCCAGCAATCAACCGGCGCCTCTCCGAAATCCACCCAGTCGAGTGCACAGTCGACGAAATCGCCGCCTAAACAGGCCCCAAAAGCAAACGGAAGTAAAGAACATACGTTTCGCGGCACCGTAGAAAAGGTCGATGCGAACACCGGAATGATGAGCGTCAGTGGCGAGAATGTGCCTGGCTGGATGGGGCCGATGACGATGAACTACCGCGTCGAGAAGCCTGAGAACGTGACCGTCAAAGTCGGCGATCACATCGTCGCGAAGGTTTACGATGGCGACTTCAGAACATTGCACGACGTTCGCGTGGTCATCGTGAAGCCCACAGGGGCAAGCGAACTGCCGCCTGTATCCTACGTCTGCACAGCGCGGGGCGAAGAGAGCGTCCTTGAAGATAAGCCGGGCAAATGTCCTCAATCTGGCGCGCCGCGCGTGCCTGTTCGCATCATGACGGCGTACTCGTGCCTGAAATTCGAGTCGTTCATTCAGGAAAAGACCGGTGTTTGTCCCGTCGATAAGAGCGAACTCGTACCGATCACTGTGAGCCTGTACTTTACGTGCAAAAATGAGTCGCAGGTGCACCAACTACAGCCAGGAACGTGCGCAGATGGCAGCGCGCGAATCAGAGGCTACGAACGCCGTCCTCATGGCGATCACAACCCGCGTCATGGTGGCCAATTCTTCATGGATGAAGATAACTGGCACCATCTGGAGGGCACGTGGGTGCGGCCGAATCTTTTCCGCGTGTACTTCTATAACGACATGACGCAACCGCTGGCGGTGAATGGGTTTTCCGCCCGCATGACCAAACGCGATGCAAACGGGAACGACATCGGCGCGCCAGTTCCTCTGAAAGCGGGACGAACAGGCGATCGCAACACGCTCGAACTGCCGATGGCCAGCGAATCGCTCCCCGCGAAGTTTACGCTGCGGGTAAAGTTCAAACCGGACGACAAGGAACGCGTCTTCGACTTTACGTTCGGCGATTATTCCAAAGAGCCGGGGCCTGCCCCACCGGGCTCTGCCGCATCGGGTGCGGCTGTTACTGGAACCACACAGCCGAAATATCAAACAAAGGGGAGCGGCTCGGTTTCCAGTCCCAGCCAGAGTTCAGCAGCGTCACCGCAAGCGCAGACCGACAGCACTCCCTACGTCCCCACGACAATCAAGCCGGAAGAGCAACTCCCCACGACTACTCCTGAGTTAGTCGCCGAACTAGCTAAGCGCGCTCAGGCCGTAGGCAAGGCGCTTGATCAGGGCGATTTGACGGGCCTCTGGTACCCGGCCATCGGTGCGAAGGACGTAGCGCTCGCGCTGGAGGAAAACCACATCAGTGAATTACCGGAAGGTCAGCGGCCGAGGATGATGAGCGCGGTCAAGAGATTGACCATGGCCGCCTGGGAGATCGATGCCGCCGGGGACATTGGCAACAAGGAGCGGCTGCTACCGCTATATCGGGACTTTTCGGCAGCGGTTGCCGATATTCAATCGATCTATGCAAGCCGCTAAAGAATTCAGGCGCCTGATCGCCACGGCCCTAATCGGGCCGTATGTCGCAATTGCGTTAGCGACTGTTCTTTTCTTTATGGTCGGCATGCAGCACACCAGCGCGCACACGCCGGTGACCTCGAGGTACGACTACAACAAGGATGTGTTTCCACTTTTGCGGGATCACTGCGGCGTTTGCCATGTAGAAGGCGGACCGGCGCCGATGTCGCTGGTAACGTACAAATCCGCGATGCCGTGGGCCCAATCGATTCGCGACGAAGTCACCGCGGGCCGCATGCCGCCGTGGCCGATCGATCCGACCTGCCCGCCGATTAAAGGCGGGTATCCGATCAGCTCGCGCGATCTCGATATGATCGTCGTCTGGGCATCTGGAGGAACACCAGAGAGCTATACAGATACGAAAGTCCCGGCGGTGGCCTTCAATCCGAATTGGAAGCTCGGGTCGCCTGATCTGAAGATTGCTATGGACACCGGGCATACGGTGCCGGCAAGCGCGATCGAGGAGGTCTCCGACTTCTCCCTGTCGACGAACGTGGCGGAGCCGAAATGGATCAAGGCAGCCGACCTCATGCCGGGGAACGCGTCGATCGTGCGCGACGCCATTATCAGCATCGAGAATGGCCCGGTGCTGGCCGTGTGGCAACCCGGGGCCGACACAATAGCAGCCCCGAGCGCCGCCGCGTTCCGGCTGGAACCACGCTCGAAGATCCATTTGCAGATTCACTATAAGAAGCATTTCGACCAGGAGCAGAATGCTGTGTCCGACAGGAGCACGGTCGGCTTGTATTTCACTGATCCGCCACCCTCAGGACGCGAACTGGAATCGTTTGCCATTGATCCGCCGAAAAGTGCTGGTGGCTCCAGCACTTCCGCCTCTTTTGAGAATACCCTTCCAAAGGCCGTGCGCATTATCGCGCTCCGGCCGATGCTGGACCGGGCGTATGTATCCGTGAGCGTGGACGCGACCACGCCATCGGGCACGAATGTGCCGCTCCTGCGGCTGCGGGGACCCAGGCCGCAGTGGTTCCAGCGCTATTGGCTGCAGGAGCCCGTGGAGCTCGCGAGCGGAACAAAGATTACGGTACGCGTCACGCCGCTGGCGGACTATTCCGACGAACCGATGGTAACGAGGAAATTCCCACTGCAGTTGATACTCGATTACGTGCCGCTTTAGGACCTCGGTCCAAACCGCCCTAGACTCGAAAAGGGCCGACGAGCCTCCGTTGACATGCCGGGACCGGAGGTCTACACTCCGGCCCAGGGAAGTTCTAGCCGGAAACTCCGGATACCGGCAATCCGACAGATCGACATAGTTGTTTCGGGCCCAAGCAGCAAAGCTTAAGTTCCAGTGGGAGATCCGGCATGGCGCGTACCCCCCAGGACAAAAGCCAAGACAACAAGAAGCTGACGCGGCGCGATTTTGTAAGGAAGGCAGGCGTTGGCGTCGGTGCCGCGGCCCTCACTGGCCTTGGCGCCGAACAATCCGAAGCACAAGGGCGGCTACCGCATTGGGATAAGCAGGCGGATATCGTCGTAGTCGGCGCGGGGGCCGCGGGTCTTCCGGCCGCTGTCGAAGCTGCAGAGAGTGGCGCGTCTGTGATCTTGATCGACGCAAACTTTGACATTGGCGGCCACGCCATGGTGAGCGGCGGCAACGTCGCGCTCGGAGGTGGCACAAGCAGGCAAAAGAAGTATGGCATCGAAGATTCAGCGGACCTCCTCTTCTCAGATCTCACCGATTGGTCTGTAGTGGAACCTAACGGCTTCCCCGATTACCGGTATAACGATAAGGAAATCATTCGGGCGTTCGCAGACAATAGCGCGCCTACTTTCGAGTGGCTCGTGAACCATGGTGTGACCTTTGTCGAGAAGGCGCCCGATAATCAGGGAGCAGGCGCCGCTGGAAACTCCGCTTTGCGTGAAAATCACGCCGCACCCATGGGTTTCGTCCGAGTGCAAACCGGAAAGGCAGTGGATCCGAGCCAGGCGATGACAATGTCTTCCGGCGTCGGGCTTGTCCGGCCTCTCGAAGCAGCCGCGCGAAAGGCCAACGTACAAATCCTCTTGAAACACAAGATGTCTAGCTTCGTCCGGCAGTCGCCTACATCCGGAAGAGTTCTGGGCATCAAGGCCGAAAACGAAGGCAAGACTCTGAACATCCGTGCACGCAAGGCGGTCATCCTGGCGAGTGGTGGTTCCAGCAGCAACGTCAATTTCCGGCGAATGTTTGACGTGAGGCTAACCGAGGAATACAACGGCGTGGCCGGTGAGCCTTATTCGTTCCAGGATGGCAGCGGAGAACTGGCGGGCTTTGCTATAGGCGCTTCCCTATGGGGCGCCTACAACCAAGTCGGGGAATATGGCGACCGGCTCACTAAGGCGGGCAGGATCGGCACGCGATATGGCTACAGAAACCTGGAATGGCAGCCGGGAAGCCCCCTCTTTCATCTGGTGCGAGCGGTTGGGCTTAACGTGAAGGACTATCAGAATGTCGTTCTTGTGAATCAACTTGGTATGCGCTTCTATGATGAGACAGCCGGTCAATACACAGCCAACAATTTCCACGCGGTCTCTTCCTACAAGCCAGGCAGCTATCTCAATGCCGCGAACATCAAGTACAACCCAGCAAATTTTCTTGACGCCGCGCTCGCCGGAACCGGAGAAGCCGTCAACGGAGGCGGCCCGATCTGGGCGATTTTTGATGCCGATGCTGCTAAACGCGAGGAATGGACGGTGGCGCCTCCTTACGTCGATCCCGATGGCTACTTTTTCTCCGCGAGCAGCGTATCGGCATTAGGCGCGGCGATTGCAAACAAATATCAGCGCAAACCCATTTCTGGGGCGACTCTCGAAAGCACGGTCGCGCGCTACAACTCGTTTGTAGATGCCGGCAAGGATGCGGATTTCGGCAAGCCTACTCCAAAATATAAAATACAGACGCCGCCCTTCTACGCAGCTTGGGCCATGCCCGTGATCCATGACACGCGAGCGGGGCTTCGTATCAACGGGAAATGCCAAGTCATCGATTTTTCCGGAAATGTGATTCCCGGTCTCTATTGCGCAGGTGAAAGCGCCGGCGGATTCGGCCTTCACGGCCTGGCCAGATGCCTGGTACAGGGCCGAATCGCTGGAAAGAACGCGGCCAGTGAGACTTCAGAAATTTCCAAGGCCTAGGACGACGTTCGAGCGAGGAGGTATTACATGAAGACCCTCAGCCTATTTGTAGCGATGGTTGGATTTACGATGGCGGTCGCGGCGGCGGATGCGCCGCAACAGGTCACGTTCAGCAAGGACGTGGCGCCGATCTTCCAGGAGCATTGCCAGAGCTGTCATCACGTGGGGACGGTTGCGCCGATGTCGCTGGTCAAGTACGAAGAGGCGCGCCCGTGGGCGAGGGCTATCAAGCAGAGAGTCTCCGCTCGGGAGATGCCGCCGTGGTTCATCGACAGGAACGTCGGAGTTCAGCACTTTCAAAATGACGAGTCGCTGACGGATGAAGAAATCGCGACGATCGTCAAATGGGTGGATACCGGCGCCCCACAAGGAAATCCGGCGGATATGCCGCCGGCCCGCCAATTCGCGGATGACCAAGCCTGGCAGATCGGAAAGCCGGACGTAATCATCACGCTTCCAAAAGACGTGCTCGTAAAGGCCCACGGGGCCGACTGGTGGCCGGACATTATTGTCGATCCCGGTCTGACTGAAGACCGCTACGTTCAGGCGCTGCAGATTATTCCCACGAAGGGGTACAACGTAATCCATCACATCAGGACGTCTATCGTTGAATCCGGCGCCGGCACGCGGCACAGCGGGCAACTTGACGGCAATGTAGCGCTCGAAGTGGGAGAGCAAGGCGTGTTCCTGAATGAGTACGCGATCGGAAAGGGAGCCGATATCTTCGCGGACGGTTCGGGCCGGTTGATCAAGGCGGGCACCAAGATCAACTTCCAGTTTCACCTGCATTCGAGCGGCACGGAAACTCCCACCAATGTGGCGCTGGGCTTGAAGTTATATCCAAAGGGCTATACGCCGAAGCACGTAATCACTTCACTCACCGTCGGCGTGAATGAGATCGACATTCGGCCGCATGAAGCAAACGTGCGCTCCGATGCTTACATGCCCTTGATCAAGCCGGCGCGGCTGCTTTCGTTCCAGCCTCACCTGCACAATCGTGGCAAGGCCGAATGCCTGGAAGCCATTTATCCGAACGGAAAAACGGAGATGCTGAGTTGCGCTCGATTTGAGTTCAACTGGATGCGTAACTACGTCTACGCAGATGATGCGGCGCCGCTGCTTCCGGCCGGAACGGTTCTACATTCCATCATGTGGCATGACAATAGCGAGCAGAGCCGATTTAATCCCGATCCAGACGCGCAGGTCACCTGGGGAGAACGAACGGTGGACGAAATGGGTTCGGCCTGGCTGAGCTATTACTACATGTCCGAAGAAGATTACAAAAAGGAAGTTGAAGCGCGGAAAGCGACGCACCCAACCTTTACAAGTTCACGGTGAAGATGAAAAGCGGTTTTCGTCAGCGTCTGTGCGGGGCGGGCATTTGTGCGGTCTTTATTCTATTGGCCGCAGGTGGCGCCCGCCTGCATGCTCAAATCCAGTATCCGGGCGGTACCCAATTCCGCCGGGGGCAGGATGTAAGTCCCACATTTGATGGCTGGGAGGGCAATGCCGACGGGACGTTCTCGTTCTACTTCGGCTATTTGAACAGGAACTCCGACGAGGAGATCGATATCCCGCTGGGGCCCGAGAACAATTTTGATCTCGGCAATGGCGATCAGGGCCAGCCGACGCACTTCTACCCTGGACGAAGATGGTTTGTATTCAAGGTTACTATGCCCAAAGACTGGCCCAAGGATAAGCGGCTCGTATGGACACTCAC
>Ga0187823_10000257_pt1 | contig 13290 bp, 7 predicted proteins | sample NC_wetland_sal_i_12_FD_132968 | JGI IMG/M metagenome (GOLD analysis project Ga0187823, IMG submission 132968) | Wetland sediment microbial communities from Neuse River Estuary, North Carolina, USA - SourceSoil_3 | ecosystem: Environmental > Aquatic > Freshwater > Wetlands > Sediment | place...
TCGGTTCGCTGCCCTACCTGTAGCGCAAAGCCCGGGGAGAAGTGTGAGCTTTCTACGGGCCAACCGCGGACGAACCCGCATCGGGACAGGCGCATAGTCGCAAAGGACGAAGCAAAGTAATGTTCGAAAAACTGAGAGCCGAATTGAGGGCAATTACCGAGTGGGGCCGTGAGACTCAACTATTGAGAACTCAAACGGAAAAAGATGCCGTCGTCATTCGTGAGATACGACGCCGCGAAATCACTCAAAAGTTGAAAGCAATCGCGGCAACTAATTAGCAGTCGAGGATGCGTCTTAATCGAGCACCGTCGGCGGATGAACTCTGCAAACGTGCTCCTCAAAAAGCGACACAACAGCCAGTTCAGCTTTCCGCCATAGCCATCGCTATCTGCATGAGATTACGGAGATTGGGCACTCGCTTGCCTGTGAGCAGTAAAGGGTCGGATTCCTTTAGCGCAACCCTATTCCCTGCTTGAATGTTGGGGATCAGATGATAGTCCCGGATTGCGACATTGGCTGTGTCGCACCTGCAAACCAGGCTCAGCAGATTTAATTTATTTCGATATGGAAGAGTCCAGCGGGGGTGGCCCAGTGGAGTCGATGTCGCCTGACAAATAATAACTCCAATAGTAGGTCCTCTCGGCAAGAAAACCTTGGGCCGATATCGCGAACTGCTTTGCACGAAGGCGGTGCCGGGAAACAAAGCAACGATTTCATCTACTACCTGCTTCCTCAACGCCCACTTTCGGCGCACGACATCTTTGCGCCAGAAGGACTTTGAACGCTTGTAGCCAATTCGCGCGTACGCGTTCATCAATGTCCCGAAGCGGTCCTGATACATTCGTGAACAGGGAATGTCCCTGCAATTCTCGATAAGCACACGATTCAACCAGCCCTCTTTTTTCAATAACCGCCGCAAACCGGACAGCATTTGCTCATCACTCTGATACTTTCGGAACACTGCTTGTGCCGCGAGAAACGTGCTCTCATCGACCAGGGCCTCAAACGCATGCGGCACCCTTACCCATAGAGCTTCAGGTAGTCGGACTTTCTTTTCGCCTAATTTCTTGGCGCAGGTTCCCCAGACAAGACATCCCATATACTTTGGGTTGTTGACTATTTCACTGACGCCGTCACGGGTCCAGTTCCTTTCGAAATACTTGATCCTTCGGGAGATTAACTCATTGGTCACTTCATCGAGAGTCATTCCTCTAGTTATCATCCGAAATACCTCTCGTACGACCGCAACTTCCTCGGCCGGGCCCGGGATAAGCCTGACTCGATCCGCATATATGGCTTTCTGATCTCCCATTTCCAGCAACTGCTTGGGGGTTCCATCCGGCGAGCAAAGGAGCCGTCTCAATCCGTACCCAGCCATGCCTCCATTTCGGAAGCCGCGCTCCGCATTTCTCTGTGATCGCTCAAAAGTTCTGCTCGACAACTCTCGACTGTATTCAGCAGCCATCACGCGCTTTAATGTCTTCATGATTAAACTTGAGGCGGTAGCATCGTTTGTGAACACCTCCGCGCAATAGTGCACAACAAAGCCAGCGCGCTTGCACATGAACTCATAGTAGGCGGCTTCGTCTATGTCTTGGAAGCGGCCCCAACGGCTTACGTCGTAGACAAGGATGGCTCGGTAGATCTGTGGTGCAGCTACAACATCATGCAAGAGTTGTCCGAGAGCCTTTCGATGCTTCAGCACGAGCCCGCTTTTGCCTTCATCGATGTAGCTGCGTACTACCTCGAATCCATGCTGGGCTGCGTAAAGGCTTATGACATGAGCCTGGTTTTCGATCGAGTATTGCTGATGTTCTGTTGACATCCGTAGATATTGGGCGGCACGAATGGGAGTGTCGAGTATGGCATTTGTGACTCGGCTCATGGCCGAACCTTACTCTGATTAATGAGCGGCAGTCCAGAGTTTGTATATTGCTGGCGAAATCAGGCGTTTACACTCAGAACCCGGTCAGTGAGTTTATGGCAATTTGCAACAGCGTCTAGGTCACCCAAGTCGGCGGATGAGAATTTCGCGTCTCGTAGAGCATAAGGATAAGCGCTCCTGCGGAAGCGGAGAACACCGAATAGTCGACCGGGGACTTGATACCGAACGAGATTGCCATCGCAATGCCGAACAAAAGCAGCAGGATGGAACTGCCGAGAGCCGCCCGGAGCCAAATGCCGAGCACCAGAGCGAGGCCAAATGCCAATTCTGCAACGGTGGCGGCCCACGCTAGGAAAGGAATCGTTGAAGCGGGCATGAAGGAGTTCACTTGCGCTGTGTATCGCATGAATTCCGCAAAATCGCCATATCCGACATTCCTACCCTTATACAGACCAAAGCGATCGGCGATCCCGGAAAGGAACGATACTCCGAGTGCCAGGCGCAGGTAAAGCATTCCACATCGCCAAGCTACCTCGTGCGATTCCGTCACTTTAACTTCGTTTAATGTTGCCGGCGAGCTATTCATGATGGTTCTCGTGGAGCACTTTATGAGCTTATCGCGAGCGATAACTGTTGTAATCAGGCGTTTACACCAGCGACCAACTGGAGTGCGACCGCAAAGAGAACTTTGTCGCTCGAGACCGGGCCTAGGACGACCGTCAGCGGTCTGGAAGTGATGGAGGGTCGCTCGGTGATCAGTTGACGGTCATGACGCGGGCGCTACTGGTGCCGCCGCTGGAACAACCGACATCGCCACTATTGCCGGCTGGCGTCTGAACCGCGACGTTGAAACTTCCGGGAGCGGGGATCATTGAGGAGCTAATGGTGACCGTGAGCTGCGAACTGCTCTTCACGGTAGTGACGAGGGTGGCGCCGTTGAAAACCAGCACGGAGGAGGAAACGAACTGGCTGCCTGTCGCGGTGAGTACGAAACTGGGCGGCAACTGTGAAAAAATCACACTTGTCGGAGAGATCGAATTGAGAATCGGTACAGGGCGGGCGCTCCCGCAGAGCGGATTCAGTGCATTGCACCCGGGTAAGAGCAAGAGCACGACCAGCAGAGCGCCGAGGCGACCGACCCGACGGGAAGAGGGCACCACTTCATGATACTGATTCTGGGTTGAACTTGATACCCGCCACGATCTTTGATCGCTCCCGAGGCAGGTTGTTGTTGTAAACAGGCGATTACACTCATTGATCCCTGCCCCAGCCCCAAAAACCAACCCGATGTGTTGGAAAACCACCGATGCAACAGTTCCGCCGGTAGAAGTCGCCGATACCGACGTTCCCACCTTTGGCCGTCCGCTGGCCTCCGATTCCGGCATTGAGAAGTTGGCATTGTTAGCAGGTTAGCAGTCCGTCGACGCGTACCCACGAGGCGCCACGGCTTCGATATCAGTGTTGATGATCGCCGACAGTCGATCGCTTCAATCGTAATAGTGGATCGCCGAACAGAATGTACGTGCGGCGTACGTCTGAATCGGTGATGTCTGCCTTTGCCTGTCTGATCGCATCTCCGAGGGATAGCGCTGGTAGCGTAAATAGCAACTTCACTACGTTTTGATCCATCTGCAGCTGCGGTTGAGGTGAAGTCAATCCGGAGGAGGCCCAGACCGCCACTGCACCTCCATTCTGCGAAAACAGCAGAGCCTGAGCGAGACTTTCAGTGTAGACATCATGGAAAAACCCATTGAGACAGTTCATTATCAGAAACACCGGAAGAAGTGAGCCATTGGTCAACGATGCGGCGCCCTCGTCGTCCAGCAGGTCTTCGCCCGACCAGACTTCTACCGAACCATGCCCAACGTAATTCACGATCAGTTTACCGCTATTAATCCCGGCGAGGATCTCATCTCCGGCGGTTTTGGGATCCAGCCCGGTGGCGAAAACATTGATCTTCTTGATTGATGCTGGCAGTAACGCCTGCACGGACTGGGCCTCCTGTGTAAAGCTGGTGGTGAGGTCGTCCCGGTCCGCTACCATCAAAACCTGATTGGTCCAGTCACCAAGATCTTCATTTCGCTCATATTGGAGAATCTTTGCCACGACGGTTTTGGCCTCATCTTGCGTGCGCACGGGAAGACGACCCGTTGAGACTTGAGCAATACCAGTGTTTTTGAAATCAGAGAACCAATCATCGGAGGCGGTTTTCAGTTCGGAAGTCACAATTATCTTAGTCGGCACGAAATCCAAGTAGCCAAAACCGAGATAGTTGCGCGGATCCACGGAAGCACCGCCGAACAGGAGGAGATATCGGGGCTTGGTCTGCCAATGCTCGGTTGCATCCTTCATGAAGTCACGGATCGCATTCGGACTCGGTTCACCGAAATTGAACTCGTCGTACAAATCCTCAACATTGACCGCGGCCACAGATCTTCCCTGGCTCCGGCGCAGCTGGACCAGCGGTCCTATTTCGCCTGCAAATTCGGGGGCGTAGATCACAACGACCTCGCTTCCCGACTGTGCACGATGCCAGCTTGAGGGACGGTTGTGAATCACACTAACGGGCTTTGGGACCTGTTCGTCCGACACTCCTAGCAAAACGTGAGTGCCAGGGACGAACGAGGGAACGCTAGCCTCCAGTGTGTAGTTTCCGGTCTGACCATGGATTCGGGGAATGAGCGCCAGGGGGGCCGCCGGGTTAGTGACGTCCACCAGGCGCGTCGGGGGCCGTTGGAACCCTTTCACTGCCATCCGCTCACCTGCTTCGCCCGTGAACTTCAGAGAGTCGGATTCCGCGGTGTAGCTGTGGGGGTAGGTGAGCTTGATGTAGTCTACTAAGCTTAGGTCGTCTTCGCCCGCTTGGGCCGTCAGAGTAATGGTGTTGGCGCCTTCATGAAGGGCATGCAGAGGGACTCGTAAACTGATCTTGCCCTCGTCTTGTCCAGTGAAATTAAGGTCCCCCAGGTTTGCGCCATTGACAGTCACGGTTACATCGTGTGCCGCTCCTGCCATCACGCCCTGCAACACGACCTCGAGCCTGGCGTCGTCGACCGCCGATGATGCGACATCGACAGCCTCAAGGACTTGATCCACGGGAGTTGTGGAAACAAGGGCGCCAAAAAAATTATCGGTGTTTTCTCTGAGCAGTGCGGCGAAGTAGGTAGTCCTCGGCTTCAATTCAATCGTACGTGGGAAGCTTTGAGGTTGAAGCCCAACTCCTTCGGCAACTGGCTGCTCCTGAATTCGCTTACCAGGAAGGTCACCCACCACCAACCAGTAGACTCTTTTATCGGAGTACGGTGAATCAAGGCCTTCGCCGTAGAATTCGATTGCCGCCTTGGAGCCGAAGGTTCCATACCCTTCCGAGGCGCCGGTGATCCGTATCGGCTGTTCGATCCCCTGGGTGAAGAGTCTCAAGAATCTGGTATCCGCGGAAGTAGGCAACCCCGCAGCGACCAATTCCGCCTGGGTAACCCGGTACCATCCCTCATGCTGTATCAGGATCTTGACCGCCGGCTGCGCAGCCAGCCGGAACTGGGTTTCTTGTTGCTGCGCGGTGATCCGTGAAACCGGCGAGGATGCCTCTTGAACACGGCTCGTCGGGGCGTCCAATCCCTGATTTGAACCTCTAATCAGCTCCGAAATCATCTTGGCCCGCGGCGTCTCCGTCGCCGAAAGATCCGTCTGTGGAGAGACTGGTCCGTGGAAGGTCCGAGTACCGTCCAAATCCACGTCTTCGAGCCAGTAGAGGTTATTGCCTAGGGTCGGTGAACGATCGATCCAGGCGTAAGTCTTCGCCGCGTGTTTCGGCAGACCAGCACGGATGGTGAGCGCAGAGCCAGCAATCAAAGAAGGATTCAGCCGAACTCTCTCCCCGTTCTGTTCGCGATACAGATTGAATCCGAGGTTCCGCGCCTCACTGCCTGTCTTCCATGAAAGAAGGACGCTTTCGGCGGTTGCTTTGGCTGCAAATGTTTCCAGCTTCACAACAGTGGGAAAGCTGATCAATGTGGTCTGCGTCGCGGTGTTGTTTGACGAATTCGGATCTGGCTGATCCGCGGTAACCGACGCGCTGTTGATAGCTGAGGACGGAGTTACGGCAGTGACCTGGATAGTAATGGTCGCTGATGCCCCGCTGACCATAGAGCCCAGAAGGCACGTCACGGTTCCACTGGCCTGCGAGCAGGATCCTTGGGTTGGCGTTGCGGAAATATACGACACCGTCGAGGGCAAGGTGTCGGTCGCCGTGACATTGGTCGCGTCCGAAGGGCCGCTGTTAGTGACGCCTAGCGTATAAGTGAGAGTGTTTCCTTGCTTTATCGGATTTGGCGAAGCCGTCTTGGTAATCGCCAAGTCAGAACTGGAGACGACGTTGGTGGAGTCTGACGCTGTGTCATTGGTTACATTCAGCTCACTTCCTCCGGAGACCGCGGCGGTGTTGATTACCGTCGCGGGGGCTGCTTGAGCCACCGCGACCGTAAGATTGATCGCGGAATAGCTGCTCGCTGCCGCCAGTGAGTCCGCACGCGTACAGGTAACTGTGGGCGCGGCAATCGAGCAAGACCACCCCGTACCAGACGCCGCTGTCGGAGTTAGGCCAGCGGGCAACGTATCCGTCACGGTCACAAGACCACTGGACACGGCGCCCAAGCTGATGTTGCTCACCGTGAGGGTGTAGGTTCCGGTCGTGCCCCGCGTAAAGCTGCCTGCATGAGCTTTAGCAATAGTCAAATCCGGAGTACACTCCGCGCCCGAACGTGATCCGGGCGTTTGGGAGAGTGACACGTTTGTGGCGCTGATTCCGGAAGTGCCGCTCGTAGCACCATAAGGCACGCCCGGGGCCAAGGTGGTGCCGTTGGCCCCGCCGCTAATGTCAATGCTCGCCGCCGACCCGGAAAGCAGCACCACTCCCCCTCCTCCTCCTCCCCCCGGACCATGCCGATCGGCCAGACTGAATGGCTGAGTGTCCCACGCGTCTCCTCCTCTGCCACCGTGGGCGACTAGCGTAAGTCCGCTCGTCCCACCCGCCTGTGCAGTGACAACAATGCTTCCGCCAGCACCACCACCGCCCCCGGCGTCATTTGCGGTACCGTTATATGCTGCTGTACCGCTAGCTGAAATGGTCGCAGTTCCGCTTAAGTTTCCGGCACGAATGATCACAATGCCGCCGCCCGCCGCGCCACTACTGGCCTGATTGTCACCAGGAGAATTGTTGCGGGAACCACTACCCCCACCGCCTCCCAGCACAATGCGGCTCCCGCTTGCAGGAAACGCTGCACCCCCCAGGCCGCCCACGCTTAAATTACTGTTCCAACCATCTCCGCCCGAACCACCGGGGCCGCCGTTGCCGCCACCGCCTCCCCCGGCGTTCTGGTCATTGCTGGCGGTATTTGCGTCGGTACCGCCGCCACCTGCATTTCCGGGAGCGCCGCGGGCCATACTGCCATTCGGATAGCCCTCAACCCCGGTGCCCAGGAACGTGTTACCCGATTCCACCCAACCCGGAGTGCCGGCGATTCCCTCTGCTTTTGCCCCATCTACTCCGGCAACCGCTGCCCCGGTGTAAGCCGCTGGTGCCGTGTGCAGAAAGTCACTATTCGCACCTGCCGCCCCAGTCAATTGCAAACCTGCTCCACCACGAAATCCCAGACCGTTCACACTCACCGTGGCACCGCCCAGATTCAGAGTCCCGGCCACATCAAGAGCCAGGATCCCACCGGTCAAGCCGTTCCAGGCTGAAGCGGTCAGGGTAGAGCTCAGTGTCGCTGTCGAATATTGCGGTAGACGGACCACCTGGTACCTGCGCTGTCCCTGAGTACCACTCGCCGCAGCGTTGGTGTAGCTATACAGCAGCCCACCACCCGTGCCAGTTCCTACGAAGTTGACAGTTCCACCGGCGAGTGGGACGGGCCCAGTTGCGGTGACAAGTTCATAGTTGCCGCTGTTGTTGAAATTTGTGGAGCCGGAACCGGTCGTCCCGTTGCCGTAACTCGAGGTGTTCGTAGAGTTGATCGCTGCGTCCTGCATCTGGATGACAAGCAGAAGATCGTTCGTGGCGATAGAGACAGCAGCCCCGGTTGCTGTTCCGACAGTGATCGACTTCGCGCCCGCAGCGGCGCTGCCGGTCGCAGGATAGTAGGTGTTAATGACGCCGGCTAGGGTCCCGCCATTGCCGTTCTGGGCGGGGCTGGCACACGCTTGAGTTTGGGCAAATGCAACTGCCGTATAGGAATTGTTCGCGGCATTTAGGTCTGTCTCCGTGGCAGTGACGGTTGCGGTGTTCGGATACGATCCGGCAGCGCCAGGAGTTGCAACCACGGTGACCGTGGCATTGGAGCCGCTATTCATGGTTCCGAGACTGCAGACAATCGGACCAGTTCCGGCGCAGCTGCCCTGGCTGGGGGTCGATGAAACAAGCGTGAGGCCCGGTGCCAAGGTGTCTGTCAGAGTGACGGCGTGTGCCGTGGAAGGCCCATTGTTGGTCACGCTGATGGTGTAAGTAACGTTCTGTGGTGAGAACACGCCATTGGTTACGATCGTGACCCCAACGTCAGCCTGGAGCGGTTTCACCGAGACGGCACCGACCGACCAGCTCGAGGTACCACTAAAACTCTCGGACATGGGAACGCTGGGGGCACCCGTGCGTGTGCTTCCGGTTCCGCGTACGTCTGGATTGGCGAGACTGGTTGACGATTGCAGGTTCCATTGCGCCACCTGGCTCGGACCAAAGGTAATCGTTTGATCGCCGCCTGTGGCCAGCGTGTCGATCACCATTTCATTGAGGCCGCTCGGAACATTCAGGGAAGCTGGCGTCCCCGCAGCGCCATCCGCCGAGACAAACGGCCGCAGGGGCGAAGTTTGATCCGCCCCGGTCAAGGTAACGGCTCCCACGACCACTCCGAGGGTTCCGGTTGCGCCAGGGAGATTCAACGTGACAACCACGTTGTGCGCACCGATAGCAGGCGCCACAAGTGACCACATTTCCACTCGCCGCGTATTTCCCGCATTGTTGTGCGCTCCAGCCAAGGCCAGGGCGATGCCGTTGTAAGTCACGCCGGTAACAGTGGCTCCAGAATTGTTTGTAATGTTAATGGAGACACCCACAACCAGCACTAGATTCGCGCCTGCCGAGGTATGGGCAACGGTGACTGTTGGAGCTGCGCCGCTGACTAGCTGCCCGCCTGAAGTTGCACTGTCGATTCCGACTTGCCCAAACAACCACACTGGAGCAATGAGAAACACGAGCAGGGGAAGGAGCCAGGAACTTCTTCCCAACCTATGTTTCCAAGGAACGAGCTGCGTTACTTTCTGTACGCTTCGACAAAGCGCCAGGCGGCGCACAACTTGAGAGCCCCAGCATCTCATCCGTGCAGCAGGGAGGCGCATTCGAACACGCAATCCGGGAACCGGGATCTTACTCCCTCGCTCGGCGGCATCTTCTTTGGCCACAACTTTCCCCAGAATTTGCTGTGAGGAGAGCGCACCGTCCATCTCCACTCCCGCATCTCCCCGGGTGATGAAAACGTCCCGACCCCGATCGACACGGGCAAGGCGGTGAGCCCGGAAGCAGCGTCCGTCCGTGAACAGCACAATATCGCCCAGGTGCAATTTTTCGACGACCACAGGTTGGACATAGAGCAAATCGCCATCTCGAATTGCCGGTACCATGCTCGTTCCGCGCGCTCGAAATCGAAATCCAAGTCCGCCGCAGAGCAATGCCTGACTCAGAAGGCCAAAGAGTTCCGAATGAGCTCTGTCTTCAGCGACAGAATTCAAGGATCTTCTCCACAGCGCTGTGATTGGGCAAAAAACGAAAGACAAAACACGGAACCGAGTTTGCGATGTGGTGCAAATAGGAAAGAGTGAAGTTCAACGGCTGGTGGCCGTGAAAGGGGGGAAAGCAGCGCGCGAACAGCTCGGCTACTGCGCGATTCCCCGAGAGAGGAAGGATTTCGTTTTTTGCGCCGTGTTCGAGGATGAAGATCCGGCGAATTCTTACTTTTTCCGCGGAAGCGAAGCCCGCCTCGCCATGCCATGGCGTCCCGTACATCCAAGTCTCATTTGCAAAGTCACGCAAAATGATCCGATCATCACTTAGGACCCGAACGTCTCGCAGTAATCTCCAGAGAAGGCTCGTCGTGCTCTTTCCTGCCCCGGAGTGGCCCAAAAACAGATGCCCGACGTTTTCATGATCCACCAACCCGCAACCGTGCACCTCAACTCCTCTCCCCAAAGCCAGCCAGTTCGTGACCAGCAACTCATCCAGCGGGTATTCCAGCGGGTAGACGTCCGCAGTCTTCGAGAGGCAGGCACGGTTCAGGAGCAACCGTGCTTCGGAGAAGTCCCTATTTACATAGAGGCGTTTGTAGGGCTGTTTACCGAGGATCGGCGTAGAGAAATCGAAAATGAAGCCGGCATCATCTGTGTACAACGTCCACACCGAACCTGAATCAAAGAGCCTCTTGTTCTCTAGTCCGGGCAATTCCTGTACCCACTCGATGCTGATCTCAATATCGCAACCAGGCGTCTCGCTCTTGAATGCCTCCAATTCCTCAGTTAAACGGAGATCATTTATCGAACTGGCAACGAGACCGAGGAAGACTTCTCCAATCCGGACACAACGACGGTGCACCATCTTCGTCTGTCTACAGACCGTCATTGGTAATGTTTCAGCGAGCACTCATGGCTCCCGTAGGCAGGCAGAAATTCGGCATCCACGCGCCCTAAGATCCGATGCTCATGCAGGGAGAAACCGTAGTACAAGACCCACTCACAGGTCCCGCAGACGAAGAGGTCTTACAATTTCCCAAGACAGCCTCCTCGGGACGGAGGCTGATCCTCACGAGTTTCGGTGCTTCGTAGGGCTTTCCATTGTGCGGGCCGTTGGGTTCTTTTCTCATCAGGCTTAACCGTTCCTCACTTTAGTGAAAGGATTGCGTTCCACACCTGCCGCAACCTCCGCTAGGAGTCGGACTTCGATTGTCTAGAATCGGAAGGAGCACCCGGGGATTGGTCCATTCGCCGACGTCGATCTCTTTGGAAATGATCCGTTCCGCTGACTCCATCACTGCAGAATAACTGCGGCCGCCGGGACAAAAGTCACACTCTCCGTGCGGCGGAGCCTGAAGCCCAAGGGCCATCGCCCGCAAATGCGCGACTTCGCAAAGAAACTCCACCGGAGACTCTGGATCTCCATTTTCCAGTTCGCCATTTGCTGGGCACATGCTGCAAAGGGAGTGGAGACGGCAGCTTACGCATTTGGAGATACGCTTCCGTGGGCGGGCGCGCACGCGCAAGAGGAATTGCTTCCAACCATCCTCTACGCTGCCTGACCGGATGTCGTAGGTCTCCTGATGAGAAAGCACACAAATACTCATGTGACCATACGGGTCAATGGCAAAGGAATTCATGCCTCCGCCACAAGAGTACGTAGTCTCAACATTCTCCAGCGCGGGCGGATGGTCCGCCTCCTGTTCGGCCAGTTTTTGATACTCGGCCGCTACTTTCGGAGAATGTAGATCGAGAGCCACCACTTCTTCAGGGGAAAGCCGCACCGCGAGAGGGCTCTGCGAACAATCGATACGCGGATTGATCAGAGAATCGAATTTGAATTCGAGGTGCAGTTCTTCTTCCGCGAACTGCCTCATGGCAAGCACTTCGTGCTTGTTCACCGTGGTGGGAACAGTTTTAAGCTTCAACGGTAAGCCACGATCTCGCAGCAGCTCAATGCCGCGGAGGCAACGTTCGTAACTGCCGGGAATTCCGGTCAGGGCCTCATAAGTTTCTTTGGTTCGGCCATAGAGTGTGATTTCTATGGCAAAAGGCCGCCATTGGCGCAGGTAATCCGCCGTTTTCTCCCCGATCAACGTCCCATTGGTAAAGAGGGTTATGAGAAACCCTTTTTTCTTCGCGTACGTGTAAATCTCGAGGAAGTCCTTGCGCGCGAATATCTCCCCTCCCGTATAGAGGAGCCAAAGGCAACCCATTTCAGCCAGTCCGTCAAGGAGTTGGAAATGCTCTTCCTTGGTCAGCTCGCGGCTGCGGGCCCGCAAGTCGCCCATGGGGAGGTTGTTGTAGCAGTGAAGGCACTCGAGGGGACATCGCCGTGTTACTTCGATCGACGCTTCCAAGGGAGCGCGCTGACCCGAGAAGTGCTGATGTATGGAACGGCTAAGGTCGGCGTATGCGGCTACATTCATGTTGAGTCTGCAATCGATTCCGCAAGCTTCGGCTTTAGAAATAGTCTTCTAACCGCTGATGATTCCGGGTTCCATGAAAGCTAACCCAAACCTGACCCCTGGTTCGTCAACGGCATTCGCAACCGCTACCAGATCTGCGGAGCGTACATCCGACAAGAAAAGATCCACGTCTTGCCGTAATTGTTCGCGGCTTACTGGGTATGCCTGCTCGAGTAGGTCGACCAGCTCTTCCAGGCTCGTCGGCGTGGCTAGCGCTTCCCAGATCATTGTTCCCACCTCATTGAAGCTGAAGATCGATGCCAAATCGCCGACTCCGCCCCGTACCGGGACAACGAGCGTCTCTCCACCAATAAGACGGGATACCACTGCCTCGGAGCGAATGTAAGTGTCTGCTGACATATCCTGACTCAAACCTCATTGTGTGCGTTGCAGGGACAGGCGCAATCCAGTTCTCCAAGAACCCAATGTCCAATGGTGCATGTCATGGTTCACCAGTTTCACCGTACCAAATTATTTGGCTGATCCGTATTCACTAGATGGGTACCGGGGCGACCAAAAAAGACCGGGTGGAAGGGGCTTGAGCATTTAAACGCCATCCTCATCCAGAAAAACTTGAAGCGACACGGAAAACCGACGGGAGCAGAGAGCTGACCACTCAGCTCCGATTCTGCTGTATTACTCCTTTTCCTCGAGCGTGACTGCGGTATCTCTGAGTTCGCTCTGCCCCTTGAATAAGGTTGGCCTACGATTTCCGACAGCTCCTGTCAGGAATCTAGACATCAGGCGCAAAACACGAATCGCACGGTAAAGCGGGAAGAGCCGTGCGGGCAATCGAACCGTCGACCACTCTCCTACGCTCGGCGTGAAGGTGAGGCGAGCGAGAAATCGAAACCTGTCCCGAAATCGCTCCCTGAGACGCACCATCAAGCGAAAATAATCGATCGACTGCACGTCGTGGTCGGCACTACCCACTAACACCTGCCGAGCCTCCCCCGCGATGTACTCGATTTCCGGATCATTCTTCTTACTCTTTCGGAACTGCACTGGAAAGGGCACGCCAAACAATTGGGCCTGGAGCACGAAATTGACGGCAACAATCTTTTCGACTCCCAGTCCCTTTGCGGTTCGGTACGCCAAGCCGTAATCAATGGGTTGCGACCTCATCGTCTCGGCGATGTCACATAGCCACAACAGACGCGACCA
>Ga0187823_10000258_pt1 | contig 13285 bp, 14 predicted proteins | sample NC_wetland_sal_i_12_FD_132968 | JGI IMG/M metagenome (GOLD analysis project Ga0187823, IMG submission 132968) | Wetland sediment microbial communities from Neuse River Estuary, North Carolina, USA - SourceSoil_3 | ecosystem: Environmental > Aquatic > Freshwater > Wetlands > Sediment | place...
CCGAGCTTGCGCTGCGCCATGCCGTAGCCGCTCGCCACGACCGCCAGCGACTGCATCGCGGGCAGCTCGTTCTCGCGTCCGATCCGCACGTAGACCCCGTCCTCGCCGAGCGCCGAGCGCAGGATCTGGAGCAGGGTCACACGGCGCTCGAGCAGCTCGATCAGCTCGTTCATCTCCGCGACGTCGTTCATCCGCGCGGTCTCGAACAGACGCGCGGTGCCGTCGACGTACAGCTCTTCGTCGGCGTCCTGGGCGAGACCGCCGAACGCCGGCGAGAGGCGCGAGAGGAACGCGAGCTCCACCGGCGAGAGGCTCGGGTCGAACAGGCGCTGCTGGAGCATGCGGGCGCCCAGCTCGCGGCCGACGAGCCGGTCGTTGAGGTACTCGCCCGCCCACGTGAGCAGGCCCTGATCGACGCTGTGATCGAACGTCGCGAGCATCTTCGAGACACCGCCCGTGGAGGTGATGATCACCACCATCACGACCTGCGGCTGAAGCGCGAGCACCTCGACGTGGCGCACGGTCGCCGCCTTGATCGAGGGCGCGGAGACGACCGCGAGCAGGTTCGTCACCTGCGAGAGCGTCTCCGTGGTCGCCCTCATCACCTGGTCCACCTCGCGGCGGATCAGCGACAGCTCCAGGCGCCGCCGCGGCGCGTGCACGATCCCACCCGCGCTGAGCATCCGGTCGACCACATACCGCTGCCCCGCGTCCGTGGGCACGCGGCCCGCGGACGTGTGGGGGTGGGTGAGCAGGCCCATCTCCTCGAGCAGCGCGAGTTCGCCCCGCACGGTCGACGGGCTGCAGTCGAGCTCCGGATCCGCGGCGATCGCGCGAGACGGCACGGGCGCGCCCGAGCGCAGGTAGTCGTCGACGACCTTGCCCAAGATCTGCTCCTGGCGTGCGGTGAGCATGCGTCTGATTGTAGGCGCCGCTCTGGCGCCGGCGGGCGAGCTCAGACGCTGAGCTCGGCCTCCGCGTTGCGGATGATCTGACTGCCGCCCTGCTCGGCGACGGTGTCCACGATCGCCCGCGATCCGTCCGCCTCGCGCACGGTGCCCGTCACGAGAACCTCCTGCTCGGGCATCCCCATCCCGCGGAACTGCACCGACAGGCGCTTGAGGTGCTGGGGACCGCCCGCGGCGTCGGTCTGCGCGCGCGCCACCTGGGCCATGGTCCACAGACCGTGCAGGATGCGGCCGGGCAGGCCCACAGCTTTCGCGAACTCCTCGTCGATGTGGATCGGGTTGTAGTCGCCGGACGCACCCGCGTAGCGGACGGTGACGTACTTGTCGGGGGTCACCCGCAGCTCCGGGATCTGGGCTCCTGCCTGAAGCTCGCTCACTGGCTCACACTCCTCGCACGATGTTGGTCCACGTCCCGCGGCAGACCTCCTCGCCGCGCTGGTTGGTCGAGACCGACTCGAACACGTAATAGCCGCGGCCATCCGCTTCGTGGATGTCCTTGACGCTCGCCACGGTGTCGATCTCGTCGCCCGCCACGACCGGCTCCCCCCACACGAACTCCTGTCCGCCGTGCACCATCGTCGCGAAGTTCAGCTCGATCTCGGGATCGAAGATCGGCGGACCCACCGCCGGGGCGGAGTACACGACCGCGAACATCGGCGGCGCGACCAGGTCGGCGTACCCGGCCGCGCGTGCCGCGTCCAGGTCGAGGTACACGGGATTGGTCTCGCCGACCGCGCGCGCGTACTCGCGGATCTTCTCGCGCCCCACGGCGTAGTTGACCGGGTCGTATGTCTTGCCGACCGCCTGCGTGTTCACTGGCATCTCGAAGGCTCCTTGCTCGTGCGGCGCGCCAGTTTACGCGCCGCACGATGACGCCGCCGCTCAGAACGCCGCGGCGCCGTCGTCGGGACCCACGGCCGCGAGCTCGGGGTCGCCCGCACCGTCCTCCTCGCCGTCCTCGGCAGGCCGGTCGAGGAACATCACCCTGTCGGCGACGATGCTCACGGCCTGGCGCCGGCCGTGCTCGCCGTCCCACTCGCGCCATTCCAGCCGCCCGTCGATCGCGACGAGCCTGCCCCGCTCCATGTGGCGATCGACGTTCTCGCCGAGCGCGCCGAACACGCTCACGTCGAAGTAGTTGGGGCGCTCCGCGTAGGAGCCGTCGGGGGTTCGGCGCGACCCGTTGCACGCGAGCCGCAGCGAGCACACCGACGAGCCCGACGCCAGCGCGCGCAGCTCGGGATCGTGGGTCGCGCTTGACCCGGCCGCAGCGGATCGCGATCTCGCTCATGCTGGTGTCGCCCCGGGCGAGCGCCGCGAGCACCGCCTCGCGCACACCGCGGTTGAGCACGATCGGGCTCGCGCACACGCGCGCGTGCTCCTGCCGCAGCACCGAGCACGAGCGCAGCTCGCCGTCCGCCGGCGCGTCCCCGCTCGCGAGCGCCGCGGCGGTGATGCCGAGCGCGGGCTCGTATGCCTCCAGCGAACCCACAACCTCCCGCAGGCTCACGATGCGCGGCTCGACCGGCCGGTGGAGCTGGCGGTCGAAGGCGCGCCACCGGAGCTCGCGGATCGACATCGCGCTGTCCACGAGGCCCAAGCGGTACGAGCGCCGGCCGTACTCGCAGTCGATTGCCGTCCCGTCGGGCACGAACCGCGCCGGCTCGCGCTCGCCTTCGGGTCTTCCGTGGCGGTCGCCTTCGAGCACTCGCCGCGGTCGTCCGCCGCGGGGCGACTCGCCCGCGTAGCTGCGCGCCGTCAGCTCGGCGTTGGCGAGCGGCTCCTCCGGAGCCAGATGGGCGAGCAGCCGCGCGTCGCCGCCGCCTCGCTGTGCGCGGTCGATCACGAGCGTCCCGCCGGTGAAGGCGCGCTGTGCGATCACCTCGCGCGCGGAGCCGCGCTCGTCGGCGAAGCGCAGGACCAGTGTGGGCATGACTTTCTCCTGGGGCCGTTGTGGGTGCTTGGCTTCCACACCGACCGCACGGGATTCTTAGGAATCTCTTCGTGTTTCCTTACGGAGGGATCGGAAAACGCCGCCACGCTAGCCTGAGAACCGGTTCTCTCCCGATGACCAGGTTCTCCGTGCGGCGGCCCCGGAAGGCGACGCCGGGGCCGCCGAGCACGGTGCTTTTCAATGGCAGAGCAGGCACGCATACTCGTTGTCGACGACGAGCCCGCCGTCCAGAACGCGTTGTCGCGAGCCCTCTCGCTCGAGCGCTACGACGTCGCTCGCGCCTCCGACGGCGAAGAGGCGCTGGCGCAGCTCGGAGCGTCACCCTACGAGGCGGTGATCCTCGACATCGCGATGCCGCGCGTGGATGGGCTCGAGGTCTGCCGCCGGCTGCGCGCGAGCGGTGATCGCACACCCGTGCTGATGCTCACGGCCCGCGGCGACGTGGACGACCGCGTCGCGGGCCTGGACGCGGGTGCGGACGACTACCTGGTCAAGCCGTTCGCGCTGCGCGAGCTGCTCGCGCGGGTGCGCGCCCTGTTGCGGCGCACGGGCGAGGAGGACGAGCCCGAGCACCAGCTCGAGTTCGAGGACCTGCGCATGGACGTGCACACGCACGAAGCGTGGCGCGGCGAGCGCCCGCTCGCGCTCACGCGCACCGAGTTCCTGCTGCTCGAGATGTTCCTGCGCCATCCCCGCAAGGTGCTGACGCGCTCGGCGATCTTCGAGCACGTGTGGGGATACGACTTCGGCTCCAGCTCCAACTCGCTGGGCGTGTACATCGGCTACCTGCGCCGCAAGACCGAGGGCGAGCACGAAGGCCGGCTCGTGCACACCGTGCGGGGTGTCGGATACGTGCTGCGGCCGGCGCGATGAGCTTCCGCCGCCGCCTGACGATCGTCGCCGCGGCGGCCGTCGCGATCGCGATCGCGATCGCCTCGGTCCTCGTCTACGCGCTCACGTCCAACCAGCTCCACAGCCAGGTGGATTCGCAGCTGCGCGAGCGTGCGCACGCCGCCGACAGGCTGCTGCACCTGCTCGAATCGGTGCCGAACGGGACCGCCGCCGTGAACGCGGCGCTGGGCGTGCCCGGGGCGGTGCCGCCCCGCATCACCGCCTCGCCCCGCGGCAGTGCGGGCTCTGGCTCCTCCGGCCAGAACCCCGCCCTGACCGCGCGGCAGCTGCGTCGCCTGGCGACGGGACGGACGAACTTCTTCGGGCGCTTCGCACCGGGGCCGGACCAGGTGCGCGGCTACCAGCAGGTGTACGCGAACGGCAAAGTGCTGCTCCGCTCGAACGCGAACCTCGTGCTGCCCGTGGACTCTGCGACCAGGCAGCTCGCACTGCACGGCGGGCCGTCGCACCTCACCAACGCGCACGTGCGCGGGCTGCACCTGCGTGTGCTCTCCGAGCCGTTCGGCAAAGGGCGGGTGCTGCAGCTCGCGCAGCCGCTCACCGAAGTGGACAGCCTGCTGCACCGCCTTCGCCTGATCCTGTTGCTGCTCGTCGTGGGCGGGATCGCGCTCGCGGCGCTGCTCGGCCGGATCGTCGCGGGCGCCGCCGTCAGGCCGCTCCGCGCGCTCTCGCGCGCCACCGAGCACGTTGCCCTCACGCGCGATCTCTCGCGGCGCATCGAGCAGCCCGGCGGCGACGAGGTGGGCCAGGTCGCGGCCAACTTCAACGCGATGCTCGACGCGCTCGGGCAGTCGATGGACGCGCTCGACGCATCGGTGCACGCCCAGCGCCAGCTCGTGGCGGACGCCTCGCACGAGCTGCGCACGCCGGTGACGAGCCTGCGCACCAACATCGAGATCCTGCAGGCGCAGGGAGCGGAGATGAGCAGCGCCGACCAGCAGCAGATGTTCGCGGAGGTGGTCGAGCAGATCGAGGAGCTGACGCTGCTGATGAACGACCTGATCGAGCTCGCCCGCGGCGACGAGCCTCACGCGGCCTCGGAGGAGGTGCGCCTGGACCTGCTGGTGGAGGACGTGCTCGAACGCTCGCACCGCCACTCGCCGGCGACGCCGATCGAACGCGAGCTCGCCCCCACGCTGATCGCGTGCGTGCCGGGCCGGCTCGAGCGCGCGGTGGCGAACCTGGTCGACAACGCCGTCAAGCACAGCCCGCCCCGCGCCACCGTCCGCGTGGAGCTGCGCGGCCGCGAGCTCACCGTGCGCGACCACGGCGGCGGGATCGCGCCGGAGGACCTCCCCCACGTGTTCGACCGCTTCTACCGCGGCGCGGAGGCGCGCGGCCGTCCCGGCTCGGGTCTGGGCCTCGCGATCGTCCGCCAGGTGGCCGGCCAGCTCGGCGGCAGCATCGCCGCGGAGCCGGCGCCGTCCGGCGGCACGATCATGCGGCTGTCGCTGCCGACCGCGGAGCCGCTCCCCGAGCACGAGGCGGCGGCGGCGGCGCCGGAATCCGTGCGCTCCCCCGCCTGACGCGAGCCGCGGCCGCTACCGCGCTGCGAGCTCGCGCGCGGTGCCCTCGGCGGAGGACACGTAGCCGCCCCCGAACAGCGCGGCGTGGACCAGCAGCGGCAGCAGCTGGTAGAGCGGCACGCGCTCCCGCCAGCCGCCGGCGAGCGGCGCGACGTCCTCGTAGGCGTCGAACGTGCGCCGCGGCGGGGCGCCGAACAACCTCAGCATCGCGAGGTCGACCTCGCGGTGCCCTCCGTGCGCGCACGGGTCGATCAGCCACGGCCGTCCCTCCCTGTCGGCGAGCACGTTCCCGCCCCACAGGTCGCCGTGCAGCCGGGCGGGCGGCTCGGACGGGCCCGCGAGCTCCTCGATGCGCTCACACACCCGCTCGACGTCCGCGACGCCTCGCGGCGAGAGCCTGCCGCGCTCGTGCGCCTCCCGGGCGAGCGGCTGCAGCCGCCGCTCGGCGTAGAAGGAGGGCCAGAGCGGAGCAGGATCGTTCGGCAGCAGCAGCGTGCCGAGCCGTGCCGGCCCGACGAAGCCCGGGTCGCCGAAGTGCGGGGCACCGGCACGGTGCGTGAGCGCCAGTCCGCGGCCCAGGGCCTCGGCGCCTTCTGCCGTCAGCGAGCCCGCGTCGAGCCACTCGAGCGCGAGGTAGTGCTCGGAGACCTCGAGCACGGCAGGCGTGGACAGGCCGCCGGCCTCCCCGAGCCAGCGCAGCCCTTCGGCCTCGGCGCGGTACTCGCCCGCCTGGGGCGAGGCCCGGGTCTTCACGAACGCGGTCGCCCCGTCCGCCAGCTCGACGCGATAGGCCTCGTTGATGTCGCCGCCCCCCACCGGCCGCGCGTCGCGGCAGCCCGGCGGCAGCGTCACGGGATGCGCCCGGCGCGGATCTCCTCCAGCAGCCCTTCACACCCCGACGTGACGATCTCGAGCACCTCCTCGAAGTGCTCGCCGCCGCCGTAGTAGGGGTCCGGCACGTCGAGCTCGCCGAGCTCCACGTCAGCGAGGTCGAACTCGCGCAGGAGCCGCACCTTCTCGCGCGCGTCGCCGTCGGGGGCGACCGCGAGCAGGTCACGCTGGTTGCTGCGGTCCATCGCCACGATCAGGTCGAAGTCGTCGAAGTCGGGGGCCCGCACCTGCCGCGCGCTGCCGCCGAGCGCGATCCCGCGGGTCCGGGCCGCGGCTGTGGCGCGTGGGTCGGGCGGGCTTCCCACGTGCCAGGCGCCGGTGCCGGCCGAGTCGACCCGGACGTCCGCCTGCATCCCCTCCCGCTCGAGCAGCGATCGCATCACCCCCTCGGCGGTGGGCGAGCGGCAGATGTTGCCGAGGCACACGAACAGGACACGCACGGGGCGCTCGGAGGGCCCGCCCTCCATCAGCTCTCGCCGAGCTCCAGAACAGCGAGGAACGCCTCCTGCGGGATCTCCACCCGGCCCACCTGCTTCATCCGGCGCTTGCCCTCCTTCTGCTTCTCGAGGAGCTTTTTCTTGCGCGTGATGTCGCCGCCGTAGCACTTGGCGATCACGTCCTTGCGATACGCCTTGACGGTCTCGCGGGCGATCACGTGCGAGCCGATCGCGGCCTGGATCGGGACGTCGTACTGCTGGCGCGGAATCCGTTTGCGGAGCTTTTCGGTGAGCGCGCGGCCGACCTCGTAGGCCTTGTCGCGGTGGACCACCATCGACAGCGCATCGACGGGATCGCCGGCGAGCAGCACGTCGAGCTTGACGAGGTCGGACGGCTTCATCGGCCCGAGCTCGTAGTCGAGCGACGCGTAGCCGCGCGTGCGCGACTTCAGCTGGTCGAAGAAGTCGAGCACGATTTCCGCGAGCGGCAGGTCGTAGGTCAGCTGCACGCGCTCCGGCGAGAGGTAGTGCATGCCGGTGTGCTCGCCGCGGCGCTCCTGGCAGAGCTCCATGACCGCGCCGACGAACTCTTTGGGCGTGATCACGGACGCCTTGATGAACGGCTCGCGGATCTCCTGGATGCGCCCCGGATCGGGCATGTCGGACGGGTTGTGCACCTCGAGCTCCTCGCCGCTGGTGAGCGTCACGTCGAACTCCACCGAGGGCATCGTGGTGAGCAGCTCGAGGTCGTACTCGCGCTCGAGGCGCTCGCGCACGATGTCCATGTGCAGCAGCCCGAGGAACCCGCAGCGGAAGCCGAACCCGAGCGCGTCGCTGGTCTCGGGCTCCCACGACAGCGCGGCGTCGTTGAGCACGAGCTTCTCCAGCGCGTCGCGCAGATCGGGGTAGTCGTCGGAGTCGATCGGGAACAGCCCGCAGAACACCATCGGCTTGACCTCGCGGTAGCCGGGCAGCGCCTCGGTCGCCTGCTCGCGAGGGCCGCCGGCGCGCGCCCGCGTTGTGAGCGTGTCGCCGACGCGCAGCTGGGTGACGTCCTTGAGGCCCGTGATCAGATAGCCGACCTCGCCCGCGGCGAGCTGGTCGGTGGGCATCATCTGCGGGCTGAAGCAGCCGATGTCGTCGATCTCGGCCTCCGTGCCCGCCGCCATCGCGCGGATCGGCTCGCCCTTGCGGAACGTGCCGTCGACGACACGGATGTAGGCGATCACACCCCTGTACTGGTCGAACTCGCTGTCGAAGATCAGCGCGCGCGGCGGCGCCTCGGGGTCGCCGTGGGGCGGCGGCACCCGCGCGATCAGCTCCTCGAGCACCTCGGCCACGCCCTCGCCGGTCTTCCCGCTGATGCGCAGGATCGAGTCGGGCTGCTCGCCGATCAGCTCCCCGACTTCGCCCGCCACGCGCTCGGGCTCTGCGCCGGGGAGGTCGATCTTGTTCAGGCAGGGGATCAGCTCGAGGTTCGACTCGACGGCGAGATAGGTGTTGGCGACCGTCTGCGCCTCGACGCCCTGGGCGGCGTCGACCACCAGCAGCGCGCCCTCGCACGCGGCCAGCGACCGCGAGACCTCATACGTGAAGTCGACGTGGCCGGGCGTGTCGATCAGGTGCAGCTGGTAGGTGTCGCCGTCGGCGGCGGTGAAGAACACGCGGACGGCCTGCGCCTTGATCGTGATCCCGCGCTCGCGCTCGAGGTCCATCGAGTCGAGGACCTGCGCGCGCATTTCGCGCGCGGACACGGTGTGGGTGAGCTCGAGGATGCGGTCCGCGAGCGTCGACTTGCCGTGGTCGATGTGCGCGATGATCGAGAAGTTGCGGATGTGAGCCTGGTCCATGGGGCCGCCGTCACGATAGCCGCGAGCAAGAGGGCCGGGCGGGCTTTTGGCCCACCCGGCCGTCCCGAACAGGATCGCCGCTGTACTGCAACGTCCCAGGACTTGTGTCATGTGCCTGGGCAACTGACACTCCCGACCACCTGGACAGGCCGCCCTGGGGGCGCGTTGCCACGGTCGACCCGAAGGCCACGGTCGGGTGGACGATCCGCCGGTCCGGCAAGGCTAGAGCATCCGGCGCGCCGGCCTGGACGGGCGGGTGCCGCGGGAACCCGGCGGGGACCTCAGGCGCGGCCGAACTGCGCGCGGATCAGCTGCGCGACCTGGTGCGCCTCCGGCACGCGCATCGCGAGCACCGCGCGCGCGTACACGAACACGCCCGCCGCGCCCGCCGCCCCGATGCTCACGATCTCGGCGGCGAGCGTGTGCCCGAGCAGGTCCGAGAGCAGCCGCCACACGACCCACGAGACGCCCGCGAGCAGCGCGGAGGCGACGAGGATCCGGGCCGTGACCATCATCGTCTGCGCGCCTTCCAGTCGGCCGTTGAAGCCTTCCCGCAGCCGCACGAGCTGGAGCCCGGTCATGACCGCGTTGGCGACCACGGTCCCGATGATCAGGCCGGCGATCCCGAACGGCTTGTAGAGGCCGATGCTCACGATCACATCTACGACGATGTTCATGGCGGCGAGGCGCGTGGGGATCCATGGGCGCTGCACCGCGAAGAACGTCCGCGTGAGCAGCAGGTTCAGGCCCGCGAACGGGAGGCTGAACGCGAACCAGAAGAGCGCTTCGGCGACGAGGCTCGTCGACTGCGAGTTGAACTGGCCGCGTTCGAACACGAGCTCCACGATCGGCGTGGTGAGCACCGCGAGGAACGCCGTGGAGGGGATCAGCAGCAGGTTGATCTGGCGCATCCCGATCCCCACCGCGCGCCGCATCGAGCGCGAGTCTCGGATCGCGGCCATCCTGCTGAGCGTGGGGAACAGCACGGTCGCGACGGACACGCTGAACAGCCCCTGGGGGAGCATGTAGATGCGGAACGCGTTGTCGATCGCGCGCGGCGCTTCCTTGTTGACGAGCGTCCCGAACACCGAGTTGATCAGCTGGTCGAGGTTGACGATGCCGAGCCCGATCGTGACGGGCAGCATGAGCACGAAGACCTGCCTGATGCGCGGGTCGTGCCAGTCGATCGACATCTGCAGGCGGAAGTCGATCCGGCCGAGCGCCGCGAACGCCATCCCGAGCTGCACGAACGTCGCGATGAGCACGGCGATTGCCAGCGCGTACACCTGGTCGCCGTTTTCGTAGCCGCCATGGAAGTGCGGTTTGAGCACGACCATCAGGACGATGATCACCACGTTCCAGACGGCGGGCGAGATCGCGGGGATGGTGAAGTGTTCGTAGGACTGCAGCACCCCCACGAGCAGGCCGTTCAGCCCGATCAGCATCACCACGGGGAACAGGATCCGCGAGAAGCTCACGGTGAACTGGTCGAGCGCCGAGTTGAACGTGGGGCCGGTGAACAGCGGCATGATCACGCCCGCCCCGAGGATGAAGATCGCGGTGATGGCCCCGAGCCCGATCAGCAGCAGCCAGAACAGCGTGGAGGCGAGCCGCACCGCCTCCTTGCGGCGCCCCTTCTGGAGCAGTTCGGTGAACACGGGCACGAACGCGGCCGACAGCGCCGCGTTGGCGAACAGGTTCGCGACGAGGTTGGGCACCTGCGAGGCGATCGTGAAGGCGGATGCGGGGCCGCGGGTGCCGAAGTAGCCCGCAGCGAGGATTTCGCGACCGAGGCCCGCCACCCGCGAGATGCCGGTCGCGATCGAGAAGATCGCGGTGTTGCGTGCGACCCTGCCGCCGCCGGGCGGCGCCGGAGGCGGAGGTTCCTCGGCGAAGGCTTCGGCGCTCGACGACAAGGCCGCTATAGTACGGCGCTGCTCGGCGCGGGAGCATGGGTTTTGCACGCGCTCGGGCCACCCGAGATGGCCAACATCCACTCACAGAAGAAGCGCATCCTCCGCTCCGAGCGCGAGCGGCTGGAGAACCGCCGCTACACGTCTGCGATCAAGACGCACTTCCGCCGGCTCGAAGGGCTGGCGGCGGGCGGCGAGCGCAGCGAGGCCGACACGGCCCACCGCGAGCTGGTGAGCACGATCGACAAGGCCGTCAAGTCGGGCGCCCTCCATCGCAACACCGGCGCCCGCAAGAAGTCCAGGGCCGCGCGCGTGGTGGCGGGCTCGGGCGGCGACGCCCCCGCCTCCTAGCCGGCCGTCTCCCCCGCCGTCACCGCTTCGATCGCGCGGACTGCGAGCGTGTCCTCGTGGCTGCCCGCGAGCGGGCCGCGAGCGGCACGGATCGGCGCCCCGCCGCGCGTGTCGAGTTCGAGATCCGCGAGCGTGGCGAGCGCGGCGCGCAGACGCTCGGGGTCGGTGGCGGCCACGTCCGCGATCAGCCGGTCGGCGGCGCGGGGCGGCATCCGCAGCCCCCGCTTGACGTCCGCGCGCGACTCGCCCGCCTGCAGCCGCACCGCGGTCGCGAACGCGTCACGCAGGCGCGAGGCCATCACGTAGGTGAGCCCGGTGATGCGCTCGCCCTGTTCGCGCAGCTGCAGGTAGGCGCCCAGCGCCTCCCCCCGCGCACCGCCGACGAGCGCGTCCGCGAGTGCGTACGCGCGCCGCTCGGAGGAGTGGGCGGCTCGCTGCTCGATCTCATCGGCGTCGACGGCGCGCAACGCCGGCGCCCCACCGCCCGCCGCCGCGTCTCCTTCGAGCGCGAGCTTCTCCAGCTCGCGCAGGAGCCGCTGCTGGCGCTCGCCGACCAGCGCGACGAGTGCTTTGGCGGCGGCCGCGTCGAGCGAGAGCCCGACGCGCTCGGCCTGCTCGCGCACCCACTTGGGCAGCTCCCACGGCTTCACAGTCGCCTGCTCGACGATCTGCCCGCCGGCGCTCCTGACGGCGTCGTGCAACGCGCGCGGCGCCCTGGCGCGCTGGTCCTCGCGCGCGAACACCGCGAGCGTGGTGTCCGGCGGCATCTCGGCCATCACGGGCGCGAGCAGCTTGACGACGTCGTCCTCGCGCCAGCGCTCGGCGCCGTCGGCGATGATCACCCGCTGCCCCATGCCCAGCGTCATCGCGCACAGAGCGGCGGCGACCTCGGCGGGCCCGCCGCGCTCACCCTCCAGCAGCTCGACGCTGGCGGCAGCGCCCTCCAGCCGCTCTGCCAGCGCGCGCAGCCCGGCGCGCCGCTCGGCCACGGCGCCGTGATCGTCGCCGTGGATCAGGTAGGCGGGCTTCAGCGCGGGCGCGGGCACCACACGAGTCTACGGCCGCCGCGGGCGCCGGTCTTCACGAGCGCAGGATCCGCTCCTGCAGCTCGCGCAGGTCGGGCGCGGGCGCCGCTCCGAGGTCCTCGCGCAAGCGCTCGCGCAGCGTCTCGTAGACCCGCAGCGCCTCCGCGGTGTTGCCGCGCGCGACGAGGATCTCCATCAGCAGCCGGTGCGCGCGCTCGCGGTAGGGCTCCGCGGCGACGAGCTCGCGCGCGCAGCGCTCGCCGGGAGGCAGCTCGCTGCCGCCGACGCCGAGCGCGACGGCGGCGTAGCACTCGAGCGCACAGCAGCGGATCTCCTCGAGCCGGCGGCGGCGCTCCTCGAGCCACGGCAGATCCTCTCCGGGCAGCAGGCCGCGCTTGGCGGTGAACAGCGCGATCAGCGAAGGCCCCCAGCCCCGCGACCACGCCTCCTGCGCGACGGCGCTCTCGGCGCGGTGGATCGCCTCCTCGGCGGCCTCGATGTCGATCCAAGCGTCGGCCGGCAGCATCAGGCGCACTTCGCCGCGCCCGCCGAGCGTGTCCGCGCCGAGGGCGGAGCGCAGCCGCGATAGCAGCGCGCTGAGCGAGGCGTCGGCGCCGGCGGGCCTGCGCCACGGCCACAGCGCCTCGATCAGCTCGTCGCGGGCGTTCGGAACCGACCGTGTGAGGGCGAGGTAGGTGAGCAGCACGCGCGCCTGGCCGCCGGGTATGCGCGACGTCAGCTCCCGCCCGTCGAGCTGCACGGCGAGGCGCCCGCACAGCTGGATGCGTGTGGGGCCGTTCTGCGCTGGGACGATGCAAGGAGAATCGCAGAAGATTGCAAGGCAGCGCATCTACGGTCCGTGACACGAAAGGGAGTCACACATGGCGAAGGTGATCAGGTGCCAATGCGGGTTCATGGGTCGCGGCGAGACCGTCGAGGAGGCGGCGAGCGTGATCGAAGACCACATGCGCACAGACCATCCGGAGCTGGTCGGAAAGGTCACTCGCGAGGACGTGATCGCGATGGCCGAGGAGGCATAGGCACGCCGGCGCCGGCCGGCGCGCGGGCGCGTGCGGCAGCGCGCGCGCCCGCGCGGCGCGGCGGCGGCGACGATCGGAAGGAGGCGCTGATGAACGCCACCGCTGCAGGTCCGTCAAACATGTTCCAGGGTCCGCTCGTGAGCGCGCAGGCGCTGCACGCGGTGCTCGACGATCCACGCGTGCGCGTGCTCGACGTGCGCGGGCGTCACCCGAGCTCGCCACTGCCACACGCCAAGCGCGCCGAGTACGAGCGCTCGCACATCCCCGGCGCTCGGTTCGTCGACTGGACGAGCGACTTCGTGGACGCGTCCGACCCCGTGCCCGTGCAGCTCTCCTCGCCGGAGGAGTTCGCTCGGCGCGCGGGCGGTCTGGGCGTGGGCGACGGCGACGTGGTGGTCACCTACGACGACTACTACGG
>Ga0187823_10000259_pt1 | contig 13235 bp, 11 predicted proteins | sample NC_wetland_sal_i_12_FD_132968 | JGI IMG/M metagenome (GOLD analysis project Ga0187823, IMG submission 132968) | Wetland sediment microbial communities from Neuse River Estuary, North Carolina, USA - SourceSoil_3 | ecosystem: Environmental > Aquatic > Freshwater > Wetlands > Sediment | place...
CTGGCTGATCTACTCTGGTCCGGGAAAGTTCAGTGTCGATTACTGGCTCGCCGGCAAGTTACTGGGGTGATCCAGCGAGGAAGCAGTTTTGCCACACGCAGGGTTTCGACGAGGTACCCTTGCCCCGATTGCTTTCAGTAAATGTCGGCCTTCCGCATGACGTGATGTGGGACGGCAAGACTGTCCATACCGCGATCTGGAAATCCCCGGTCGCGGGACGGCGGATGGTGCGCAAGCTCAACATCGATGGCGACGGGCAGGGCGATCTTGCCGGTCATGGTGGGGAGCAGCGCGCCGTTTTTGTTTATCAGATGGACTCCTATCACTACTGGGAACGTGTTCTCGGACGGAATGACTTTATCTTCGGCCAGTTCGGGGAGAACTTCACGATCGAGGGACTTCCTGATAACGAAGTCTGCATCGGCGATCGTTACCGCATTGGCGATGCGCTCTTTGAAGTGTCGCAGCCGCGCGTGACCTGCTACCGCGTCGGCATCCGCATGAACGAGCCTCGCATGCCGGCGCTGCTGGTCGCCCATCACCGGCCAGGATTCTACTTTCGCGTGCTGCAGGAAGGCGAAGTCGGGGCGGGCGACGACATCGTGAGAATTTCCGACGGCCCAGAGCGAATGAGTGTTGCAGACGTAGACGCCCTCCTGTATTTGCCTGGACAATCCCGCGAGCAACTGGAACGCGCGCTACGGATTCCTGCGCTTAGCAAGGGTTGGCAGGGCTCATTCCAGGCAATGCTGCAACAAGACCTGGGCTCCAAGACTGCGGTTGGAAATCGAGGACTCGCAAATGAAGAGCCAGCGCCGGCGTGGCCGGGCTTTCGAGAGATGCGGGTCGCGAACATCCATAAGGAAAGCGATAGCGTAACCTCCTTCGTTCTGGCGCCGATCGACGGGCAGCCTCTTCCTCTCTTCCAGGCGGGTCAATTTGTGGTTTTGCGCTTGCATCTTGAGCCGGACAAGCCGCCGGTTCTGCGCAGCTATTCTCTGTCTGATCTGCCGGCGGCCGATCATTTCCGCATCAGCGTCAAGAGCGAATTGAACGGGATTGGAAGTTCATTTCTGTGCCACCGCGCGCGGGAAGGCGATGTATTGGATGTCAGCGCGCCGCGCGGAAGCTTTACCCTGCGTCCCAGCCAGGATCCTGTGGTGCTGCTGAGCGCGGGAGTGGGCGCTACGCCGGTAATGTCGATGCTGCACGCGCTCGCCGCCGAACAATCGCAGCGGCAGATCTGGTGGATCTATGGAGCGCGCAATCGCGTCGACCATCCCTTTGCCGAAGAATCGCGCTCATTACTGAAACAGCTTTCTCGCGGACGAGCATACGTCGTGTACAGCAGGCCCGCTGCAACCGACCACGCCGGAGTGGACTTCGATGCTCCCGGGCACATTGACACGGCTCTGCTGGAGAGAATCGGCGTATCACAGGGCAGTGACTTCTATCTGTGCGGCCCTTCTTCATTCTTGCAGAACATGCTCGAGGGGCTGCGACACTGGGGTGTGCCCGCCGAGAATCTGCACACGGAGATCTTCGGTGCTCTTGAGAGCATAACTCCTGGTATGGCGCGGGTCGATCACACTCCCCACCTGCCGCCAGGGCCGGCCGGACCCGGCCCCTCAATCTCATTCGCGCGCAGCGGGATTACCGCCGCCTGGGATCCGAAGTTTGCGAATTTGCTTGAACTGGCGGAAGCGTGCGACGTTCAGGTCCGATGGTCGTGCCGGACTGGAGTCTGCCATGCCTGCATGACGGGACTGATTGGCGGATCGATTCGTTACAACCCCGAACCGCTGGAGAGGCCCGCTCCCGGCAACGTGCTCGTATGCTGTTCACAGCCGAATGAGGATGTCACTCTGGATCTTTAACGGTAGACTTTTGAGAGAAACGGGAGGAGTCGATTCATGCGTTCTGATATTGTGCCCGGCGGCATTTTCCCCGACTACGAACTGCCCGATCACACCGACAAGCCGCGCAAGCTTAGCGAGCTGCAGGGCGACGATCCGCTGATCCTCACGCTGGCGCGCGGCCACTATTGCCCGAAGGAGCACCAGCAGCATCTGGAACTCGCCGCGTTCTACCCGAAGATCGCGGTGGCATACACCCAGATCGCGACCATCGCCACCGACGATCACCACACGCTGCAGGAATTCCGCGCATCCGTCGGGGCCCAGTGGCCCTTCCTTTCGGACCCCGATCGAAAGGTTCAGAAGGATCTCGACATCCAGGAGTACACCGACCCGGAGCACAATCCGATGATCCCGCATACGCTCGTGCTTAAGCCGGGCCTGGTTGTCTACAGCATCTATAACGGCTACTGGTTCTGGGGGCGTCCGTCGGTCGTCGATCTTTGGCACGACCTGCGTGCGGTGATGAGCGAAATCCGCCCGGACTGGGATTTGGGCGCCCCCGGACTCCGCGAGGCGTGGAATGCGGGTGACCTCTCGCGTTTCCACGGATGGAACAAGAAGGCCGCGGCGGAAGCGGCCGCGATGGCACGGAAGAAATAGCCGTCGCCGGCTGGTGCGCGCTCTCTACAGCATTGGCCGAGCTGGGCCTTACTTCTGGGAGCCGTATCAATCGCGAGGTTTGGTTGCGGCGAATCGCAGCCGCACGTAGTCGGCCACCCAGGTTCCATTCGCATCGCGAAGTTGCGGTTCGAGAACCATCCGTACCTCCTGCAGATAGTCGCTGCGAGCTTCTTCGGAGAAGCCTTGGAAAAAGTTGAGAGCAAAAGTTTCCAGGTAATCAATGATGTCGCCAGGCAGGGGAGTTGGACGCGGGATCAGCACAATACTATCAACGCGAAACCCTGCGCGTTCCAGCCTGGAGGCGTAGTCCTCCGGCGTGGGGAAATACCACGGAACACGAGCCTCGCCATCGAACCCACGGCGGTCCAATGCCTGAACCAGGGCAGTCCGGATCTTGTGAACGCAACCGTGACCTCCGCATTCAGCAACAAATCGGCCGCCCGGTTTCAAAGATCGATACACTCCGGCGAGCACCGCGTCGGCGCGCTTGATCCAGTGCAGCACCGCATTACTGAACACGGCGTCGAATTCCTGCTGATAGGGGAGGTCTTCGCCGCTGATCGCGAATGCGTTCAAGCCGAGCTTCCTCGCGGCTTCGACCTGCGGAACGCTCGAATCCACTGCGACCACTTCGCAACCCAGATCCGCCAGTTTTTTCGTCAGTACGCCGTCTCCGCACCCTAGATCGAGGATCCTTTCGCCGGGCTTAGGTGCGAGCAAGTCGACGACTGGCGCTCCTAAGTCGGATACGAATCTGGCGTTTCGCGCATAAGAAGCCGGATCCCAGATTTGCGCTGTTGACATGGCCGCAATGATAGCAGCTCAAAGTTTGATGGGGCGAGCTGTGGCACGGTGACGCAACCTGGAACGATCAACGGGGGCGCTGGTTTACGGGCAATCGGAAGGTTATTCAGAGTCCATGGGGGGAATTTTTGATATCCCCCAGCTTTCCAAAATCAGGAAAGAGCGGGGCTGCCGTCATTGGGGCGAGGGCAAGAAGGATCAAGACCAAGGGTGGGCCAGCCCCCACGCTCTGTCAGGATCACAAACGTGCGTGCAGAAAATCGGACATGGATTTGCAGCGCTTGTCGCTTTCATAAGCTGGGCCAGTCCTTCGGTCGTAGATGTTCAGTTCCTTTTTCGCTTCAGCCATGTGGCCCATAGCGAAATGCGCAAGACCGCAAAACAGGCGCGGGGTGAGCCATTCCGGGGCTGACTTCTTTTGCTCTGTGCAGGCAGCAAGCAACTCCGAGTATTGCCGGGAGCTGTTCAGAGAGTCCATGCGCTGAAAGGCTTCTGCGGTAGGGCCGCCGAAAGACGTGTTCACTGATAATCCCACACCCGCGCCACGGCTTTCTGTCGAAGAATTGCCACCGCAATCGTAGGTGGTGACTGGCCTGTTCGGGTTCACGGTCGATTGCAAAAACTCCATGATTGAATCCAGCTTTTTGTTCACTTCATCAGAGGACGCACCCTCGTCACGCAGAATGCGATTGAGCAGGGATACCACCTTCGCGGCGGTTGCTTGGTCCATGGCGGTGTTACAGGTGATTGTGACCGGCCCTTGGTTTGAAATGATGTTCGGGCTGCACACTCCCGCAGGACTCATCTCAGCGTTTACCGCGGGCTGCTGTGCAAGAACGGCGAAGCTGAACGTAATGAGGTGTAACAGCAGCAGCTTTTTCATTTGTCCCTTCCTTTTGGCTTCGGGGCTTTGTCCGGTGGCTTGCCCTGACCCCCAGAATCGTCCTGAACGCTGACCGGGCCGCTGTTGCCAACTATGTTTGGGCTGTGGTCACCGTGGGACTCGACGTGAATGGATGGCTGGGCCATCGCGGTGTTTTTTTAAGCCACCACGCTGCGGGTATGAGGAGCACGGCGATGATGATCGCAGTGACAGTCGCTTTGATGTTGTACGCCGGGTGTTTGTACGCCACATAGGTACGGGCCCCCCAACACCAGAGCACAATCGAAACCCACCCCAACCAAATTCCAGCCGTAGCATGATTGACCTGCGCGAGAATCCCACCCACGGTGCCGCTGACCGCACCACCACCGATGCAAAGCCATACCACGGTTCTGAATTTCTCAGTCTTTGCCGACACGATTACTCCAAATCAAAGCGCACCGGTAAACCATGAGGCAAGTAGTCACTTTGAGCTGTTAGCAACCGGGTAGCGACTTGAGGTACATCTGAAAGTGCGAGCCATGAAAGCCGCTGCAAATTTGGTGGGCAGTGCAGGGTTCGAACCTGCGACCTCCTGCTTGTAAGGCAGGCGCTCTAACCAGCTGAGCTAACCGCCCGCTCGTTGAAGACTGCCGGAAGGCTGTCGCTTGAGGGGCCACACAATCTTACCAAGAAATCTCCTCCGGCACGGCGCCTCCGTGGGGCGCGGACGATGCAACTGGGAATTCTCTCCCGGGCGGCCGGGCGACGCCCTGCGTGCTGATGCGCTTGAAGGGCCGTCACTCGCGTCGTATAGTTCACCGGTAAAGAAGAAGAGGACATAGACGATGCGATGGATGGACCAGTCACTGACCAGGCATGGTTTGCAGTTCAGTCTCGTATTCGTTCTGTGCGCGGGCCTGGCGGCGGTGGCAGAGGCGCCACCGGCCGCTGGGAGTCCGCAAAACGAAGCGTCCACACTGGCCGCGACCCCGCCCATGGGGTGGAATTCCTGGGACGGTTACGGCACCACGGTCAAAGAAGCGGACGTCAAAGCCAACGCGCAATGGCTGGCCGAACACTTGAAACCGCTGGGCTGGCAATACGTTGTCGTGGACATGGAGTGGTACGTCAACAATCCGCTGCCGGAAGGAAACTCCAAGACTTCCGTCTACAGCATGGACAGCTTCGGCCGCTACACGCCGGCGGTGAACCGGTTTCCCTCGGCGGCGAATGATGCCGGGTTCAAGCCTCTGGCCGACTACGTCCACTCGCTCGGATTGAAATTCGGAATTCACATTCTTCGCGGCATTCCCCGCCAAGCGGTGGAAGAGAAGCTGCCGATCGCAGGGTCGGCCTTTCACGCCACCGACGCGGGTGAATCGTCCGACACTTGTCCGTGGAACTTCGACAACTTCGGGGTTGAGGGAACGAAGGCGGGGGCGCAAGCCTACTACGATTCGATTGCGAAGCTTTATGCCGGGTGGGAAGTCGATTTGATCAAAGTGGACTGCATCAGCAGCCGTCCCTACAAAGCCGATGAGATACAGATGTTGAGCGCGGCCCTGGCCAAAACCGGGCGGCCGATTGTTTTGAGCCTGTCGCCGGGGCCGGCGCCTCTGGAGAAAGCGGACGAGATGCGGAAATATGCCCAGATGTGGCGGATTTCGAACGATATCTGGGACATCTGGCATAGTGCGGTCGAATATCCGCAGGGATTGGGAGATCAGTTCGCCAACGTGGCGAAATGGGCGGGTAAAGCCACGCCCGGACATTGGCCGGACGCCGACATGCTGCCGCTGGGATACCTGGGGCCGGCGCCGGGATGGGGACAGCCGCGCTACACCCGGCTCACGCATGATGAGCAGAGAACATTTCTTACGTTGTGGTGCATCTTCCCTTCACCACTGATGGTCGGCGGCGACTTGCCGCGGGCCGATGAATGGACCACCTCATTGCTGACCAATCCCGAGGTCATCGCGGTTGATCAGCATTCAAGCGGGAACCGCCCGGTGGTCTCGACGGACAAGGCGGTGGTGTGGGTGGCTCAATCCGCCGCGGGCGACGGCACCTACCTGGCGCTGTTTAACCTTACCGAGTCCAGCCAGACGCTACAGTATGCCTGGCGCGACCTGGGTCTTGCGAAGCCAAAATATAAACTGCGCGACTTGTGGCAGCGGAAAGACCTGGGCGCGGCGGACGCCATGAGCGTGACCCTGCCGGCACATGGCAGCGTGCTGTACGAAGCGTCGCCAGTGAAGTAGGACGCTCGGGATTTCTTCTTGCGATGGTGGAGGGCGGGCGTCCCCGCCCGGCTGGACGGGCGGTACGCCCGGCCTCCATCGAAGGAACTCCCCTTCACGCTGTTACAATCGCCGGGAGGGGGAATCTAAAGAATGGAGAACCTGTCCAGCATTGTCGGTCAGCTGAAGAAAGAACGCGACCGGGTACAGCAGCAGTTATCGGGACTCAATGCGGCGCTGGCCGCGTTTGCCGGAGTCTACACCAACCATGGCAGCAAGGCCGGGCCGGCACCGAAGGGAAAGCGCCGCGCCATGAGCGCCAAGGGCCGGGCCGCCATCCGCCGCGCCCAGAAAGCCCGCTGGGCAAGGTTCAGGGCCGCCAAGAAATAGGCGGGGACGGACGCGATTGTGGAGGCCGGGCGTCCGCTCCGGCTGGGCGGCCGTCCTCCATCCATCGCACCCGGCCCCTGCTAGACTGGCGCGGTGCGTCGCCTGATCATCAATGCCGACGATTTCGGTCTGACGGCGGGAGTGAATCGCGCCATCGTGGAGGCCCACGAGCACGGGGTCGTCAGCTCGACCACATTGATGGCTAACGGCCAGGCCTTTGCGGACGCAGCCGGTCTGGCGCGCTCCCGGCCCCGACTGGGCGTAGGTTGTCACATCGTCCTGGTCGACGGCGCTCCACTGCTCGACCAGACAGATGTCCGCAGTTTGTTGGATGGCGGCAAACCTTCCGGCACCCCGCGCTTCCGCGAGGGAATCGCCGGCTTTGGCGCGCGCGCCTTGCTGGGCCGCCTGTCTGAAAATGAAATCGAGGCTGAGGCCGCGGTTCAGATCCGCAAGCTGCAGGCGGCCGGCATCGCGGTCACGCACCTCGACTCGCACAAGCACACTCACCTTTTCCCGCGCGTGCTTCGCCCGCTGCTGCGGGCGGCGGCCACTTGCGGAGTGAAAGCGATACGGAATCCGTTCGAGCGGATGCAGGGCTCGCAACTGGCTGCGTCCCCCAGATTGTGGCGGCGATGGACCGAGGTTGGCATTTTGCGCAGCCTGGCTAAACAGTTTCGCGAAGCCGTAGAGGAAGCGGGAATATCGACACCGGATGGAACGCTGGCCATTGTCGCCACCGGCTCTCTGGATGAACGTCTGCTCCGTCTGATGGTCGAGCGTCTTCCCGAGGGCACATGGGAACTGGTGTGTCATCCAGGCTACAACGATGGCGATCTGCAGGGAGTTCGCACCCGGCTGCGTGAATCGCGCGAGCAGGAGTTGCGCATCCTGACCTCGGGGTCGACCCGCGAATTGCTGGCGGCGAACGGGATTGAGATGGTGTCCTTCCGCGAGGTGGCCGTCGCGGGATGACTTCTGGGCCGTTGACCAACCAGGGACGGGATGCACACGTTCGTCACCTAATGGCTCAAAACAGGTTCCAATCTGTGATTAAATGCTTTGCGGTTTGCTGGAGCGCGTGCATCCCTTAAATGTCCGAAAAACCAGAGCCTCGAGTGGATGTAGAGTTGCCCATCCGCGTTTTTGGCATGGGCGCGGACGGGCGCCCGTTCACCCAGAAAGCCCAGGCCCGGAACATCAGCCATCATGGCGCCAAGCTCACCGGACTTGAGACCCGGTTGAAGCCGGGAGATGTAATCGGGGTCCAGGTCGGCGACAGCAAGGCTCGCTGCAAGGTGATCTGGGTGGTCGATGCCGGACAACCCCAGAAGATTTCGGTGGGCGTCAACCTGATCGAGGGACAGCCCTGCCCCTGGGAAAAAGAGATGCAGCGCGCCCCGCAGCCGTCCGCCACCGCCGTGACAGTTGCGCCGTCCGACGAAGACAAGAGAAAGTTTCCCCGGCGCCGAGTTCCTTTTCCCATCGAAATACGCGACCAGGATGGCGTGGGCTCGCATATGAACACGAAAGCGGCAGACATAAGTGCCCGGGGCTGTTATGTAGAGACCATGCTTCCCCTGCCCGTGGGCAAGCTTCTGAACATCGCATTTTGGCTGGATTCCGAAAAAATCAGCACGCCCGCCGAGGTCCGATCCTGTGATGGCGGAGTAGGCATGGGCATTGAATTTACCGGGTTGGATGAAAAGACCAGAGAACGCCTGCAGAAGCAGATCGACGCCATGGCGGCAGAGGAGTCAGCGACCTCCAAGAACCCTCCCGGCACGGGCTGATGGGTCTTCCTTTACGCCCTTTGCGCCAAGGAAATGCCGGGTAAAATCTGAATCCCGGCTTCCCCCATACCATCGAATGTGAAGAGCCCGAGCGCTGCATCCGGAAGGGACAGGCATGAAAATCGGCATTACCTGCTATCCGACCTATGGAGGCAGCGGCGTGGTCGCGACCGAACTGGGGCTGGAGCTGGCGGAACGCGACCACGAAGTTCACTTCATTTCTTATGCTCAGCCCATCCGGTTGAGCGGTCCCCATCCCAACATTCATTATCATGAAGTGGAAGTCTCCCGGTATCCGCTGTTCGAGTACCCGCCGTACGATCTGGCGCTGGCCTCGCGCATGGCGGAAGTGGCCGAGCTTTACGATCTTGACCTGCTGCACGTGCACTACGCGATTCCGCACTCGGTGAGCGCCCTGCTGGCGCGCCAGATGATGGCCGCGAAACCGCGCGGACGCAAGCTTCCCTTCGTGACCACGCTGCACGGCACCGATATCACGCTGGTCGGACTCGACCGTTCCTATCTCCCGATCACCCGCTTCTCCATCGAGCAGAGCGACGGAGTGACCGCGATCTCCCACTATCTCAAGGAACGCACCCTGCGCGAATTCGATATCCGAAACAACATCCAGGTGATTTACAACTTCGTCAATTGCGATGTGTATTGCCGCGGCGAAGAGGTCTCGGAGCTCAAACAGGAATACGCGGCGAACGGAGAGCGCCTGCTGGTGCACCTGTCGAATTTTCGTCCGGTGAAGCGCGTGACCGATTGCATCGAGATCTTCGACCGGGTACGAAAACAGGTCCCGTCCAAGCTGCTCATGATCGGGGACGGCCCCGACCGCTCCCGCGCGGAATGGCTGGCGGTGCAGAAAGGCATTCACAACGACGTCATCTTTCTCGGCAAGCAGGAGCAGGTACAGGAAAAGCTGGCGCTGTCCGACATCCTGCTGCTGCCCAGCGAACTGGAATCATTCGGGCTGGCGGCGCTCGAAGGCATGGCCTGTGAAGTCGTGCCCATCGCGACCCGTGTGGGCGGAATTCCGGAATTGATCGAGCACGGCAAGAGCGGCTACCTGGCGGATGTCGGCGACGTGGATACCATGGCGCGTTACGCCATCGAATTGCTGAGCGATGAAAAGGCGTTGCGGGAAATGGCAAAAGCGAGCCGGGGCGTGGCGCAATCGCGCTTCTGCGCCAGCCGGATCATTCCGCAATATGAGGAGTTTTACCGGCGCGTGCTGGAACGCGCTTCATAGAAAGCTTCAGGAATCGCGCCTGTGCCCTGGAGAACCGGCAAGCGCAGCCGCACCAGAGTTCCCTTGCCTTCGCGGCTGTCGATGGTCATGCGGGCGGTGTCGCCATACAGCACCTTCAGGCGCTCGGCCACATTGGCCATCCCAATGCCGTTTCCGCCCAGACCCGTGGGCCGCTCGATCAGATTGGCCGAGCCCATGCCCACCCCGTCGTCCTCGACTTCGATGATGAGGTGCGAATCGGTAAGGCGGCTGCGCAGGTAGATGCTGCCGCCATCGATCTTCGACGACAAGCCGTGCTTGATCGAGTTCTCCACCAGCGGCTGCAGCAGCATGCTCGGCACCATGGTGTCCAGCGACGAGGTTTCGAGTTCCTTGACTACCCGCAATTTGTCGCGGCCGAAGCGGACCACTTCAATGTCGAGATAGTTGTCGATGAATTCCAGCTCTTCCCGCAGCGGCACGAAGGCATCGCTGCTGTTGAGCAGGCGGCGCAGGATGTTGGCCAGCTTGATGATCAACTGGCGGGCGGTGTCGGGATCGAAACGCACCAGTGAGGACACCGAGTTGAGGGTATTAAAAAGGAAGTGCGGGTTAATCTGGTTTTGTAGCGCTTCCATGCGGGAATGGAGCAGCAGGCGTTCCTGTTCCTCCAGCTTGATCTGAATGCGAACGCTATTCCAGATTTTCATTTCCGTCCCGATGACGGTGACCGAGGTGGCATAGATCAACACTTCCACCCACCAGGTCGGGCTCTCCAGGCTGAAGGTGCGGCCGGGCGCAAAGCGCGAAAGTTCAGTCTGCACAAAGCGCAGCGCCACGATGGTGACGAAAAACATGGTCTGCCATTCGAACGGGTGCGGAGTAGGCAGGTTGCGCCGGATCCAGCGGTAAATGCTGAGGTCCACAAATGGGGAAAACGACCAGATGTCTTCGCGATTGGGAGCGAAGATGCGCAATTGTCCGGCGACGAATCCGCACAGCACGTTAAAAGGCAACGTCGCCCATTCGCCATGCCAGACGGCGGGAAGCGCCAGCAGCGCGCCACCCATCACTCCGGTAAGGCGTCCGCCGATCACGCCCAGCAGCACGGTGGTCTCGAAGGACAAATCGCCGGCGGCAAAACTTCTGGCGCCGAAGCGGATCCACACCCCCAACGCCAGGGGAATGCCGATCCATAAGACGAGATAGATTTTCTGCTTCCAGGTTCGCTCATCCTGGAACAGCAGCGACTTGAACTCGACCGACCGCCCCAGAATGCTGGCCGCCGAGGCCGCCACGCCCAGCTTGATCAGCAGATTGATGAGGATGAGTCGCTGTTCCATGGATTCGTAGAATCGTCGATTTCGTTAAGTCACGAGATCCGCTGTGGGAAATGTAGCACGGCGGGGGGCGCGGTAGCGCCGCCCGGCGGCTGCGGCGGGGGGCGTCTCGTCCGCCGCGCCGAGGGCGAGACGCCCTCGGGACGGCCGGCAGGATGCCGGCGCTACGGGGGAATGCCGATCGATAAAACCGGAGCACGCCGCCTGTCATCCTGAGCGGAGTGTAACGTTTCGCTCGCGAAACGTTATTAGCAGTCGAAGGACCCCTATGAGCTTAACGATCGTACCGGAGCATCACCTGTTTGGAGCGTCCTTGTCAGAGTCAAAACCCCAAGAGTCCTGCGCGAGGACTTAGCTTATAGGGGTATTTCGACTCCGCATCGCCTTCGCTTCGCGAAGCCGATGCTGCGCTCAGGATGACATCCGTAAAGGTCCGATTGACAGTCAGTAGGGTCCGATGATCCCGCCGATTTGTCGTGAGGCCAGCTTCGGGCCCGGCTTCTGGCTTTCGATTACATCCAGATACTTCAGGCCTGACCCGGTATTGAACAGCACAACTCTGTCTTCGGCCGAGAAAAACCCGGCGGCGCGCAACTTGCGATACGCCGCCAGCGAGGCCGCGCCTTCCGGCGCGGCGAATATTCCTTCCACCCTAGCCCAGTGCCGGAAGGCGTCCATGATTTCCGCATCGGTTGCTGCCAGGGCTGTGCCCGCGCTCTGCTTCAGGATGTCGAGAATGAGGTAGTCGCCGTAGGCCTTGGGAACGCGAAGTCCGGAGGCCAGGGTGGACGCCTCAGGCCAGAAATCCGCGGTGGGTTTACCCTCATCCCACGCTTTAACGATGGGGGCACAACCGGCGGATTGCACAGCGATCATTTTTGGCCGCTCTGATCCGATCCAGCCCAGCGTTTCCATTTCGTCGAAGGCCTTCCACATGCCGAGCAGCCCTACTCCTCCGCCCGTCGGATAGATGATGCCCTGCGGCAGCGTCCAATTGAGCTGCTCCGCCACCTCGTATCCCATGGTCTTTTTGCCTTCGACACGGAAGGGTTCCTTCAAGGTGGAGACATCGAACCATCCTTCTTTCGCTTTTCGCTCGGCTACCATGCGGGCGCAGTCACTGATCAGGCCGTCGACCAGGGTTACGTGGGCTCCGTAGCTCTCGCATTCCACCCGGTTCGCCAGGGGCACGTCCCGAGGCATGAAAATGTGGGCTTCGAGGCCGGCGGCGGCAGCGTAGGCGGCCAGGGCGCTGGCGGCATTTCCGGCGGAAGGGGCGGCCAGTTTCGTCAGACCATATGCTCTGGCCATGGTGACCGCGGCCGACATCCCCCGGGCCTTGAAGGAACCGGTCGGGTTCAGCCCTTCATCCTTTATGAACACGTTGGGAAACTCACGGCTGGGCAGCAGGGGAGTGAAACCTTCTCCCAGGGAAACTGGAGGAGCGTCCGGCAGCACCTCGGCGTAGCGCCACATGGTCGTCGGCCTGGTTGCGAGAGCCCCCGGCTTAAAGTGGTGCTTTAGGCTTTCCAGGTCATACCGAGCGTAGAGCACGCCGCCATCGTTTGGGCAAACCGTCTGGGGCTGGCCGGCGCTAAGATATGCACCACATTTGGTGCACTCCAGATAAGCGATTCGGGACACTTCGGGAGTTTAGCATTCTGGAAGTGAACCTGGACCTGGGCGGGGCTTCATTCTCGGTTCTTAACCCAGTTTTTAGTTTCCGGTTCTCGGTACTCAGCCTAGTCGCATCAGGAGAGAATTGGCTTTGCGGAACCAGGGGCGCTCGCGGCGGCGCAAGTATCCGGGCATGGTGGGCTTTTTTGCCAGGATTTGCCGCGCCCACTCCCGGGCTTCGGCATTGCGTTGCTGAGAGGCGAGAAAGCAGGCGTAGTTGTAGTAGGTCTCGGATGAGGTTGAAATCCGGGTCACCTGCTGGAACAGCGCTTCAGCTTTTTCGGGCTGGCCGGTGTTGGCATAGGCGTGGGCCAGAAGGCCGGCGGCGCGATGAAAATCATAGGTTGGA
>Ga0187823_10000261_pt1 | contig 13118 bp, 13 predicted proteins | sample NC_wetland_sal_i_12_FD_132968 | JGI IMG/M metagenome (GOLD analysis project Ga0187823, IMG submission 132968) | Wetland sediment microbial communities from Neuse River Estuary, North Carolina, USA - SourceSoil_3 | ecosystem: Environmental > Aquatic > Freshwater > Wetlands > Sediment | place...
GACCAGTCGACGACGCCCGTGAGGATCCCATCGCGCCACACCACGTTGCCCGACCAATAGTCACAGTGGCTCAGCACCTCCGGCTCGGCGAGCAGCCGCGACCACGAGGCCTGGACCGCCGGCGCCAACGGGCCCCCGAGCCCCGCGCCAGCCGATCCGTCGTCGAATACGCCGGGCAGCGACGACAGGCGCTCGGGCGGCACCGCGGCGTGGACCAGCGCCAGCACCCGGCCCAGCTCGCGCGCCCATCTCTCCGGGTCGCCCGGCACTATGTCCGCCACTCCGTCCAGCCAGCTGATCAGCGACGTCGGATGCTCGGACCAGCGGCCGTCCAGGTCTCCACCGAGAAGCGTGGGAGCCAGGCCGCGGAGCCCATCGATGATCCGAAGCACGTGCTGTTCGTGTGACGCGCCCGGATCGGCGGCGGGGAACTCCCTCACCACGACCCTGGTGCGAGGGTTGTCGGTGTCCACCCGCCAGGTGTCCGCGTGCTGGCCGCCGTCGAGGCGCGTGATCTCGCCGATCACGGCAGACGGGCCCGCCAGACGCCGCACCTCCTCGAGTGCTCCGGCGGAAGGTCGGCGATCGAGGGGCGGCACGTCCGGCACCATACGCGTGGTCCCGTGGGGATGAGGGGTATCGTCACCGCTTCCAAGGCCCGCGACCAGGAGCGACTCTGACACGCGAACGACTGCCGGGCGGTGTGGTGCACGACCTGCCCGCCGACCTACAGCGCGCGCTGATCGCCAGCGTGCCCGCGCGCGATGCGTGGAACGACATCACGCCTCTCGCGCGCAACGAGTTCATCTGCTGGGTCGAGGACGCAAAGCAGGAGGCGACCCGGGAGCGGCGCATCCGCCGCACCGCGGAAGAGCTCGAGGAGGGACAGCGGCGGCCGTGTTGCTGGCCCGGCTGCAAGCACCGCGAGCGGAACGGCAGAGCCGAGTCTGTCCGGTCCGGCGGCCGGAGGCCATGACCCGGCGTCACAGGCCGCCTTGCGGACGTCACACCGGGAGGGCCGGCCTGACGACAGAGGCCGCACCGCCGGGCGGGGCGGCCTATGGCGTCCAGTTGTCGAGCGCCGGTGTCACCTGCAGTTCGTGGGTCATCGCCCGCGGGCTCTGGCCGGCCAGGTAGGCGACGGCGTCCGCAAGGCTCGGCTGGTCGGCCGTGTGCGCGTCGCCCTCGCCGGACCGGTCGATGCCGGCGTCCACCACCAGGAGCGCCACGTGGATCTCCCTCTCGCGGAGCTCCAGGGCGGCCGCCTGGGTCAGCGCTCGGACGCTGAACGCTCCCGCCGCCCACAGGCCGCGTCCCGGCATCGCGCGTCGCGAGGAGCCGCCCGTCACCTGGATCACGGTCGCTGGGCCGCCCTGCTCGGTCAGGAACCTTGCCGACGCGCTCAGGGCGCCGTATGCGCCGCGCGCCGGCGCGGTGGTCCAGCGGTCGAAGCTGTCCGGATCGCTCTCGGCGAGCGTCCCGCCTCCGAACGGGCCGCCGCCGCCGCCGGCGTAGGGCGAAGCCGCATTTACCACCAGGTCGACCCTTCCGAACCGATCGCCGACCTCGCCGAGCGCGGCGAGCACGGATGCCCGGCTCGTGACGTCCACCTCCACCGCGTGCGCGCCGGCGCCGCGAACGCGGTCGAGCGTCTCGGCCGACACGGCGCCGCCGGCCACGTCCCAGCCGTCCGCGAGCATTCGCTCGATGATCGTGAACCCCAGGTTGCGTGCGCCGATCACCAGGGCAGCGGGCATCGGACTCTCCTCTCCTCGTTCGCGGTCGGGGCGCTCCTCGCGCTCACCCTAGCCGCGCGCCGGGGAACGGCGCGCGGACCCGTGGGCTCGCGCCCGGTAGGCTCGGCGCGATGTCCGCCGAAGAGGTCGACGACGGAATGGGAACCCTGGAGGATCAGATGGTCCTCGCTCACTTCATCGTCTCCGATGACGTCGAGCGCTCCCGCCGGTTCTACACGGAGGTGCTGGGCGGCAGGGCCGTCATCTCGAGCGAGGCCGGCGACGAGGTCACGTACGTCGCGCTGGCGAACAGCTGGATCATCATCAACGTGGGAGGCGGTCCGACCGACGACAAGCCGACCGTCACGCTGGAAACCCCGCCCGACCCCGATCGCGTGAGCAGCTTCCTCAACATCCGTGTCGCGGACATCCAGGCGTGCTACGCGGAGTGGAGCGCGCGCGGCGCCGAGTTCCTGACACCGCCCAAGCAGCACGAGACAGAGATCCGCTGCTACATGCGCGACCCGGACGGGTACATCATCGAGGTGGGGCAGACGACGCTCGACCGGGGCTGGCGCCCACCCTCCTGACGGACAGGCTTCGCTCCTCGCTCAGACCCGCGGCGCCCACTGGGACAGCCCGAACGGCACCACGACGATCGCGAACAGGACCGCGAGCCCCGGCATGATCAGGTAGAGGACGAGCCCGATCGCGGCGAGCGCGCCCAGCAGCGCGAGTTTCGGCCAGATCGGCGATTCGGGGTCCACGCCGTTGGCGCGCTCCGACAGGCCGCCCCAGACGAACATCGCGCCCAGCACCAGGCACGCCATGCCCGTGTCGCTGCGCGCCCATACGTCCCTGCCGTGCGAGATCTCGTTTCCCAGGCCGGCCACGCCCACGACCGCGAGCGCGGCGCCGAGCACAACCCACAGAGTCCATCGCATGTGGCTACATCGGCGGACCGCGGCGATCTCTACACGCCGGCGCAGCCCCTGTACATCCAGATTATCCCGGGAGGGGGGGCTTGTTTCAAGCCCCCCGCGTGCCCCATACTCGCTCGCCGCAAACGAGCAGGAAAGGGGCGCGATGGGCATCGGAGAGCGTGAGAGGAGACCGTTCGGCGGCGACGTGGAGGGAGGTGTCGCCGCGCCGCCGGACAGCTACGTGCTCTCGCTCCGGGAGACCGGGGAGGGCCAGGCGGGCCTCGTCGGCGGCAAGGCTGCGCGCCTCGGCGCGCTCTCGCGGGTCGACGGGATCGAAGTGCCGGCAGGTTTCTGCGTCACGACGCTCGCCTTCCGCGATGCGCTCGCGCAGGCCCCCTCCTTCGCAGAGCTCCTCGATCGGCTCTCGTGCGTCGATCGGGCGGACCGAAACGCGATCCGCGACCTGAGCGGCGAGGTGCGCCGTGCGGTCGAGTGCGTCGCGGTCCCCGCCGGTGCGGCCGCCGACGTCTCACGCGCGCTCGAAGGACTGGACGGGGTCGCCTACGCCGTCCGCTCGAGCGCGTCCGCCGAGGACCTGCCCACCGCGTCGTTCGCGGGCCAGCACGACTCCTACCTGAACGTGGAGAGCGGCGCGGTGCTCGATCACATCGTGCGCTGCTGGGCGTCGCTGTTCTCCGAGCGGGCGGTCGCCTACCGACTGCGCAACCGCTTCGACCATCACGATGTGCAGATGGCGGTGGTCGTGCAGCAGATGGCCGCCGCGGAGGCCGCAGGCGTGATGTTCACCGCGGATCCGGTCACCGGCGACCGGACGGTCACGTCGGTGGAGGCGTCCCTCGGGGTCGGCGACGCGCTCGTCGCCGGCCTCGTGAACCCCGACGTCTACAAGGTCAAGGACGGCGAGCTCGTGGACAGGAGGGTCGCCGAGGACGGCCGGCGGCCGGCCCTCAGCGACGCCCAGGTCTTGGATCTCGCCCGGCTGGGGCGGCGCCTACAGGCGCGCTTCGCTGCCCCGCAGGACATCGAGTGGTGCATCGCGGGAGGTGCCGTCTCGATCCTCCAGAGCAGGCCGATCACGACGTTGTTCCCGGTGCCGGCGTCCGGCGGGGAGGGCCGCCGCGTGTACGTCTCGGTCGGTCACCAGCAGATGATGACCGACGCCATGAAGCCGCTAGGGCTCTCGCTGTTTCAGCTGACGGCCGCGAGGGCGATGTACGAGGCCGGCGGGCGGCTGTTCGTGGATGTGACCGATGACCTCGGCGCCGAGCGCAGCCGCACGCGGATCCTCGACGGCCTCGGGAAATCCGACCCTCTGATCCGGGACGCGCTCGAAGCCGTGCTCGCCCGCGGCGGGCTCGGCGCCCCCGCGCCGCACGCAGGCCCCGGCGGCCCGCCGTCGATCCCCGGTCCGGCGCCGCTCGATCCGGGCTCGAGCATCGTCTCCGAGCTCGTCGAGCGCAGCGAGGCCTCGCTCGCCGAATGTGCGCGTGCGATCGCGACGATGTCCGGCACGGCGTTGCTGGACTTCATCCTGGACGACATCGATGAGCTGAAGCGGGTGCTGTTCGACCCGCGCACCATGCAGGTGATCATGGCCGGGATGGGCGCGGCGTGGTGGCTGAACGAACAGCTCGACGAGTGGCTGGGCGAGACGAATGCCGCGGACACGCTCTCCCAGTCCGTGCCCGGCAACGTGACCTCGGAGATGGGCCTCGCGCTGCTGGATGTCGCCGACGCGGTCCGCCCGTATCCCGCGGCGGTCGCGTTGCTCGAAGACGCCGAGGACGATGGCTCCCTCGATGCTCTCGCGGCCGTACCCGGCGGCGAAGAGGCAGCGCGCGCGATCCGGTCCTTCCTGGACAGGTACGGGATGCGCTGCCCCGGTGAGATCGACATCACCCGGCCTCGATGGAGCGAGCGTCCCGGCACCCTGGTGCCGGCGATCCTCACGAACGTCAGGAGCTTCGGTGCCGGTGAGGCGCAGCGGCGCTTCGAGCAGGGGCGCCGGGAGGCGGCCGCGAAGCGGCAGGACGTCCTGGAGCGTCTGCGCGCACTGCCGGGAGGGGAGCAGAAGGCGGACGAGGCGGAGCAGGCGATCGACCGCCTCCGCGCGTTCGCCGGCTACCGGGAGTATCCGAAGTACGGCATCGTCCGGCGCTACGCCCTCTACAAGCAGGCGCTGCTCGCGGAGGCTCGCCGCCTCGTGCGCTCGGGCGTGCTGCGAGAGGAGCAGGACATCTACTACCTGACCCTCCCGGAGCTGCGCGAGGTCGTCCGCGCGAACGTCGCCGACGACGAGCTGATCGCTGCACGCAGGCGCGCATTCAGCTCGTACGCGTCGCTCACGCCCCCGCGGGTGCTCACCTCCGACGGCGAGGTGTTCGCGGGCGCCTACCGCCGCGAGGGCGTGCCCGCAGGCGCGGTCGTGGGGCTCGCGGCGTCGGGTGGCGTCGTCGAGGGCCGCGCACGCGTGATCGCGGACATGGCCGAGGCCGAGCTCGAGCCGGGGGACATCCTCGTCACCGTCTACACGGATCCGAGCTGGTCGCCCCTGTTCCTGTCCATCCAGGCGCTGGTGACGGAGGTGGGCGGCCTGATGACCCACGGCGCGGTGATCGCGCGCGAGTACGGGCTGCCGGCGATCGTGGGTATGGAGCACGCCACGGAGCTGATCGAGGACGGGCAGATGATCCGCGTGAACGGGACCGAGGGCTACGTGGAGATCCTCTCCCCGCCGCAGGACGGCGCCCGCGCCGCCGAGCGGCCCGCACGGTAGCTCGGCCGGTTGGCATAGCCCCAACCTTCCGGTTGCTCCCCCACAAATGGGTTGCTTCCGGGTCCGCGCCTGAAACCCGGGGTGTGCGAGCGGCGAATGTGGCTGTGGTGCCCGAACCCAGCCCGCTCGCCATCCTCTTCCCCGGTCAGGGCGCGTCCGTCGCCGGCGCGAGAGCTCTCGTCCAGGAGCGTCGCCCGGACCTGTACGCCCTCGCCCTGGAGCTGCTCGACGCCGACCCGTACGAGCACGCGCGCGAATCCACCCGCTATGCCCAGCCGGCCATCCACCTGGCGAGCATCGCCGGCTGGTGCGCCGTGCGCGGATCGGTCGAGCCCGCGGCGTTCGCGGGCCACTCACTCGGCGAGCTCTCCGCGTTGAGCGCCGCGGGCGTGTGGAGCGAGGACGTCGGACTGCGCCTCGTGGTGCTCCGCGCCGAGCTCATGGCGAACGCCGGGGGCGACGACGACGGCGGGATGCTGGCCCTGCTGAAGGCCGACGTCGACGCCGTGCACGAGCTCGCCGAGCGGCACGGTGTCGCCGTGGCGAACGACAACGGGGGCGGCCAGGTGGTCCTCTCCGGGGATCGCAGCTCGCTCGAGGATCTCGCGGGCGCGGCGCGCGAGATGGGGTTCCGGACGATCCGGCTCGATGTGACCGGGGCCTTCCATTCCCCTGCGATGCGCGCCGCCGTCCAGCCGTTCGAGCAGGCGCTGCGAGCTGCACCTGAGCGGCCCGCGACCGCGCCCGTCTACTCGGCGCTCACCGCGGCCCCGTTCCGGGACATCGCGCACGAGCTGAGCGCGGCCATCTGCGCTCCCGTGCGCTGGCGCGAGACGATCGGGGCGCTCGACGGGACCGGGGTCGGACGGTTCCTGGACGTCGGACCCGACGCCGTCCTCCAACGCCTCATCGCGCGCGAGCTCCCCGGCCGCGAGGCACTCCACGCCCAGGAGCTCGGTGTCGCAGCCTAGACCGCTCCTCGAGCGCGACCTCGCCGCCGCCACGGCAACGCGCGCCAACGCGGTGGGTCTCGGCTGCGCCCTGCCCGAGCAGATCGTCGCCAACGAGCAGATCGCCGCGAACATCGGGGTGGGGGAGGGATGGATCGAGCGACGCACCGGCATCCGGGCGCGCCGCCACGCCCCCGCGCACACGACCCTGCTCGAGCTGGCCACGCGGGCCTCGCGGGCCGCCCTCCACGACGCCGGAATCGACGCCGACCCGCTCGACCTCGTGATCGTCGCGACCGTGAGCCAGGAACGACGGGTGCCCAACGTCGCACCGCAGCTCGCGGCCGCGCTCGGAGCAGGACGCGCCGGAGCGTTCGACCTCGGGGCGGCGTGTGCCGGATTCGTCACCGGCCTGGCCGTCGCGGGCGCGATGATCGAGGCCGGACAGGCCCTCACCGTCCTCGTCGTCGGGGCGGACACGCTCTCGCGGCACACGGACCCGCTCGACCGGCGCACCGCTGCTCTGTTCGGCGACGGCGCCGGCGCGGTGGTTCTCGCCGCCGGCGACGCCGGCGGCATCTCGCTCGTCGAGCTGGCGACGGACGGCGGGGCCTCGGAGCTGATCGTCACCGACCCCGCCACCGACCTGATCAGCATGGACGGGCAGGAAACCTTCCGGCTCGCGGTGGCCACGCTCGAGCGCGACGTGCGCAAGCTGTGCGCGCGCGCCGAGCTCGACCCCGTCTCCGACGTCGACCTGTACGTCTTCCATCAGGCGAACGGCCGGATCACGCGATCGGTCTGCGAACGCCTCGACCTGCCCGCCGAGCGGGTGGTGGACAGCATCGCCGAGGTCGGCAACACCTCGGCGGCGAGCATCCCGCTGGCCCTCGAACACGCCCGCCGCGACGGGCGCCTGCGGACCGGCAGTCGCCTCCTGCTCGCATCCGTCGGCGCGGGCTTCGCCTCCGCCGCCGCGCTCCTGGAGTGGGGGCGCGCATGAGCGGGCGACCGAACGGCAGCGCGCTCGTCACCGGCGGTTCGCGCGGCATCGGCTCGGCGATCGCCCGCCAGCTGGCGGGGGCGGGATGGCCCGTCGTCGTGAACTACCGCGCGAACGAGGCGGCCGCGGCGCAGACCGTTGAGCGGATCGAGGCCGTCGGCGGCCGGGCGACGGCCATCGGCGGCGACGTCAGCGACCCGGCGACCGCCGAGCGTCTGCTCGCCGACGCCACCGCGGCGCTCGGCCCTGTGCTGTGCCTCGTCAACAACGCCGGGGTGCGTGCCGACAACCTCGCCCTCGCGTTGTCCAACGAGGAGTGGGAGAGCGTCATCGCGACGAACCTCACGGGCGCCTTCCATCTCACCCGCCAGGCGCTACGCGGCATGATCCGGGCGCGGTTCGGGCGCATCATCAGCGTCGCCTCGATCGTCGGCCCGCGTGCGAACCCGGGGCAGGCGAACTACGCGGCCGCCAAGGCGGGGCTGATCGGGATGACCAAGACGATCGCCGTCGAGGTGGCCCGCCGCGGCGTCACGGTCAACGCCGTCGCGCCCGGCTTCATCGAGACGGAGATGACCGACGGCCTGCTCGACGAGATCCCCGACCGCGTTCCCGCGCGCCGCGCGGGCCGCCCCGAGGAGGTCGCCGCGTGCGTCCGCTTCCTCGCGAGCGACGACGCCGGCTACGTCACCGGCACGACCCTGTTCGTCGACGGCGGCCTCGCCGCCTAGCAACCACCAGAAAGGACCGAATCAATGCCAGCCACCACCACGCCCGATCAGGTCGAACCCGTCCTCACGGAGGCGCTGATCGGATTCGGGACCCCCGCCGAGGCGATCAACCCCGACGTCACGTTCGAGGCCCTCGACATCGACTCGCTCGACCTCGTCGAGCTCGCGCAGATCGTCGACGAGCGCTTCGGTGTCGAGCTCAAGACGAACGACCTCAAAGACATCCACACGCTCGGAGACCTCGTCGCGACGGTCGTCTCACGCGCATGAAACGCGAGGTAGTTGTCACGGGGATCGGCGCCATCACGCCGCTGGGCATCGGAGCGACGACGCTCCACGAGCGATGGGCGGCCGGTGACTGCGCGATCTCCGACGGGCTCGCGGAATGCGAGGGGTTCGACCCCGGCGACTTCCTCACGGCGAAGGAGGCTCGCCGCGCGGACCGCTTCACGCAGCTCGCTCTCGCGGCCAGCGACGAGGCGATCGCGACCGCCGGATGGGCCGGCGAGCCGCCGTACCCGCCCGAGGCGGTCGGGTGCATCTTCGGCACCGGCATCGGTGGCATCGCGACGATCGAAGCGAACCACGACAAGCTCGCCCACGACCAGCCGGTCGCCCCGCTCGCGGTGCCGCTGATGATGGGCAATGCGGGAGCCGCCGCGATCGCGATGCGCCATCGAGCCAAAGGCCCCGTGTACAGCGTCCTCTCCGCCTGCGCCGCGGGCGCACAGGCGATCGGCGCGGCCGCGCGGGCGATCGAGTCGGGCGAAGCGAGCGCGGTGATCACAGGCGGGTCGGAGGCCGCGATCACGCCGCTGGCCCGCGCCGCCTTCGCCGCCCTGGACGCCCTCTCTCCGCGCGGCATCTCGCAGCCGTTCGACGCGCGGCGCGACGGGTTCGTGATGGGCGAGGGCGCCGGGGCCCTCGTGCTCGAGGACGGCGAGCACGCCCGCGACCGCGGTGCCGGCATCCTCGCCCGCGTGCGCGGATACGGGGCGAGCTGTGACGCGTACCACCTCACCGCCCCCGACCAGGACGGCCGCGGCCAGGCAGCTGCGATCGGCAACGCCCTCCGGGACGCCGAAGTGATGCCCGGCGAGATCGACTACGTGAACGCGCACGGGACCTCGACGCCCCTGAACGACCGAGCCGAGACGCTCGCGATCAAGCGCGCGTTCGGAGAGGCGGCGATGCGCGTGCCCGTCTCCTCCACGAAGTCGGCGATCGGGCACCTGCTCGGCGCCGCCGGGGCCGTCGAGGCGATCGCCACGATTCTTGCCGCCCGCGCCCGGGTCGCTCCCCCGACGCTCGGGCTGGAGGAGCCCGATCCCGAGCTGGACCTCGACTACGTGCCGCGAGAGGCACGCACACTCGCGCCCGCCGGCGGCCGTCACGTGATCGCGTTGTCGAACTCGTTCGGGTTCGGCGGCCACAACGCGGTCCTCTGCCTGGAGGCCCAGTGACGCTGCAGCTCGCCGCACGCCCCGACGAGCGTCTCACGCCGCTGGAGCGGCTCGAGACGCTGTGCGACCCCGGGTCGCTGCAGCTGCTCCGAACGGAGGTCCGCTCGCGCCGCATGGGAGACCGCGCCCGCGCCGGCGACGGAGTCCTCACCGCCTCCGGGCGGATCCACGGCCGGACGGTGTTCTGCTACGCGCAGGACGGGGAGTTCACCGGCGGCTCGCTCGGCGAGCGGCATGCCGACAGCCTCGTACGCGTCCACGAGCTCGCCGGGCGCGGCCGCACGCCTGTGATCGGGTTCGTCGAATCGGGCGGCGCGCGCGTGCAGGAGGGACTGGCCTCGCTCGCCGGCTACGCGCGCATCTTCCGCCAGCACGTGCGCCTGTCGGGCGAGGTGCCGCAGATCTCGATCGTCTGCGGGGCAGCCGCGGGAGGGGGCAGCTACGGCCCCGCCCTCACCGACTTCGTGATCATGGCGGGCAAACGCGCCAGCATGTTCCTGACCGGGCCCGCGGTGGTCGCGAAGGTCACGGGCGAGCAGGTCAGCGCGCACACGCTCGGGGGCACGCGCGTCCACGAGCAGAATGGCGTCTGCCACTTCTCGGCGGGCAGCGAGGCGGACGGCGCGCTGCTCGCGAGGCGGCTGCTCACATACCTCCCGCAGCACGCCGGCGAACGGGCGGCGCGCTCGGAGTCCGCGCCCGCTCCCGATCACGCACCCGACGCATGCGTGCCCGCGGAGGAACGCCGCGTCTACGACATGCGGCAGGTCGCGCGGGCGCTCACCGACCATGGCCAGCTGCTCGAGGTGAGCGCGCGTCACGCCCGCAACATCGTGTGCGCGCTCGCGCGCGTCGACGGACGCGCGACGGGGGTTCTCGCCAACCAGCCGCGCCACCTCGGCGGCGTGCTCGACGCGGCCGCCTCGCAGAAGGCGGCCCGGTTCGTCCGCACGTGCAACCTGTTCGGGATACCGCTGCTGGTGCTCGTCGACACGCCCGGCTTCCTCCCCGGGACCCGCCAGGAGCGCGAGGGCGTGATCAGGCACGGCGCGAAGCTCGTCCACGCGTTCGCCGAGGCGACCGTGCCACGCGTCACCGTGATCGTGCGCAAGGCGTTCGGCGGCGCCTACATCGCCATGAACAGCAAGGACCTCGGAGCCGACTACGTGTTCGCGTGGCCCAGCGCGCGCCTCGGCGTGATGGGAGCTGCCCAGGCCGTCGAGATCACCCGGCGCCGCGAGATCGACGGCGCGGAGGACCCCGAACGCGCGAGGGACGCCCTCGCGGCCGCGTACGCCAACGAGCACCTCACGCCGGCGACGGCGAGCAGCGAAGGGTTCATCGACGAGCTGATCCCGCCCAGCACCACGCGCTCGCGCGTCTCGGCCGCGTTCGCGAGCCTCGAGGGCGCGGCGCGCGAGCAGCGCGTCGCGGGGAACCTCCCGCTGTGAGAGCAGACGCCGCATTCGACGAGCTGCACGTCGGGGACGCGTTCGAGACCGCCGCGCGTGTCGTCACCGAGGAGGACGTGGCCTCGTTCGCGCGGCTCACGGGCGACAGGCACCCGCTGCACACCGACGCCGAGTGGGCAGCGCAGAGCGCGCTCGGCGAGCGCGTCGCGCACGGGATGCTCGTGCTCAGCTACGCCGTCGGCCTCGCCGAGTTCGCGCCGCAGCGCGTGCTCGCGCTGCGGGGACTGCGCGACGTCGTCTTCAAGCGGCCCGTCAAGCTGGGTGACGCGATCGCCCTGACGGGCGAGATCCGCGGGCTCAAGACCGTGAGCGAGGTCGCCGGCCTCGTCACCTACGGCTGGTCGATCATCGAACAGCAGCGCCGGCTCTGCGTGCGCGCGCAGGTGGAAGTTCTCTGGATGCGGGAGCCTGGGGGGGCTACGCGGGGATGATGCTCTCCGGGCAGCGGGTGCTGATCACGGGCGTGCTCACCCGCCGGTCGATCGCGTTCGAGGTCGCCCGCCAGGTGCAGGAGGCAGGGGGAGAGGTGGTCCTCACCGGGTTCGGCCGCGCGCGTCGCCTGACCGAACGCACTGCGGCGCAGCTCCCGAGCCCCGCAGAGGTGCTCGAGCTCGACGTCAACAGCGAGGACGACCTCGCCGCCCTCTCCGGGGAGCTGGGCGCGCGCTGGCAGAGCCTCGATGGGGTACTGCATGCGATCGCGTTCGCCCCGCCGGACGCTCTCGGGGGATCCTTCCTGTCCACGCCGTCCGACAGCGCCGAGCTCGCGTTCCGCACGAGCGCGTACTCGCTCAAGGCGCTCACGGCCGCGCTCGAGCCGCTCCTGCGGTCGGCGACCGACGGCGCGAGCGTCGTGGCGCTCGACTTCGACGCCACGGTCGCGTGGCCCGCCTACGACTGGATGGGCGTGGCCAAGGCGGCCCTGGAGAGCGTCGCCCGCTACCTCGCGCGCGACCTCGGCCCCAGGAACATCCGCGTCAACCTCCTCTCCGCCGGGCCGATCGAAACGCCCGCGGCGGGCGGAATCCCGGGATTCCCGGAGCTCGCCGGCCACTGGCGGGCGCGCGCTCCGCTGGGGTGGGACGTGACGGACCCGTTTCCCGTTGCGTCCGCCGCGTGCTTCCTGCTCTCGGCCCTGTCCCGCGGCATCACCGGCGAGATCGTGCACGTGGACGGCGGCTACCACGCGATGGGCGCTCCCATCCGCTGATCCGGGCCGGTCGCCGCGGTGGTGCGCTGCGGCGCAGCCGGGTCAGCGGGGGTCCATGTCGGCGATCCTCGCGCGCAGGTGGCGTACCCGTGTGCCGTCGAGCCGCTTCGCGAGGCTGAGGACCGTGCGCGAGGGGCCGCGCATGACGCGCTCCAGGTTCTCCTCGCTGAACTCGCCGGTTGTCGGCTTGCCTTCGGCAAAGCGGAACAGGGCGACCGCCAGGATCGACATCGAGCAGAGGAGGAGCGCATACGCGACCACTACGATCACGACGCCCGCGGCGGCGAGCATCCACCCGAGCAGCTCCACCCCCTCGAGCGCGAGCAGGACGCCCGCCACGGCAAGCGCCGCGCCCGGCAGCCCGACGAACAGCACCGGTCTCAGCCATACGTACGCCATGCCCGCGACCTGCGAGCCCCATCGCTGGCCGACGATGAACAGCGAGCGGCGCGCCGCCTCGATGGGTCCGTCACCGGCGAGCGCGATCGCGGGCACCACGAACAGCGTGAGGACGCCCCAGCCGAACCCGAGCAGGATCGTTCCGAGCTGATCGACGCCCCAGCTGGTGAGCAGGCGCGCAGGAACCCCGACGGCCACGACCACGATGGCCCAGCCGGCGACCTGCGGCAGGCGGCGCCGCGCGAGGCGCCAGCCGAGCGCCGCATCGGGTTGCCTGCCCGCCAGGAGCTCATCCGCCAACCCCGCCATCTCCACGGCGGCTGTGTTCGACACGACCGCCGTCGCGTAGGCGGCGAGGAGCCCGTAGACGATGCGCTCCACCAGCGTGCCTTCCCGCCGTAGGACCACCGCGACGGCGCCGAACGCGAGGCTGA
>Ga0187823_10000262_pt1 | contig 13085 bp, 12 predicted proteins | sample NC_wetland_sal_i_12_FD_132968 | JGI IMG/M metagenome (GOLD analysis project Ga0187823, IMG submission 132968) | Wetland sediment microbial communities from Neuse River Estuary, North Carolina, USA - SourceSoil_3 | ecosystem: Environmental > Aquatic > Freshwater > Wetlands > Sediment | place...
ACAATACTTTCAATCTGAAGATCAGCACACGGCGGCGCAGCAGCCGACGCCCCACCCACAAACACCCCACACCACACGCCCACCACAACCAAAACAACAACCAACCTAGAAACAACGCGAAGTGAAAGCACTGATCCCCCAACCACACGATTACATGCAGTCCATTGGTGAGACGACGGGGCCAACGTAGGCAGCGGCGCCGTGCGGTGTCAACCACGGCTGCACCAAAGGGCAATCAGCGGCCGCGTGAGGTGCGCGGCATCCGGCAGGGTGGTTCAGCGGTGAAGTGTAAAGCTCGCCCTGACGGTCAGGCCCGAGCCATGTATCGGTACGAATGTGCTCCTCGCCGACAGGGGCACTCTCTTGGACTTGCGGAGCAGCGCCTTGCCGGCACTCGTCAGAACGAGCTCGAGCTTGCCCGTCCCCGGCGAAGCGAACACCAGCCCGCCGATCGCGACGAGGACCGGTCTGGCTTTCGCGGCTCCGCTGAGGTGAGCCCCCTTGGGAACCGCGAACCAGGACACCGTGGCCGTCCCCGGCACCAGCGCGGTGAGGGTCTCCGTGAACGCGTGCGCGCGGAGGATCGCGCTGATCTTCGCGGTCTTGCCGCGCGGTGTTATCGCCGCGAGCAGACGCGCGAGGATTTCGGCGGGCGTCGGGCCGGCGCTCGCGGCGGTGCCACCTCCGCCCGGTTCGCCGCCGGAGCTGCCGCCGGTGGACGCTCCGCCGCCGCCGGCGGGCGTGACGGGCGTGAAGCTCGCGGTCACGGTCCTGTCGGCACCGAGCGTCAAGCTGCATGCGCCGGTGCCGGCGCACGCGCCGCCCCAGCCGGCGAACGCCGAGCCCGCCGCGGGGGTTGCGGTGAGCGTCACTTCGGTGCCGGACACATACGAGGACGAGCAGGTGCCGGGGCACGCGATCCCCGAGCCGGTGACGATCCCGGCACCGGCCCCTTCGAGCGAGACGGTCAGGGTGTGGCTGACGCGTGCGAACGTGGCTGTGACCTGTTGATCGGATCCCATCGTCACTTTGCATTCGCCCGATCCGCTGCATGCCCCGCTCCAGCCCGTGAAGACCGAACCGGGTTCGGGCGTCGCGGTGAGGGTCACGGCGGCGCCTTCGGTGTAGGAGGAGGAACACGTGCCCGGGCATGCGATCCCGGTGCCGGTGACGCTTCCCGTGCCGGTGCCTTCGACCGCGACGGTGAGTTCGTGGGTGACGAGCGCGAATGTCGCCGTGACCGCCCGGTCTTCGCTCATCGTCACCTTGCATTCCCCGGTGCCGGAGCACGCGCCGCTCCAGCCGGTGAAGGTCGAGCCGGCGGCGGGCGCGGCGGTGAGCGCGACTTCGCTGCCCGGCGCGTACGGGTGGGAGCACGTCGCGGTACATTCGAGTTCTGGCCCGCTCACGGTGCCGCTGCCCGCGCCTTCGAACGTGACCGTGAGCGCAGGTTCGGGTTCGGCGCTCGCCGGCGTGGCCGCCGCGAGGCCCAGGCCGGCCACTGCAGCTGTGAACACTGCAAGCAGCCGGCGTGTCCGTGGCCGGGTCGTCATCGCGTTTCCATCACTTCTCACGGTTGCGGCGCACGAGCATAGCCGCGGGCCGCCGCGGTCCGCGCGGTGTCCCGAACGGCTAAGCGACGACGAGGAAGCTCAGGCGCCCTTGGCCTTCGCGGCCGCGCGGGCGCCGGTGGCGGGAGGCTTGCTCGCGCCGCCGACCACGTCCTCGATCTCCGCGAGCGCTTCGCCCATGTAGATCGCCAGGCGCTGGAGGTGCGGGATCGTGTCGCGCGCACCGGTGAAGCCGAAGTTGAGCGTGCCCGCGTAGCTCACGCAGGTGATGTTCAGCGCGTTGCCGTGCATCAGCAAGGACAGCGGGAACAGCGCGTCCAGGCGCGAGCCGTTCATGTACAGCGGCTCCGTGGGTCCGGGGACGTTCGAGACGCCCACGTTGAAGGGCGCGGGTGCGCGGCCGCGCAGTCCTGCCACGAGGCCCGCGATGTACGCCCCGTTGATCAGCAGCGTGTAGGAGGTGCGCGCCTCCGCGGGCAGGCGCGCCAGGTGGCGCTTGGCTTCGTAGGTCGACCGTGCGATCGCGCGCAGGCGCTCGGCGGGGTCGGCAACGTTCGTGCCCAGCTCGGCGATCATGATCCCGATGGCGGTCCCCATCGACTGGTCGCTCTCCTCGCGAAGGTTCACGGGGATGCCCGCCGTGAGCGGCCGGTCGGGCAGCGTGGCGTGCTCGACCAGGTAGTGCCTGAGCGCGGTGCCCGACAGGTACAGGACGACGTCGTTGAGGGTGCAGCCCGCCGTCTTGGCGAGCGCCTTCACGCGGCTGAGCTCGTACTGCTGCGTCGCGAAACGCCGCTGGCCGCCGAGCGTCTCACCGAGCACCGACCCGGGGGCGCGGTAGGGCGCCTGCAGCGCGCGACCGTCGACCGCCGCGAGGGCCAGATCGCCCGCCGCGCGCGAGAGTCCGCCGAGGGCGCTGGCGCCGCCCCGCAGCGCGCCGGTGGCGCGGCCGACCGTCCCCGAGCCGTTCTCCGACGCAGGCGGGGCCGGCCGCTCGCCCTCGCCGACTGCCCAGAACGACGGCGTCCCCTGCTCGGTGGGGTCCGCCGAGAGCGTGCGCATGATCTGGCGCATCGCGCTCACGCCGTCGACGAGCGAGTGGTGGATCTTGCTGTAGATCGCGAAGCGGTTTCCTTCGAGTCCCTCGATCAGGTGCACCTCCCACAGCGGCCGGTGCAGGTCGAGCTGATGGCTGTGAAGGCGCGAGACGAGCACGCCGAGCTCGCGCTGCCCGCCCGGGTGGGGGAGCGCGGAGTGGCGAACGTGGTAGTCGATGTCCACGTCGCGCATCTCGCGCATGAACGGCAGGCGCGTGCCGGTGAGCGGCGTCTCCACCAGTTTGAGATTCCATGGCGGCGGGACGGTCCGCTGTTCGCGGAGCCGCTCGAACTCGCCGCTGAGGTAGTCCGGCGGAGCGTCCTCGGGGAGCGTGAATTCGAACAGGCCGCCCACGTGCATCGGCGTGTCGCGCGACTCGAGCGCGAGCCAAGCGGCGTCAACCGGCGAAACCTGCCTCATGGTCCCATCCCTCTCTCCCGTGACGATCTGCTCGTCTCCCGCAGCCTATCCCTATCGGCGCCCGCTGCGCATCCGCGTGCGCCCGCGCACGATCGGCCGTCCGCCGGTTGCGGATCCGCGCATCGATCTCCCGCGTCAAGTGTTCATCGATACAGACGCACCCCGGCTTCACAGCCTCGGCGGCCTCGGGCGGGTGATCGTCCCCGTCACCTGCAGGGAGCGCCGTTCGCGCAGGCCAGAGCTCGCGCGGACGCCCAGGGGCGAGAGGGCGCGCGGGTCCGCGGGAGGCGGACCCGCGGCGCGCCTTCACCGGCAGCGCCCCCGGACAGGCCGCCCGCGCCCGCACCGGACGCGCGCGCCCTCACTGGACGGCAACGGGCGTCGCCCGCGCGCCGCGCGCCGCGCCCGCAGAGGCCGCGATCACGAGGCCGATCCCCACCAGTGCACGCGTGCTTAGGCTCTGGCCCAGCACCACGAAGCCCGCCAGCGCCGCCACAGCGGGCTCGAGGCTCATGAGCACGCCGAACACGTGTGGCTCGATCCGGCGCAGCGCCTCGAGCTCGAACGAGTACGGGATCGCGGAGGAGAGCACGCCGACCGCTGCTCCCAGGAGCAGCGTGTGCGCGGTCAGCAGGTGCCCGCCGCCGTCCGCGATCCCGAACGGCAGTGCGAGCAGCGCCGCCACGCACATCGCGAGCGTGAGGCCGCTCGTGCCCTCGAACTCGCGGCCGATGCGCGCGTTGACGACGATGTAACACCCCCACAGGGCGCCTGCGAGGAGCGCGTAGAGCAGGCCGAGTACGTCGATCCCGTCGGTGCTCCCGCGCGTGAGAGCCACGATCCCCGCGGCGGCCAGCGCGACCCACAGCAGGTCCACGCGCCGGCGGGAGCCGAGCACCGCCACGGTGAGCGGGCCGACGAACTCCACCGCCACCGCGATGCCGAGCGGGATCCGGTCCAGTGCCTCGTAGAAGCTCAGGTTCATCGCGGCGAGGATGCCGCCGAACAGGACCGCGAGCTGGAGCTGGCGGCGCGAGCGCCCGCGCAGGTGCGGCCGCCACAGGGCCGCGAGCAGGATCGATGCGGACGCGAGCCGCAGCAATACGGCCCCTCCGGGCCCCACACGTGAGAACAGCGTCGCTGCGATCGCGGCCCCGAACTGCACCGAGGCGATCGCGCCGACCACCAGCCCGCCGGACGGGATCCTGGCGAGCGTGCCTGAGCCCGGTTCGCTCCGCTGCGCGATCCCCACCGCGAGCGATCGTAGCTGCGGCGCCGCCGTCGATCCGAGTCGTTGGAGAGTTGGAAACGCTGGTCGACACGGTCGGCGCGAGACGGCAAGCTTCCTGTGTCGGTTCCGCCGTCGCAGACGAACGTCTGCACGATCTCGTCCGTCCCCGCTCCGTCGAGCCAAATTTGGTGTTTGGAACGGGTGCGAATCGGAAAGGAGGGTCGGGGGCCATGGCATCGGTATACGACCCACGCTCGTCATCGCCACAGCTTCGCCCTGGCCGCTCCACGTTGCCACGCGGCCACGTCACCGAGATCCAGCGCAACCGCATGCTCGCCGCCGCCGTCGAGGCCGTCGACGACGTCGGATACTCCCGCATGACGGTCGCGCAGGTGATCAGCCGCGCGCGGGTGTCGCGCAAGACCTTCTACGACGTGTTCGACGACCGCGAAGACTGCTTCCTCGCGGTCTTCGACAACGCGATCGAGCGCGCGTCGGCGCTGGTGGGCGAGGCCTACGAGCGCGGCGGCGGCTGGCGGGACGGCGTGCGCGCGGGGCTTGCGGTGCTGCTCGGGCTGATGGACGAGGAGCCCGGACTGGCGCGGATCTGCTTCGTGGAGGCGCTGGCGGCGGGCGATCGCGTGCTGGAGCGGCGTGCGCGCGTGCTCGATCGGCTCGCCCGCGTGGTCGACATCGGGCGCGACGGCTCGCGCTCGGCCCAGGAACCCCCCGAGCTGACCGCCCAGGGGGTGGTGGGCGCCGTCTTCGGCGTGCTGCATTCGCGCCTGCTCGCACCCAGCGAGGAACCGTTCATCGAGCTGCTGGGCCCGTTGATGAGCATGATCGTGCTGCCCTACCTCGGCACCCGCGCCGCGGGCCGGGAGCTGGCCTTCAGCGCGCCCGCCCGCCCACGCCGCACAGGTCCGCGCCAGCAGCGCGGGCCCGATCCGCTCCGCGGCATCAACATGCGGCTCACCTATCGCACGCTGCGCGTGCTGACCGTGATCGCCGAACACCCGGGCGCGAGCAACCGGGAGATCGCGGAACGCTCCGGGATCTCCGACCAGGGCCAGATCTCCAAGCTGCTCACGCGGCTGGCCCGCCTGGGGCTGCTCGAGAACCTCGGCGCCGGGCAGGAGCGCGGCGCGTCCAACGCGTGGCATCTGACCAAGCGCGGCGCGCAGGTCGAGCGCGCGGCGCGCCCGCACTGACGCAGCCTCGGGGTGTGGATTGCGGCGGGGCCCTGGCGGCTCAGTAGTTCGTGACGGCCTTTTTGAACGCTTCGTTGGACTCGGCGCGCTGGCACGCCTGGGCGGGCAGCGATTGCATCACGCGTTCGATCGCCGGTTCCGTGGGGCCGTAGAGGCCCGGGCAGAACACCGGAGGGGGCAGGTTGCCCGTGGCGGTTCCCGGCGCGTTCACGGGCCGCAGCAGGCGGGCGCCCGCGATCGCGTGCGCGAACGTGTCCGCGAAGATGTCGATCGCGACGCGGCCGGTGTAGAGCTCGATCGAGTGGCCCTGGTCGTAGACGACGGCGGGGACGCCGCGCACGAGGATGTTGCGCTGGGAGCCGAGCGCTTTGTTGGAGTGCACGTGGTAGATCACGGTGGTCACCTGGAGCGGCAGCTGACAGCTGCCTCCGCCGAAGATCCCCTTGCTCTGCACGCAGTCGCCGTAGTAGACGCTGTCGCCGATGCTCGCGATGTAGCCCTTCAGGCCGTCCACCGCGGCGAGATGGTGCCCCTGAAACGTGCGGCCCACCCAGTACACGCGGAAGTAGGGGAATGTCTGCGCTTCCGCGAGGTCGCCCTTGCTTATCGGGCCGGGCTGCCCGGTCGAGCAGCCCGCGACCACGAGTGCGCAGAGCAGCGCTCCCGCCAGTCCAGCGAGGCGGCGGCGCGGCGCATCTCTCCGGATCGAACCGCCCGCCGCTGTCGAGGCGGGGCGTCGAGCGGCTTCGGCGGCCTTCATCGGCGTCATTATCTTCGCGTGGCGCATCCCACAGCACCGGCACCCAGCCGGCCGCAGCGCGCGAGCGGCACCGCCGCAACGCCGGACGGAGTACGCGGCGCGCCCCCGCCGCGGCTGCGGCGCTGGGATGCGTCGATGCTGATCGCGCCCGCGCTCGCCGGGGTGCTTGCGCTCGCATGGCTTCTCTATGAACCGCGCACGCCGGACCTCGCGGCGGCGGTCTATCGCGCCAACCTGTTCAGCCAATCGGGCTTCATGGTGTGGGACTCGCGCTGGTACGCGGGCCACGACCTTCCCGGCTACAGCCTCCTGTTCGGCCCGCTCGCATCGGTGTTCGGCGTCCGCGGCCTCGGCGTCATCTGCGTGCTCGTCTCCACCGCGCTGTTCGACAGGATCGTCCGCGACGCGTACGGCCCGCGGGCGCGTTGGGGGACGCTGGTGTTCGCGCTCGCCGCTGTCGGCGACCTGTGGATCGGGCGGATCTCCTTCGCGCTGGGCGTGCCGTTCGCGCTGCTGGCGGTCCTCGCGCTGATGCGCTCGCGGCCGCTGCCGGCGGCATGCGCGGCACTTCTGTGCGCGGCCGCGAGCCCCGTCGCCGGCGCCCTGCTCGCGCTCGCCGGCGCCACCCACGCGCTCGCCACGCGTTCGCTGCGGTCGCTGGTCGTGCTCGCGGTTCCCCCGTTGGTGCTCGTGCTGGCGCTCATCGCGCTGTTCCCCGAAGGCGGCTTCGAGCCGTTCCCGCTGCTGTCGTTCATCGCGACGATCGCAGTGGTCGCCGGGTTCCTGTGCGCCCTGCCCCCCGAGCAGCGGCTGCTGCGCACGGCGGGGGTCCTCTACCTGCTCGTGTGCGTGGCGTGCGTGGCGATCCACACTCCCGTCGGCAGCAACGTGGAGCGGTACGGCGTGCTGCTCGCCGGGCCGCTGCTCGTGTGCGCCTGGGCGGGCGCGGCCAGCCACGGCGCAGCGCCGGCGCGCTGGCGCGTCGCGGTGGCGGTCGTGGTGCTGTGCGGGACCCTGGTGTGGACGGTGTGGGGCCCGGTGAGGGAGACGGTCGCGGTCGCGGGCAGCACGGACACGAGCGAGGCGTACTACGCGCCGCTCGTGGGCTTCCTCGGCAGGGCGGCCACCGGGCCCGTGCGCGTCGAGGTCCCGCTCACCCGCTCGCACTGGGAGGCGGCGCTGCTCGCGCCGCACGTATCGATCGCGCGCGGGTGGGAGAAGCAGCTGGACGAGCGCTACGACGGCGTGCTCCTGAAGCCGGGTCTCGATGCTGGGCGCTACCGACAATGGCTCCTCGCCAACGCGGTCGCCTACGTGGCGCTCCCGGACGCGCGCCTTGACTCCTCCAGCGCCGCCGAGGGCCGGCTGATCGCATCAGGGCTTCCATATCTGCGGCAGGTCTTCGCGAGCCCCCACTGGCGCGTGTACTCGGTGCTGGGGGCGACGTCGCTCGCGGGCGGCCCCGCGGCGTTGACCTCGCTCGGCCATGACGGGTTCTCGCTCGCGGGGCGCGGTCCGGGAGACGTCGTGGTCCGCGTTCGCTACTCCCCCTACCTGGTGATCACGCACGGTCGCGGTTGCGTCTCGGAAGCTCCGGGAGGGTGGACGCGCGTGCGCCTCCCCGGCGGCGGGCCCGTGAGCGTGGCGGCACGCTTCTCGCTCGCCCGGGCGTTCACGTCGGGCGCCGCGTGCACGAGCGGCTCGGGGTGAGGGGCGGGGTCGCAGCGCGCGGCACCCCGATCACCGCCCTGCTCACGGCGCGCTAGTGCGGGGGCAGGGTGGTGACAAGCTTGGGGTTGTCGGTGGGGGCGAGCCCGTAGATTCCGCTGCTGCCCGTGAAGAAGATTTTCTGGCTGTCGCTGATGACCGGGTCGAACGTGCCGCGCTGGAAGCGCACGACCACACGCCCGGTCGAGACGCCGAGGCCGTAAGCCGCCTTTTCGCCCAGGTCCGCGAAGTAGACGATCCGGCCGATGATCGTGGGCGAGCCCGAGATCCGGCCGTGCGTGCCGAACTTCCAGCGAACCTGGCCGGTGCGGGCGTTGAGGGCGTAGAAGGTCCCGTCGTAGGAGCCCACGTAGACGGTCGGGCCGGCGTTTGGCGCGTTCGTGACCGCGGGCGAGGAGTACACGTATGCGCCTGTCTGGACGGCCCAGTCGAGGTGGCCGCTGTAGGCGTCGTACGCATATACGCGCCCGTCGGTGTTGCCGAGGAACACGCGCCCATACTCGACCGCGGAGGTGGAGTAGAAGGTGCCGCTGCCGAACACCGCCCCTTCGGAGCTGCTGCGCCAGACCAGCCGGCCCGTGCGCGCGGACACCGCCTGAACGTGCCCGGAGTAGTCGCCGAAGTAGAGGTCGCTGTTGAAGAGGGTGGGGCTTGCCTTCACCGACCCGCTCGCGTGATAGGTCCACAGCACGTGGCCGCTGCGCGCGTTGAGCGCGTACACCGTGCCGCTCTGCGATCCGAAGTACAGGCGTTCGCCGACGAGCAGGGGTGAGGACTCGCTGGGGCTCGCGAGGCTGTGCACCCAGCGGGTCTGCCCGGTCTTGTAGTTGAGCGCCCAGATCCGGCCGGGGCCCGCGGAGTTGCCCGTGGAGAGCACCGTGGCGTAGACGGTGGTGGCGTTCACCGCGGGTGTGGAAGCGGAGAGCACGCCCAGATGGCGCACCCAGAACGTGTGCCCGGTGTGCCGGTTGAGCGCGGTCAGCTGCGCGTTGTCGGCGAGCTGGAACAGGTGATCGCCGTAGATCACGGGAGGGAACTCGAGCAGTCCGCCCTCGTTGTGGACCCACACCTTGCGGAACGGAGGCCGCACGCTGGCCGGGGCGGGGAAGTAGCGCGTGTGCTCGGGGTTGTAGCCATAGAGGGGCCAGGCGAAGCGATCGGGGCCTTTCGCGGGCAGGGTGGGGGAGGGTTGGGGGAAGAAGCGCGCGTGCGGGTGGTAGATGCTCCCGGTGCGGTTCTTCTCGTAGATGTAGCCGCCGATCGCAGCGCCGACGATGGCCAGGACGAGCACGACGAGCGCGATCTGCACGCCGCGCCTGCGGGGGATCAGACGCGCGAGGCCCCGGCGCCGCGCGCGCGGGCGCTCGCGCGGACCCCGATCATCGGGCATGACGCCCTCCGGGGGGTCTCAGGCGGCGATCCTGCGCGACGAGCGTTGCGCGCCGGCTGGCAGCGGACCGTCCTCTGCGGAGACGCCTGCACGCGGGGACGCGGCCTGCGGCTCCGGCCGCGCGGCCGCGCGGCCGCGCGGCGTGCGCTGCCTGCCCATCAGCACGCGGCCAACGCTCACCACGAGCAGCCAGAGCAGCGTGACTGCGAGTGGAACGAGCGTGAGCCCCGAGATCAGGGCGATCACTTCGTGATTGCCGTTCAGCGACCAGTGCCAAAGAAGGTAGTCGCCGAACGTGAGTCCTGAGACGAGAACCAACGGTCTATGTGACACGCGCACACCCTAACCCCGATCGGGGACGGACGCACGCCCGCCGACCTATGATCGACCGCAATGAGCGTCATCGAGCCCGTGCAATCGGCGATTTTCGCTCCGGGCGCGCTCGCGGGCCGTGTCGCGCTCGTCACCGGCGGCGGGACCGGGCTGGGGCGTGCGACCGCCGTCGAGCTGGCGCGATGCGGGGCTCGGGTGGTGATCGCGGGGCGCCGCGAGGAGGTCCTCGCCGAGGCCGGCGCGGAGATCGCCGCGGCGAGCGCGCAGGGCGAGGACGGGGTCGACTGGATCAGCGCGGATGTGCGCGGCGCGCCGGGCGCGGAGTCGCTGATCGGCGAGGTGCTCGCGCGCTGCGGTCAGCTCGACGTCCTCGTCAACAACGCCGGCGGCCAGTTCTTCAGCCCCGCGGAGCTGATCGCCGCGAAGGGGTGGCGCGCGGTGTGGCGGCTGAACGTGGAGGGGATGCTCAACATGTCCCACGCGGCGCATGCCCAGGCGTTCGCCCGCGGACGCGGCGGCACGATCGTCAACGTCACGCTCTCGCCGCACAACGGCATGCCCGGGATGGCGCACTCGGGCGCCGCGCGCGCGACCGTGGAGGCGCTCACGCGTGAGCTTGCCGAGCTCTGGCGCGAGGACGGCGTGATCGTCAGCGCCGTGGCGGCGGGGCACTTCGAGACCGAGGTGCTCGCCAAGTATCCGGCCAGCGTGCGCGCAGGTGCTTCCCGGAGCGTTCCGCTCGGGCGGCTCGGGACCGCGCAGGAGCACGCCTGGCTCGTCGCCCTTCTTGCCGGCCCGCTTGGCGCCGCGTTCACCGGGTCGACCGTCACGCTCGACGGCGCGCGCGACAACTGGTACGGGCCGTGGCCGCCGCCGGGGCTCGCCGACGAGAGCGGCGAGGTGCCGGTGGAGGCGCGCAAAGGCTCGGCTCGGCCCCACCGCGCCCGCGGGTAAGATTGTGCGCGGGCACGTGCGGGCGAAGTGTTGTGGCTGCACAGAAGCCTTCCAAGCTTCTAGGGCGGGTTCGATTCCCGTCGCCCGCTCTGAAGTTGCCACGGGGAGTGGCGCAGTCTGGTAGCGCACCCGGCTGGGGGCCGGGCGGTCGCAGGTTCAAATCCTGTCTCCCCGATTCGATGAATGCCCGCCAATCTGGGCATCGCCGCACTCGCGCCGATCCGAGCTGCGCGCGACGGTGGAGGACTCCCGGCGCATCCTTGAGGCGTGGGCGAGGGTGGATCGCGACGGGCGGAGAGAAAACGTCACTTTCCACCCCGCCCTTGAGTGCTGGGAACTCTCTGCGTCGGCGCGTTTCCTAGCCTGCGAGCGCCTTCTGCTTGAGCTGGTCGAACTCCGCCTGGCTGATCGTGCCCTGCTCGAGCAGCTGCTTGGCGTTGGCGATCTGCTGGGCTGGGTCGGTGGAGCCGGCGACGGACTTCACGTACTGATCCATCTGCGCCTGCTGGCTTTCCGCCTGCTTGATCGAGCGTTCGGTCATGCCCTTGTGCTCGGCGATCAGATACACGAACACGCCAAGGTACGGAAGGATGATCACGAAGACAATCCAGCCCGTCTTGCCCCATCCCCCGATGTCACGGCGACGGAAGATGTCGCCAAACACCGTGATCAAGATCCAGATCCAGATGAAGAAGGCGAAGAAGATCAGCATCGTCCAGAACACTTCGAGCAGCGGATAGTCGGTAGCGATCACGAGTCGTCCCCCTTGGGCTCAAATACGGGTTTGCCTGCCGGCCTCACGCGGGCGAGCCTAGCAACGCGACGCGATGGCGTGACCGAACCGAAGGGGCCTGACCCCATGGGCGCCGCTGCTCCGCGCACGGTTGGGTCCGTCCCCGATCGCGCCGCGCGGCGCTTACGCGGGCGGGCTGCGCCGGCTCGCTTCATCCCGATCGGCGGATGCCGGGTGGGTCGACTCCCCGCACGGTACGCGTGATATGCGCGCAGACCCCACAGCGGGCCGCAGACCGGTCCGGCGCCGATCCCGAGCGGGCTGAGCGACGGTGCTCTTCTTTCAGCTCAGCAGCTTCGAGCTGGGTGCGTTCCTGTTCGCGGTGCTGCTGGGGGCGACGGGGCTGGGGGCGATCTTCGGCCGTCGCGCGCGCCACCTCTCCGAGGGGCTGAAGGAGCCGTTCGGCGTCCTGCAGGCGGCGCTCCTCGGGGTCGTCGGGTTGTTGCTCGCGTTCGGTCTCTCACTCGCAGTCTCCCGCTATGAGGACCGCCGCGCGAACGTCGTGACCGCCGCCAACGCGATCGGCACGACGTACCTGCGTGCTCAGACGCTCGGGGAGCCCACCCGTAGCACCTCGCTGGCGCTGCTGACCGCCTACACCCACAACGCGATCTCGATCTCCGAACACGTGCCTGGAAGTGGCCAGGCTCGCGACGCGGCCAGAAGGGAGGCGCAGATCGAGCGTCGCCTGTGGGCACAGGCCGCGGGTGCACTCGATCGGGCGCCGCTCGCGAGCGCGCCCAAGCTCTACGTCGAAACGCTCAATGACATGTTCGATGCCGAGACGGCGCGGGTGATCGCGCTCTCAAACCGGGTCCCCACGGCCGTCTTCGTGCTCGAGCTCGCCGGCGCCGCGATCGCGCTCGCGTTGCTCGCCGCGTACATGGCGATCGCTGGGCGCGGCGAGCTGGCGATTGTGCTCGCGGCCGTGCTCGTGGCGTTCCTGCTCCTTGTCACGGCCGATCTCGACCGCCCGACGCGAGGCCTCATCCGAGTGCCCGACACGGCCCTGACCGAACAGCTTGCGGCGATGAGCGAACCGCCGGCGGCACCTGCCCCAACACGAGGCGGCTAAGTCCAGTAGGTCCAGGAGATCTACCGCCGAGGTCCCGCTCGTGTCGGCGTCGTGGACGCAGGTCGCTCGCGTCGACCGCTACGACGGTTACCGTCCGGAAAATTGACCCCACCAAGGGGTTCGCGGGGTTGATCGCGGGGTACCACGGAAGGTCGTGATTGTCATCGTCGAAGGACTGGAGGGCTTGTGAAGTACCAGAGCGTGATCTTCGACCGGGTGAGCGTCAGTCGCGTCGTACCTGACGGCGATGCTTTCACCGTGTACGTCGAGAACGTCGGTGAGGGACGGCCGGCTCGTGGCGCGGTGCGCGTGAACGTCAGCGAGTCAGCGCTCGGCTCCCTGTCGGAACCCGTCGAGGTCTGGGTGCGCAAGACCATCCGCTGGATGGGCAACGCACATGGCAACGATGGCCGGAAGGTCGATGCGCTGGTCGAACGCGCACCGATCCTGCTCGATAGGAGCTACGTCGTTTAGCGCCGGACCTACACTTGGCGCGTGATGCTGTGGCGACGGATCGGTCG
>Ga0187823_10000263_pt1 | contig 13049 bp, 18 predicted proteins | sample NC_wetland_sal_i_12_FD_132968 | JGI IMG/M metagenome (GOLD analysis project Ga0187823, IMG submission 132968) | Wetland sediment microbial communities from Neuse River Estuary, North Carolina, USA - SourceSoil_3 | ecosystem: Environmental > Aquatic > Freshwater > Wetlands > Sediment | place...
ACACCTTCGAGGAGGTCGAGCGCGTCCTGCAGTCCGGCTTCCATCCCGGAGGCGATGATCATGTCGCGCGCGAGCTTGCTCGGGGCCTGGATCCGGATCGCGAGCCTCGTTCCCGCGTCGATCTCGGTGAAGGTCGCGGTGTTCACGGTGCCCGCGCTCTCCTCCGAGACTCCCTCGGGCAGCCCCTCGAAGATCTCGGTCGTGACGAGCCGCTCGTTCGCGATGATCTCGAGATACTCGCCGTGAAAACCCACCTCGGTCCCGTCGTCGGTGACCATCACGTAGCGCCAGGAGCCGCCCACCCGCAGGTCGATCTCGACCATGGTCACCTTCCCGCGCTTGGCGTGCCACCATCGCCTGACCAGCTCGGGCTCGGTGAACGCGCGGTACACAAGGTGCCGCGGAGCGTTGAACTGACGCTCTATCAGGATCTGCTCATCGGTCGGGAGCGTGACCGTCGCGACCATTCCGTTTGTTGCGTGCATCTGTTGCCTCCTGTTGCTTCAGATCGTCGAGGACGTCATCGAGAGCGTCGAATCGGTCCGCCCACGTCTGCTCGTAGGTCTCTATCCAGTCGTGGATGGGCTTCAGAGCGCGACCGTTGAGTCGATAGAGCCGCCTGCGACCGTCCTCGCGGACCGACACCGCCCCGACCGACCGCAGCACGCGCAGGTGCTTGGAGACCAATGGCTGAGGCAGTCCGAGCAGCTCGACGAGCTCGCCGACCGGCCGCTCGCCGGCGGCCACCAGATCGAGGATCTGACGCCGGCGCGGCTCTGCCACGGCGTTGAACGCGTCGGTCGTTGTTGCCGCTCTGGCCATCCGAGAACATTATATACCTATATAGGCATATATAGGGGCCGCGGAGGCGGTTGTCGCAAACAACGTGCTATGAGGCCCAATCGATGCTCGACGGGCGTGCGTGCGGCGGCGCGACCCCCGACGTCGCGCGACCGATGCTGCGGGCCGAGCGGGCCGGCCCCGGCCGAGCTGGGCGGTCAGCCGTCCTGCGCGCCCAGCGCGTCGCTCGCGGCTGAGACGAACGACCTGGCGACCGAGTCACCCACACCGCCGAGCGGCATGAGCCGCGGGAGCGGGAGCGCCGTGTTGAGCTCGAGCTCGATCACGGTGCCGTCGTGCTCGCTCACGCGCCACGTAACGTCGAACGGTGGGTCCGACTCATCGGCTTTGACCTTCTTCAGCGCAACACGACCCTTCGGGTCGACCTGCACCGACATCGTGAGGTTGAAGTCCCTGTCGAATCCGGCGACCGCCACGTGGAGCACCGTTCGAACGCTCACCGGCTGACCGTGTGCGTCGCGCTCGAGGACTTCGACTTCCCGGACGCCGTCGGGGTACCAGTCCGGATATGCGTCGATCGCGGCGAGCAGCTCCATGCCTCTCTCGAGCGGCGCCGAGACGACAGTGCTTGCAATTCCGTGCAGATCTTTCATGCGTTGGCTGCGTGCGGGAACGCCGCGATGCCGTCCCTACCGCGCGGGGAAGCATACGGCCACCCCGCGCCCCGCTGGTAGCTTGACCCTCCGTGGCCCAGGCAAGGCGTTCCCGGTCCCGAGCGCGGTGGGTCCCGGTCGTCGCGCTTGCGGCGATCGTCGGCGCGATACTCGCCATCGCGCTGCGTGGCAGCGCGTCGCCGACCACCGGTTACGACGTCTCCTATCCGCAGTGCGGTGGGGCCTACCCATCAGATCCGCTGTTCGCGATCGTTGGCGTCAACGGTGGGCTCTCGAACAACTCGAACCCTTGCGTGCGCGATGAGCTGCGCTGGGCGCACGCCGCACCGGGACAGAAGCGTCCGAGACAGCCATCCGTGTCGCTGTACATCGACACGGCCAATCCCGGCGCGCATCGCATAGGCGACTGGCCGAGGGGCGGCACCGCGCACTCCTACGGCTCCTGCAACGGCCACCTGACGAACGCCTGCTCGTTCATCTACGGAGAGCAGCGCGCCGCCCACTCGTTCCGCGTCGTCGCCGCGCTCGACCCGGGCGCGGCCAGGACGGCTTCCTGGTGGCTGGACGTCGAGCTGCAGGCGAGCTGGGCCGGCACGTACCAGCTCAACGTCGCCGCGCTGCAGGGCTTTGTCGCAGGCCTGCAGAACGCCGGCGCGATCGGGCCGATCGGGATCTACTCGACGAGCGCGCAGTGGAAGGAGATCACGGGGCTGACGGCGCAGACCACGCCGACGGCGTTCGATCGCCGGCTTCCCGAGTGGGTTGCCGGAACCGACGCAACGCAGGCGCAGGCGCAGCGGAACTGCACGAGCGGTGGCTTCACGGGCGCTGCGCCGACCCTCGCGCAGTACCGGATCGGCACGTTCGACGCCGACCTCCGGTGCGGTCGGCGCCCGCGGTAGGAAGGTGGGGCGGCGGCGCCCGTTCGGCTCGGTCAGGGCCTCTCGCCGCCCGCGGCGGGCGTGCTTGAAGCGCCCGCCGACGGGCACTACGATTTCGAGGCACATCGGTGCGATCGCTGGTATGCGCCTCCCGGCGGTCCGCCTGAAGCAGACGACGGCACCGAAAGGGCCTCGCGAGCCCCCAGGAGCAAGTGTTGGAGGAAGCAGACGCGAAACCCACCGCCCGTGCCGCTCTCGGCGGCGGGCACCTGCTGGCGGCGATCTCGACCAGAATCGTCGGCATCCTGCGCGAGCACTACGGGCGCGGCCCGATGAAGGCAAAGACCTACGCGCTCGACGACATCATCGTCGTCGTGATGCGAGGCAGCGGCTTCACGCCGCTGGAGCAGACGATCATGGACAGCGGCGAGCCCGATCGCGTGATCGCGATGCGCGAGGACTTTCAGCGCGTGATGGCCGAGCGGTACAAGCAGACGATCGAAGAGCTCACCGGCCGCAAGGTTCTGGCGTTCCTCAGCCAGGCCCACGTCGACCCCGATATCACGATGGAGATCTTCTTCGTCGACGGCCCGCTCGAAGGCTTCGGCGCCGTCGAGGTCACCGCGCCCGAGTAGCCCCGGCGGGCGGGAGGGGCCGCGGACCGGTGCCGAGGGGGCGCGCTATCAGCGCGCTGATCGCAGTGGTGACGCTATGATCGCGAGTACAGCGATCCCACTTGGCGCGGCCACAGGTCGCTCGCGGGATTGCGCCGAAGAGCGGAACGAGTAAACGGTCACACGGTGGCCGCCGAGCCCGGTCCGCACAGCCACTCATCCGAAGAGACGAGATGTTGTGATGTGCGAACCGAATGAACGCCATCGGCCGAGGTCTCGAGGTCGCCGGCCTCTGCGGGCGTGTCTCGGCACGCGTCAATGGCGTCTCGGCGCCAGGCAGTGAAAGGAACTCATGCACCAGACGACGGGGTCCACGGCAGCTGCACGCCGCGTGCGGATCGAGAAGCGCCCGCTCGCAGGGAGCACGACCGCAGAGGCTGAGGCGCGGCGAGACGCAGCGGGCCTGCGCGAGCGGCTTGCCCGTTATGAGCAGGCGAACCACCGGCGCGCGGCACTCGACCTCGCCACGTCGGCGCTGCCGTACCTCGCGCTCTCCGCAGGAATCTACCTCGCGTGGGGGGTCTCACACCTGCTCGCGCTAGCGCTCGTGCTGCCTACCGCCGTGTTCCTGGTTCGAACGTTCATCGTGTTCCATGACTGCTCTCATGGCTCCTTCGTGTCGAGCCGGCGCGCCAACGCGTGGCTCGGCATGGCTCTCGGACTGCTCCTCTTCTCGCCCTTCCTGCGCTGGCGGCACGACCACGCAGTTCATCACGCGACGTCGGGGGATCTGGCACGTCGCGGAACGGGAGACGTGCGCACGCTGACGGTCAGCGAATACCGTGCATTGCCTTGGCGCGGCCGCCTCGGCTACCGCTTCGTGCGCAATCCGCTCGTGATGTTCGGGCTGGGTCCCATATTCGCGATGATCGTGGGCCCCCGCATCGTTGCGCGCGACGCCCGTCCACGGATGCGTCGCAGCGTGATCGCCACCAACGTGGCGCTCGCTGTGCTCATCGGCGGGCTGTGCTGGCTGATCGGCTGGCGCGCATACCTGGTTGTGTTCGCGCCGCCCGCCCTCCTGGCCGGCTCGATCGGGATCTGGCTGTTCTACGTCCAACACCAGTTCGAGGACACCTATTGGGAGAGTGGGGGGACCTGGTGCTATGCCGATGCCGCGCTGCGGGGCAGCTCATACCTGAAGCTCCGGGGTCCGCTTCGCTTCTGCACCGGCAACATCGGTTTTCACCATATTCACCACCTCAGCGCCCGCATTCCCAATTACAACCTGCGCCGGGCTCACGAGGAGAACCCGATCTTCCACTCCGTCCCGACACTCTCGGTGTGGGACGGCATGCGGGCTGTGCGGCTCAAGCTGTGGGACGAAGAACGCGGACGACTGGTGACCTTTGCCGAGGCGAGGTCGGACGCCCGATAGCCACGCGAGCGGCTCGCGCGGCTCGCCGCGTGCGCGCCGAGAAGCGCCCGTGCTGCAGTCGCGCTCAGTGCTGTTCGGGGCCTACAGCGCCTGTTCGGTCCGCTGGATCGTCTCGGCATCGGTGATCGCCCAGCCGAGCCGCTCGACGAGCTGTTCGGCGTTCTGGTCGTTGTCGAGGTGCATCGAGTAGACGCTCTCGTCGAGCAGAACCGGCGCCGCCCGATCGTCACTCGGGTCGGTCGTCACGATAATCCTGGCCATGAAATCTCCATGTCTGATAGGTGGTTGATATTCGCCGCGCGCCTGTGCCCCGGTGCGCGGCATTGGCGGGTCCGGGGAAACGCTCGCGCGCGCCCCGGGGCACGACCGCCGAGCGGGCGGAGCCCGCGTCGTCTCTCACCGTGAGTTCTTGCCCGGCAGCCCGTGGCCGCATTGCGGACACACGCCGTTCATCACGGGGTTGCTGAACTGCTGGCTGCCGGCGTCGAAGTACACGCGGTGACGCCCACAGCCGAACCCGCGGAGAGCATGCCCACAACTGCACCGGTAGGTCGATCCGAGATCGCGGGCTGGGGGAGGGGGTGCAGTTCCGGGAGACATCACAGCGCCACCGTGCTGCGCGCTTCCGGGTCGCGTGGCCCGAAGTGAGCGAGCCGTGCGCTGTCGTGCACGTAGTGTGCGGCGCGTTCAGCGTCATCCCGGGAGGCGAACCCGCCCGAGCCAACGAGAGTCGTCCCACCGCGGTCAACGATCTCCCAGAGGTACTCACCGCGATTGTCCTGCGAGATGACGAACTCGAGCGACGCTCGAGCTGAAACCTGCGCCGCGCTACGCACCCGCGCCCCGGTGGCGTGGAGGTTCTTTGTTGCGGTGGCCATAGCCAGCCGCCTCTCTACTCCTCTGCTCGAAGATGTCGACCCGATAGGGAGAAGAGCGAGAGCTACCTGGACGCTTCAACGACTATACCGCGCCTCGACGCGCCGCCTAGCATTTTCCGGGCACGGACGGGAACACATCCGGTGGCAGCACAAATCGTCGTGGTGGGGCGTCCTTTCGTGGGTCGCTCACGCGCGGGCCGTGCAGCCCGTGGGCGGGCGTGGAGGACGCGGTCGACTCCGCGACGCCGCCGTGGTCGGCGATCCAGCGCAGGATCGCGGCCGACGTGGCGCCCTCGGCGAGGATCACAGAGCGCTCGATCGCCATCCCTCCCGAGGCATGCGGACGGGCCAGGCGTCTGATCAGGGTTGCCGTGGCATCCGTCGGCTCCGCTTGCGTGCCCGTCATCTCTGTATTTCTCCGGATCGCAGCGCCACGCGACCGACCTCGTTTGGTGGCCGACCGCCGATTGACGCCATTCGATTACTCGGACCACCATAACATGAAGTCGAAATCTAGAGTTGATATTCTCCCTTTATGGGCCAGGGTTCCCGTCCTTCCTGGGCGTTCCTGACCAATCACGCCCAGGTTCTCGTCTGCATCGCCGATGAGCCGGGGGTCCGCCTGCGCGACATCAGCGAGCGCGTCGGCATCACCGAACGAGCCGCCCACCGCATCGTCGGCGAGCTCGCTGACGCGGGGTACATCACCCGCGAGCGCATCGGCAGACGCAACGCCTACCTGATCCACACGGAGAGGCCTCTCCCCGACGCACTCGCGCGCCGGCAGAAGGTCGGCGATCTGCTCTCCGTCCTCGGCCGTCCGGACCACGCACCTCCAGCAGCCCACGACGGGGCGACGCGCTGAGTCCGCACGCCCAGAGCGACGCCTGGGGCCTCGCCGGCTACTGCGCGATGCCGCCCGCGGCCTGACCCACTACGACGACGACCACGAGCATGATGTAGGCGAGCAGCACGAGTCCTGCGAGGATCGCGAGGGCCATTCCCAGTCGCTTCACGGTCCAGGTAAGAGCGTGTAGTCCCGGTTGCATCCCGACCTCCCTGTTTGGCGCCGGCCATGGACCCGGGGGGCCCGGGACACGACTGGCTGTGGGTGCGGCGTTCGGCCCTTGAAGGCCGGCCACTCAGGCGGAGGCGGATTGTCGGCTGGTCCAGCTAGCGAGAAGTCGGCTAGTCAGCGACCGTCTAGTACGGAGCATAGGCGGTACAGGCCGACGAGGGCTTCCCGTCGGGGCGGCCCAGAGCCGCATCCCCTGGGAACCGGCATCAGGCGGCAAAGCTTAGGATCTAATAAGTCAATAAGATAGTGAGGTGACGTCATCACGGAGGCTAGGAGAGCACCCGCTCACGGATACGCAAACCTCGCCCGTGTGGGGCGTCGCACAGGAGCGCCTGCGCTTGTGCATGGATGGGCTGGGCCAGGATGCCGATCGCGACCGTGTCTGTTCGCGCGCGGCGGCGCGTGGGCTTGCAGGCGAGCGGCTTGCCCGGGCCCACACCGCATTGCTGTCGACGTTCGCCGCGCGCGGCGCGCCGACCGAGCAGGACGTGGGGGAGCTGATTGGGAGCGCCGGCGGGCTGCTGTTCGCAGCGGATCGTCTGTGGGCGGCGTACGCAACGCGCGGGGGGCCTGACCGCCCGGCCCGGCTCCTCGAGCTGCTCGCGCGCGAGCTCGATGCGTGCGAGCGGGACGTGCTCAGCGGGCAGGCGACGTATGCGCTGGCGGTCGAGGATGCAGAGCGCCCCGCTGCTGGGATGCGCGAAGCGCTGTCGGCGCTCGCACGCAGGGCGCGAGACATGGACGATCTCGTCAGGGCGCAGGGCTCGGCGGTCCAGCTGGCGGCTTTGCTTTTGCGGGCGGCCGGGAACGTGATGACGGCAGCTCGGGCCGATGGGGCGCCGGAGCCGCTGTCGCCTTGGATCGAGCGGCGCGTGGCCGTGGTGGTCGACGGAGTGGCGTGGCGAGCGCGAGCGCTGCGACGCGGGGTCACAGACACGAGCGACGTGGTCGCCCACCTGCTCACGGTGGCGGTGCGCCACGCATCAGGCCTCGACGCCGAGAAAGAAGGCGAGTGCGGGGCGTGGCTGGAGGCCGCGGCGCTGGAGTACGCGGCGCTCATCGCTCTGGAGGAGACGCTGTACGTACCGACCTCGAACCAGTACGCGACGCGCACTGCCGTGAGCACCGAGCGGACCTGCACCGAGCTGTGCGGGGCGCGCCTTGCGTCACGTTCCGCCGAGTTCCGCTGGAGCGATGCCTCAAGGGCCCATGGCATCGGCCTGACGCACGCGCTGAAGACGTACGCCGGCGCCCCGCCCGACGGATTGCTCGCGCTGATGCACACCCATACGATCCTCGAAACCCTGCTCGCTCGCAGCCTTGCGGTCCTCGTCCTCTTTGAGCTCCAACGGGCCCCGTCGACCCAGCGATCAAGATCGGCCGGCGGGTAGCCGTCCCGACCGTCGGTGGCGATCGTCCTCAGCTGGGGGCGACGAGCTCGTCGAGCACGGCCTGGGACTCGGTCAAGCTCGAGGTGAGGATCTGGCGGGCGACTTCGAGGAGCTGAAACATGCGCGGGTCGCGCACCGTGTAGTAGACGTTCGTGCCGTCGCGGCGACCCTCGACGATGCCGTGTTTGCGCAGCGCGGCGAGGTGTTGTGAGGTGCCGCTGGAGTCCATCTGCAGCTCGGTCTGCAGTTCACCGACGGTGCGCTCGCCGTCGCGAAGCAGCTCGAGGATTCGTACCCGAACGGGGTGGCCGAGAATCCTGAAGAACTCGGCCTTCACCTGATAGACCGCACGCCGCTGCACTGCCGGGGCGGGACTGGTTGGCCTCCTGCTGGTCATCGGCGGAAACCAAGTCTACTTCGGGCGTTCGACCGCATTTGCCGTTCCCTCAGCGAGCCTTGCGGTCACCCCGGCCGCCCGCGCGCCTGCCGGTGGTGTCGGTGTGCGCTCGGGGTCCGAGGGCCTCTGGCGGCTTCACCAGCGAGAGCAACCATCGAGACGTGACGACCGCGGTGCGTCTCGTCGCGCCGTCGCGCGCGACCTCGCCGCCCGGTCGCGGCGCCTCGGTGCTGCGTGGCTGAGGCTTCACAGCACCGACTCGCTCTGCTCCGCGGAGGCTTCCCGATACAGCTCACCCCTCATGAAGATGACGGTGCGCGCCCACGAGCGCCAGGCGGCGCTCGAGTCCTCATCGCGGTCGCGGTCGGCGTCGTTGAAGAAGCCGTGGCCGGCGCCGGTGTATTTGTCAAACAGAACGTCGACGCCGGCAGCTCGAAGCTCTAGTTCGAGGGCCTTGGCGTTGCGCAGCGAGATGAAGCTGTCGGCTGTTCCGAAGTGGCCGAGGACAGGCGCGGCGATCGTCCGGAAGTCGGGGTTGCCGTCGGGCAGAACGCAGTAATAGACGACGACGGCGCCCACTGCCTGGCTCCTGGCGGCGAGCGAAAGCGCGACGCCACCTCCGAGAAAGAACCCGACCACGCCGACACGGCCGTACACGCCCGGCGTGAGGTGAAGGAACCGGGCGGCGCTGTGTGCGTCGTCGATCATCGTGGTGGTGACCGATCCGCGCAAGCGTGCGGCTGGGTTCGCCGGGTCTGCCTCAGGGATGCTGCGTGCCAGCTCGGGCGCGAGCGCGACGAAGCCGTCGCCGGCGAGCAGATCGCATACCAGACGAGCGTGGGCATCGAGGGTGCACCATTCGCCGATGACGATCACCCCTGGCCCGTGACCACCCGCCGGGCGAGCCAGATAGCCGTTGATCGGGCCCGAGTTGCCGGGGAGCGCGACCTCCATCACGCCGCCGCTCGCCGGGTGCCCGTCCCCAGCGGAGCACCCGGCGAGACGTTCTCTCCCGAGGTCGTGCTCGGCGGCGCAGGTGCCGCTAATCCCACGCCAAGTCCCTGGTGTGGCGGTACATCTCCCAGGCCTCGGCGACGCTGTCGAACGTCGCAGGGGAGATCTGGCCCATCGCCGCGAGCGCGCTGAGCGCGGTGCAGAGGCTGCGAGGCTCCCACAGCTCGAGCAGGCGGAGAGCCGACACAGACGCGCCCGGGCCACCGCGTAGGACAGCGCGCCCCAGCCGTGCCTCGTAGAGGCTCGCGGAGGGGTCGGCAACGTCTACCGTCGGCATCCCTATATCTTACAACTCCTGCATCTTCTAAGATCGACAGCTCGTTGGGCGTCGGGATCTGCCCGCGACCACCCCGGCGATCAGCTGCTAGATCGCGCCTTCCTTCCCGTATGCGCTCAATCGTCACCCTCCCGGCCGGCGCCCGCGACGACTTGGTCGTGTACCTCAACGGCGTCGAGCAGCGCGAGGGCTCCGACTACGAGCTCTATGACGGAACGCTCATCTTCGATCGCGTCCTGCGCAAAGACCGCGTATCGGGCTGGCGATGGCTGCTCGGCGCCTGGGGCGTGGGGACCTATCGCCAGGACGACACCGTCGACATCGCGTACGAGCTCGACGGAGAGCCGCGACTCGCGCACGACGTTGCGATCACGCTCGCCGGCGATGAGTCCGAATGATCGGTGGTCCTCTCAGCCTGCGAACGAATCCCGCGGAGCTTCATCTGACTCGGCCTTCGCGGGCGCGATGCGTTCAGCGGTCGGCGTCGGGAAGGTCGGGGAGCGCCGGCTGGTCGATGCCGAGCTTGCCGGTGCTGGCCAGCGGCCGGACCTGGAGGTAGACACCAGCCCGGTGAGTGTTCAATTCTCGAGCGCGCTTCATGGCGGGGGCGTGGCCCCCCGGTTGATAGGCGAAGTCCTGCGCCGAGCTGCGACTGCTCCAGATACTGATCGACGTGTTCTCGAATGGCGGCTTCGCGTGCACGTCGATGCTGCCGCGATGGCCTGGGTGATGGCGAGCACGGCTGGCGGCGTGGAGGTTGTCGCGCAGAAAGGTAGTCAGATGCCGCGGGTGCACCACGCCATGGACCAGCACGACCATCGGCTCGTCCTTGGCGATCGGGATGGCTCCGTCGTCGGCAGGGCGCCAGCCGTGCCAGTGATCGTCGCCGTGCTCGGTGCGCGCGCGGGCGACCTCGCCGTCGAGACGGAAGTCACCCGCGCGTCCGAGTGCGGCGCCCAGCGACCCGTGCCAGGCGCTGCGCGCGGCGGCGCGTGACTCCCAGGCCAGCAGCAGGCAGGTCCCCACGTGCCGAGGAATCAGATCGAACGTCCCGGTGTTGGCGAAGTTGATCGTGTGCGCTCGCAGCCCGTCGGGCCGGTCGAGGAGCGCGGCGCGGATCGATCGACGCCGCGCCGGAGTCCGGCGAACCGGGTCGCGATAGACGTCGATCGTCAGGAAGTCCGCCATGCTCGGGGCGTCCTAGCCGGCCGGTGGAGTGGCAGCCGGCTTGGAGCCCAGCTCGATCGCGCGGGCGACGGTGCGGGGGCGGAACAGAAGCCGCTCGACAGCCGCCTGAGCCAGGCCCGGGATGAGGGCCGTGGGGCCCTGTTGGCGCGGGATGACGGTGCGCTTGGCGCGGCGTTCGATGCCGCGAACGATCCCGTTGACGACCGTATCCAGCTCGACGGTCCTGAAGACCCCTGTGAAGTCCTTGACGAGCTCGACGGCTGCGGGACTCGATAGCGCGTCGCCGATCATCGAAGTGCGGAAGATGACGGGGTGGACGCTCCCGACCGTCACGCCCACGGCTCGCATCTCCAGGCGCAGAACATCCGCCATAGCCGCGACTCCGGCCTTGCTGGCCGCGTAACTGGCCAGCAGCGGTGGATGGACATAGGCGGTCATCGAGGAAACCGCGACGAGGTGCCCGCCGGTCGCCTCTACGTGCGGGGCCGCGGCCTTCAGCGTCCGCCACACGCCGTTGAGGTTGATGTCGATCACGCGGTCCCAATCGGCGGGCGTGGTCGGGCCTATTGTCTGCAGCGGACCCAGGACTCCCGCCCCTGCGATGGCGACGTCGATGGCGCCGAAGTGCTCGGCGACGTCGGCGAACACCTGCTGCTGGGCTTCGAAGTCGCGGACGTCGACGCCCCATCCGCGAGCGTGGCGGTCGCCGCCGAGCCGAGCGGCCTGGGCCTGGACGCCGTCGTCGACCAGGTCGAGGAGGGCGAGGTTCGCGCCCTGCGCGCGCAGGGCGCGGGCCAGGCCAGCACCGAGCCCGCCGCCCGCGCCGGTGATCGCGACGGTCTTGCCGGGCAGGTCAAGCCTCATGGGACGTCCTGGACGGCGATTACGAGGTCCATCGGCTGTTTGCAGTTCGTGAGGACCCGGGCCTTCACGCGGCGCCGATCGGGTCGTCGGCCGCGAGGAACTCCAAGACCGCGGTGACGAATCGCTCGTGGTACTGGAAGATGCCGCCATGGCCGGAGTCCGGGTAGATCTCGAGCTTGCTGTTGGGGATCCGCTCGGCCAGTGTGCGGGACTGGCTCGAAGCGACCATGACGTCGTTGTCGCCGTTGGCCACGAACGTCGGCTGGGTGATCTGCGACAGGTCGTCCGGTTGGCCGAGACCGGCCTCGCGGATCGCCATCAGTTGCGCGATCCGGGCCTGGTGGGAGATGGGCTTGTCGCGATCGGCCGTCCGCTCGCTCAACCGCGCGATGTACTCGCTTCCCGCCCGCTTGCCGACCGCGTCGCGGTTGAAGAACAGGAACTGTCGCGGGTCGAGCCGCGTCAGCGCAGCCTTGGTGTAGGCGCCGCCGACGATCAGCGGCATCCTGGTCAGGCCGCCGCCGCCGCGATGCCCGGTGCCGGTGAGAATCAGCCGCCGGACCAACTCCGGGTTCCGCAGGGTGACCTGTTGCGCGACAGCGCCGCCGAGCGAGAAGCCGAGCAGGTCGACGTGCTCGTGGCCGAGCGCCCGGATGAACGCCGCGGCGTCAGCCGCCATGGCGGCGATCGTGTGTGGCACCTTGCCCCCCGAAGCGCCGACTCCGCGGTTGTCGAAGGTGATGACGTGTCGCTGCTCGGCGATCGGGTCGATCACTCGGGGATCCCAGTCGTCCAGGACCGCCGTGAAGTGATGGAGGAACACCAGCGGGATTCCACCGCGCGGGCCCAATTGCCGGTAGGCGAACGAGGTACCCCCGACATCGACGGTGTGCGTCCGCGTGTCTTTCCATGCGGACACCGTTTGGCCCGGGGAGATCGTTTGGTTCAAAGGTCAGCCCTCCGAAGTAGTGGGTGTCGAGTTGCGGGCCCGGGGCCGATCTACGGCCTGGGGAGATGTGTGCAGGAGTGATCCCGGTCAGGCGGGCAGTTGGTTGAGCTTGCGAATCTGCTTGTCGAAGAGCGTGGTGGGCGCATAGCGGCGCGCCTTGCTCACGCGGCGGGCGGTCTTGCCGGCCGGGTATCTGAGCTTCGGGCGTGCGTCGGTGGCGGCGGCGACGATGGCGCGGGCCACGATCGACGGCTCGTCGCCTGCCTTGAGGGCGTCGGCAAGCCCGGCCTCGACGATCTCGCGCTGTCGGGCGTAGAACGTCAGCGGTGTGTCGGCGGCCGCGAGATTCGCGTCGAAGGAGGTCTTCGTGAACCCGGGCTCGACGAGCAGGACTCGGACTCCGTACTCGCGAACCTCGTGGTCGATCGACTCGGAGTAGCCCTCGAGTGCATGCTTGCTCGACGCGTACAACGCCATGTAGGGGACGGGGATGAGACCTACAACCGAGCTGACGTTGATGATCCTTCCGCTGCGCTGCTCCCGCATGTGAGGCAGTACGGCGCGGGTCATGCGGATCGAGCCGAAGAAGTTGGTCTCAAACAGCG
>Ga0187823_10000265_pt1 | contig 13003 bp, 10 predicted proteins | sample NC_wetland_sal_i_12_FD_132968 | JGI IMG/M metagenome (GOLD analysis project Ga0187823, IMG submission 132968) | Wetland sediment microbial communities from Neuse River Estuary, North Carolina, USA - SourceSoil_3 | ecosystem: Environmental > Aquatic > Freshwater > Wetlands > Sediment | place...
ACGCGCTCAGGATTGAGGAATCGTTCGAACAGCAGATCGTATTGCAGCGGATCGACGTCCGTAATCTTCAGCGCGTAGCTCACCAGACTGCCCGCGGCTGATCCGCGGCCAGGTCCCACCGGAATGCCCTGCGCCCGCGCATAGCGCATGAAGTCCCAGACGATCAGGAAGTAGCCGGTGTAGCGCATCTTTATGATCATCTTGATTTCGTCGGAAAGGCGCTGCTCGTATTCCGCCAGCGGACGCCTCAGCCAGCCTTGTTTGGCGAGCTTTTCGAGGAACGGCACGCGCTCCGCGAATCCTTCGCGCACTGCGCGTTCGAAATAGCTATCCAGTGTGTAACCCGCGGGCACCTGAAAGTCCGGGAACGAATTGCGCACCGGCTCGATGCGTACGTTGCAACGCTCGGCAATCGCCGCCGTCCGTTCGAGGGCGTCCGGCAGTTCGCGGAAGACTTCGGCCATCTCCTGGGCCGTCTTGAAGTAAAACTGATCCGTGGCAAAGCGCATGCGCTGCGGATCAGACATGGTCTTGCCTGTCTGGATGCAGAGCAGCACTTCCTGCGCGCGGGCATCGGCTCGCGTGAGGTAGTGGCAATCGTTTGTCGCCACCAGCGGAATGCCGCTCTCGCGCGAGAGGCGCACCAACTCGCGATTCACCGGCTGATCGATCTCCAGGCCCTGGTCCTGTACTTCAAGGAAGAAATTGCCCTTCCCGAAGATGTCGCGCAAACGGTAAGCCGCGTCGCGCGCGTCATCGAAGCGGCCGTGAACGAGCGGCTCGGCCACCGCACCGCTCAGGCATGCCGAAAGCGCGATCAGCCCACGGCTGTGCTTCGCCAGCAGGTCGTAATCGATGCGCGGCTTATAGTAGAAGCCCTCGAGAAATCCCGCGGAAACCAGGCGGATCAGGTTGCGGTAGCCTTCGGCGTTTTCGCACAACAAAACGAGATGATTCGTGCCGCGCTGGGCCACATCGCCATTTTGGCCGTTTTGCCCGTTGCTCGATCCGCCGGCAGACGGCCGGCCCGGGCGCGCCCCATCGCCGTTCGTCTTCTCGCCGCGATCGTGCCGGCTGGTTCGGGCGACGTAAACTTCGCAGCCGATGATCGGCTTGACGCCTCGCGCTGCTGCCTGGTGATGGAAGTGCTCGGCGGCAAACAGATTGCCGTGATCGGTCACAGCCACGGCGGGCATGCCGCGGTGGGCCGCCTCGTTTACCAATTCCGTGATGTCACAGGCGCCGTCGAGAAGACTGTAATCTGTGTGGACGTGCAGATGGACAAAACGCGGTGTCGCCATCGATGACTCATTCTAATCTGCGCCCCGCGAATTTTCCAGAACCGCTCGTACGTTTTCTCATAGGTTTTCAACAGGCAAGCACTATCAGGGTGGGTTCACTCGCAAAATGAAACCAGCATCAATGCCAACTTTGAGCTAGAGAAGATTTTTGGGGTGCCCACTTTCCGTGTTTCAAGGGTGGGTCTTTTTACTGGTCGATCCTATGCTTGCAACTTCCGGCGGATCGCTTAGTTTTTTCCGGAGCTACCGATCGATGGATACCGTTGCTAACTCTTCTTTGCCTGCTGCAAAAGATCCGGCCGCTTGATCGATGCGCGGTGTCAAAGCCCGCCACATCCAAGCTATGGCATACGTGCTGAAAATTGCCATGAAAGGATCGATCGGGTGGCGGTAGCGCAGCGCGCTGTGCGTGATGTAATACGGAATCGGGAATAGCAACAGACACACAGCCATCGGCATGGCTTCTTGCCAATCGGACCGCACAGCGAGAATCATCCCGGCGAATGAAACCACGGAGAACATCGAGCAGAACCACACGTCCAGCCGCCTCAGTCGGAGCGCTATGATCCACGCATCCTCGCGCGAGTCGTACGTAGCTGACCACGTATCCTTGAAGCGCTCGAACACGTTCCTCAAAAACACGCGTGGGTGCGCCTTGATGAAGGCGACGGCCGCGCGCTGTTTTTGGCGGTTGTAGTTGGGCTCACCATTCAGGATCAGAGGAATGAGCTCCCGCGTGTTAACCAGAGGATGAAGTTCGGGAGAGTAAATCTCTTTCACCGCGGGATTATTCCCGAGCCAAAGCTCCGTGCCAAAGTTTGATTTGACAAAGACGAACCCATCCAGCGCGTAATAATTCCGGATTGTCCAAGGCACCAGCGCCAGAACGAATATCAGCGTCACCTTCGCTGCCGAAGCGAGCGAAGGCCCCGGCAGTGCTCGTCGCTTGAGCATCGACCAGCCCAGCAGGAACGGCAGCAGGATACACACCGTCGGATTCGTCAGGGCCGCCAAGGCCCACAGTAGTGCGTACCCGGTGAGCGCCAGCGAAGGACCAGACTCCCTCAGCGTGAGAGTTGCGTAGACGATCACAGCCAACAAAAGCGCGCTCAGGCTCTGGTCCCATGTCCACTCGAGAGGAAAAAGCACGGCATATGGAAGGAAAACCCATACCCAGGCAGAGGCTAGGCCAATCCTCATGCTAAAAACCTTCTTTCCGATGCCGAAAACTGGCCAGCACGTCGCTGCGGAAAACACGCAATTCATTGCCTGCGCAAACATCGTCGAACTGTAAAAAGTGAGATGGAACAGCTTCTCCCCGATCGCCCACAGGAAGGGGTAAACCGGAGCAACCCACGCTGTGATCGCTTGGTATCGAGGAAAGGGGCCGAAAAACCCCTTGCCTGCGGCCAACGAGGAGGCGACCAGATGGGCCTCCAGGCCCACGGTATCGAATTTCGGATAGGCTGGATCCTCTCCACGATGCGATAGCCAGAGCAAGACTATTCGCAGTGCAAAAGCGGCCGCTGCGGCGAGCGTCGGAGAACGAAGGAGACCCGAAAATGTTCGCTCTATGCGCATGAATGCCGTCGCCGGCGGAATTCATCCCCGTCGGAGTTCTTTGATCGAGGGTAGCGCCAAGAAAGCAAGCCAATCAACCGTGACCATCCGAACGGTTACTAGCCATTGCGAAGCATTGCTCATATAGAATGAGCACACGAGTTGCGTATTTCTACGTCGGGCCACCCCATTTTTTTGCTTATCAATGTCAGTCGGACACGAGTACACTCATCGCCAAGTGGAGGAATCCTGTGAGAAATAAGCTCGGGCCCATCTCCCTGCTGGCTGTGGTCTCGCTATCGGCTTCCCTGCCTCTCTTCGCACATCACGGTAACGCATCCTACGACACCGAAAAGACGGTCACGGTAAAGGGAACCGTTACCGAATACATTTGGGCGAATCCCCACGTGTTCCTGAAGGCGGACGCCAAGGACGAGAGCGGCAACACAGTGCATTGGGTGATTGAAGCGCAGAATCTTGTCCAGCAAGCCACGCTTGGCTGGACCAATACCACGTTCAAGCCCGGGGATCAGGTGGAGATTGAAGTGACGCCGGCCAAAAACGGGCGCCCCATCGGCCGCTTCAAAGGGCGCATTGTGATCAATGGCCAGCCGTTTAAGCCCTGAGTGGCCCGCGCTTGCCAGCTAGGCGAATTTGCGTTGCGGGAGAAATTTGAACATGCCCAAACCTGCGATCTTCACCACACTTGCCGTCGCGCTGCTCTCGCCTCTAGCATTTTCGCCGGTGTTGCATGCACAAACCGCTCCGCCAGCTTCGATCGACGACATCAAAATCGAGAAATGGAATAGCGTACCGGTCCACAAATCTGCCTACGATGGATTGAAGCCAGCGCCCGCTCCGCGCCGCGACCTCACCGGAGCATGGTACGCGGCAGGCGAGCCGCCGGCAGGCGGAGGAGCCGCGCCGGGGATCCAAGCCACGGGTGCGCATGAATACCCTGCGGTTCTTCCCGGCAACAATGCCCCTCCTGGAGGAGAGCCCGACGAGAGCAAAATCCCCCGCAAACTGCCGTATACGCCTCTGGGTGAAGCCACGCTCAAAGCCCATAAGCCGACCGGAATGAGCGTCCGATCAGTCCCTGCGGTGCTTGGAAACGATCCGCTGGATATCTGCGACCCGCCGGGATTCCCGCGCATCGAGCTCTACGAGTTCAGGATGATTGAACTCGCCCAGATGCCGGACCACCTGATCCTGTTGAACCAAATGTCTCACACCTGGCGCACCATCTGGACGGATGGACGAGAGCTTCCGAAGAATCCGGAGCCGCGATGGAACGGATACTCAGTGGGCCGATGGGTGGACGATTACACGTTTGTCGTCGAGACGATCGGTTTGGACGAGAGAACCTGGCTCGATAACGCCGGGCGTCCTCACAGCAGCGAGATGACAGTGGAAGAACGCTTTCACCGCATCGACCACGACAACATGGAACTCACGCTGACAATCGACGACCCCAAGATGTACACCCAGCCCTGGCAGCCGCTGGTCAAGTTCCCACTTCGCTTGCAACCTCGGGGTTTCGATATCCGCGAGATGTTCTGCGTGCCATCTGATACGGCGCAATACAACCAGGAAATCGGTGACCCGAGCGTCGCCCCCGAAGCCAAGTAGGCTAGCGCAGCGATTCCCCGAAAGCTCCGGACCTCACAATAATTTGGCTCTGAGTTTTTCTGCCCTGGCGATGAATGAATCGAAATCCTGCTCGGTGCGAAGTACGCCGTCTTCAAAATACACAAGGTAATTTGCGTTGGTAGCCAGGGTGCCCTCCAGCTTTGCTGTCTCAAGGAACTGTATCTTGTCCCCGGATAAGAACGCGTTGACCGCCACCGGATCGGCACCTTTTACCCAAAAATGCGCTGCGAAGTCCGGGAATTGGCGCGCATCCACTTGAACTGCCGCCTTGGATACGCCGGCAATCTCTTCCACGACGTTTTCAAATTTGTGTAATGCTGAATTTCTTCCAAGGGTAAATCGTGGCAATCCCGGCGCCTTTATCTTTGCAACCTTGTAGCGAATGCCTCCTCCCTGCGAATCCGTTCGTCGTGAGCTCACGCTCAAATTGAAGATCGTCACCTCTCTCGACCCTACATTGCAGGTGAACGCCATCCAACCTCCCGTTCCGTCGTGAAGTTTCTCGATATCGGAAATATCGGATGATGCCTGCTCCGAGTTCCTCAATGCCGGATCTTTCAGCATCTCCAGGTAGGACTTGTCCAGGGCTTGTGCAAGGCCAGGATTCACTAACGTGTATCCCCTTTTTTGCGCGTACTCGACCACAGCTCTCGCTTCTCGAGGACCGCTACGGAAAAGCCGGAAAAGGATCGGCAACACAACACTCGCCGCAAAAACAAAGGCAATAAGTAGTGAAAAATTGTTCACCGAATGAGTTTCCGCGGTTCCTTTAAGGAAAAGTTCTGCTGGAAAGCATAGCTGGAGGTAACGGCCCCGGTGCAGAACTCTTCCTGCCACGATACATAAGAGTTACGCACAACGCCGGCTTCCGCGGATGCTTGCTATGGCCGCCGCCGCTTCTTATCGGTCGAGGGTGCTTGTTAGCAAAGCGCGTGCATTTTATCGATGCCGGCGTCGTTAACGCAGGTGGCTTTTATACAACAGGTGCCTTTTATAAAAGATGTTCAGCGTTTGCGGGCGGCTGCCTTGGGCTTGCCAGCTTTGGCAGGGGGCGGCGGTGGTGCTGCCGCGGCGGCTTTGCCTTTTCGAGCTGCTTGCAGTCGCGCGAGCGTGTCTGCCTGCTTCTGCGATTCGGCCGGAGGAGCGCCGGGCGCCATTGGCGCGCCAGCGCCTTTCTCGCCTGGCTTTTTCTTGGACTTGTCCGCCAGCTTCTTTGCTGCCTTCTCGTCTATTTTCTTTTTTGGCGGCTCTTTGATGCCGGAGAGTTTCCTCAGCAGCTTCAAGCGAAGCTCCGGATTCCTGGCTCTACCTTGTAGCTGAGCCTGGAAAAGATCTTCCACTACTTTGTCGAACTTCGGGCCGTGCGCCATGCCAATGCTTTCGAGTTCCAGAATGGCCGCCGGCAAGGCTTGCCGTAGAGGCCGCCACTTATTCAGGTAGGTGCGGATTTTGCCCACCGCTTTGGAATTAGAGGACTCCGCGAGAATAAAAGCGAGCAGGTCCCCCGGCGTTTTCTCCAGGAAGGCATAAGCCTCACCGGGTGCGGTAGTCTTTCGTCCCGCAAGCGTCGCGATCACCTTCTGCGCGCGCTCCTCGAGGCTGGTCACCTCATCGATCTCCTGCTGGCGGAATTCCAGGCGATGCAAAGCCGTGGAAGCTTCGCGGTCCTTGAGCTTGCCGAGTGTCGCGTACATGATGGGAACGGACATGCGGAGCCGAATGCCCGCGCTGGCCAGGTCGTCGCGCGCACGCAAAATGCGCGTAAGCATTTCGTAATGCGGATGCCGTTTGGCGAGTTGCGGCGAGATGGCCTCCAGCAGCCCGCGCGCCTCCCAAGCCTTGAGGATCTGCACGGGCTTATCTTCCCGCGCGAACTGGCGAAGCTCCGCGCCCGCGTCGGTGGGAGGAATGGATTCCTGCCGGCCGCGTTCCAGAGCCAGCTTGAACCACTCCTCAGTCCGCGGTTCCAGCTTGAACTCCATGCGCGCGCTCAGGCGGATGGCGCGCAGCAGCCGCACAGGCTGATTCGTGAAGCTGTGGATCGAAAGCGCGCGCACTTCGCGACTCTCGAGGTCGGCCAAGCCATTCGTCGGATCGAGCAGCAACCCGCGCGACGCCGCGTTGATCGAAAGGGCGATCGCGTTCAGGGAAAAATCTCGCCGGCGCAGATCCTCCATGATGGTCGACCAGCGCGTCTCCGGACGAGCCCCCGGAAGCGCATAGGTCTCCTCGCGGGCAGCCTCGATACTGCCGTCCACGTCGCCGGCAAAAATCATGTCGACGCGGCGCAGCTTTTCATCCTCCTCCACCACGCGTGCTCCGCCCTTTTCCAGTTCACGCGCGAAACGCGAGGGATTGCCTTCGACCGTGAAGTCGAGGTCGCGGATGGACATTCCCGAAATCAAATCGCGAACGGCGCCACCTGTGAGATAGACGTTGGTGGAGGTTTCCACGGCCAGCTCTTGCATGCGCACCAATACGGCGCGCTGCTCGGCGGAGAGCCGGCTTTCCAGCATGTACATGTAGTCAGGCATCGGCCATTCTCTTCCCTAGCGAACGTGAACGACTGCGCTTGTTGGATTGATCTGCACTTTGGTTGGCCCGCTTACCCAGGGTCTCCGTTTTCATTCCCAACGCACTCCTCTTTTGGTTGCGCCGTGGCCCAGGCACCTCGGATGCGCCTCACGCGCGAGGATGATGCGCCTTGTATACCTGTTTCAAGCGCTCTTCCATCACGTGTGTATAAATCTGAGTCGTCGAAATATCGGCGTGGCCTAACATCAACTGCACGGATCGCAGGTCCGCACCGCGTTCCAGCAGGTGCGTGGCAAAGCTGTGCCGCAATTTATGCGGCGAGAGGCGCGCCCGGATGCCGGCGCGCCGGCCATACGCGGTCAGCAGGCGCCAAACGGCAATGCGGCTGAGCCGATTGCCGAAACGGTTGAGGAAGATCCAGGGGTTCGCCCTGCCGGCGTCGCGCCCCCGCAAAAGCAGCGGCCGCGACTTCCCCAGGTACGCCTGCACCACCGCCAGGGCCTTTCGCCCGACCGGTACCAGACGCTCCTTATCACCCTTTCCGATACAGCGCAAGCAGCCCATGCGCATTTCGAAGTCGGATACTTTCAAGTTAACCAATTCCGAAACCCGCAGGCCCGTGGAGTAGAGCACCTCCAGCATGGCTCGATCGCGTAATCCCAGAGCCGTCGAAGGATCCGGCTGGTTCAGCAAACGGTCCACGTCTTCCATCCGCAGATAGACCGGCAAGGAACGCCGCACCTTCGGCGATTCCAGATTGAGCGTGGGATCAGCCGAAAGTGCCCCTTCGGCAAGCGCAAAGCGGAAAACATTGCGCAAAGAAACCAGATTGCGCGCCACGGTGCGGCTATCCAGCCCCTGCCGGTAGAGGTCGCCAAGGAAATCCACGATATGGTCACGGCTCAGCGCCTCCAGGTTCAGCCCGCGTTTTTCCGCAAAAGCCTGAAATTTGCGCAAATCGTGGTCATAAGCCGAGAGAGTATTGGCCGCCAAGCCCTTTTCGACCTTGATGTAGTTCATGAACGAGGTGATCAGCGGCTGGATTTGCATATTCAGTATTCCTGGCTCAAGCCGGCCATGCCCGCGGCCTCGGGCTCGGCGTGCATGGCAATGCCGTAGATTTCCGAAAGCTCGACGCAACGCATGGTCCAGGCCAGCAGCAAGTAGGTAGCCGTTGCCCCCGCGAGCAAAGCGGCAAAGATCCCCAGCCGCGGCAGAAATTCTGTATACGTACTGAACCGCGACAGCCGCAGCCCAATCCAGCACAGCGTCCCCATAATCGCGGCGCTCACCCCACTGCGCGCCATAGAGGCCAATATGTCAAGCGTGCCCAACCGGCCGAAGCGGAGCCGGAAAATCACGAATAGCGCTAAAAAGTTGAAATATGCCGCCACCACCGTGGCCATGGCTGGCCCGCCATTGCGAAAAATGGGAAAAAACCAGCGCAGGAAGAGCACGTTCAACGCGATATTTAAAGCCAGCGACCACGCCGCCACCCGAACGGGTATGCGCGTGTCGTGCGTGGAATAAAACGCTGGCACGATCAGCTTGATCGCCGCGAACGCCGGCAACCCAAACGCGTAATAGAAAAGTGCGCGTGTGGTCAGTCCTGTGGACTCGGCCACGAATTCGCCGTGCTCGAAAAGCACGCGAATGATGGGCTCGCGCATCACCACCAGGCCCACGGCCGCCGGTATGGTGATGAACGAAACGATGCGCAGCGAAAACGCCAGCGTGGACTTCATCTCCTCCATCGCGCCCGCCGCGGCCTGGTGCGACATCATTGGCAGAATCGCCGTGGCCACGGCTATCGCGTAGCCGCCCATAACCAACTCCATCACGCGTTCCGCAACATATAGCGCCGTGACGCTTCCTGACGGCATACGGCTGGACGTGGCGAAAATTGTGCCCACGAAAAAATTGATCTGCGCCACGCCAATGCCGAAAAATCCCGGCGCCAACAAGCCTCCCACGGAGCGCACACCTTCATGGCGCAAAGATAGCCCGAATTTGAAGCGCATCCCCCGCCGCACCAATTGCGGCACCAGGATCAGAAACTGCAGCGCTCCCCCGACCAGCACGCCTACCCCCAGCGATACAGCCGGACTCGAAAAATGCCGCGAAACCGCCGCGACCGATGCTGCAATGATCGAAATATTCAGCAGCACGGGGGTCGCGGCGGGCGTGCCGAACACGTGAAAGCAATTCAGGATGGCCATGGCTAATGCCGATAGGCCGATGAAATAGATGTACGGGAACATGATGCGATTCAGATAGACGGCCTGCTCCCAGGCCGGCTGTCCCGGCGCAAACAGAGTGAACAGGCGCATGAACTGCGCCGAGAACACGCTTCCCAGCATGGTGACCGCCGCGAGAATCACGGCCACAGTCCAGAAGAGCCGATGCGCAAATTCCCACACTTCCTCGCGCGGTTTGTTATTCAGATACTTCGCGAAGATGGGAATGAACGAAGCCGTCACCGCCCCTTCGCCCACCAGTCGCCGGACGAGACTCGGAATCCGGTAGGCCAGCACGAACGCGTCCGCCGTGGGTGTCGTGCCGAGCAGCAGCGTAATGCGCTGGTCGCGGACGTAACCTAGAATCCGGCTTATAACCGTAACGAGGGAGATGACCGAGGCTGACTTGAGGATCTGCTTCTTTTGGTTCAAAAGGCGGCGTCTCAGCCTAAGCCTATGAAAAGCAATGAGTTGACAGCGCTACGGCGGAGTACTATACCACACGCTTTTCCGCGTTGCAACAAATTGGGCGTGGCGGTGTGACTGTTAATTTGACGGCGAATCGAGCGTATCGAAGACCGACTTGGGCATCTCTTTCGTTCGCACCGGACCAGAACTTGACGCGAAACGCCGCATGATTCGGTTGATGCCCATATTCAGCGCCCACAGCCTCAAGTTCCCTTTGGTGATTGGAGGGCGCAGCCGGCCAAGCCTCTGCGCCATTCGACGGACACTATAGAATTCGAACCAAGCCTCGCGGATGCTGCGATTCAGCTCATCCGCATTCATCAGCCGCGGCTTATACACCACATGTTGGAAATTGAATTTGCTCCAGTCCGTATCGGTGATCCGCCCTTCACTTTGGAACTGGTTCCACTGCGCCGTCCCGGGCAGGGGTGTCAGCCGGGAGAATTGCGCAAATTCCAATTTCGCTTCGCAGGCCAGCCGGACGGTCTCCTGCAGTCCCTCCAAAGTGTCCGTATCCAACCCGAACACGAAACCGCCCCAGATGGCGATTCTTCTCTTATGCAGTGACTCGCAAGCTTGGAAGAAGCGCTCGCGCCAATTGTCCGGCTTTCCCAGTTTTTTCAGCGTCGGCGAGGAAAATGTCTCGAATCCGATAAAGAGCCCGCGGCATCCCGCATCCACCGCGGCTTGCAGTAGCTCTTCATCGCGCGCGATCAGCACCGTAGCCTGGCCCGCCCACAGGAGGCCCTTGCCTTTCAGTGCCCGAAATAATTCCAGCGCGTGCTGGCGATGACCATTGATGATGTCGTCCACGAAGAAGACCCATCGATTCTTCAGCGAGTCGACGTCAGCCAGCACCTCCTCCGTGGGACGGAATCGATAGGCACGGCCCGCCGTCCGGCTTACGGAGCAAAATTCGCAATCAAAGGGACATCCCCGCCCCGTTTCGAGCGTGCTTGGAAATAAGTAGCGATCCAGCCTCAGCAGGTCGCGGCGAGGAACTCCGTAGCCCTTCATGTCGAAGAGTTGCTTTGGGCGATAACGAGGTTTCAGTTCGCCCCTCTCGAAATCGGCGATCAACTCTTTCCAGATGGGCTCCGCTTCCCCGACTACCACGGCATCGGCGTGCTTTTGCGCCTCGTCCGGGCATACCGTAACGTGAACGCCGCCCAGCACCACCTTCTTTCCGCGCTGCCGAAAGAGATCGGCCAGCTTGTAGGCGGCGGGAGCCATGTTCGTCATGGCCGTGATGCCCACGAGGTCCGCGTCAGTATCTAAATCGATGGCCTCCACGCCTTCGTCGACGATCTTCGTTTCCACGTGCGGCGGAGTAATGGCCGCCAGGATTGCCAGATTCAGTCCTGGGAATGCGGCCCACGATTGGACTTGCATGTGTTTGGAGAAACGGCCGGCTATTCTGAACATGTCGGGAGCGCGAAAAATGTTGTACGGATTGTTGGGGCTGATGAGCAGGAGCTTCAACGTATTCCCCTCTCTAACTCGAGTTACCACCGAGCATGAATTGAACCTGGCCGATTCCAAAGACGGGCCGATGCTGCGAGGCGACCTGTCCTGTTTGTTAGATAGCTTGGCCCTGATTCGGACACAACCAGGCGCTGCCTGAACCTCCACCTGACGAGTGTCCGGGAGAATAGCTCTTACGCATCGGGTGCGCAATACTGAGCAGCCCGCGTCGGCTTAAACGCGGCGCCGCGGGCTTCAGCGCGGCATCCTGCTCCTTTGCTGTCATCCCGAACCCGTCGCCCGGCTTTGGCGAACGCGGGTGAGGGATCTGCAGTTGTCTTTATGTGGCGCCGGGCTTCAGTCCGGCATCCTGAACAGCGGCGTTTCCGCGGCCGGAACCACCGGCAGACGCCGGCTGTTTGCCAAGCACCTTTGTATAAGGCAGCCCTTTTGCGCAGCTTTTATTCGTGTAGCATCTAGTTGTGAAAGCCCGCCCTACAGCCTCTACGCACAAGAAGGTCGTCATCACCTTCTCCGACCGCACCACGCTGCAGGGCTACGTCAACCCCATGCGTCTCCCCGACGATCCTCTCGACGTACTCACCACCACGGGCGAGCATCGCGAAATCCCGCTGAAAGATATTCGCGCGGTCTATTTCGTGCGCGATTTCACCGAAGACTACGAACCCGAGCGCCGCGCTTTTTTCAGCCGGCCGAAACTCGATGGCCTGTGGGTGCGGTTGAAGTTTCGCGATAACGAAACTCTGGAAGGCGTAGTAGGCAATGACCTGCTGGCGCTGCTTGATTCCGGCATCCAGATCACTCCGCCGGACCTGAATGGCGCCGCCATGCGCATTTTTGTGCCCCGCAGCGCGCTCAGCGAAGTAACCGTCCTGGGCGTCGTGGGCGTCGCGCGGCGCAAACCCGCTGCCGCAGCAGTTCCAGCGCAACCCAAGCTCTTCTCCGAATAACAACAGAGCAGCGGGATGCCGGGCTGAAGCCCGGCGCTACATCAACACAACTGCAGATCCCTCACCAACATTCGCCGAAAACGGGCGACCGGGTTCGGGATGACAATCTCAATTAAGGGGAGGATGACTCTTTAGCTGTGTCCGCTCCGGGAGAGCTATTGACGCGGCGGAGGGCGCACGAAACACTGGCACATAACAACGTTCATGCTGCGCCTCATCGACTTAACCAAAGAATACGATGCCGATGGCGACCCGCAACGGCGGGTTTTGGCCGCGGACCGGCTGAATCTCGAAGTGACTGCCGGAGAAGTTTTCGGCCTGGTCGGACCGAACGGCGCCGGCAAGTCCACCGCGCTCAAGATGATTTGCGGGTTGCTGCTGCCCACCGCGGGCCGCGTGCTCGTCAATGGTGTTGACGTGGAGCACCGCCGCGAAGAGGCGCAGAAATACGTCGGATATCTCGCGGATTTCTTCTCACTCTACGACGAGTTGACCGTCTACCAATACCTGGAATATTTCGCGCAGGCTTACAAACTCGCGCCGAATTCGATTCCCGGTCGCATCGTGGAAGTTGTCACGCGCCTGGGCCTGGAGAGCAAGCGGGACGCATCGATTTCCGGCTTGTCTCGCGGCATGAAGCAGCGGGTGGGCATCGCACGCGCCGTGATTCACGATCCGCCGCTGCTCGTCCTGGACGAGCCAGCGGCCGGCCTCGATCCGAAGTCGAGGCATGAGCTGAAGCAATTGCTGCGCGGCTTTCATGAACGCGGCTGCACAATTGTGATTACCTCGCACATCCTTTCCGATCTCGAAG
>Ga0187823_10000266_pt1 | contig 12984 bp, 10 predicted proteins | sample NC_wetland_sal_i_12_FD_132968 | JGI IMG/M metagenome (GOLD analysis project Ga0187823, IMG submission 132968) | Wetland sediment microbial communities from Neuse River Estuary, North Carolina, USA - SourceSoil_3 | ecosystem: Environmental > Aquatic > Freshwater > Wetlands > Sediment | place...
AGGTGCGGCCCCTCGCCCGGCATGCACGTGAAATTCGGAAGCCCCGAGAGTGCCAAGTTCACCTTCCCGGAGGATCCGCGGAACTTGTAGCGGCGGATGCCCTCGAGGAGATCCCCGGGAAGCTCCTTGGTGTCGACGAGGCGCGTGAAGGTGAGCCTGGGGTCCAGCCCCGAGACGACCACGTTCGAGGCGATCTCCTCCCCGGTGGAGAGCGCCACGCCCGTGACGCGCCCGCCCCGCACCAGCACGCGCTCCACGCCGGCGCCCGTCCGCAGCTCGGCGCCGTGGGCGCGCGCCGCGCTCGCGATGGTCTCGCTGATCGCGCCGGTTCCGCCCTTCTGGAACCCCCAGGCCCGGAACGCGCCGTCGATCTCCCCCATGTAGTGGTGCAGGAGCACGTAGGCGGAGCCGGGCGAGCGGGGTCCCAGGAACGTGCCGATGATCCCGCTCGCCGACTTCGTGGCCTTGAGCGCGTCGAACTCGAACCACTCGTCCAGATAGTCGGCGCTGCTCATGGTCATGAGCTTGTGGAGCGCGTGGAACCGCTCGGGACCGAGCGAGCGGAAATGCCCGCCCAGCTTGAGCAGGCCCGCGAGCTCCCCGGGGGAGAGCGACGTGGGATCCGGGGGCACCATCCCGAGGATGGGCTTCACGGCCATCGCCATGTGGTGCATCAGCCGCCCGAACACCACCGCGGCGTCGGCGTCGCGCGGCGAGTGGCGGCACAGCTCGCGGCGCGTCTCGTCGGGGTCGGACCAGGAGGCGAGGTAGTCGCCGTTGTCCAGCGGCGTCACCGTGCTCTCGAGCGGGAGGATCTGGAGGCCGTGCCGCGGCAGGTCGAGATCGCGGATGATCTCCGGGCGGAGCAGGCTCACCACGTACGAGAAGACCGAGAACTTGAATCCCGGGAAAACCTCCTCGGTCACCGCGGCCCCGCCGAGCAGGGGCCGGCGCTCGAGCACCAGCGTCTTCCGTCCCGCGCGGGCGAGATACGCGGCGGCCACGAGCCCGTTGTGCCCGCCGCCCACGATGATCGCGTCGTAGCGCGGCGCGCTCATGACTTCTTCCGTTCCGGCTCGAAGAAGGGAAGCTTCCGCACCACGGCATCCGCCCTCTCGCGGTGGTGCTCCACGGTGACCTCCAGCTTCACCGCCGTGTCCGCCGCGAAGAGCGGCGCGCGCAGGTGCGCCAGCGCGAGGGATTTCTTGAGGATCGGAGACCAGCAACCACTGGTGGCGTAACCTATCTGTTTTCCATCACGATACACGGGCGCGCTCATGCGCCACGCGATGTTGGGGATCTGGGGCGGAAGGCCGCGCGCGCGGAAGAGCCGCTCGAAGGACTCCCAGTCCACCTCGAGGCCCAGGAAGCCCCACGCCGCGCCGCGCGAGCGCTCCGCGGCCAGGGAGCGGCGCCCGTTGAAGGGGCCCTTGACGGCACTCACCGCCCATCCCAGGTTGATCTCGTACGGCGTGGACTTGCGCGCCTCGATCAGCGCGTGATGCGCGGAGTAGTAATCCACGTCCAGCATGATGAGCCCCGCCTCGATCCGCGCGATGTCCATCGCCCAGACGCCCGCGGGGGTCAAGCCGTAGGGCTTCCCCGCCTCCATCAGCGCATCCCACAGGGCCACGGCCCGCGCGGCCTCCACCCAGATCTCGTAGCCCAGATCGCCGGTGTAGCCGGTGCGCGAGATCGCGACCGGAATGCCGCGCACGGCACCCTCGATCATTCGAAAGTACTTGAGCGAGGAGAGATCGACCGCGGCGGCGCCGGAGAGAATGTCGCGCGAGAGCGGGCCCTGGAGCGAGAGCGCGCCCATCCGCTCGGAGATGTCCTCGATCGAGACTTCCATGCCCACCGCGTTCATGTGGAGCCACCGGAGCGAGGAATCCGCGCTGGTGAGCCGGTAGGCGCCACCGCCCAGGTTGGTCACCGTGCCGTCGTCGATCACCTTGCCCGCCTCGTCGCACCAAGGGGTGTAGTAGACCTGCCCCGGCTTCAGTTTCCCCATGTCGCGCGTGATCATGCGGTCCAGGAGCCGCGCCGCGTCTCGCCCGGTGATGCGGTACTTGTAAAGAGGTGAGACGTCGATGAGCGCGGCCGCGCTCCGGATGGCCGCGTACTCGCGGTCGGGATGCGGATCGTAGGCGCTCGCCATCTGATGTCCGGACCAGCGTCGCCAGGTCTGGGCCCGCACGAGCGGCGCGGTGCGGGGATGAAAGGGAGACGTCTTGAGCATGGGAGCGCGGATGGTACGCGGGATTCCGGCGGTAGACAATCGGCGTCTCCTCGGGCTAGCATCCGATCCCAAAGGTCCGTCTTGCGTTCTCTCTCCGTCGAGGAGTAGCGCTCATCTTCTGGTTGCTGGCCGCCTTCGCCTTCCTGATCGCCGGCGGAGTCACGGCGTGGGCCGCGGGACCGCGGCTTCGGACCTGGATCGGCCCCTTGGGCGCGGTGATTGGATGCGCGCTCGGGATCGCGGCGGCCGTTCCCGTGCTCCTGGGCGGGAGCCACCCCGCGCTTCGGCTGCCCTGGGAGCTTCCGCTCGCGAGCTTCAGCATCGCCATCGATCCCCTCTCCGCCTTCTTCCTTCTCCCCACCTTCGGAATCTCGGCTCTTGCCGCGATCTATGGCGCCGGCTACGAGGGCGCCCGCGGACGACCCTCCTGGCTCTGGTTCAATCTCCTCGTCGCCAGCATGGCGATGGTGATCGTCTCGCGGAACGGGATCCTCTTCCTCATGGCGTGGGAGCTGATGACCATCGCCTCCTATTTCCTCGTCACCACCCACGGGGAGCGGCCCGAGGTGCGCCGCGCCGGAACGATCTACCTCATCGCCGCGCACGTCGGCACCGCATGCCTCCTGGTGCTCTTCCTCCTCCTCGGAACCCACGGCACGCTCGACTTCGATGCCTTCGGCCCGGGCGGCGCGCGCACCGCCGCCGGCGCGGGGGCCATCTTCCTCCTGGCGGTGGTGGGCTTCGGCGTCAAGGCCGGCTTCATCCCGCTCCACGTCTGGCTCCCGGAGGCGCACCCCGCGGCGCCCACCCACGTCTCCGCGGTCATGTCCGGGATCATGATCAAGCTCGGCATCTACGGCCTCCTGCGCACGATCTCCGTCCTGGGCGAGCCGCCGCTCTGGTGGGGCTGGGTCCTTCTCGCCATCGGCCTCGTCTCCGGAGTTCTGGGGGTGCTCTACGCGCTCGCGCAGCACGAGCTGAAACGCCTGCTCGCGTATCACAGCGTCGAGAACATCGGGATCATCGCGATGGGCCTGGGCCTGGGCTTGATCGGCGCGGCCCGCCATTCCACGATTCTCTTCGGGCTGGGATTCGGGGCCGCGCTCCTCCACGTCCTGAACCACGCCATCTTCAAAGCGCTCCTCTTCTTCGGCGCCGGCTCGGTGATTCGGGGCGCGGGCACGGGAGAGATCGAGCATCTCGGCGGATTGCTGAAGCGAATGCCCACGACCGGCGCCGCGTTCCTGATCGGCGCGGTCGCGATCTCGGGCCTTCCGCCCCTCAACGGCTTCGTCTCGGAATTCCTGCTGCTCCTGGGCTCGTTCACCGCCGTCGGCGCGGACAAGCTGTCCGTGGGAATCGCTGGGGTGGCGCTGATCGCGGGCCTGGCGCTGGTCGGGGGCCTCGCCGCGGCCTGCTTCGCCAAGGCCTTCGGCATCGTGTTCCTCGGCGAGCCCCGAACCCACGAGGCGGAAGAGGCGCGCGAGACGGGCCTCCTCCTGCGAGCGCCCATGCTGGCCCTGGCCGCCGCCTGCGTGGCGATCGGCGCCGCGTCGCCGGCGCTCCTCCCCGTCCTGGCGCGTGTCCTCCCCGCGGTCGAGGGGATCGCGCCCGGAGCGGCCGCGCCGGATCTCCTGTCCGCGCGTACCGCGCTCCTGGGCGTCACGCTGGCGGGGGGCCTCCTCCTCGCGTTCCTTCTCCTGCTCGGCGCGCTGCGGTCGTCCTTGCTCCGCCGCCGTCCCGTCCGCGCCGGGATCACCTGGGACTGCGGCTACGCGCGGCCGACGCCGAGACTCCAGTACACGGCGTCCTCCTTCGCGCAGCCGATCCTGGGTCTCTTCGCGCCGATGCTCGGAACACGCGTCTCGTCGGTGAAGCCGCGCGGGATCTTTCCGAGCGCCGCGTCTCTGGAGACCTCCACGCCCGACTCCTTCCGGGAGCGGGTCTTCCGGCCGATTTTCGTGGAGGTGGACCGTCTCCTGGCGAGATTCCGTCGCATTCAGGAGGGGCGCGTCCAAGTGTATGTCCTCTACATCGCCCTGACACTCCTCGCCCTTCTCGCCTATCAGCTCGCGAGGAACCCATGAACCCATGGGGTCTGGCGCCGGCGGCGGGCGCGCTCCTCCTGGCGCCGCTCTTCCTCGGCGTCATTCACAGGACGAAGGCGGTTTTCGCGGGGCGCGCGGGAAAGCCTCTGTTCCAGGTCTACTTCGACCTGGCGACGTGGGCCCGGAAAGGAGCCGTCTACAGCCGTACGACGACGTGGGTCTTCCGCCTCGCGCCCCTGGCCTCGCCGGCCGCTTCGCTCGTGGCGCTCCTGCTCCTCCCGCAGGGCGGCTTCCGCGCCGTGTTCTCTTTCCCGGGCGACTTCCTGGCCCTCATCTTCGTTCTGTCCACGTCGCGCTTCCTCACCGTGGTCGGGGCCCTCGACACCGGCTCGAGCTTCGAGGGGATGGGAGCGAGCCGGGAGGCCGCCTTTTCCGCGCTCGCGGAGCCCGTGCTCCTCCTCTGTCTCGCGGTGGTCGCGCGCGAAGCGGGTCAGAGCTCGCTCTCCGGCATCGTGGGGAGCCTGACAGGAGCGGATTGGCAGCGCGCCGGACCGGCCCTGGTGCTCGTGGCCGCGAGCTTCCTCGCGATCCTCCTGGCCGAGAATGCGCGGATTCCGGTCGACGACCCCACCACGCACCTGGAGCTCACCATGATCCATGAGGTCATGATCCTGGACCACGGCGGCCCGGATCTCGCTCTCCTCACCTACGGGGCCGCCCTCAAGCTCTGGGCGCTGGGCGCGCTCCTCACGGGGCTGCTCCTTCCCGGCCCGACGGGCCCCTCCCTCCTCGGAGGCGTCGTGTTCCTGACCGGCATGCTGGTCCTGGCGGTCGTGATCGGGATCATCGAGTCCACGATCGCGCGCCTGAGGCTCGATCGCGTTCCTCAATTTCTCGTGGGCGCCGGCGCCTTCGCGGTCCTGGCGCTCGCGCTCGTCATGAGGTAGCCACGGCCATGCGGGCCCTGCTGGACACCTTGATGGTGCTCCTCACGTTCACGAACCTGAGACTGCTCGGTCTCAGCCGGATCAACGCGAGCATCCGGACCGTCGCGGCGCAGGGCGTCCTTCTCGGCTTCGTCGCGCTCGCCGCCCACGCGGGCCACTGGAACGCCCGGATCCTGATCGTGGCGGCGGTCGGGATCGCGATCAAGGGGATCGCGTTTCCGGTGCTCCTGTTCCGGGCGCTGCGCGCCGCGAAGATCCGCCGCGAGGTGGAACCCTTCGTGGGCTACATCCCCTCGGTGCTCGCAGGCATGGCGGCGTTCCTGATCTCGCTCTGGGTCGCGGCGCGGCTCCCTCTCCCGGGCGGGCCCGCATCCGATCTCATCGTGCCCACGGCCCTCTCCACGATGCTGGTCGGGCTGCTCCTCATCGTGAGCCGGAAGAAGGCCCTGAGCCAGGCCCTCGGGTACCTCGTGTTCGAGAACGGAATCTATGTCTTCGGGGTCGGAGTGGCCTACGAGGCGCCTGCTCTGGTGGAGATGGGGATCCTGCTCGACGTCTTCGTGGCCGTGTTCGTCATGGGAATCACCGTGTTCCATATCGCGCGCGAGTTCGACAGCATCGACACCACGCGGCTCGCCGCGTTGAAGGAATAGCCCATGCTCTCCGCCCTCATCCTCATCCCCGCCGCCGCCGCCGCGCTCTGCTTCTTCACGCGGTCGACGTCCCTTCGCCGGGCGCTGCTCTTCGGCGCCGCGGCGTGTCACGCCGCGCTCTCCGCGAGCACCTGGTTCCACCCGCCCGGCGACGCCTGGGGAGGCGCGCTCCACCTCGACGCCATCGGGCAGCCCTTCCTGAGCGTCCTGAGCGGACTCTTTCTCGCGGCCGCCGTGTACGCCGTCGGCTACCTCCGCCGCGAGTCCCCTGGGCTCCGGGAGGACTTTCTCGAGGGGTTCCGGTTCACGAACGCGCCGGAGGCGGTCTTCACGGGCTGTCTCCTCTTCTTCCTGTCCACCATGACGCTCGTGATCCTGAGCGAGAATCTGGGCCTCCTCTGGATCGCCGTCGAGGCCACGACCCTCTCCAGCGCGCCCCTCATCTACTTCCACCGCCACCACCGGTCTCTCGAGGCCACCTGGAAGTACCTCATGATCTGCTCGGTCGGGATCGGGCTGGCTCTCTTGGGCAATTTCTTCCTGGCCGTCGCGGCCTCCTCGGCGTACGGAGGCAGCATTCCGCTCAGCGTCCACGTTCTCTGCGAGCGCGCCGCGGCCCTTCACGCGCCCTGGCTCAAGGGCGCGTTCATCTTCCTCCTGGTGGGCTACGGCACGAAGATGGGCCTGGCTCCACTCCACACGTGGCTTCCCGACGCGCACAGCGAGGCGCCCTCAGTCGTATCCGCCCTTCTTTCGGGCGCGCTCCTGAACTGCGCCTTCCTCGGCATCCTCCGCATCTTCCAGATCTGCGTCGCGGCCGGGCTCGGTTCCTACGCCCAGGGGTACCTCGTTCTCTTCGGCATGGTCTCGATCGGGCTCGCGGCCGCGTTTCTCCTCGCGCAGCGCGATTACAAGCGCCTCCTGGCGTACTCGAGCGTGGAGCACATGGGGATTCTCGCGCTGGGCGTGGGCCTGGGCGGAACGGCGGCGTTCGGAGCCCTGCTCCACGCCGTCAACCATTCCTTCGCCAAGGCGATGCTGTTCCTGCTCGCGGGGAACATTCTCGCGGCCTACCGCACCAAGGCGGCGGCCGAGGTGCGCGGCGTCCTCCGGAGGATTCCCGTCACCGGCGTCCTCTGGCTCGCCGGGCTCCTCGCGATCACCGGGTCTCCGCCGTTCGGGACCTTCGTCAGCGAGCTCCTGATCCTGCGCGGCGCGGTGGAGCAGGGTCGGTTCTGGATCGCCGGCTCGTACCTGGCCCTCCTCACGGTGATCTTCGTGGGCATGGCGGCCACCATGACGCGGATGGCGCAGGGCTCCGATCCGGAGTGGACGGGGGGCGCGGTCCCCCGCGAAAGCGCCGTGGCCATCGGCCCGCCGCTCGCTCTGGGCCTCGTCGTGCTCGCGCTCGGAATGTACCTGCCTCCGTCCCTCGATGCGGTCTTGCACCGCGCCGCTCAGGCGCTGGGGGCCGGATGACCGCTCTGCCCTCGCTCGCGCGCGTGCCGAACGGCGGAACGACGCCGCTCGGCGATGTCCCGCGCCTGAAGATCGACGCGTTCCGCGAGGCAATCGCGGGCGGCATCCCCGGCGGACGCCTCGTCTCGCTCTTCGGAATGCCCGAGAGGCACGACCGGCTGCGGCTGATCGCGGTCCTCGCCCCTCCGGGAGAGCGGGCCCTCGCCGTGACCTCGACCGAGGTCGAGGAACGCTACCCCGCGCTCACGGTCCTCCTGCCTCAGGCGCATCTCTTCGAACGCGAGATCGCCGAGCAGTGGGGCGTGCGCCCCGAGGGACATCCGTGGCTCAAGCCGGTCCGGTACCATCGGTCGTACCGGCCGGGCCGTGATGCCTGGAACAGGCGCGAGAGCGATCCGCTGATTCCGGGATTCACGGACTTCTTCGAGGTCGCGGGCGAGGAGGTCCACGAGGTCGGGGTCGGCCCCGTGCACGCGGGCGTGATCGAGCCGGGGCACTTTCGATTCCAATGCCACGGCGAGCGGGTGATCCACCTCGAGATCGCCCTCGGGTACCAGCACCGGGGCGTGGAGCGCTCCCTCGAAGGCGGTCCCGACAAGCGGACCATCCACCGGATCGAGACGATCGCGGGTGACACCGCGGTCGGCCACGCGCTCGCTCACAGCCAGCTGATCGAGGCGCTCTCGGGAACGGAAGTCCCTCCTCGCGGCCAGGCCATCCGGTCGGTGGCCCTCGAGCTCGAGCGCCTCGCGAATCACGCGGGGGACCTGGGCGCGCTATCGGGCGACGTGGGCTATCTGCCCGCCGCCAGCTTCTGCGGCCGGCTCCGGGGCGACCTCCTCAATCTGACCCTCCTCGCGTGCGGGAGCCGCATGGGGCTCGGGTGGGTGCGGCCCGGCGGAATCGGGTTCGGCATCGACTTCGAGCCCGAGACCCAACGGAGGATTTCCTATTCCCTGCCCCTCGCAATCTCCGACCTGGAACGCTCCTTCGGTCTCATGCGCGCGAACTCGACCGTGCGGGCGCGCTTCGAGGAGACCGGCGCTCTGCCGCGCGTCACGTGCGAGGAGCTGGGAATCGTCGGCGTCGCCGCGCGCGCGTCCGGACTCGAGCGGGACGTGAGGCGGGATCTTCCCCTGGGCCGCTACGTCGAGGCGCCCATCGCGTGCGCGACCTGGAGCTCCGGGGATGTGTTCGCGCGGGCGCGCGTGCGCTGGGAGGAGTGCGCCATCTCCTCGGCCCACATTCTCGAAACCCTGAGGTCCCTGCCGCGGGGCGTGTCGCGGCGCGAGCCGGGCCCGCTCGAGCCCTCGAGCTTCGCGGTGTCCCTGGTCGAGGGGTGGCGCGGCGAGATCTGCCACACGGCGGTCACCGACGAGCGCGGGCGGTTCCGGCGCTACAAGATCGTGGACCCTTCGTTCCACAACTGGATGGGGCTCGCGATGGCCATGCGCGATCAACCCATCTCGGACTTTCCTCTCTGCAACAAGAGCTTCAATCTCTCGTACAGCGGGCACGACCTATGAACGGGACCCGCCGATGCTGAGGGCCCTGGTGGAGCGGATCCGGCAAGGGCACCGGACGCTGCCCTTTCCGCCCCCCGAGGACGCGTTGCCCGAGGGCTTCCGGGGACGTCCCGCCTTGAATCCGGCGGCCTGCAAGGACGGGTGCCGCGCATGCGCCGACGCGTGTCCGACGGACGCCATCCGCACCGAACCGGCGCTGACCCTCGATCTCGGGCGCTGTCTCTTCTGCAACGAATGCGTGAAGGCGTGCCCCACCGGCGCGATCCGGTTCACGTCCGATTACCGGATGGCCGCGACGCGGCGCGAGGATCTGGTGGTCGGGACCGGCAAGACCCGCCTCGCCCAGCCGATGGATGAGGCGGGACGGCGGCTCTTCGCGCGGTCGCTCAAGCTGCGGCAGGTGAGCGCGGGGGGATCGGCGGGATGCGAGCTGGAGGCGGCCGCGCTGGGGAACGTCGTGTTCGATTCGGGCCGGTTCGGCATCCAGTTCGTGGCCTCCCCGCGGCACGCGGACGGGCTCCTGGTCACGGGGCCCGTGACCACGAACATGACGACCGCCCTGGAGAAGACCTACGACGCGATTCCATCCCCCAAGATCGTGATCGCGGCCGGGGCCGCGGCGATCTCGGGGGGACCGTTCGCGGGAAACCCCGAGGTTCGAGACGGCGCGGACAAGGTCCTTCCCGTGGACCTCTACATCCCGGGGCATCCGCCCCATCCCCTCACGATCCTGGACGGCGTGATGCGGCTGCTGGGACGGCTGCGGAGAGACTGAAAACGGGCGGAGCGGCCGATGCGCCGCCCCGCCCGCACACGTTCGCTCCGCCGGCCGCTACTTCACCGGCTCGATCGAGATCTTCCCGCCCACGACGGTCACGTTCACGTTGAGTCCCTGCTGCCGGAGCTGCGTGGCGATGGCGTTGGCGAGCGCGGCGTCGCCCAGGGTATCCGAGTTCGACACCTCGGCCTTCCCCTCCTTGCCGTTCGACGTGACGTCCACGCTGAGCGACGTGACGCCGTCCACCTTCTTCTTCTGAACCTTGACGGAGAGTCCTTCCCCGCCGCCGAGCGGAGCGCCGTTCTTCGTGAGGACCAGCTGGGGCAGAGGCTCGGGAGGCGTCGCAGCGTTTCCTTCACGCTGGACCGTCAGCTTGACCTCGTGGCCTCCCTGCGGCGCGTCGGTGACCGAGACCTGCGCGTCGGGAACGCCCGCCTGAGCGAGGCGGTCCCGGATCTCCTGCTCGAGGGCGGCCGAGGACTTTCCATCGATGCTGATGCTGATGATCTGGTCGAAGGCGTACGCCACGGCCGGGTACCGCACACGCTCGCGGTGCGGCGTGACCTGGACCGACGCGGCATAGCCTCTCGCGGCCAGCGCCCGCGCGAAGTCCATGCTGGCGCGCTGCACCTCGGCGCCGGAGCGCTTGGGGAGCGTGGTGTGGAGCACGAACCGAGGCCCGTCCTTGGCCGAGAAGGCATCCACCAGGACTTCCTTCACGCCCAGCGCGGTCTTGAGTCCCTGGGCGAGCCCGGCGACTTCCGCGCGTCCGATGGCTTTCCCCGCGACGGTCAGGGCCACATCCTGTCCCACGACCTTGTCGTAGGAGACGGGCACGATCATCGCGATCAGGACCGCGAGCACCGCGAAGACGGCGGCCGCGACGGCCGGGCGGGTGCGAATCGAGTGAAACAGAGCCATGACATTCCTCCTGAAGTTCCGGAGCGTGGAGCCCGACTCGAGCTCACGCCGGCGAATGGTTTCGATGGTGGCATCCAGATCGGGAACGTCTCGAGCGCTGAGCTCTCGCAAAGCCTTGAAATCCCGGTCCAGCTGCGATGGGTCATTCATGGGATCTCTCCTTCGCCGGCCAGGCCATGGTCCCGGCCGTCAGCGTCTCGTTTCGCGGCGCTTCGCTCTCCCGCGCATGGCGGAGATAGAAGCTCCGCAGTCTGTCCCGGCCGCGGGTCAGGCGCGACTTCACGGCGGGGATCGTGGAACCCTGCATGTCCGCGACTTCCTCCACGGAGAATCCCTCGATGTCGTGCAGCACGACGGCCTCGCGCTGGTCCGGCTTGAGCCCCGCCAGAGCGCGCGCCGCGCGCTCCGCCCGGCGGCGCTCCTCTTCCCACAGGGCCCCGTCTTCCCCGACCGGCTCCTCCCGCCGGCCGAGCAGGTCCTCGATCGGCAGCCATTCGCGGCGTGGACGCCTCACGCTCGAGCGATGCCGGGAGAGGAGGGTGGCGAAGAACCAGGACCTAAACCGGGACTCGTCGCGCAGCCCGTTCAGCTTGTCGTACGCGCGCAGCACGGCGTCCTGGTAGAGATCGTCGCCGTCGTGGGCCGACCGGCTGAGCCTGCGCGCGGTGGCCACCGCCTGCCCGTGGATCGGCCGCAGGAGCCGTATCAGCCTGTCCCAGCGGGACGTATCTGCGCGGGAGTCCATGTTCCTTGTTGCCTCTCCTCCTGGGGTACCCACACCGGAGACGCTTCGAGGGGGTGCGGGGGTCGCAGAAAGTTTGGGCTACGGGGGGAGATTACACCGAACGGCGGGGTCAGCCCTGCTTGCGGGCCTTCACGTCGACGACGAAGCGGACGGCGAGGCGGCCCAGAGGCCCCGATTGCTCGAGCTGGCTCTTCAGCACCGTGAGGTCGGCGGCGCGGGCCTCCGGGGTCGTGCGGTCCACGAACGGGACATTCCCGGCGCGGGCGAGGTAAGCGCCCAGCTGGCGCGGCACGGCGGCGTCGCGCACGGCGGTCGTGATACGCCTGCGGTTCTTCCCCGTTCCGGTCCACGCCGCCATGGGCGCCGGGGCCCCCGATGGATCGGAGAGCGCATCGAGGGCGAAGCAGTCGTAGCTGTCATTCCGGTCGTGGGTCAGGACCAGCTCGAATCCCCGTGCCTCGAACACATCGCGCACGCCCGACCCGAAGCGCCTGCGGAGCGTCATCCGCCCGCTCCCGATCCGCCACTCCATGCGCCCCTGGGCGAGCCACACGGCGGCGCACGCGAGAGCGATCGCGCCGACCATGAGCTGGACCGAGAAAGGCCAGAGCCTCCCCTGGGTCTGCGATGCGTGGACCACGGCCGCCGCGGCGGCCGCCATCCCCAGGGCGGCCAACCCGACCACGCGCGCCTGGACGCCGCGCATCGCGTGGTCCGGAACGACGGCGCGCTCCCCCTCCGGCGTGATGATCTCCTCCCAGCCTTTGGGCAACGCGGCGGGTACCGGGGCGGGCGCGGGCTCGCTCAAGCCCAACTCGGTGCGTAGCGTGGCAACCGCCGCTTCGCGCTCCTCGCGGGTGCCCAGCCGGGAGAGAGGAATCGTCCCCCGCGAAGTCTCCACGGCGAGCGCTCCCCAGCGGCCGGTCAGGACGAGCCGCCGCAGCGTGTCCCTCGGGAATTCACGTCGCTTGCGGAAGGGCCCTCGGAGCTGAACGACGGAGAGGCAGCCGCCCTCCGCCTGAAGCCGGTCCTCGCCCCAGAGCAGCCGGAAGAACTCCTGCAAGGCGGCCATGCCCGCGACGGTCCAGACCGCGAGCCACGCGACCAGGAAGGCGCCCACGCCGAAGAACGGTCCGGTGCCGATCCGGATCGGGCCGGACCCGAACGCCGTCCCCGACAAGAGCGCGCACGCTCCGTTCGCGAGAATCCAGATCGCGTACCCTTCGCCGAACGCCCAGCCGCAGAGCCACAGTCCCAGGAACGCGGCCGCGAAGAATCGGCCCGAGCCGTGCGCCTTCAGGGTCACCATCTAGGCCACCTGCGCTTCGGGTCCGTCCATGACTTCGCGGACCTTCCGGGCGAGCACGTCGGGCGAAAAGGGCTTCTGGAGATACGCGGCGCCCGGGCCCACGACGCCGTGATGGACGACGGCCTTGTCCGTGTACCCCGAGATGAACAGCACCTTCAAAGGACCGTGGATTCTGGAAGCCCGCTCCGCGAACTCGGGCCCCGACATCTGAGGCATCATCACGTCGGTCACGACGAGATCGAAGGTGCGCGGGGAGCGCTCCAGCGCGTGGAGGGCCTGCTTCCCGTCGCTCGCCTCCACCACGTGGTACCCGTGTAGCTCCAGGGTTTCCCGGAT
>Ga0187823_10000267_pt1 | contig 12951 bp, 13 predicted proteins | sample NC_wetland_sal_i_12_FD_132968 | JGI IMG/M metagenome (GOLD analysis project Ga0187823, IMG submission 132968) | Wetland sediment microbial communities from Neuse River Estuary, North Carolina, USA - SourceSoil_3 | ecosystem: Environmental > Aquatic > Freshwater > Wetlands > Sediment | place...
GCCAGCGAGCACTTCTCGGTGGCGCTTTCCCCGGACGCGCCCACAGAGAGCGTGCCGCCCGCTCCGGCGATCGAGCCGCTGATGCTGAGCGTCCCGGTCGTCGGTTCGCCCTGCATCACGTTGCCGGCGGAGGCAATCGCTGTGGGCGGGAGCGAGAAGGAGCCACCCGACAGCGGGAGCGTGAGGATCGCGCCCCCGCCAGCACCGCGCTGCAGGCCTTCGGCGCCTTCGTTGCACGGCGTCGTCCAGTTGACGTTCGCGATCACCGCCACATCGGTGACGAGGAGGTCCGCGCCCGCGCCGGCGCTGTTCCCGTACGAGTAGAAGAACGACGCCTGGCCGAACAGATCGGCCTCGAGGTGCCCGAGCGTCTGCGCGGTGCTCAGCAGTTCCGAGCCGGAGACCGTGTGCGGGGTCGCGGTCGCGATCTCGTAGACGCGGCCGCTCTCGGCCCACAGGTAGCCGGTGGTGGTCCCGTGCTTGGGCCGGAACGTCAGCCCGGGGTGCCCGCGCACGGTGGTGCCCGAGAACCGGTAGAAGCGCCGCTCCTTCCGTCGCGCCACCGCGAGCGAGGAGACGTGGAGCTGGGAGATCGCCATGTCCGCCGCGAGCTTCGCGCGCGTGTTTTCGTGCGGGGACGGGATGATGCGGTTGTAGGTCATCGAGTAGTGCCCGCCCGATTCCGGCACCGCGTCGAGCTCCATCCAGCCCGCCGGATTCCCCGGTTCGCTGACCGGCCCGAGCCCGGGCGGTAGGTACGTCGCCAGCAGCGGCGCCGGATGGACTCGCGTCAGCAGTTCGTCGTACGCGGAGAACAGGTCCTGTTCGGCGTGTGCGGCCGTCGCTCGCAGCAGCACGCAAACGAGCGCCGCGAACAGCAGCATCGCGCCGGCGGTTTCACGCCCCCCAAGGGCCACCCGACCCATGTGAGGAGCCTACTCGCGCGCGTCCGCGTCCGCCGGGGCGTCCGGACCGGCCGTGTGGCCCCGGGCGCTCTGGGAGCGCTCGAGCACGGCGACGCACTCGACGTGGTGGGTCTGCGGGAACATGTCGACCGGCCGCACCCGCTGCAGCGTGTACCCGCCGGCGACCATTTCGGCCGCGTTGGGAGCGAGCGTGGTGGGGTTGCACGACACGTAGACGATCCGTTTGGGGCCTGCCTCGAGGATCCGGTGCACGACCTTCTTGGAGAGCCCGGCGCGCGGCGGGTCGACGACCACCACGTCGGGGCGCCCGGCCCGCTCGACGAGCTCGCGCATCGCAAGGCGCGCGTCGCCGGCGAAGAAGTGGGTGCTGCGGATCTCGTTGCGCCGGGCCCCGTCGATCGCGTCGGCGACGGCCTCGGGCACGAGCTCGATGCCCCACACCTCACCGGCGCGCGGCGCGAGCGTGAGCGCGATCGTGCCGATCCCGCAGTAGAGGTCGTAGACGCGCTCCCACGCCTGCAGAGCGGCGTACTCGCCGGCCACGCCGTAGAGCAGCTCGGCCATCTCGGTGTTGGTCTGGAAGAACGCGCCGGGCGAGATCAGCAGGTCGAGATCGCCGAGCCGCTCGGGCAGCTGTTCCTCGCCGGCCACGAGCTCGGTATCCCCCCCGGCGGTGGTCTCGGCGACGCTCGCCGAGCGTGTCCACAGGACACCCGAGAGGTGCGCGCCGAGCTCGTCCGAGAGCGCCGCTGCGAACGCGCCGGCGTCGAGCTCTCCGGGGGTGGTGACGAGCCGCACCTGGAGCACGCCGGTGCGCCTGCCCTCGCGCACGACCAGGTTGCGCAGCCGCGCGCGCCCGTCCGCGGCGGGCTGGGGCGGGCGCCCGCGTGGCTCACCGGGGGCGCGCCCGCGATCCCAGGCGGCGAGCCCCTCGGCGCGGCACCACGCGAGCGCTGCCTCGCGCGCGCGGTTGCCGAGCTCGGAGGCGAGCAGGCAGTCGGAGATCGGGGCGACACGCTTGGCGCCTGCGGCGAAGTGGAAGCCGCACACCAGCTCGCCCTCCTCGCCCCCGCCGCCGAACGAGTACTCGAGCTTGTTGCGATAGCGCCAGCGTTCGATCGCGGGCACGGGCTCCTCGTGCGCGTAGCCGTCGAGGCCGCCGAGGCGCGCGAGCGCGTCGTGCACCTGCGCATCCTTGATCTCGAGCTGGCGCTCGTAGGGGAGCACCTGCCAGGCGACGCCGGGATGATCGGCGACGGGCGCGATCCGCTCGGGGCTCGGGCGCAGCACCTCGGTGGTGCGGGCGTGTCCGTAGCTGCGCTTGCGCCGGTGGAGCACCGCGCGCACCCGGTCGCCCGGGATCGCGCCGGCGACGAACACCACGAAGCCGCCGTCGCCCACGCGCGCTACGCCCTCCCCGCCGAAGGCGAGCGACTCGACCTCGAGCTCGAGCTCCTCGCCGAGTTCCGGGCGTTTGGCCGGACTGACGGCCTCGCTCACGGCGAGACCAGCAGCTCGAGCAGTGCCTTCTGGGCGTGACGCCGGTTCTCAGCCTGGTCCCAGATGCGCTGGCGCTCGCCGTAGAGCACCTGCTCGGTGATCTCCTCGCCCGGGTGGGCCGGCAGGTCGTGCAGCGCGAACGCGTCCGGCGCGGCGGCGTCGAGCAGCGCGTCGTCGACGCGATAGGAGGCGAGCGCGGCACGGCGCTCGTCCGCGGTGGCCTCGTCGCCCATGCTCACCCACACGTCCGTGTACACGGCGCGCGCGTCGCGCACCGCCTCGTGCGGGTCCTCGACGAGCGTCACGTTCCCGGTCGCACCGGCGGGAAGCTCGATCGGGCCCTCGAGCGCATACCCGGGCGGCGAGGCGATCGCCACGTCGAGCCCGGCGAGCCCGCCCAGCACGGCGAGCGAGCGGGCGACGTTGTTGCCGTCGCCGACGTAGGCGACGCGCACGCCCTCGAGCGTGCCGCACGCCTCGCGCAGCGTGAGCAGGTCGGCGAGCGCCTGGCATGGGTGGTGCCCTGCGGTGAGCATGTTGATCACGGGCACGTCGCTGTATCGCGCGAGCTCCTCGACGATCCTGTCCTCCCCGGTGCGCACGCCGATCGCGGCCACGTGCCGGCTCAGCACGAGCGCGGTGTCGCGGAGCGGCTCGCCGCGCGAGAGCTGCATCTCGTCGGAGCGGAGCACGATGGGCTGACCGCCGAGCTCGCGCACCCCGACCTCGAACGACACGCGCGTGCGCGTCGAGGGCTTCTCGAAGATCAGCGCCACGGCGCGCCCCTCGAGCGCCGTCGCGGACAGCGGCTCGATCTTCATCTCGAGCGCACGGCCGAGCAGCGAGTCGAGCTCGTCACGGGTCAGCTCGGCGCCGGTGAGGAAGTGGCGGGGCATCGGAGCGGCCAGTGTAGGCTCCGCGGCCATGAGACGGGCCATCGCCATGGTCGCCACCGCCTGCGCGATCGCGGTGGCGATCGGGCTGGCGGGCTGCGGCTCCGCGTCGAGCTCGTCCACGTCGGGTACGACCGCGGGCGCCGCCGCGGGCGGCGGCGGGAGCGAAGCGACAACGGCGACGAGCCACAGCAGCCTCAAACTCGCCACCTCGCCGAAGTACGGCAAGCCCCCGGCGAACGCGCCCGTGCAGAGCGGAATGGTCGACGTGGCCTATCGCAACATCACGATCCAGCCGGACACGCTGCGCGTGAAGGTGGGCACGAAGATCAAGTGGACCAACTACGACAGCGTGGAACACAACGTGATCAGCCAGAGCGGGCCGCAGAAGCTCGACTCGAATGACTTCGGCGAAGGCGGCTCCTACGAGGTCAGGGCCCTGAAGCCCGGCGTGATCCACTACGAGTGCACGATCCACCCCGCTTCGATGAACGGGACGATCGAAGTGGTCAAGTGAGCTCGGGCAGGCCCTCGTTGGGCGTGGACGCGCGCGCGTAGAGCCGCCGCGGGATCCGCCCGGCGCCACGCGCCAGACGACCGGCCTCGACCGCGGCGCCCATCGCGCGGGCCATGCGCACCGGATCCGCCGCACGCGCGATCGCGGAGGCGGCCATCACGGCGTCGCAGCCGAGCTCTATCGCGAGCGCCGCATCGGAAGCGGTGCCGACACCCGCGTCGAGCACGAGCGGGACGTCGACGGCCTCGCGCACGAGCGCGAGGTTGTAGGGATTGCGGATCCCCATCCCGCTGCCGATCGGCGACCCTGCCGGCATCACCGCGGCGCAGCCCACCTCGACGAGCCGCCTGGCGAGCACGGGGTCGTCGGTCGTGTACGGCAGCACCGTGAAGCCCTCGTCCACTAGCTGCTCGGCGGCGCGGAGCAGCTCGGGCGCGTCCGGCAGCAGCGTGTCGTCGTCGCCGATCACCTCGAGCTTGACCAGGTCGGTCTCGAACGCCTCGCGCGCCAGCTGCGCGGTGAGGACGGCGTCGCGCGCGGTGTAGCAACCGGCGGTGTTGGGCAGCAGCGCCACGCCGGTGTCGGCGAGCGTCTGCACGAGCGAGCCCGCCCGCATGCTGCGCGCGTCGCCGCCCACGCGGCGCAGCGCCACCGTGACGAGCTGCGTGCCGCTCGCGGCGATCGCCTCCGCCATCAGCTCCAATGAGGGGAAGCCGCCCGTGCCGAGCAGCAGGCGCGAGCGCAGCTCGAGGCCACCGAGCGTGAGCGGCTGTTCGGTGGCGACGGGAGCGGCCATCAGCGCATCATCCTCCCTGCATCGCGGTCAGCACCTCCACGCGCGCGTCGGCGGCGAGCGCGAACGTCGGCCAGGCGGCGCGGGGCACGACCTCGCCGTCCACGGCGACGGCTATCCCGCGGGCCTCGGGGTCGATCCCGAGGCCCGCCACCGCCGCCTGGACGGTGGTGCCGGCCCGGAGATCGCTGTCCCGGCCGTTCACGAGGATCACGAGACGAGCTCCACCGGTGCGCCCGGGGCCGCGGGCGCGAAGCGGTCGGCCGCGCACGCCTGCAGCAGCGCGGCGTCCGGCGCCTCGTCGCAGAGCACGCCGGCGACCAGCTCCGCGGTCAGCGGCGCGAGCAGCACGCCGTTGCGGTGGTGCCCCGTCGCCCAGACCAGGCCCTCGATCGCGCCCGCGCCCACTACGGGCGCGTTGTCGGGCGTCCCGGGCCGCAGCCCCACCGACAGCTCCTCGATCTGGAGCTCGGCCACCCCGGGCACCAGCTCATAGGCGTCGCGCAGCAGCTCGTGCACGCCGCCGGCGGTGGGCGCGAGGTCGTAGCCGCGCTCCTCGACGGTCCCGCCGAGCACGTAGCCGCCGTCCTCGCGCGGTACCAGGTAGCCGCGCGGGTGGCGCAGCACGCTGCGCAGCATGCCCGGCCCTTCCGGGTCGCGCAGACGCACGATCTGCCCCTTCACCGGACGCACGGGCACCTGCGCCTCCGGGGGCAGGCCCGCGAGTGCGGGTGTCCACGCGCCCACCGCGAGCACCACCCGCTCGGCGCGCACGGACTCGCCGCCCGCGAGCCCCACACCCAGGACCCGCTCCCCCGCCGGGTCGCGCTCGATCGACTCCACGTTCGCGCCCTCGCGCAGATCGACTCCCGCGTCCCGGCACGCACGGGCGAGCGCCGCGAGCACGAGCCGCGGGTCCACGGCGTGGTCGTCGGGCACCTCCAGCGCGGCGCGCACGCACGAGGCGAGCGCGGGCTCGCGCTCGCGCGCCTCGCTGCCGCGCAGGCGCGTGACGTGGAGGCCGAGTGAGGTGCGCAGCTCGAGCTGGCGGTCCAGCTCGCGCGCATCGTCGGCGTCGCGCGCGAGCAGCAGCGTGCCGCAGCTGCGCAGGCCCACCTCCACGCCCGAGGCCTCCTCGAGCGCGGAGGCGAACGCGGGCCACATCCCGGCCGAGCGCCGGCCGAGGTCCAGCTGGCGGCGGCCGGCCTCGCCGTACTCCACCTCGGAGACGGGCGCGAGCATTCCCGCGGCGACGCTGGAGGCACCCGCGCCGACCCGCTCGCGCTCGAGAACCGTCACGCGCAACCCGCGCCGCGCGGCGGTCCACGCGACGGACAGTCCAACGATCCCGCCGCCCGCGACGAGCACGTCGATGTCGCTGCGAGCCATGCGTTTGATGCTAGCCCGCGGCGTGCGAGACTTGCCGGGTGTCGGACGCGCGCGCAGCCAGCGGCCGAGCGGCGAGGCTCGCCGCGGCGCGCCTGTACCTCGTCACGGGCGCCGAGCCCGCGCACGGCGACCTGCCGGATCTGCTCCGCGCCGCGGCTGCGGGCGGCGTCGACGTGGTGCAGCTCCGCGAGAAGGACCTGCCCGACGAGGACCTCGCGAGCGTCGCCCACGCCGCACGGATCCTGTGCGACGTGCTGGGCGTCGTGTTCGTGGTCAACGACCGGCCGCACGTGGCGCTGGAGGTGGGCGCGCACGGCGTGCACGTCGGGCAGGAGGACATGCCGCCCGAGCGCGTGCGCGAGCTCGTCGGCGAGCAGATGCTGATCGGCCTCTCCACCCACGCACCGGGCGAGGTCGCCGCGGCGGACCCCTCGCTGATCGACTACATCGGCGTGGGACCGGTGCACGAGACCCCCACCAAGCCCGGCCGCCCCGCCGTGGGGACAGAGCTCGTTCGCTACGCCGCCGCGCACGCGCGCCTGCCGTTCTTCGCGATCGGCGGCCTCGACGCCGGCAACGTCGGCGAGGTCCTCGACGCAGGCGCATCGCGCGTGTGCGTGCTGCGCGCGATCAGCGACGCGGAGGATCCGCGCGCGGCGGCCGCCGAGCTCGTCGCGGCGATCGAAGGCGGCGCGGACGGAGGTCGTCCATGAGCACGCCCCCACGCACCGGGCGCCCGCCCGGGTCGCGCGGCGAGGAGCGAGAGGAGGCGGCCCGCGAAGCGCTCACGCCGCTCGCACCGGGCGAGCGTCCGCGTCCCCTGCAGGTCGCGATCGCGGTGGCGGTGGTGCTGGCGATCGCCGTGGTGGTGGGCACGGCCTCGGTGCACGACCTCAACAGGCACGGTGGCTCGCTCCCCGGCGGGCTGCTCCTGGCGGGGGTCCTGATCGCGCTGGCGGTGGGGATGCACCAGGGGCGCTACGGCGCGGTGCTGGGCTTCGAGGCGCTGCTCGCCTTCCAGGTGATCGTCACCTCGCTGGCGCTGGTGGTGGCCTCGACGCTGCGGGCGGCGGCCGTGTGCGTGGTCGCGATCGGGCTCGGCGGGTGGCTGTTCTGGAAGCTGGTGCGGGTGATGGGACGCATCCAGGCCGGGGAACGGCGCGAGCTGCACGGAGACTGAGGCGGCGCCGCCCGGGCGCGGCGGGGGCGCTTCGATAGGCTCAGCGCCCGATGGCTGAGAACTCGTACGACTGCATCGTTGTGGGCTCGGGGCCGGGCGGCTACGTGGCCGCGATCCGGGCTGCGCAGCTGGGCATGAAGACCGCGGTGGTGGAGCGCGACAAGATCGGCGGGCGCTGCCTGAACTACGCGTGCATCCCCGCGAAGGCGATCCTGCGCTCGGCGGACCTGATGAGCGAGATCGGCGAGGCGAAGGACTTCGGCCTGCAGGTCGAGGGCGTGACGGTGGACTTCGCCGCGGTGCAGGCGCGCCGCGGGCGCGTCGTGCACACGCTCACCTCGGGCGTGTCGGGCCTGTTCAAGAAAAACGCGATCGACGTGCTCGAGGGCGACGGTGCGCTGACGGCGGACGGCGACGTGCGCGTGGGCGAGGAGTCCTTCGCCGCGGGCAACGTGATCCTGGCGACGGGCTCGGTGCCGCGCTCGATCCCGGGCGTGGAGCTCGGGGGGCGCGTGATCGGCACGGAGGAGGCATGGGCGCTGGCAGAGGTGCCCGCCCGCCTGGCCGTCGTGGGGGCGGGCGCTTCGGGAGCGGAGATCGCGTCGGGATACGCCCGCCTGGGCAGCGAGGTGATGCTGCTCGAGGCGGTCGACCGGCTGCTGCCCACCGAGGACGAGGACGTCTCGCGCGTCGTGGCGCGGGGCCTGAAGAAGCAGAAGATCGATGTTCAGACGGGCGCCCGCGTGGAGAACGTGCAGGCGAGCGACACCGGCGTGTCGTTCACGAACAACGGCGAGCAGGCGAACGTCGACTACCTGGTGATCTGCGCGGGCCGCGGCTCTGACGTGCAGGGGCTCGGCCTCGCCGAGGCGGGCGTGGCGCTCGACGAGCGCGGCCTGGTGCAGGTGGACGGCGCGCTGCGCACGACGCGTGCCGGCGTGTACGCGATCGGCGACCTGGTGCCGGGTCCGGCGCTGGCGCACAAGGCCTCCGACGAGGGCATCATCGCGGTGGAGACCATCGCGGGACGGCCGACGCACCCCCTCGCCTATCAGGACATCCCGCGCGCGACGTTCTGCACCCCGAACGTGGGCTCGTTCGGACTCACCGAGGCGCAGGCACGCGAGCAGGGATACGACGTGGTGGTGGGCAAGGTCCAGTACGGGGCCGTGGGCGGCGGCACGGTGTACGGCGACCGCACGGGACTGGTCAAGATCGTCGGCGAGAGCAAGTACGGCGAGCTGCTCGGCGGTCACATCGTGGGCTCGCGGGCGACCGAGCTGATCCAGGAGCTGGTGAACGTGCGCCTGCTCGAGGGCGGCTTCCCCGAGGTGGCGCGCATCATCCACGGGCATCCGACGCTGTCGGAGGCCGTGATGGAAGCCGGCCGCGCGGCGGACGGCTGGCTGATCCACGGCTGACGCGGCGGCGATGTCCTCCGCGCTGAGAGCCCCCTCAGGCGCCTTCTACTTCGACCTCGCGAGCCCGCTCGCGTACCTCGCCTCAGAGCGCGCGCTGCAGGTGCTCACGAGCGAGCGCGCGGCGGTGCAGTGGCGCCCGGTGCTCGCTTCGGGGCTGCCGGGCGGCGAGACCTTCGAGGCGTTCCGCTGCGGCAACGAGGCGGAGGTGTTCCGCGCGGAGGTGGAGCGCCGTGCCGCCGAGCTCGGGCTGCCGCAGCTGCGCTGGCCGGAGCCGTTCCCGTTCGACAGCGGCGCAGCGATGCGCGTGGCCACGTTCGCAGCGTCGATCGGCCGCGCCCTGCCGTTCGCGCAGGCGGCGTTCCGCCAGGCGTTCGCGGGCGGCCGCTCGCTGGCCGAGCGCGACAACGTGCTGATCGCGGCCGCGGCGTGCGAGATGCACCCGCGCGCCGTGCTGGCGGCGATCGAGCGCGATTCGCTGCGCGCGGACCTCGACGAGGCGACGCGCGAGGCGGCGCGGGCGGGGGTTCGTGACGTGCCCGCGGTGCTGATCGAGCCGGCCGACGGCTCCGCGCCGCGGGTCCTGCACGGCGAGCGCTCGCTCGAGCAGGCCGGCGATCTCCTGCGCCGCGAGCCGGACGACGCGGCCGCCGCGAGCGCCGCGAACGGAGCCCGTGCATGAGGGCGCGCGACGAATACCGGCTGATCGTTACGCGCGCGGGGCACGCGCCCGCACTGCTGGCCCACCCGTCGCGGATCGATCACGTGGAGGTCGTGGAGGTGGGCAGCGGCGAAGTGGTGCTGTTCTGGGATCGGCCCGCGGCGGAGGCGGCGCGCCTGGCCCGTGCGGTGCGCAGGGACCTGCTGGCGCTCGACGCGGAGGAGTTCATGGCGCGCTGGTCTACGGTTGATGGTTGATGGCCCTGCTTCCCCCCACTGAGCGGGCACGCGAGTGGCTCGAGACGATGACGCTGATCCGGCGCTTCGAGGAGCGCGCGGGCGAGATGTACGCACGAGCCCGCGTCGGTGGGTTCCTGCACCTGTCGATCGGCGAGGAGGCGACGATCGTGGGCAGCGCGCGGGCGCTGCGCGATGAGGACTACCTCATCTCGACGTACCGCTCGCACGGCCACGCGCTCGTGCGCGGCACACCCCCCGAGAAGGTGATGGCGGAGCTGTTCGGGCGGGTCGACGGGCTCTGCCACGGCCACGGGGGCTCGATGCACATGTTCGACGGCGAGCGGCGCTTCATGGGCGGCTACGGGATCGTGGGCGGCAACCTCCCGATCGCGGCGGGGATCGCGCTCGCGAGCGACTACGGCGGGCGCGACGAGGTGACGCTGTGCACGTTCGGCGACGGGGCGTCCAACCAGGGCACCTTCGGCGAGACGCTGAACCTGGCGGCGCTGTGGCAGCTGCCGGTGCTGTTCATGGTCACGAACAACCAGTTCGGGATGGGCACGGCGCTGGGCAGGCACTCGGCGGTGACGGACCTCCAGCGCAAGGGCGAGAGCCTGGGCGTGCCGGGACTGCGCTGCGATGGGATGGACGTGGCGGAGACGTTCGAGGTGATCGAGCGCGCGGTCGCGCGCGTGCGCGAGGAGCGCCGGCCCCTGCTGGTCGAGGCGGTGACGTACAGGTTCCGCGGCCACTCGATGGCGGACCCGGAGCAGTACCGCAGCAAGGAGGAGGTGGCGCGCTGGCGCGAGCGCGACCCGATCGCCACGTTCGGCGCGCGCCTGGTCGACGAGGGCGTGCTCACCCGGGAGGAGATCGACTCGATCGACGCGGAGGCGATCGCGCGCGTCGACGCGGCGGTCGAGTTCGCGGAGTCCTCGCCGCTGCCGGAGCCCGAGTCGCTCTACGACGACGTGTACGTGCTCGACGACGAGGTGCGCGGCTGGTACTCGGCGCAGTCGGAGGAGCAGCGCTCTGCGCTCGGGGCGGCGGCCGCCGCGCTCGGCCCGGAGGCGGAGCCGGCGGCGAACAGCGAGATCCCCCAGCAGCTCACCGATGCCCTGGCGGTGGGCGAGGACGCGGCCGACCAGCAGACGGAGGCGCTCTAGTGGCGGAGATGCGCTACCGCGAGGCGCTCGGCGCGGCGTTGCGCGAGGAGCTCGAGCGCGACGAGCGGGTGATGCTGATGGGCGAGGACATCGGCGTGTTCGGCGGCGCGTTCAAGGTCACGGAGGGGTTGCTCGAGCAGTTCGGCGATCGGCGCGTGCGCGACACCCCGATCTCCGAGAACACCATCGTGGGCGTGGGCATCGGCGCGGCGATGACGGGCCTGCGCCCGGTCGTGGAGCTGATGACGATCAACTTCGCGCTGCTGGCGTTCGACCAGATCGTCAACCACGCGGCGCACATCCGCTACATGTTCGGCGGACAGGCGAAGGTGCCGCTGGTCGTGCGGATGCCGCAGGGCGCCGGCCACCAGCTCGGCCCCACCCACTCGCACTGCCTGGAGGCGCTGTTCCTGCACGTGCCGGGGCTGCTCGTGGCGGTGCCCGCCACCGCGGCCGACGCGAAGGGGATGCTCAAGACGGCGATCCGCGACGAGAACCCCGTGATCTTCATCGAGCACGAGGCGCTGTACGGCACGCGCGGCGAGGTCCCCGACGGCGAGGACCATCTAGTGCACTTCGGGCAGGCGCGCGTCGCGCGCACGGGCGGCGACGTGACGATCGTGGGGATCTCGCGGATGGCGATCACCGCGGAGCGCGCCGCGGAGAAGCTCGCGGGCGAGCACGGGGTCGAGGCCGAAGTGATCGACCCGCGCACGCTGCGCCCGCTCGACCTCGACACGATCCTCGAGTCCGTGCGGCGCACCAATCGCTGCGTGATCGTCGAGGAGGGCTGGCCCCACGGCGGCGTCGGCGCGAACCTCGCCGCGCTGATCTGCGAGCAGGCGTTCGACCACCTCGACGCGCCTGTGCAGCGCGTCACCGGTGCGGACGTCCCGATGCCCTACTCCAAGCCGCTGGAGGACGTGGCCTACCCGCACGAGAGCCAGGTCGTGCACGCGGCGCTCGCGACGCTCGGGGCGACCGAGACCGCGCGATGACCGAGATCGTCATGCCCCGGCTGTCGGACACGATGGAGGAGGGCACGATCCTGCAATGGCTCAAGCGCAACGGAGAGCACGTGGCCCGCGGCGAGGAGCTCGTCGAGATCGAGACCGACAAGGCCACGATGGTCTACGAGTCCGACAGCGACGGCACGCTGCAGATCGTCGCGGAGGTCGGCGCGACGCTCGCCGTGGGCGAGCTGATCGCGCATATCGGCGAGACGGCCGCACGGGCGGGAGCCGGCGCGAGCGCCGCGGACGGCGACACGGCGGACAACGGCCGACCACCGACACCTGCCGGCGCGCCGGCTCCGGTCGCGCACGCCGACGAGCGCGGACGGGTGCGAGCCTCGCCGCTCGCGCGCAGGCTCGCTCGCGAGCGCGGCTTGGACCTCGCGGCGATCGCGGGGACGGGGCCTGGCGGGCGGGTGGTGAGAGCCGACGTGGAGGCCGCGGGCGCGGGCGCAGCCCCGGCGTCGGCGCCCCCGGCCGCGGCACAGCCCTCGGCGACCGCGCCGCCCGCAGCGGCGACGGCGGCCTCCGCCGAGCCCGCCGCGGCCACGGCCGCTGCCCCTGCGACCGTCGAGGGCGTGGCGCGGGCGAAGGGCGAGACGACCGTGGAACCCCTCACGCGGACGCAGCAGACGATCGCGCGGCGCATGGCGGAGTCGAAGGCCACGATCCCCGACTTCTCGATCGTGGTGGACGTGGACATGGACGCGTGCGTCGCCCTGCGCACGGAGCTGAAGGCCCTCACCGCGGACGAGGCGCCGACCTACAACGACATGGTCGTGAAGGCGTGCGCGCTGGCGCTGCGCGAGCACCCGCGGGTGAACGGCTCCTACCGCGACGGCGCCGTGGAGCTGCACTCGCGCGTGAACGTGGGCGTGGCGGTGGCGGTGGAGCGCGCGCTGGTGGTCCCGACGGTGTTCGACGCCGACTCCAAGGCACTGGGCGAGATCGCGCGCGAGACGCGCACGCTGGCGGCGCGCGTGCGCGACGGCTCGATCACCCCGCCGGAGCTCGGCGGCGGGACGTTCACGGTGTCGAACCTCGGCATGTTCGGGGTTCGCAGCTTCAGCGCGATCATCAATCCGCCGCAGGCGGGGATCCTGTCGGTGGGGGCGCTCGAGCGGCGCGCTGCGATCGCCGATGACGGCGCCGTGAGCGCCCGCAACGTGCTCGCGCTGACACTCGTGTGCGATCACCGGGTCCTCTACGGCGCCGACGCGGCCGCGTTCGCGGCGCGCGTGCGCGAGCTGCTCGAA
>Ga0187823_10000268_pt1 | contig 12910 bp, 8 predicted proteins | sample NC_wetland_sal_i_12_FD_132968 | JGI IMG/M metagenome (GOLD analysis project Ga0187823, IMG submission 132968) | Wetland sediment microbial communities from Neuse River Estuary, North Carolina, USA - SourceSoil_3 | ecosystem: Environmental > Aquatic > Freshwater > Wetlands > Sediment | place...
CCACGAGCCGCCGGAGGTGCCCCGGGAGGCGCTGTGGACGCGGATCCAGCTGCGGCGAAGCGCCGAGCCGGGCGCCGCGCCCGGGGATCCGCCCGCCGCCCGCCTGGCCGCCCGCTCTCCCCGCCTCCTCGTCTGGGGCGCCGGCATCGCCGCGTTGCTGGCGCTCGGCGTGGGCATCGGGCGCCTGAGCGTGCACGTGCGCCCGCCGCTCCGGGCCGACCCAACGCCGGTCGCCGCGGCTCCCGCTCCTCCGCCCCAAGCCTCCAGCCCGGCCGCCGCGGCGCCTGGGAGAGACGCCGCCGCCTATCGGCTGGCGGCCGCCGAGCACCTCGGCCAGGCCGAAGCGTTTCTCACACTCTTCCGGGCCTCCGTCCGCGAGGGCCATCGTGAGCGCCTGGCCCCGGCCACGGCGCGCCAGCTCCTGGCTACGAACCGGCTCCTGCTCGACTCCCCGGCGGCCGCCGATCCGCGGCTCAGGTTCCTGCTGCAGGACCTCGAGCTGGTGCTCGCCGAGATCGCGCAGCTCGCGCCGGAGCGGCGGGGCGAGGACCTCAAGCTCATCACCGACGGCCTGGAGCGGGACGGGATGCTCGTCCGGCTGCGGGCCGCCGTACCCGCCGGCACCGGAGCGGCGTTCCGGAAAGGAGTGCTGTGATGTCCTGGCATGCGATGTGGTGGGCGGCCGTGGCGACGGCGGCGATGGCGGCATCGGGGCGCGCCCCGGTTCGGGCCGGCGGTGACCGCCTGGATCAAGTGCCCGCCGCGCCCACGGTGCAGGGCGACCCGGCGGACTCGCTTTACCGTGCGGCCCGGGCCGCGCTCGCTCGGCGCGAATACCGGGGAGCGTCGGAGCTGTTCGCCGCCATCGAGAGCCGTTTTGCGAAGTCCCGGTACGCACAGGACGCGCTCTACTGGCAGGCGTTCGCATTGTATCGGGAGGGAAGGGACGCGAGCCTGCGCCGCGCGCTGGCCTCGCTCAGGGCCCAGCGGAACCGATACCCGAAGGCGGCGACGCGAGGGGACGCTGCCGCGCTCGAGCGCCGGATCCAGGGGGAATTGGCGCGCCGGGGCGATCCCGATGCGGCCGCGGCCATCGCGGCCGAGGCCGCCCTGATCGCGGCCCCGCCCGCCCCTCCGGCCCCGCCGGCGCCGCCCGGGCCGCCGAGCCCTCTCGAATCGCCCGCTCGCGTCGTGGTCGTGGCCCGCGACAGCGGGTGCGAGAAGGACGACGACGGCGACGCCGACATCAAGGTCGCCGCGCTCAACGCCCTCCAGCAGATGGACCCGGAGCGGGCCGCGCCGATCCTCCGCAAGGTGCTCAGCCGGCGCGACCCCGGCTCGGTCTGCCTGCGGCGGAAGGCGGTGTTCCTGGTCCCGCAGCTGCAGCCGGAAGGGGCCGAGGAAATGCTGCTGGAGGCGGCGCGCAGTGACCCCGATGCCGAGGTCCGGGAGCAGGCGGTCTTCTGGCTCGCGCAGGCCGGGACCGAGCGCTCCGTGGCGGCGCTCGATTCCATTCTGCGGACGACGACCGATCCCGACATCCGGGAGAAGGCGGTTTTCGCGTTGTCGCAGCAGGGAGGCCCCCGCGCGAACCAGGCGCTCCGGGCCTACGCCCTGCGGACCGACGTGCCCGAGGACGCGCGGGGGAAAGCCATCTTCTGGCTGAGCCAGACCGGCGCGCCGGACAACGAGGCCTTCCTGGAACAGTTGTACGGGCGGCTGCAGGGCGTGGAGCTCAAGAAGCAGGTCCTGCTGTCGATCTCCCAGATGGACACTCAGGAGGGCGGCCGCTGGCTCGTGCAGGTGGCCCGGAACCCCCAGGAAAGCCCCGAGCTCCGCAAGCAGGCGCTGTTCTGGGCCGAGCAGTGCGAGGTACCGACGAGCGAGTTCGCCGCGCTCTACGCATCGAGCCAGGACCGCGCCATGCGGGAGCAGCTCGTTTTCGTCCTCTCGCAGCGGGGCGACAAGGCCGCGGCGGACAAGCTGTTCGAGATCGCGAAGGCCGACCCCGACCGCGAGCTCCGGAAGAAAGCGCTCTTCTGGCTCGGGCAGATGGACGATCCGCGGGTGGCGGACGTGCTCCAGCAGATTCTCGAGCAGTGAACCGGGATCGGCACGGCAACGGTTCTCCGCGCCATCCTGTCTAAGCCGGCACATGCTGCCGAACCTGCTCCTGCTCGCGCTCGCGGTCCCGGCCGTCCAGCTCGACACGGCCGTGGGCCATCCCCAACCCCGCCCCGGGACGGCCGCGGGCGGCGCCGCGGCCGCGGTGCGCGCGGTGCGGGCGAGCGGGCCGATCAGCATCGACGGCCGGCCCGACGAGCCCGCCTGGTCCGCGGCCCTGCCGATCGGCGGCCTCACTCAGCGGATGCCGCGGGAGGGCGCGGCGCCCTCGGAGCGCACCGAGATCCGCGTGCTCTTCGACGACGATGCCGTCTACGTCGCCGCGCGCCTCTACGACGCCGCCCCGGACTCCGTGACGGCGGTGCTCGCCCGCCGGGACCGCACCGTGAGCGCGGACCGGTTCCTGGTGTTCCTCGATCCCTACCACGACCACCGGTCCGGCTTCTACTTCGGTATCAACGCCGCGGGCACCCTGTACGACGGCACGCTCTACAACGACGACTGGAACGACGACACCTGGGACGGGGTGTGGGAGGGCCGGGCGGCCCGCGATTCGCTCGGCTGGACGGCCGAGCTCCGAATCCCGTATTCCCAGCTGCGCTTCCAGCGGAAGGACGTCTACGTGTGGGGCGTCAACTTCGAGCGGGAGATCGCGCGGCGGAACGAGCAGGATTACCTCGTCGTGCGGCCCACGAACGGCAGCGGCTTCGTCTCCCGCTTCGTGGACCTGGTAGGCATCGAGCGGGTGTCGCCCCGCCCCCGCATCGAGGTGATGCCATACGTCACCGGCCGGGCCGAGTTCCTCGACCACGAGCCGGGCGACCCGTTCATCACCGGGCCACGGGCCCGGCCGGGCGCCGGCCTCGACGCGAAGGTCGGCATCGGAGGCAATCTCACGCTCGACGGCACGGTGAATCCCGACTTCGGCCAGGTGGAGGTGGATCCGGCCGTGGTCAACCTCACCGACGTCGAGACCTTTTACCCCGAGAAGCGCCCCTTCTTCATCGAGGGCGCCAGCATCTTCAACTTCGGGTCCGGCGGGGCAAACGACTTCTGGAGCTTCAACTGGGGCGGCGGGGCGGATTTCCTGTACACCCGCCGCATCGGCCGCGCGCCCCAGCTGACGCTGCCCGCGGCCGACTTCTCCTCCGAGCCCGCGGGAACGCACATCCTCGGCGCGGCCAAGCTGAGCGGCAAGGCGGGCACCTGGAGCCTCGGCGCGCTCAATGCCCTCACCAACCGGGAGTTCGCCGACCTGGCGCTCGGGCCCGTCCGGTGGCGGAGCGAGGTCGAGCCGCTGACCTGGTACGGCGTCTACCGCGCGCAGAAGGAGCTCGGACAGGGGCGGTACGGCGTCGGAGTGATCGGCACCGGCACGGCGCGCCGGCTCGACGACGATAGCCTCCGGACCCAGCTCTCGCGAATGGCGTTCGGGCTCGGCGTGGACGGGTGGATTACGCTCGACCGCGCCGGCGTCTGGGTGCTGACCGGGTGGACCGGGGCCAGCCGGGTGGCCGGCACGGCGGGCCGGATGACCGATCTCCAGACGGGCTCGGTCCACTACTTCCAGCGCCCCGACGCCGGCTACCTCCGGGTGGACTCCGGGGCCACCGCGCTCTCGGGCTGGGCCGGCAGAGTGACGCTCAACAAGCAGAAGGGCGACTGGATGTTCAACGCGGCCGCCGGGGCGATCAACCCCGGCTTCGAGGTGAACGACCTCGGCTTCCAGACCTGGGCGGATCAGGTCAACGCCCACGTCATGGCCGGCCGCCGCTGGACCCGCCCCAGCCGGCTGTTCCAGAGCGCGCAGCTCAACCTGGCGACCTTCCGCACCTGGGACTTCGGCGGCGACCTCACCGGCGTGGGCTACTTCGCCATGGGGATGTTCGACCTCCGCAACTTCTCCCACTGGCAGTGGTCGGTGGAATACGATCCGCAGAGCCTCAACGCCCGCCGGACACGCGGCGGCCCGCTGACCGTCAATCCCCCGGGTGTGGACTGGTCCATGACGTTCACGTCGGACCCGCGGCGCCGGTGGATTGCCGGGCTCAGCCTCCAGGGCGACGAGTTCGCGCGCGACCGCCAGCACAGCTGGTCGATCGCCCCGACGCTCGAGTGGCACCCGAGCTCGCGCGCGCTGGTTCAGGTCGGGCCGCGGCTCGACAAGCTCCACACCACGGCCCAGTATGTCGACACCTTCGACGATCCGGCGGCCACCGCGACCTTCGGCCACCGCTATCTCTTCGCCGAGCTGCAGGAGATGCAGCTCTCGGCCAGCGTGCGCCTCAACTGGATCTTCAACCCGCGCCTGAGCCTCGAGATCTACGCGCAGCCGCTGCTCTCCTCGGGACGATACCGGAACTACAAGGAGCTGGCCCGGCCGAGCAGCTACGAGTTTCTCGCCACCGGCCCCGCCCGGACCGCCCCGGGCGACACCACCCGCCTGGTGGTGACACCGGCCACGGCGGGGCTGACCCAGCTCGAGTTCGACAACCCCGACTTCTCGCTGGCATCGCTCCGCGGGAACGCGGTGCTCCGGTGGGAGTACCGCCCCGGCTCGACGATCTTCCTCGTCTGGACGCAAAACCGCTCGGACACGATTACCGACGGAGAGTTCCGCGTCGGCAGCGGGCTCGAACGGTTGTTCTCCGCCGCGGCGAACAACGTCTTCCTGGTGAAGGTCTCGTATTGGTGGAGGCCGTAGGGGGCGCTTACATTCCCGCCCATGCCGGTCCCCCGACGTCCCATCGTCGCGCGGGCGGGCGGCGTGGGAGTCGCGCTTCTGTGCGCCGCCTGCGGCTCTCCCAAGCCGGCCGCTCCTCCGCTCGACCTCGCCCCACCGACCGACAGTCTCCAGGCCCCGTTCCACGACGCTGCCGGTGCGGTGTGGCTCGGCACGGGCCGTTGGGCGATCGTGTCGGAGGGGAGCGGCGTCGTCGGGATCGTGGACTTCCCCGGCCACCGGGTCATTCCGCTCGGCGGGCCGGGGACGACGGAGCTCAAGAATCCGTTCGCGCTCTTCCGCTCGGGCGACTCCCTTTGGGTGGCCGACTGGGGGCTTCGCCGACTCACGGTCTGGAGCCTGGAGGGCCGCCTCGGACGCGGCGTGCCGGCGCCGGACATCACCCGCGGCGCGCTCCCCCGAATGCGGGACGACGCCGGCCGGTTCTACGTGCCGATGCCGGCGCCCGCCGGCCGCGACGGCGGCGGCAACCGTGACTCCGCGGCGGTAGTTCGGACCACGCCGGACTTCTCGCGGGTCGACACGCTGGCCCGGCTCGCTCCGCTCGACATCGCCGAGGTTCTGGGCGACGCCGGGCGCCGGTTCGAGCCGCGCGTGTTCAGCGGGGCGGACCGATGGGGCGCGCTCCCGGACGGCTCGTTCTGGGTGGCCCGGGTGTATGAGAACCGGGTGGACTGGCGGGACTCTGCAGGTCGGTGGACCAAGGGCGCGCCGCTGCCCGACCGCGTGCTCGAGGTCACCCGGGCGGATCGCGAGCTGTTCATTCGTACGTTCCCGCCGGAGCTTCGCGGCACGGCCGAGCAGCTTCCCTTCGCGCCGGTGAAGCCGCCCTTCGAGGCCGCCTTCACCTCGGCCGACGGCATGGTGTGGCTCCAGAAGAGCCGGTCGGTCGTCGATTCCTCGGGCAGCTGGCACGTCGTGGACCGGCAGGGCCGCCTGGTCCGCGAGATCCGCCTCAGGGGTTTCGGCCGTATCTTGGCAGCGGCGGCGGGGTCGGCGCTCGCGATCCAGTCCGACAGCGCCGGACTGCACATCTTCCAGATTGCCGTGCCACCACTCGTTCCCCAAGGAGCGTCATGATGGACGTGGTAAGGTCGTGCTGGCCCGTGCTGATCGCCGCCGCGGCCGCCTGTGCCGATTCCCGCGCCGCGGCCAGGCCGGACCTGAAGATCGAGGCGAAGCTGCCGGCTACGTTCGCGCAGTTGAGCAACGTGGTGGAGCTCAGCGACGGCCGGATCGCGTTCGCGGATACCCGGCAGCGGCTGTTCCTCCGGGCCGACTTGGGGACCGGCAAGGTGGACACGATCGGCACCCGGGTAGATACGCTGCCCAACGGCGCCGCGGCCTCGGTCTACAAGTTCCCCGGCTGGGTGGCCCACCTCGCAGGTGATACCCTGGCCCTGGTGGACTTTGCCGCGGTCAGGACGACGCTCTGGACCGAATCGGGGCAGCCGATCCGGGTACTGCCTCTGCCGCCGGCGGGCGGCGCCACGCCCGTGCTGGCCTACGACCAGGACGGGTTCGGCTACAAGACCGACTACCAGGGAATTCTTGGAGGCGCCGAGCCGGGCCATCCGGTGCGGCCGGACAGCATGAGCCTGCTGCGTTTCGAGCTGGCCACCGGCCGGGTGGATACCGTCGCCCAGCTGGCCGCTCCGGAGTACGGGGCCGCCAAGTTCGGCGAGCAGGTCCAGCAGGTCGCGAAGATCTTCGGCCCCAACGATGTGTTCGGGGTGCTGCCCGACGGTCGCCTGTGGGTGGCGCGCGCCCGGGAGAACCGCGTGGACTGGCGCGGGCCGGGCGGCGTATGGGTGCAGGGCAAGCCGCACGAGTTCAAGCCGGTTCCGGTCACCGACGCCGACAGGCAACGCGTCATCGCGAAGATCCGGCAGCAGGGCAAGGGGCGGGGACTGCCGGACACCCTGCCGCTCGAGTGGCCCTTCGCCGAGAACAAGCCGCCCTTCGAGACCGGCATGGGCAGTCCCGGGGGCGAGGTCTGGCTCCGGCGTTCCCCAGCGCAGGAGGACGCCGACGCCGTCTACGACGTCTACGGAACGGACGGCGCGTGGAAGCGGGCAGTGACCTTCCCGCCGGGCGTCACGCTGGCCGGATTCGGCGGCAAGGGGGCGGTGTACGGGATCCTGAAGGCAGGAGAGCAGCGGACGGTGGTGAGGATGAGGTGAGAGGTGAGGGGTAAGAGGTGAGAGGTCGCCCATCTCACCTCTTACCTCTCACCTCTCACCTCTCACCTCTTACCCCTCACCTCTTACCTCCCCGTCAGTCGAGTATCTGCGACTCGTCCGCGCTGCCGCCCGGCTTCTTGTCGGTCTTACGCCGGTCCCGCCGTTGACCCTGCTCGTACCATCGCCGGGTGATCTCGCCCGCGAGCTCGCGGTTGCCCAGCCCGAACGCGAGCCCGGCGGCGAGTGCCACCGCGCCGACGATCAGGGTGAAGGCGGCGGTGACGATCTCCTGGTCCACGCCCACCTGCTGGAGAGCCAGAAACACCGAGATCAGCACGACCGCGCCCTTGGCCAGCTTCGCGACCGTGGGGACGCCGGCGACGTTCCCGCCGAGCGCGAGGATGACGCCCCGCACAAACTCGCCCACCAGCATGCCCAGGACGACGACGACGATCGCGGCGATGAGGGTCGGCAGGAACGCGAGCATGGTGCCGAACATCTGGTTGATGCTCTCGAGTCCCAGCGCCGCGCTGGCGAGCAGAATCACCACCAGCATCACCAGCCAGAAGATGAGCTTGGCAAGGGCCCGGATCGGATCCAGGCGGGAGCCGGTCCGCTCGACCAGCTGGTCGATGCCGCCGGCGTGGGCCATCCGGTTGAAGTCGAGGCGCTTCAGCGAGTCGTCCACCCAGCGCTGGACCTGCCGGGCCAGGAAGTAACCGGCGAGCAGGATGAGCGCCGCCCCGACCAGCGGCGGCAGGACGAGCACGAGCTGCTGCCCGCCGACGCGGAGCCTCTCCAGCATTTCGTTCACGGCGCCACCTCGATGACGAGCTTGCCGAACTGCTCCCCGCCGGCGAGCCGGCGGAAGGCGTCCACCGCCTCGGCGAGCGGCACCACCCGGTCCACCACCGGCCACAGCCGGCCCAGGCCCGCGAGCCGGACGATCTCGCGGTACTCCCGCCGGCTTCCCATCGTGGACCCCATCAGGGTCCACTGGTGCCAGAAAAGACGTCGCAAGTCGATGTCCACCTTGGGCCCGGTGGTGGCGCCACAGACGACGAGCCGCCCGCCCCGCCGGAGCGCCCGGAGCGACTGGGACCACGTGCGCTCGCCCACGCTGTCCACGACGACGTCGGCACCGCGGCCCCCGGTGAGCTGCTTCACCTCACCCGCGACGTCGTCCCGCCCGTGGTCCAGCGTAGCGTCGGCGCCGAGCGCGCGGGCCGCCTCGAGCTTCCCGGGCGTCCCGCTGGTCACGATGGCGTAGGCGCCGAGCAGCTTCGCGATCTGGAGCGCGGCCTGGGCGACGCCGCCGCCGATCCCCCAGATCAGTACGGTCTCGCCCGGGCGCAACAGCGCGCGGGTCGTGAGCATCCGCCAGGCCGTCAGGGTGGCGAGGGAGAACGCCGCGGCCCGCTCCAGCGGCATGGCGTCCGGTATCCGGGCCACGTTGCCCTCCGGCACGACCACGAATTCGGCGAGTGTTCCCGGCAGGTGCTCGCCCAGGATCCGGAACGACCGGCAGAGCGATTCCTCGCCCTCGAGGCACGGCTGGCAGGCCTCGCAGGAGATGCCGGGATTGAGCATCACGCGATCACCCGGCACCACCGCGCGGACGGCCGGCCCGACGGCCTCGACGATGCCGGCCGCGTCGGCGCCAACGATGTGCGGGAACACGGGCTCCGACCCCGGCAGACCGCGGGCGACGAAGAGGTCGATGTGGTTGAGCGCCGCGGCCCTGACGCGCACCTTCACATCGGTGGCCGACCGGAGCCCGGGCTCCGGCACCTCGCGGACCGCCAGCTGCTCCAGTCCGCCCACGCCGCCCAGCGCGAGCGCGCGCATCAGAAGGTCGCGGTGGGTACCTGCTCGCCGGGCCGGAGCTTGAGCGGCGCCGGCTGGGCGCCGAGCGCGAGGCCGCGGAGCCAGGCGCGGTACTCGAACCGGTTCTTCCCGGCCTCCTTGCCGGTCACGAACACCACCCGCTCCCCGTCCCGGGACGCCGCGAGGGACACCAGCGGCTGGTCGGTCTGGAACAGCGCCGCCGGCGCGGCCCCGTCGGGCATGCGCATCACGCGCCATTCCCGCGATCCCTTCTTGCGCTCCTCGCCGTAGAGCAGGTCTCCGTTCGGGAAGAACCCCGGACAGTCCTGGCGCAGCGTGCCGACGGTGGCCCGCGTCTGCCCGCTCCCGTCGAGGGCCATCCGGTAGATGCGCGGCGCTCCGTCGCGGATGGAGACGAAGGCGATCGTGTGCCCGTCGGGCGAGACGGCGGGGGCCTGGTTGCCGCCCGCCGAGCTGGTGAGCGGCTGGGCTTCCCCGCTGTCCGCGGGCATCACGTAGATCTGGGGCACGCCGCTCCGCGCGGACGTGAAGACGAGCTTGCTCCCGTCGGGCGTCCAGACCGGACTGCCGTCGGTCCCGGCGTCCCGGGTGAGCCGGCGGATGCCGCCGCCGGCCGCGTCCATCAGGTACAGGTCGTAGTCGCCACCGCCGGCGCGGTTCGAGCTGAAGGCGATCCGGGTGCGATCGGGCGAGATCGCCGGATCGACGTTCGCGGCGTTGTCCGCCAGGACCGCGAACAGGGAGTCCGGCGTCGCGGCCGCGGCTTGGTAGATGCCCGGGCTCCCGCCACGGTCGGAGACGAGGAAGAGGTCGCCGACCACGAAGACGTCGGCCGCCGCCGTCGCGCCCCAGCTGGTCCGCGCCGTGACCTTGGCGTGGCCGAAGCCGACCGCGGCGACCGCGCCCTGACCATCGACGGTCGCGACTTCCGGATGGTCGGAGAACCAGGTGAGGTCGCTCGCCGCGCCGACATCCTTGCCCTGGTCGTCCGCCAGGGTCGCGGCGAGGGGAGCGTGCTCTCCCGGCGACAGCGCGAAGCGGGTGCGATCGAGCTTGAGGATGCCCGGCACGATCCGGATCGCCCACGTGGCGGGATCGAAGCCGGCGACCTTGGCGGTGAGGCTGGTGGTGCCAAGCGCCTTGGCCGTGACCTCGCCGGTCGCGGGATCGAAGGCGGCGAGGGTGGTGTCGCCCACCTCCCACACGATCCGGAATTGCGGGATCGGCGTCGAGTCCGCCGCCTCCGCCGTGATCGTGAACTTGTGCCTGCGGTTGAGCGGGAGGAGGATCGGCTCCCCGCCGGGCTTGGGGCTTACGGTGATCGCGCGGATCGACTTGTGGACCAGGACCGCCGCCCGCCGCTCCTGCCCCGAGAGCCAGGCCACGATCTCGGCCGTGCCCGGCGCGACGCCTTCGATGATGCCGGTCGGCCCGATGCGCGCAACCGACGTGTCGGTGGACTGCCAGACCACGCCCTCGCTCATCTCCCGGTTTCCCTGCGAGGGGACGAGGAGCCGGAGCGTGTCGAGGCCGCCAGGCGGCACCAGGACCCTGGTCTCCGACAGCGCGAGATCCACGGTCTCCACCTCGACCGGCGCCGTGGCGACCATCCCGTTGGCGAGCGCCGCCTGGACAATGCTCCGCCCGGGGCCACGCGCGAGCAGGGCGCCGGTCGAGTCCACCGCCACCACGTCGGGCCGGAGCGACTTCCACACCACTCGGCCGAGCTCGGCGGGCGTGCCGTCGTCCTTGAGCGCCTTGGGCTCGAGCTTGGAGGTCTCGCCCAGCACCAGCAGGAGCGACGCGGGCTCGAGCGTGAGCGCCGCGATACCGTGCCCGCTGCTCGGCGCGCCGGGCACGATGCCGCCCGCCCCTGCCACGAGCACCGGGAGCGACGCGCGCCGTCCGCCGGTGCGCGCCTCGATCTTGGCCAAGCCCGGCTTCACCCCGACGACGGTGCCGTCGCTCTGCACCTTCGCGACGGTCGAGTCGGAGGTCCAGAACGTAAAGCGCGCGCTCGGAATCAGGTTGCCCTGCTTGTCGAAGGCGGCGGCGAAGATCGTCTGCTTCTGTCCGACTCCGAGCGTCATCGTCTCCGGCGTGACCTGCACGTCGCCGACGGTCTGGGCTCGAAGTGGGGTCGCGAGGGCGCAGGCCAGGAGGGCCAGGACGCACGCGGAGGAGTTGAGTTGGGCTCTCACGATGGAAGCGACACTCGGTCGGAGGACGGGTGCTGGCAAGATAACCATTGCGTAACAGTTTGTCAAAACACGACTTACGGACTAGGCAACGGCGCGCGATCACGCCGGTTTCAGGAAATCCAGGCCAGCCTTGCAGAAGGACCCGTTCCGCGCATCTTATATCACCCTGTACCAGCGCCGTTCGATCTCTCGCCGGCGCGCCTAGAGCCCCGACCGCGGCGGGTCCCGCGCCGCACCCGCGATGGAGGAAGCATTTATGGCCGTGCTGCACTCACTGGAGATGGGCTGGTCCGGCTCGGGGTGGATGGATCCGTTGCCGATGTCGAGCGAACCCACGCCGACACCGCCGCCGGCTCCCGCGCCCACTCCGGCAGCCGCGCCTGCCGTCTCGCGTCCCGCTGCGCCCGCCGCCAAGCCGGCGGCCCGCCCGGCCGCCAAGAAGAAGGCCAAGCCCCGTCCAAAGAAGAAGGCGGCCAAGAAGCCGGCACGGAAGAAGGCCGCCAAGAAGCGCGCCGCCAAGAAGCCGGCCCGCAAGGCCGCGAAGCGGCGGCCGGCCAAGAAAGCCGCCAAGAAGCGCCCCGCCAAGAAGCGCCCCGCCAAACGGCCGGCCCGGAAGAAGCCTGCGAGAAAGGGCCGGCGCCGCCGCTAGGTCGCCGCAAGTCTCGGAGCGCCCCGCCTCAAGCGGGGCGCTTCGTTTGTCCGCTGGCCCGCCCGCTCCGCTCGCCCGCGGCGAGCGCCACCGCGCAGTTGATGAGCGCGATGTGGGTGAAGCCCTGGGGGAAGTTGCCGAGAAACTCTCCGGTGCGGGGGTCGATCTCCTCGGAGAAGAGCCCCACGTGGTTCGCGTGGCGCAGCATCCGCCGCACGATCAGGTCGGCGCGCTCGCGGTCGCCGGTGAGGGCGAGCGCGTGGGCCAGCCAGAAGGTACAGATCGAGAAGGCCCCCTCCTCGCCCTCGAGCCCGTCGCTGGCCCGGTAGCGGTAGACCAGCTCGCCGTCCGCGCTGGTGAGTTCCCGTGCCACTGCCCGCACAGTAGCCCGGACGCGCGGGTGGTCCGGCGGCAGAAAGCGGACGATGGCGATCGCGAGCGCGGCGGCGTCGAGCGCGTCCGTGTCGTACGCCTGCACGAACGACTGCTTCGCCTCGCTCCAGCCGCGCGCCATGATCTCCGCGTGCAGGGCCTCGCGCTCCGCCTTCCATCGGCCGATGTCGCCCTCGAGCCCCAGCTCTTCGGCCATGGCCACGCCCCGGTCGAGCGCGACCCAGCTCATCACCTTGCTGAAGACGTAGTGCCGCGCCTCGCCCCGCACCTCCCAGATCCCGGAATCCGGGTGCCGCCAGTGGCAGCTGACCCAGTCTACCAGCTTCCGGAGCACCCGCCAGGTCGCGTCCGTCATCTGGTGGTCGCGCCGCCATAGGTCCGCCGTCTCGAGCACCTCGCCGTAGACGTAGAGCTGGAGCTGGCCCGCGGCGCCGTTGCCGACCCGCACCGGCCGGGAGCCCTGGTATCCGCTCAGATGGTCCAGCTGGCGCTCCACCAGGTCCCGGCGGCCGTCGATCCCGTACATGATCTGGAGGTGACCTTCGGTCTCGTGGCGGCAAACCTTCTTCAGGAACCGCATGAAGGCGTCCGCCTCGGCGTGGTGGCCGACGCTGGCGAGCGCGGCCAGCGTGAAGGCCGCGTCCCTGAGCCACACGAAGCGGTAATCCCAGTTCCGGCTCCCGCCGATGGTCTCTGGAATCGACGTGGTCGGCGCCGCGATGATGGCGCCGGTCTCCGCGTGGGTGAGGAGCTTGAGCGCGAGGGCCGA
>Ga0187823_10000269_pt1 | contig 12908 bp, 9 predicted proteins | sample NC_wetland_sal_i_12_FD_132968 | JGI IMG/M metagenome (GOLD analysis project Ga0187823, IMG submission 132968) | Wetland sediment microbial communities from Neuse River Estuary, North Carolina, USA - SourceSoil_3 | ecosystem: Environmental > Aquatic > Freshwater > Wetlands > Sediment | place...
CGAGCGCCGTGCGCAGAGGGGCGCGTGCGTCACGGCGGCGGTTCGCGCGGCGCTGCGCCGCGCCCAGTGCGAGCTGGGCTCGCGCGAGCTCGAGCGGCGCCTCGCCATCGGAGAGCACGTCCACCGCCTCCTCGAGAGCGCGCATGTCGGCCCCGATGGTCCCGGCGACCTGGAGCGCCACGCCGACCGCCCGCGGCGTTCCCAGGATGCGTGCCAGCTCGAGCTCCTCACCGGCGAGAGCGCTCGCCGCGTCGTGCTCGCCGAGCGCCTCGTGCAGGAGCGCCGCGCGCGAGCGCCACGCCATCGCCGCGGGCGTCACACCCCCCAGCGCCAGCTCGCGCTCACCGCACAGCAGCAGGTCGCCCAGCGCGCCCCGCGTATCGCCTTCGGCTGCGCGCAGCATGCCGCGCGCGTACAGCGCGAGCTGGAACAGCGCGCTGTCGGGTATGTCCTCCGGCAGCCCCGCCCGCTGCAGGGCCGCCCGCGCGGCGTCCAGCCGGCCGCGCTCGATCTCGACCTCGCACAGCACCGCGCCGGCCATCGGCGTGAACGCCTGCCAGCCGCGCTCGTCGGAGATCGCCAGTGCCTGCTCGGCGTGTGCTCGCGCGCACGCCAGGTCGCCGAGCCGCAGCTCCGCCCACGCCTGGTAGAAGGGCGTCGCCGCGAGCCCGATCGTCCACCCCAGCCGGCGCGCGTCCGCGGCCGCCTGCTCGAGGCACTCGAGCGCCGCGCGCTCGCCTCCCGCGAGGATCAGGGCGAAGATCGCGTCCGCGAACACCACCGTGGCGGCGGTCTGCTCCGCCACGAAATCGCCGCCGGCGAGCACCCGCTCCATCAGAGCAGCGGTGTCACGGGCGGGCGCGTTGCCCTGCGCCGCCGCGAACGCGAGCACCGCGAGCACGGTGCGCTGCGCCGGCGTGACGCCCGGCAGGTCCCGATGCCGCTCCAGGAGACGCTCCGCATCGGCGGCTCCTGCGACGTTCGCGAGCGTAGCCGCGAACTCGCCCTCGATCGCCAGCGCCAGCTCCTGATCCTCGCCCGCGCTCGCGACCGATTCCGCGAACACCTGCGTCGCACGCGCCATCTCCCCGCTTTTCATGTGGGCGCGCGCGAGCTCGCGCAGCACCCGCGCACGGGTGGAGCCGTCGGAGACAGCGTCACGCGCCTCCCGCAGATGCGTCGTGGCGCCCGGTTCGCTTGCGCGCACCTCCGCGCGGCCGAGCTCCAGGAGAACGCCGCCGCGCTCCTCGCCGGCGGGAGGCGGCTCGTCCAGCGCCCTGCGCAGGTAGCGCGCCGCCGCGTCCGGAGCCCCTCCCGAGTACGCGCGTCGCGCGGCCGCCCGCAGCAGCTCCACGACGCGCGCGTCGCCCGCCGGGTCGGTCAGGAGCAGATGGGCGGCCGTCCTCTCCAGCGAACCTCCACGGTCGGCGAGCACGAACGCGGCCGCGCGGTGGGCTCGTGCGCGCTCGAATGAGTCCAGCTCGCGGTAGATCGCAGCGCGCACGAGCGGATGTGCAAAGCGCAGCTGCGGGCCGTCGTCGAGCAGGCTCGCCCTCGCCAGCGCACGGGCCAGGTCGCGCGCGATCGAGTCGTCGAGCTCCGCGAGCGTCGCAACGTCACGCAGCTCCGCCTCCTCCATCACGGACAGCGCCCGTGCGAGTGCGACCGCGCCCTCCGGCGCACGCGACAGCCGCAGCAGCGTCGCGCGTGCCACCGACTCCGGTCCGATCGAGAGCGCCGCTGCCACGGAGTCGCCCGTCGGCGCCACGCCGGAGGACCGCAGCTCCGCGAGCAGCTCGCCCAGCAGGAAGGGATTGCCCGCCGTGGCGGTGCAGCACGCCACGCAGAACTCGTCGTGCGCGTCCTGCCCGAGCGAGTCCCGCACCACGCGGCTGGCGGCGTCGACCGTGAGCGCCCCCGGGCGCAGGATCGCGCCGCGCGGGGCTCCCGAGACCAGGCGGTCGAGCAGCGCCGGATCGGCGCCGTGCTCTCCGGTCCTGCGGGCTAGCACGATCGCGATCGGCGTGCGATCGAGGCGTCGGGCGAGGAACACCAGCCAGCGAAGCGAGCGGCTGTCCGCCCAGTGGGCGTCGTCCAGCGCCACCAGCACCGGGCCCCGCTCGGCGAGACCCCGGGCGACTGCGAACAGCGCGTGGTTGGCCGAGTGGGCATGGTCCTCGCCGAGCGGCGCCGACCCTGCGTCGCCGCTTCCGAGCACCGCAGCGGCCACCTCCGGAACACCGCCGAGCTGCGCCGGACGGAGCGGCGGCCCGAACAGCTGGCGAACCACGCCGAACTGATCGTCGAGCTCCAGCTCGCCGCCGCGGGCGTAGAGCACCCGCACGCCTGCGCGCACCGCGCGGTCTCGAGCCGAGTCGAGCAGCGCCGTCTTGCCGATCCCGGCCGGTCCCTCGATCGCAGCGAGCCCGCCGCCGCCCTCCACGAGTTCCCTCAAGAGCGAGTCGAGCGCGTCCAACTCGCGCTCGCGCTCAAGCAGCGTGGCCCCGGGCTCGTCCATCCCCCTGACCGAAGTGTCCCAAAGTCTGGTGGTCGCCCGTAATGACATGGAGCGGGCGCCGCGGGACACTCGTGCCATGACAGGCTCGACCCGGCCCATCCGCGTCGTCATCGACATCGACCCCGCCGCGCAGCCGGTGCGCGCAACGCTGGCGGGACCGGACGGCACCCCTCGCGAGTACGTCGGCTGGCTCGCGCTGATCGCCGCGCTCGAAGCGCTGTCCACCGAGAACGCCCGCAGGCCCGGCGACGCGACGCGCGAGCGGGTCCCGTGACCGGGCGGATCGCTACGGCGGCGGCGTGCATCCTGGCCGCGCTCTCGGCTTCGCTCGCGGTGACCGCGACGGCCTTCGCCCTCGCTCCCGTGGGCCCGGACGTCGTCGGTCTGTGGCAGGGGGAGGGCGACGCCACCGACCCGTTCCACGCCCACGACGGAACGCTGCTCGGCGGGGCGACTTTCGCACCTGCGGCGTCGGGGCAGGCGTTCTCGTTCGACGGGGAAGAACAGGCCGCGGACATCCCCGACGCGCCGGACCTGTATCCGCTCGGTTCGTTCACGATCGCGGCGTGGGTGCGTACGACCGACGCGACCGACGTCCAGGCGCTGATGAGCCACTACGAGTGCGGGCTGTTCTGCCCCGGCAGCCTCGCGAACTCGTTCTTCGGGGTCTTCGTCGAACCGGGCAAGGTCACCGCCGAGCTGCGTGACACCGACGCGAGCGGTCCCGTCTCCGAAGACGGCGGGCAGCTCCTGAGCGCGCCGACGCCGCTCGCCGACGGCGCGAACCACTATGTCGCGATGCAGCGGGACACCGGCTCCGGCGAACTGCGCATCTACGTCGACGGCACGCTCGCGGCAGCCGCGCCGCTGAACGCCGGCTCAGACGGGCCGCTGGAAAACCTCGACGGCGAGGCGGACGACCTGTACATCGGAGCCCTGCGCCGTTGCGGCGGCGGCGGCGAATGCGACGGCCGCCTCGTCTACGGGGTGCACGGGGAAGAGGACGACGCCATCTATTGGGAACGCGTCGTGACCGCGCCCGAGATCGCCGCGATCTACGCCGCGGGGCCGAACGCCCTGACGACCGACACGACCGCGCCGACGTCGCTCGCCGCCGGCCCCGTGCACGCCGAACCCGGGCCGATCACGCTGTCGTTCACCGCTGCGGACGCGGCGGGGCCGGAACCGCGCGTGCACGACCCGTCGGGCCTCGCGCAGGTGGACCTGTACGCGAAGGCGCCAGGCGAAGGCTCGTTCAGCAAGGTCGCGAGCGCTCCCGCGTCGGCATCGGGAACGTTCGCCTACAAGACCGCCGCAGCCGGTGCGTACTCGTTCTTCACCGTCGCCACGGACGCGGCGGGCAACGTCGAGGCGCAGCCTCCGTCCCCGGACGTGACCGTGAGCGTCGGCGCGCCGACGCCTCCACCCGCCGTCAAGCCGCCCGAAGCGCCCAAGGCCGCGCGCGTCACGCGCGTGGAACAGGTGATCGCGGGACTGCCGTCGACGAAGCGCTGCGTCAGCAAACGCGCCTTCACGATCCACGTGGTCGTCCCGGCAGGGGTGAAGATCCTCTCAGCGACCGTCCTCGTCAACGGTCACTCCGTCGCGGTGCGCAAGGGCGCGAAGCTGAGCGCGCCGGTGAGCCTTCGCGGCCTGCCCAAGGGCCGCTACGCCGTACGGATCGTCGTGAAGCTCGCCGACGGGCGCACGCTCGGCGAAACGCGCCGCTACCACACCTGCATCGCCAAAATCGTGCCGCGCCACCGCGGGCACGGACTCCGCTAGCCCGGCGCCTCGAGCATCACCTCGAGCCGCTCCAGTGCGGCCGGCGCGCCCATCGCCACGAGCACGTCGAGCGCCTGGAGCGCCGCGTCGGCGGGAGGCTGCGGCTGGAACACCGAGCCGCGGCGCAGACCCACGATCGTGAGCCCGCCGCCGACCGCCCCGATCGTGCTGCCCACCCCCGCGCTGCGCTCGGCGACCTCGATCTCCTCGATCCGGTACTGGGCGTCCACGTCCAGCACGCCGCTCAGCTGGCGATGGAGCGCGAGCCGCGCCATCTCGGTGCCGCTCGACTTGTAGGGCGAGATCACGCGGTCGGCACCTGCGCGCTTGAGCTTCTTCTCGGTGTCCTCGACCGCAGCGCGCGCCACGATCGTGATGTCCGAACGCAGCTCGCGCGCGGTGAGCGTGATGAACACGTTGTTGGCGTCCGAGTCCGCACACGCCACGATCGACTGCGCGCGCGCCACGCCCGCCGAGCGCAGCACCGCATCGTCGGCGGCGTCGCCTTCGATGAACGACAGCCCCAGCGCCTCGGCGCCCTCGCGGTGGCCGGGATCGGTGTCCACGATCACGCACGGCGCGTGCGCCGCGACCAGGTCGCGTGCGACCTGGCGGCCCACGCGGCCGAAGCCGCACACGATGTGGTGCCCGGAGAGCGAGTCGACCGCGCGCTGCATACGCCGAGATCTCAGCAGGTCGGAGAGATGTCCCGCCACGAACAGGTCCGCGACGACCGCGAGCGCGTAGAACAGCACGCTCACGCCGACGAGCACGAGCGCCACCTGGATCACCTGGCCGGCGGTGGTGTGCGGCTGCGGGAACCCGCCGACCGTGGCCGCCGTGTCGAGCGACCAGCGCAGCGCGTACCAGAAGCCGACGCCCTCGCTGGTCTCCAGGCCCACCGCGCTGAGCACCAGCAGCACGAGCACGAGCAGGCCCACGAGCGCGATCCGGCGGGCGTAGCGCTCCAGGTCGCGACGGGCTGCGGGCGGCATCGCCGCATCATCGCCTACGCCCACGCTGGACCCGGCACGCGCGGCGGCGTAGGATCGCGGCGACGCTGCATGGCGATCCACGGCGAAGCCACCACCACGATCGACCGGCCCATAGCGGACGTGTTCGCGGTTGCCGCCGATGTCGAGGGCTCGCCGCGCTGGCAGCCGGAGATCAAGGATGTCGAGGTGCTCGAGCGCGACGCCGACGGGCAGCAGGTGCTCGTGCGCACGGTCACCAACGGCGGCGTCCGCGACCTGAAGGCGGACCTCGAGTTCAGCTACGAGGAGCCCACGGCCATCCGCTGGCGCCAGGCAAAGGGGGACCTGAAGTCGATCGACGGCTCGTGGGAGTTCGAGGACCTCGGCGACGGCACCACGAGCGCCAGGTACGAGATGACGGTCGACCTCGGCCGGGTCCTCGGCACGCTGATCCGCGGCCCGATGGTCGCGCTCCTGCGCAAACAGATCGTGGAGTCGATGCCGGGGAAGCTGAAGGGCTACATGGAGAGGTAGTGACGCGGCGTACCGGGCACGCCCGCGAGCGCGCACGCGCCCGCGAGCGTCGGCGCGGCGCACCACACCCGGCGCACGCGCCCGACCCCGGCAACTGCCCTGCCCCCATGCTCCACGACACACTTCCTACCCGCGCCGACCGCTTCGGAAACACGCACGATCGCACCGCTCACATGGGTGCCGGCGACGCTCGCCGGGGGGCACGCGCCCCGACGCCGCACACCGGCCCGGGCGACGCTACGGTGCGCGTGTGCGCGTGGCGACCTGGAACGTGAACTCGCTCAGGCAGCGCATGCCGCGGTTCCTGCCGTGGCTCGACGAGCGCAGGCCCGATGTGGTGTGCCTGCAGGAGACCAAGCTCGCCGACGAGGCGTTCGACGCGCTGCTCTCTGACGAGCTCTCATCGCGCGGATACGAGGCGGTTCGGCACGGCGAGGTGCAGTGGAACGGCGTGGCGATCCTCTCCCGCGTGGGCTGCGAGGACCCCGTGCTCGGCTTCGAGGGGGTGCCTGGGTTCCCGCACGAGGAGGCGCGCGCGGTGTCGGCGACGTGCGGCGGCGTACGGGTGCACTGCCTGTACGTGCCCAACGGGCGCGAGCCGGACTCCGAGCACTACCGCTACAAGCTCGCGTGGCTGGCGGCGCTCCGCGACGTGCTCGCCGCGGGCACGCACGACGTCCTGGTCTGCGGCGACGCGAACATCGCGCCCGCGGACCCCGACGTGTTCGACCCGGCCGCGTACGTGGGCGAGACCCACGTGACGGCGCCCGAGCGCGCGGCCCTCGGCGAGCTGCTCGCGCTGGGCCTGCACGACGTCGTGCGCGAGCGCTGGCCGGACGAGCGCGTGTTCACCTACTGGGACTACCGCGCCGGGATGTTCCACAAGGACCTCGGGATGCGCATCGACCTCGTGCTCGCGGGCGAGCCCGTGTCGGAGCGCGTGCGCGCGGCGTGGGTGGACCGCCAGGCACGCAAGGGCAGCAAACCGAGCGACCACGCGCCCGTGATCGTGGACCTCGACGAGGCGCCCGACGGCGACATCGGGCCGATGGTGCCGCCGCCGTCGGCGCCCGCCGCGGCGCCCGGGACGGTCAAGCTGCCCCAGGCGCGCTGACGGTGCTAGTCGGTGAGCTCGACGACCAGCAGCGTGTTCCCGTCCTGATCGCGCAGGAACAGCATCGGCGGGACGGGGGCGCCCATCCGCGACACCTCGCCGTCGACGTCCACGCCCTGCGCCAGCAGGTCCCCGTGGAGGCCGTCGATGTCCTCGGTCGAGAACGCGATGCGCGTCTGCACGCCCACGGGTTCGCCGGGCCGCGGGGGCACGATCGCGACGGTCGTCTCGGCGCCGGGGGGCGCCACTTCGATCCACCGCATCTCCTCGCCCATCGGGACGTCGGCGCGCTTCTCGAAGCCGAGCTTCTCGGTGTAGAACGCGATCGCCGCGTCCTGATCGCTCACCGGGACGATCACGGTGGAGAGCTGCTTGATGCGGATGCCGGTGCTCGTGTCAGCCATCTTCGGTCCTCCTGCAGGGGGTCGGGGTTGTCTCTATGCAACTGAGACCTGACCGGGCGCCGAGACTCATCGGTCGACGCCGAAGCTTCAGCGGAGCCGCATCCGACAGGCACGCCGCCGGGAGATGCGACGCCCGCCCGGGCTCGCGCCGCGGCACCGGCCCGGGCTGCACGCGGCGCGGCGAGAGAGGGGCCGCGCTCGGCGCGCGGCCCGCCTCCTCATTCTTTGACCTGGGCTTTGATCTCCACCTTGTGGCCTTCGTTTTCGCCTTCGTATGTCTTTTTGGCGATCCCGAACGTGGCCGGGGCGGTTTCGGTGCTGAGCCCGTTCATCCAGCTGGCGCCGGCGACGTCTTCTTCGCCTTCGATGAATTTCGTGAACTGCTGTTTGCCATTGATGGTCTGCAGCCAGATGATCTGTTTTAGGGTCATCGCGTTGATCGGATGCACCTGTCCGATCAGCGAGCCTTCGATGCGCGTCTCTTCGAGCGGACCGCCGCCGCATTCATAGGCGAACAGCACCGTGTTGACGCCGGACGGCTTGAAGTCCAGCCCGGCTTCGACGATTTCCTTGCCCGTCGAGGAGAAGCGTTTCGAGACGAGTCCGAGCCGAGCTGGGAATTCCCCGTTGATTTCCGATTTCGCGGCGCCGGTCTGGCATTGGACGTTTTCGCCGTTGGTGCAGCCCTGGAGTTCGAAGTGGACCAGCGCGGTGTGGCGGCCGGTCCATTCACCGTGGATGTTGGTGTCGATGCAGCTCACGCTGCGGAGCGGATTGTTCGAGACGGTCAGCAGGGTCGTGCCCCCGGCGCCGCTGAACTTGAGGTGTTCTTCTTCCTTGGCTGGGATCCAGTCGAATTCCCCTCCGTGCACGCCCTTGACCTGGACGCATTTCCCGCCGAGGTATTCGCCCATTCCCCTTTTGACTTTCACGCACCGGCCGGCTTCGGGCAGCCCTTCGACTTCGTATTCGGCGGCGGACGAGCCCGCCGCGCATGCGAGGCCGATGACGAGCAGCAGCAGCGACATCGCCCCCACGATCCCTGTACGCCTCATTCCGCCTCCATCTCCTTGCCGAGCAGGAAATCCCCGCAAATCCACAACTTCTGGGCCCCTCCCGACTGATTCGCGTACAGCGGGGCCGCCTTGTGTCAACCGACTCTCGCATATCGACACCCAGGAGTCAATCGCTGGACACCTCGGGCCAGATACCGGCCGCGTGCCGTGCGTGTCGTGCCGAATGACAATACCGGTTATGCGAGCGATCAATACCTCGCCCTCGGGGGGCCTCAGCGGAGGTGATCGGCGACGTCGGTGATGACGCGATCGAGGCCGAGTCGGGGCTCCCATCCGAGCAGCGCGCCGATCTTGGAGATGTCGGGAATCCGCCTGTACATGTCCTCGAAGCCCTCGCTGTAGGCGTCGGCGTAGGGGATCAGGCGGATCTCCGAGGAGGACCCCGTGACCTCCACGATCCGCTCGGCGAGCTCGCGGATCGAGATCTCGCTCGTCGCGCCCACGTTGAACACGTTGCCGGCGGCACCGTCGTGCTGCAGCAGGCCCGACAGCGCGCGCACCACGTCGGCGACGTGGCAGAAGCAGCGGCGCTGGGTGCCGTCGCCGAACACCGACAACGGCTGCCCCGCGAGCGCCTGGCCCACGAGCGTCGGCACGACCATCCCGTAGCTGCCGGTCTGACGCGGCCCGACCGTGTTGAACAGACGCACCACGGTCACGGGCAGCCCCCGCTCGCGCCAGTAGGCCATCGCCAGGAACTCGTCGATCGCCTTCGAGCAGGCGTACGCCCAGCGCGACTTGTCGGTGGCGCCCATCTGCAGGTCGCCGTCCTCCCGGAACGGCAGCGCCGCGCTCTTGCCGTACACCTCGCTCGTCGACGCGAGCAGCACGGGCTTGCGGTGGCGGTCCGCGCGGGCGAGCACCACCTCGGTGCAGTGCACGTTGGTCTCGATCGCGCGCACGGGGCTCTCGACCACGAGCCGCACGCCGACCGCGGCGGCCAGGTGCACGATCACGTCGACCTCCGCCACGAGCGCGTCGACCAGGTCGTGATCGGCGACCGAGCCGATCGTCAGCTCGAACGCCGCGTCGCCCTCCAGCTGGGCCACGTTCTGCAACCCGCCCGTCGAGACGTCGTCGAACGCGTGCACGGAGTGCCCCTCGGAGACGAGCAGGTCGCAGAGGTGCGAGCCGATGAAGCCCGCGCCACCGGTGACGAGCACCCGCACCTAGCGAGACCGCGTCACGGCGTCGGTCGCGGGCGACGGTGATGACGAAGCACTGTCCCGCCGAACCCGGCCAGCACGAGCACCGCTACGCCGCCGCCGATCAGCACGAGCACCGACGACCCGCCGGCGGAGCTGTCGCCCGCATCGTGCAGCACCGACGCCGGCGGCGATCCCGGCCCCGACCCGGCACCGCCCGCCCCGCCGGAGCCCGCACCGCCGCCGGAGGCCGCCGGCCCACCCGCGCCCGGGCCGGCGCCGGATGAACCGTGGGGCGAGGAGCCGCTCCCGGAGCCGGAGCCATGCGTGCCGCCGCCGTGCCCCGACCCGCTCGTCGGCGGCGTGATGCCGGCGCCGAACAGCGCCGCTTCGGTGCCCGAGGATCCGCCGCCACCGCCGCCTTCGCGCGCCTTGCTGAGCGGGATCGCGTATTCCTTGGCAGCCGGCGACCCCGGGTCGATGTGCACGCCCGGTTCGAGCGCGAGCGCAGGCGTCGCGCCGGCGAGAAGACCCCCTGCGAGAACTGCGAGCGCCCCCTGTGTCCAACAGCGCACGGAGCGCATCGCTTGACAATAAACCGTTGCGTGTCAATTAGGAAGAGTGGTGGTGTCGCCGGCTAGGCCCCGCTCCGGCCCGCCCGCCGAGGAGCCGCCAGCGCCGCCAGGCCCGCGTCGCGGGGGTTGAGCGCGTGGGCATGCGCGTAGTCCGCTCGCGCCGCTTCGGGATCGCTCAGCCGCACCGAGATGTCGCCCAGCAGCGCCCACGTCACGAAGTTCCGCGGCTCGAGCGCGAGCGCCCGCTGCAGCGCCGTCTGCGCGGCGGCCGCCTGGTCGTAGCGGGCGAGCGCGGCCGCCTTGGCGTAGTAGCTCGTCACGGCGTCCGAGTCGATGCTGAGCGAGCGATTGGCGTCGGCGAGCGCCGCGGCAGGGTCGCGCGCGAGCTCGTTCTGGGCGCGTTCGCGGTAGAGCTGCGCGAGCCCCTGGCGGCTGAGGCTCGCCCCGGCGACGATCAGCACCACGAGCACGGCGGCGAGGCCGGCGGCGGCCACCGCGCGACGCGGCGTGCGGCGCGGGTCCGTTTCGGCCTCCTCGCGCGCGGGTGCGGGCACCGGCCGCTGCCACACGAGCACCGAGGCGGCGAGCACCGCGGCCCCCGTCAGGCCGGGGAGCAGCGCCATCCAGTCGACGCTCGCCTGCACGAGCCACGCGCCGAAGGCGCCGAGGCCGGCAGTCAGCAGGCTCCGTCGCAGGGGCGAGCGCGCGGCGCCCGTCCGCATCCTCACCGCGCCCCACAGAACGCCCGCTACGAACGCGCACAGGAGCAGCAACCCGACGAGGCCGAGCTCCGCCAGCGTCTGCAGCCAGATCGAGTGGGGTTGGTCGACGTCCTCCACGGTCGCACGCCGTTCGTAGTAGGGGCGGGCGTAGTTGCCCGCGCCGACGCCCGCCAGCGGATGGTCGGCGAACACGTGCCACGCGACGCGCCAGTAGTCGTAGCGGTTGCCCCCTCCCGAGAGCAGGCGGGTCTGCCCCGCGGCGGCCGAGCGCCCCGCTTCACCCGGTTCGCTGAGATGGACGAACGCGCGCCACTGCCTGCTCACCTCGTGCGAGACACGGTGCACGGAAGCGAGCCCGACGCCGACCACCGCGACGGCGGCGACCGCCAGCCCGATCGCACCCGCTCGCCGCATCCGCTGGGCCCGCGCCGGACCGCCCGCCCACCGGGAGAAGCCCGCGACGAGCGCGCCCCACACGACCCCGACGCCGAGCGAGGCCGACAGAGCCGCGCGGCCGGCGGCGTGCCCCACGCCGACGGGCAGCTGCGCGTCGGCGCGATGCTCGTAGACGTGGAGCAGGTCGGTGCCGGCGATCGCCACCCCGACCGCGACCACGAGCAGCCCGCACGCGCGCGGCACGCGCCCCGGGGCGAGCGCCATCACGAGCACCAGCGAGCCGAGCAGTGCGAGCGCGGTGCCGCGCGACTGGGACAGCAGCGCCAGGCACGCGAACAGCGTGGCCAGGCCGGCGCCCGCTCCCGCGACAGCCGCGCGGCGGTGGTCGAGCAGGGCGGCGCACGGCCACAGCCCGACGACGAACAGGCACCCCTCGCCGTTGATGTAGCCGAGCGGCGAGTTCAGCCGGCCGCCGAGGAACAGCGAGCCGGGGTCTGTGCCGAGCAGGCGCACGAGCACCGACAGCGCCACGGCGATGATCCCGAGCTCCACCGCCGCGAGCAGCACCGCCGCGCGCCGGTCGTGGCTCACGAGGGTGACCGCGAGCGTGAGCAGCGCTCCGTAGGCGAGCCAGCGGTTGCCGCCCACGACCGCGTTCTCGACCGATTCCGCCCAGGCGCTCGACACGAGCGACCATGCACCGAGTCCGAGCAGGCCCCCGAGGCACAGGACTCCCGGTGCGGCGAGACGCGGCGGGCGCAGTACCACCGCGATGGCCGCCACGAGCGTCACGCCGAGGCCGACCGGGACCCACACCGAAGCGTCGAAGAAGGCGAAGAAGAACGGGCTCAGGCCGGTGCCCAGGCCGAGCACGAGCAGGCATGCGAGCGCGCGTTTGCTGAGCCGCGAGGGCGGCACCGCCTCCGGCGTCGCTGGTGTCTCGAGCGTCTGCGTGTCGAGCACGATGATCGCGGCTCCCGCCGCGAGCAGGTAGGCGCTCGCGCCGAGCACCACCAGGGCGGCTTCGCCTCGGCTGGCGAGCACCGCGAGCAGGGCGAGCGCCGCCTGGGCCGCGCCCAGGCCCAGCGCGACGGCGCGCGGGTTGGATACGTACCGGAGCGTCCGGTGCGTGAGGTGGTCGCGTCCTCCCTGCAGCACCGACACCCCGCGACGCCGGCGCGAGACGATCACGAGGCTCGTGTCGAGCACGGGGATCCCCACCAGCAGCAGCGCCACCAGCAGCGAGCGCCAGGCGTCGGTGCTGGTGCCGGCGGCGGTCGTCACCAGCACAGCGACGACGAAGCCGAGCGGCATGGAGCCCCCGTCGCCGAGGAAGATCCGCGCGGGAACGGCCATGTTCCGCGGCATGAACCCCGCGCACGCGCCGCACATGCAGGCGGCGGTGGCCGCGATCCACACGTCGCCGCGGACCACACCGATCACGGCCGCCCCGCCGGCGACCACCAGCGCCATCGTGCTCGCGGCGCCGTCCATGTTGTCGAACAGGTTGAACGCGTTGACCACGCCCACGACCCACCCGCACGTCAGCACGAGGTCGACGCTCGCGCCCGCGTGCAGGTGCCACCCGAGGCCCACCGCCCACATCAGCGCCCCCAGCGCCAGCTCGACGGCGACGCGCAGCAGCGGCGAGAGCGAGCGCCGGTC
>Ga0187823_10000271_pt1 | contig 12865 bp, 10 predicted proteins | sample NC_wetland_sal_i_12_FD_132968 | JGI IMG/M metagenome (GOLD analysis project Ga0187823, IMG submission 132968) | Wetland sediment microbial communities from Neuse River Estuary, North Carolina, USA - SourceSoil_3 | ecosystem: Environmental > Aquatic > Freshwater > Wetlands > Sediment | place...
ACGGCGGGGCCCGCCGCCGGCGGCCCGGTTCAGCGCCTGGAGGAACTCGGCGGCCGAGGGATAGCGGGCCTCCACCTCCGCCCGGAGGGCCCGGTCCAGCACGTCCCACAGCTCCGGCGGCACGTCGTGGCGCACGCCCTCGGTGACCGGGAACTGGTTCGTCGTCTGCCGGGCCAGCACCTGCTCCGGCGTGAGCCCCGGGAACGGCGGCGTCCCCAGAAGCGCGTAGTACGCCACCGCGGCCAGGCTGTAGAGATCGGACCGCTGGTCCACCCGTTCGCCCAGGAGCTGCTCCGGGCTCGCGAACTGGGGCGTGCCGCTCTGGCTGGTGGCGCCGCCGTACTTGCCGGCGCCGCGGAGCGCCAGGGCCAGCCCGAAGTCCGTGATCCTGAGGCTGCCGTCGGGCTCGAGCAGCATGTTCTCGGGCTTGATGTCGCGGTGCACGAGGCCCGAGCTATGGGCGTGGGCGAGCGCGGAGAGCGCCTCTCGCATGAGGCGCAGCACCTTGTCCAGCGGCAGCGGGCCCTCCCGCTCCACCAGCTGCGCGAGGTTCGGGCCCTGGATCAGCTCCATCGTGTACCAGATCAGGCCCGACCGGCCCGCGATGTCGTAGATGTTGACGATGTTCGGATGGTTGAGCCGCGCCGCCAGCTGTGCCTCGCGCCGGAACCGCTCCAGCACCGCCGGCTCCTGGGTGAGCAGCGGGTGCAGGATCTTGAGCGCCACCTCGCGCTCCAGATGGAGGTCGCGCACCCGGTACACCCGCCCGAACCCGCCCTGGCCCAGCTGGCCGAGCAGCTCGTAGTCGTCGCCCAGCGCGCGGCGGAGCCGCTTCTCCCAGCGGGCCCGGTCCTCCCCCTCGACCAGGGCCGCCACGCCGGCGAAGGGCGTCACCACCGGTGTCTCGAAGGTCCCGGCCTCCGACGCGAAGTCTTCCAGCATCTCCGCGGCCGTCAGGTACCGGTCTTCCGGCGCCCGCCGGAGCGCGCGCAGGATCACCCGCTCGAGCGCGCGGGGACAATTGGGCCTGAGCTCGAGCGGCCGGCGGATCTCCCGCGCATCCAGCGGCGGCTCCTGCGCGGTGATGGCGTAGTAGAGGATCCCGCCCGCGGTATAGACGTCGCTCACCGGGTCCCCGGCCGTCGCGTCACGCACCTCCGGCGCCATGAACGCCTGCTGCGTCGGCGTTGCGCCCGCGGGGATCACCGGCAGCGTCCAGCTGCTGAAGCGGACGTCGGTGATGGTGCCCCGTCCCGCCGGGCTCACGATGAGGGACGCGGGCACGACGCGGCGGAGCACGATGCCGCGGGCGTGCGCGTGCTCCATGGCGCTCAGCAGGTCGCGGGCGAGGGTGTGGACCGTGGGGATCGGGCGGGGGCCCCGCTGCACCGCTTCCTGGAGACCTTCGCCGTCGATCCAGTTGCCCACCCGGTAGGCGAGCGTTCCCGCCTCGCCGACGTCGTACACGTGCCGGATCGCCGGGTGGTCGAGCTGGCCCAGGGCCTCCGCTTCCCGGAGGAACCAGGCGCGGGTGGGCTCGTCGGAATAGAAGTTGAGCCGGAGGCTCACGCGCCGCTTGAGCACCCGGTCCACCGCCAGGAACAGCACGCGCTCCCGGTTCGCGGCGACCAGCCGCTCCACCTTATAGCGCGTTCCGACCGCCGTCTCCGCGGCCTGGAAGGCGGCGACGGGATCGGGAGCGGTCATCGCTGCAGGCCGCGGCGGCGCTCGATCCGTCCCCGCCCGCCGCACTCGACCGCGCTGCACCACCGGCGGCTCTGCGTGGGCGACGCGTCGAGGAACAGGAGCGAGCAGGGGTCGGCGGCGCACTGGCGGATGGTGTGAGCGCGGTCCACGAGGCTGGCGGCCGCGGATCGCGCGATCGCATCGAGCGCCGCGGGCGGGCGGTCGGGAGCGAAAGCGAGCTGCCAGGCCCCGGCGGTCCGCACCAGCCGCTCGTGGCCCGGCTGCTGCACCAGCCGGCTGTTGATCGCGGCGATCGCCGAGGCGGGAGGCTGGCGCCCGGCCTGCAGCGCTTCGGCCAGGCGGACGAGCTCGCGGCGGAACGCGAGGATCTCGGCGAACGGGATCGTCTCGACGTCCGACGTCAGCTTTTGCGCCTTGGTCCAGCGGTGGTAGGCGGCGGGGTCGGGCAGGAGATCGGGCGGCGCCGCGCTGCGCCCGCGGGTCGTGTTGACGAAGTCGAGCCAGCAGGCGTCGCCGAGAAGCGTGAACTCCGGATCGGGCATGGCGCGCGGGACGCTAGTCGTCCCCCACCTCGACGTCGGAGACCTCGACCGAGTTCCGGCCGCCGCGCTTGGCCCGGTAGAGCGCCGTGTCCGCCGCCGCGAGCACGCCGCTCACGGTCGTGCCGTGCCGCGGCGACTCCGCGATGCCGATGCTGAGCGTGCAATGGCCGAACTCGGGGTGGGACCGCGCCAGGGCGTCCAGGCTGGCCTGTACCCGTGACACGAACACCTGTGCCTCGGTCGGCGTGGTCATCGGGAGAATGACGAGAAACTCATCGCCGCCGAGCCGCCCCACCACGTCGAGCGCCCGGGCCTGCTGCCGGAGCACGTTGGAGACGAGCACGAGCAGGCGGTCGCCCGCGGCATGGCCCATCGTGTCGTTGACCACCTTGAAGCGGTCGAGGTCGAGCAGGAGGACGCTGGTGTGGAGCTGGTGCCGGAGGCTGCGGGAGATCTCGGCGCCCAGCCGCTCCTCCAGCGCCCGGCGGTTGTACAGGCCCGTCAGCTCATCGGTGGTGGCGGCGCTGTGGAGCTGCTCCACCAGCTCCGAGTTCTTGAGCGCGATCGCCGCCGCGAACGACAGCGTCCCCGCGAGCTCGAGCTCGGCGCGGGCGTAGCCCTTGTTGCTGATCCGGGAGCCCAGCACCAGCACCGCCATCCGCTCCGAGCCGGCGTCGAGCGGCACCACCAGCTCCGCTCCCTGGCCCACGAGCGTCGCGACGGCCACGTCGTCGGCCCCGACCGACGCGCTCCCCGTCGGCAGGGCCTGATCCAGCGCAGCGCGGTCGATGGGCACGGGCTGCGGCCGGTCGCCGAGGGAGCGCGACACCTTGGGCGAGTAGACCGTCCCGTCTGGCCGGTAGAGGCACGCCCACCAGGCGAAGAACACCTCCGCCATGAAATCCAGGATGAGCTGCTCGGTCTCCTCGATCGAGTGGACCGACGAGAGGAGTCGGGCCACTTGCCGGAGCGCGCGGAGCTGGAAGACCGCGTCATCGAGGGCGGCCTGGCGGTCGAGCAGGATGCCGCGCAGCTCGAACACCACGCTCAGGCCCAGCACGAGCGGCATGGCGGCCGCCCGCATGTCGGGAGCCACCGAGGGGTCCGCCAGGACCACCGCCTCGGTCTCCCCGCTCTTGAGCCGGGCGACCTCGATCGCCTCGTCGAAGCCCTCGGCCGGCCCCACGCGGGGCATCTCCCCCTCGGGGGCCGCGAGGTTGAACCAGATGCGTTCGCTCTGGAAACGCTGCACCAGCGCGACGCGGCAGCGCTCCAGCAGCTCGCCGTCCGTCCGGGATAGGCGGCAGGCGGCGGCGAAGGCGCTAGGTAGGGAGGCGAGCGCGGACGGGGTAGGTGTTAAACCCATTGGCCCCTAAGATAGTTAGCGCCCGGGCGGTAGGGGAGTCGGGGAGGTTCCCGGGCCCCGTCAGCGCCGGGTGATTCGCCCGCCCGGCGGCGGCGCCACTGCCCCGTGCAGCGAGTCGGTGACGTAGGCGGCGACCAGGTCCACGGTCCGCGGGGCCGTGCTCTGCGCGGCGCACGCCGCGGCCGCTTCGGGCACGCGGTAGCCGTCCCCGCCGCTGCAGGCCATGAAGGCCGGCAGCGCCACCCGGAGCCTGGTGCTGGAGCCGATCACCTCGCCGTCGGGACGCACCACGTCGCCCACGATCCGGCTGCCGGAGGGGCGGGCCGGATCGTAGGCGAACGCCACGCCGGACACCTGCAGGAACCCGCCCTTGCCGATGACCCCGTCGGACACGCTGTGCTCTAGCAGCTCGCGCACGCGCGCGCCCGTGAGGGGGACCACGAGCACCCGGGTCTCGTCGGCGAAGAGGAACAGTGATTCCAGCTTGTAGTTCGTGAGCGGTCCCGGGTAGAGGATGTCGTCGATGCGGATCGCCCCGGCGTTGAGGAAGGCCGCGTCGGTCTTCGCGCCCGCGCGCATGGCGTCGGCGACCAGGTCGCCGAGCGGGGTTTCGTTCCGCCGCTGGACCAGGTCGCGCGCATCGAGCGCGGTCTGGATGGTGCCCAGGTCTCGTTCCGGCCCGAGCCGCCGCCGCAGGCTGTCGGCCCAACCCGCGACGACCCGGGCCACGGCGGTGTCGAGCGTGGCGACCGTCGGCGTGACCGGAAGCAGCGCGACCGCCTCCCGCCACTGGCCCTTGCTGCCCCAGACCGTGGCGAACTGGGCGCTCCGGGCGTTGGCGTCGGCCTTGAGGATGTAGCGCTTCGAGATGGCCACCGTCATGTGCTCGTGCTCGTGGCCCCCCAGGACGAGATCGAGGCGGCCCTCGCGATTGAGCAGCGCGCGGTCGGCCTCCACCGTCTGGTGGGTGAGCGCCACCAGGAACTCCGCTCCCTGCTGGACCAGCGTGTCGATGACGAACCGCGCCGCGCTGTCGGGATCGCTGCAGCGGACGTAGGCCGGGTAGTCGCCCTGGAGCGTGAGCCCGAAGATCCCCACCTTCCGGCCCGCGAGGCGGAGGGTGTCCCAGGTGAAGACGCCGGGGAACGCGTCGCCGTTCGCCTCCCGGCAGTTGGCTGACAGCCACTTGAAGTTCGCCAGGTGGATCCGGGCGACCAGCGTGTCCCGGGACAGCTCGAACTCGTGGTTGCCGAACGTGGCGTAGTCGAGCTTCGCCGCGTTCAGCGCGTCGATCATCTGGCGGCCGGAGTAGTACTTGCTCAGGAGGCTCGGGGAGAGGAAGTCGCCGGCGAGCACGAAAAGGGTCGGTCCTTCCGCCTTGACCCGGTCGAGGATGGTCGCCACGCGGGCCAGCCCGCCCGAGCCGTCCGCCAGGGTGTCGGCGACGTACACGTCGTTGAGCGAGACGAACCGCATCGGGTTGGTCGGCGCGGGCGCGGGCGGCAGGCCGAGACACGCGGTCAGGGCGCCCAGCGCCAGGGCCGGCGCCAGGCGCCGGAGCAGGGCCGTCCTCACCGCTCTTCTTCCCGTTCCCGCAGGCCACGGACCAGGTCCGCGGCGAGGGCCCGCAATTCCTCGAGCATGGCGCGTTGCGGCCAGTCCGGCCGGGAGGCGAGCACTTCCGTCATGGAGCGGTACCACCAGATCGTCTCCTCCGAGCTCGCCTGGGAGACGGCTCGTAGATACTCCGCACCGAGGCGCCGGAGCGCCGCGATCGTCGATCCACACCGATGGATCTCGTCGGCGGCGATGATGTCGAGTGCCCGCGGCTCCGCCACGGCCAGGTGCGCCAGGAAATCGTGCTTGCAGGCGCGCCACGGCCGCTCCTCGCCGCGGGACGTGTATCTCGGCTCAGACGCGTCAGCCGCGATGGCAAGCACAACCGGACCGAACTTGTCCGCCACCTTGTGCTCCAGCACCTCCCGCCGGTCCGGGGTCGCGTCCTCCAAGACGTGGTGGAGGATCCCCGCGACCAGGGTCGGCTGGTCGCAGGCGTAGCGTGCGAGGATCACGGCCACGTTCGCCGGATGCCCCAGGCTGCCGGGCGACGCGGACCCGGGGCCCCGATGGTGCTTCGCGGCAAAGGCGAACGCGTGGTTGATGCGGTCGGAATAGGCGTGCATGCGCAGACGGTTGGCGGGAGCCCTGCTCACGGAATGCCGAGAAGCTTATGCGTCTGCAGGCTGAGCCGCCAGCGCGGATGCGTGAGACAGTAACGCAGCGCGGCGTCGGTGTTCCGCTCCCGCGCCGGGCCGTCCATCGGTTGGAGGAAGAAATAGCGGAAGGCGAGCGGCTCGAACCGCTCGGGCTCCGCGCCCGTCTGCGGATAGACCAGTTTGAGCTCGTCGCCGGCGCGCACCACCAGCTCCGCCCCGGCCTTGGGACTCACGCAGATCCAGTCCAGGCCGGGCGGGGGCGGGCGCGTGCCGTTCGTCTCCACCGCGATCTCGAACCCTCGCCGGTGGAGCGCGCCCACCAGCTCGGCGTCGAGCTGAAGCAGCGGCTCGCCCCCGGTGCAGACCACGAACGGGAGGCCCCCCGCGCCGGCCGGCCACGCCGCCGCCACCGCGGTCGCCAGCGCGTCCGCCGTCGCGAACCGGCCGCCGCCGGGGCCATCGGTGTCCACGAAGTCGGTGTCGCAGAAGGTGCAGACGGCGCTCGCCCGGTCCGCCTCGCGTCCGCTCCAGAGGTTGCACCCGGCAAAGCGGCAAAACACCGCCGGCCGTCCGGCCTGCGCCCCCTCGCCCTGCAGGGTGTAGAAGATCTCCTTGACCGAGTATGCCATCGCCCGAGCTTACCGTTCACCGCGCCCTGCGGTCTGGTATTTCCCCGGGTCTTCCAGCCCCGCCTCCCGGAACCCCTTGCGGCGGAGCTGGCACGCGTCGCAGCGGCCGCAGGCCTCCCCCGCCTCCGACGGGTCGTAGCAGCTCAGCGTCAGGCCGTAGTCCAGGCCCAGCGCCGCGCCGCGCTCGACGATCTCGCGCTTGGCCAGCAGGATGAGGGGCGTGTGGATCGTGAACCGCTGCTTGAGCTCGGTGCCGGCGCGGGTGGCCAGGTTGGCCAGGTGCTGGAACGCGGCGATGTACTCCGGGCGGCAATCGGGATACCCGCTGTAATCCAGCGCGTTCACCCCGATCACGATGTCCGTGACGCCCAGTGTTTCGGCCCAGGCCAGCGCGAACGACAGAAAGATCGTGTTGCGCGCCGGCACGTAGGTCACCGGAATGCCCGAGCCGATCGCCTCGGCGGACCGGTCCTTCGGGACGGCGATCTCGGCCGTCAGGGCCGATCCGCCGAAGGCGCGGAGATCGATGTCCACGATCGCGTGGCGCGCCACGCCCAGGTGCGCCGCGACCCGCCGGGCCGCCTCGAGCTCGAGCGCGTGCCGCTGGCCGTAGCGGAAACTGAGGGCGTACAGCTCGAAGCCGCGGGCCTTCGTCATCGCCGCCGCCGTGGCCGAGTCCATGCCGCCGCTCAGCAGCACGACGGCTCTCGCGTTCGTCATGGCGGAATCCTAGACGGTCCCGGAGCGTTGGCGAAGCGGCCCAGCTCGAACCGCAGCGCGTCTTCCAGCGCGGGATGCCGGAACGCGTAGCCCGACGCGAGCAGCCGACTCGGCACCACGCGCGCGCTCGCCAGAATGGTTTCGTCGGCCATGGCGCCGAACGCGAGGCGCAGCGCCGCGGCGGGCACCGGCAGCACGGCCGGCCGGTGGAGCACGCGGCCCAGCGTGGCCGTGAACTCGGCGTTGGTGACCGGCGCCGGCGCCGTCGCGTTGAACGGCCCGTCGAGCGCGTCGGTGAACAGCGCGTGGTGCAGGGCGCCGGCCGCGTCCTCCGCCGACAGCCACGCCATCCATTGGCGCCCGCCGCCCAGCGGGCCGCCGAGGCCGGCGCGAAAGACGGGAAGCATCTTGGCGAGCGCGCCGCCGGCGGGACTCAGCACCGCGCCGAAGCGGGGATGACAGACCCGGATGCCGCCCCGGCGTGCGGGCTCCGCTGCTGCCTCCCACTCCCGGCAGAGATCGCCGAGAAACCGCCCCGGCGGTCCCGGGAGGCTGGCGTCGTCCACGACGGCGTCGCCGCGATCGCCATAGATGCCGATCGCCGCGGCGGCGACGAGCACGCGCGGCGGCCGGCGCAGCTCCGCGAGCGTCCGGGCGATCAGGGCCGTGCCCGCAAGGCGGCTTTCCCGGATCCGGCGCCGGCGTGCACGAGTCCAGCGGCCCGCGGCGATGTTCTCGCCGGCGAGGTGCACCACCGCGTCCGCTCCTTCCAGCGCAGCCCGGTCGAGGCGGCTCCGTCCGTCCCAGGCGATCTCGCCCGGCCGCGCCGCCCGGCGCACGACCGGCAGCACCGTGTGGCCTCCGGTCGAGAGAAACGCGACCAGCGTTCGTCCCACGAGCCCGCCCGCTCCGGTCACCGCGATCCGGAGCGGCCCCCGGTCGGCGAACCGGGCGTGCGCCGCCAGATCGCCTGCCAGCAGCGTGTGGCGATAGGCCAGAAGCCGCTCGATCCTGTGCCGCACCAGCCAACCTCCGACAGCGGCGCCGAGGGCGCCCCCCGGCAGGCCGAACTCCACTCTGTCGGTCACGACGGAAGCGGAGACCCCGTCGGGCACGAATCGGTGCGTATGGACCCAATGGGCGAATGGGCCTCGCGCCTGCTCGTCGACGAACTGGCGGTCCGGTATGTGGTCGCGGTGGAGCGCGGTCCAGCGAATGCCGAGCGGCCCGAGGCGAATCCGGATGAGGGCCCGAGCGTCGGCGAGCCCACCGGTGCGCTCGAGCATCTCCACCCGCTCCCATGGCGGGGTGAGGCGCTCGAACGCCGACGGGCGCGCGTGCCAGGCGTAGATCGCTTCCGCGGGGAACGGCAGCCGGGTCGAGCGCTCGACCACGTCCATGGGTCGGCTCGGCTCGGGGTTCAGCGAGCGGCGGCCCGTCGAATCAACAGCAGCTCCGAAATGTTCTCGAGCGTCAGCAGCCCGACCAGCGCACCGGCCGTGTCCACCACCGGCAGCGCCGGCAGGCCGCTCGCGCGGAGCCGGTCCAGCGCCTCCTGGAACGGCGCTGTCGGCGCGACGGCGGGCGCCGGGGTCGTCATCGCCTCGGCGACGGTCGATTCGGTCCCCCGCTCCTTGAGGCCGCGGATCAGGTTCTCCCGGGTCAGGAGCCCCTCCGTCCGTCCCAGGTTGTCCACCACCGGGAACTCGCGCTGCTCGCCCGAGAGCAGCAGGTCCACGGCGTCGGCCAGCGTAGCGTGCACCGGGATCGAACGGAACTGGGTCACCATCACCTGCGCCACCTTGAGTCCCTGGGCGGCCGCCCGGGTCTCCACGGCCGAGGCTTCCGCGGCGGCGCCGATGAAGACGAAGAAGGCGATCAGCACCAGGAGCGGAGATCCGTACGGCGAGAGCCCGACGAGCCCCATTACCACCGCCAGGGTCTGGCCCACGGCCGCGGCGACGCGCGTGGCTCGCACCAGTCCGAGCTTGGTGGCCAGGAGCGACCGCAGCACCCGGCCCCCGTCCATGGGGAACGCCGGAATGAGGTTGAACACCAGCAGCACCACGTTTACCACCATGAGCCGCAGGGCGAACGGCCCGGCGTTCGGGTCGGTGGGCAGGAACGGGCCGGCGAAGCCGGTGGCGCGCAGATACCCGTACAGGAGAACCGCGATCGCCACCGTGACGGCCGGGCCACCGAGGGCGATCGCCAGCTCCTGCCGCGGCTCGTCCGGAATTCGCTCGAGCCGGGCGACGCCGCCGATCGGTAGGAGCAGGACGTCCGGAGTGCGGACCCCGAACCGGCGGGCCACCAGAATGTGCCCGAACTCGTGCAGCGTGACGCAGGCGAAGAGTGCGAGGACGAAGATGCTCCGGTCGAGCGCGGCCGCCGCCCCGCCGACGCCGTAGGCCTGAAACGCCAGCCAGGCGAGGAGGAGAAGGAAGGTGACGTGGACCTTGATCTCGGTCCCCGCGATCCGTCCGATCGAATACGACCACCGCATCACGCGCCGCCCGCGAAAAGAAGAAGTGCCGGTCTCCGGTGAAGATACACCGGAGCCCGGCACCCGGAACGCCGCGGGAGGGCCGGCGCTACACGATCACGCGGAGCCCGAACGCGGGGGGCGCCATCGGGACGGTCGCGGGAATCTCGCGAGCCGGCGGCTTCGCCGGCGCCACGTGCAGGACGGGGCGTTCGCTGCCGGGCAGCCGGCGCGCGGCCAGCTCGGCCAGCGCCGCGCGGAAGACGGAATCGCCGTCCCGCGCGGGAAGGTCGAAGCTGCGGATGTACGCCATGAGCGCCTCATCCGCGGGGATCGACTCCGCCAGCAGCTCGGCGACTTCCACCGCCATGCGGGTGTGTGTGTCGGTCACGGCGGCTTCGGCCAGACAGGCGGTCATCCGGCACCGCAGCGTCGTTTCCTCGACCCACTGCGCCCGGCGGCGCACGGCCTCCACCAGCCGGTCGGGCCGGAGCCGCTGCCACGGATCGGCGGAATCGGTGGCGCCGGGCACGGCGGGGACCGCGTCGGCGACGGACAGAAGGGCGCGAGCCCGCACCGTCTCCCGCATGGCGACCGGAACCGCGACTTCCCGGAAGTAGCGCGCGAGCGCCTCCTCCAGCGGCAGGCGGTCGGCGAGCCGGGTAACGAACATCGCGGCCTGGGTCTGGTGCGTATCGGTCAGGGCCTCCCAGGCGCGCGCATAGGCGACCTGGAGCCGCAGCTTGAGCGCCGGCGGGAGGCGGCGAACGGAATTCAGGGTCAGGTATTGCATGGGGACCTCGACGGCGAAGCTTGAGACAGCCGTGCAACCGTCTGCAATGCCAAGGCTTACAGCTGCACAACCCGGGAAGGTGCGAGCTTCGTGCCGCCTTGGGCCTGGACCGGCCGAACAGCGCCAACCCCTGAGCCGGCAACGAGTCCGGACCGGCCCCGAAGGTGGGCATGGCCTCCGTGCGCCTCGCGCGGCTGCCGCCCCGTTCCGGCTGTATGTGGTGCCACCGCAACGATCCGACGCTCCGGCAAGCTGGCGCCTACACAGTTAACTCGTTATTTTTCCGCGCTTTGAGCGACCAGGAGCACACCATCGCCACGACCATATCCCCGCCGACCTGGACCACCCGGGACTCCGAGAAGCTCTACAACATGAGCGGCTGGGGTCAGGGCTACTTCCGGGTCAACGAGGCGGGGCACGTCACCGTCCACCCCGACGGCAACCCCAAGCGCGGGCTCGATCTCTACCAGCTCGCCCTCGATCTCAACGCCCAGGGCGTTGGCCTCCCGCTCCTGCTCCGGTTCTCCGATATCCTCCGCTCGCGGATCCAGGCCCTGGCCGGGCAGTTCGAGAGCACGATCAAGGAATTCGGGTACGACGGGAGCTACACCACGGTCTACCCGGTCAAGGTGAACCAGCAGCGCCACGTCGTACAGGAGATCGTCGAGTTCGGCACGCCCCACGGAGCCGGGCTCGAGTGCGGCAGCAAACCCGAGCTCATGGCGGTGCTCGGCCTCAACGAGAGCACCAACCATCTGATCGTCTGCAACGGCTACAAGGACGAGGAGTTCATGCGCCTCGCCCTCATGGGCCAGAAGCTCGGGCACACGATCCTGATCGTCCTGGAGCAGCTCAACGAGCTCGAGGTCCTGCTGCGCGTCGCCGACGACATGGGCATCCAGCCCACCGTGGGCGTCCGGATCAAGCTGGCGAGCGAGGGCTCGGGCCGATGGGCCAAGAGCGCCGGAGAGAAGTCGAAGTTCGGGTTGGGCGCGGTCGAGCTGGTGAAGCTGCTCGACCGGCTGAGCGAGGTCGGCCGGAAGGACATCCTGCGGCTGGTGCATTTCCACCTGGGCAGCCAGATCCCCGACATCCGCGTCATCAAGGCCGGCCTCGAGGAGATCAGCCGGTATTACGTCGAGCTCAGGCGCATGGGGTTCGGCAACCTGAGCTACGTGGACGTGGGCGGCGGGCTCGGCGTGGACTACGACGGGTCACGCTCGACCCGTCCGGCCAGCGTCAACTACACCGTGCGTGAATACGCCAACGACGTGGTCTACACGCTCGGAACGGTCTGTCGCTCGGAAGAGCTGCCGATGCCGAACATCATCTCCGAGTCGGGCCGGGCCATCACCGCGCACCATTCGCTCCTGCTCATGAACGTCATCGACGTCGAATCGCTCAACGACACGGTTGCGCCGGCCCTGCGGGAGGAGCCCCATCCCCTGCTGCTGGAGATGGCCGAGGATCTCCGGTCCTTCACCCACGACCGGGTGCAGGAGGTCTTCCACGACGTCGTGTTCGCCAAGGAGCGGGCCCAGGAATACTTCGCCAGCGGCGTGTTCTCGCTTCGGGACAAGGCGGACGCGGAGCAGTTCTATCTGTGCACGCTCAACGCCATCGCCGGCGCCATCGCCGACGACAAGAACGCCTATCCCGAGATCGCGGCCCACATCGAGGCGGTCCTGGTGGACCGGTACTTCTGCAACTTCTCGGTCTTCCAGTCGCTGCCGGACAACTGGGCCATCGACCAGATCTTTCCGATCATGCCGATCCACCGGCTCAACGAGCCGCCTACCCGGCGCGGCACGCTTCAGGACATTACCTGCGACTCCGACGGGGTGATCGACCGGTTCGCCGGCGGCCGCAAGGGCAAACCGTCGCTCGAGCTCCATCCCGTGATCGAGGACGAGCCCTACATCCTCGGCATCTTCCTGACGGGCGCGTACCAGGAGATCCTGGGCGATCTCCACAACCTGTTCGGGGACACGAACGCGGTGCACGTCCGACTCACCGAGCACGGCTACGAGGTCACCGACCTCGTGCACGGCGACACCGTCACCGAGGTCCTCAACTACGTCCAGTTCCACGCGTCCGACCTCCTCGCCACCTTCCGGCGCAAGGTGGGCAAGGCGCGCGAGCTCAGCCGCCAGGACGCGAACGGCTTCATTGCCGACTACGTCGCGGGGCTGGAGGGGTATACCTACCTGGAGGGGGATAATCCGTAGGGCCCGTGAGGTAAGAGGTAAGAGGTGAGAGGGGCTTGGGAGCCTGGCCCCTCTCACCTCTCACCTCTTACCTCTTACCTCTCACCTCTCACCTCTCACCTTCGCCAGCCTCGCCCGCGCCTCCCGTACCAGCGGCTGCAGCGGCGCGTCCGCGTCCCGCCATAGCTCGATCACCCGCG
>Ga0187823_10000272_pt1 | contig 12789 bp, 10 predicted proteins | sample NC_wetland_sal_i_12_FD_132968 | JGI IMG/M metagenome (GOLD analysis project Ga0187823, IMG submission 132968) | Wetland sediment microbial communities from Neuse River Estuary, North Carolina, USA - SourceSoil_3 | ecosystem: Environmental > Aquatic > Freshwater > Wetlands > Sediment | place...
AACTCGGTATCTTTTCCCACGCGCACGATGAGAACCTTCGCATCGCCGCTCACCACATGGGTGCCCATGAAGACGCTGTTGTATCGTTTGGAAAGGGGCGCGGTCGTCGCGACAATTGTTGTAGATTTTTCGGCCGGATACGTTTCACCCGTCAGGGTCGCCTCATCGACAAAGAGATCTTTGGTTTCGAGCACGATGCCGTCTCCGGGTACGTTGGAACCGGCGGAGAGGCTGACAATGTCGCCGGGCACGATCTCTCCACTCGGTACCTCGACGAGTTTCCCGTCCCGCCAGACTTCAGTCGTTACATGAACAAGCGCCAGCAAGCTGGCGATAGCCTTGGCGGCTCCGTACTCTTGCCAAAAGCCAAGCAGCGCGCTGACGGCGATGATGGTCAGAATGATGAGGGCGTCGGTTCGGTCTGCGAGAAAGATCGAAATGACCGCGGCAAATAACAGGATCAGGATGATCGGGCTTCGAAATTGTGAGAGCAAGAGGAGGAAGGCGTTGACATCGCGCTGCGGTCTGAGCCGGGTTTTGGCGTAATCAACCTGGCGTCGCCGTGCCTCCTCAGTGGTGAGGCCCGTCGGTGTCGTCTGAACGAGTTGTTCGAGTTCGTCTGGCGGAACGCTCCAGAACGGGTCGTCGCCCATGACGTACGTCCTCAGCTCCGCCTGGTCGATTCGTGAGTTGGGTGGTACTGGGTGTGCGGCTCGCACGTTGGTTCCATATGTTTAATCCAGTCGCGCAAGACTCCGGCTTGGTTAAATGTGAGAATGTATTCTTCGCATTCAAGCGAGGCGGAACTGCCCATCGTCCCATGAGCGCCGACCATGGAGCGGCCTCGACTGTAGTGATAGTGCCATTCCATGGCCCCGTCCGGTAGCGAGTGGGTTTCATCCGCCGGTCCCAGTTGTGCCTTAATCTCGTCCTGTGTGAGCCGATCTATTCCCGCAGAAAGGTAATGGGCCGGCCAGGGCTCGCTCGCGGCGCAGGCCGATACCAGCACCATCAAGAAGATCAGTCGTCGCACGAAACGCTCCTATCCATTCGGAGTTGCCACCGCCCTCCGAGTCTCACAGGTTCGGTAGTATTCCTCGCATGCTGGTTCACGGCCCCGTACCACCCGTTTGTTGAAGAAGGGCGGGTGGTGGCCGGTGACCACGGCGCGCTGATGCTCGCCATGGTGCTCGTCGTCGTAGTAGAGGAGGACCCAGTCGCGCGTTTTCTTCAACTGATGAGCCAGCGCGCTGTTCGAGAACATGGCGGTATAGTGCCGAGTTCCTCGGGCGGTGTGGAGGATCGGCAGCCAGGCTTCCCGCTTGGGATTGAAGCGATGGGGGGTGATCTTCTGCAAGGTGCCGGCCTGTGCGGCTTCCCGATATTCCCGATCCACGTCGAGGAGCTCTTCGATGGGAGGTTCGGCGGGAGCAGAAAGACCGCCGGTCTGGTTCTGTGTTCTGATCCGACCGAGCCGGGCAGTGAGCGAGTCGATGATCCCCTGGAGTTTTTTGGGGCCGACTCCTTCAATGTCGGCGAGCCGGCCGTCGTGTGCGGCTATTTCAAGTTGCTCCAACGTATGGATGTGCAAATCATCGTACAGTCGCGTTGCTAGAGCCGGGCCGATTCCGGGAATCGAAGCCAGCAGCGCGACCGAGTCCATCTCCCCTCGCAAACGATCCAGCATCGGCAGCCGACCGGTGACGACCAATGTATGAATAGACCGGGCCAGACTCACCCCGATACCAGGAAGATCTCGTAAGCCGTCTGTGCCTTGCTGCTGCAGGATGTGCGACACGGGAGTTGGCAAACGTTCGAGCGTGTCGGCTGCAGTTCGGTAGGCTCGCACACGGAAGCGGTTCGCGCCCTGCTCTTCGAGGAGGGTCGCCACTTCTCGTAATCGAGTGGCGGCGTTGTGATTCTCGCTGACAAATGTCATCGCCGTTCGTCCGTCATTCATACCGCAGGGCTTCGATCGGATTCAATTTTGAAGCCTTGTTGGCCGGATAGAGACCGAAGAAAATCCCCACGATCAGGGAGAACAGGAAGGCCACACCGATAGCTTGCGACGAGATGATCGTTGGCCAGCCGATCATGGCGGTCATCAATCGGGCGATTGCGATTCCCGCGCCGACGCCGAGCGCTCCGCCGATCGCAGTCATGATAATCGCCTCGATCAAAAACTGAAGGAGAATGTGCACGCGTTTGGCCCCGACTGCCATGCGAAGCCCGATTTCTCTGGTCCGCTCGGTGACCGACACCAAGAGAATATTCATGATGCCGATGCCACCGACGATGAGCGAGATGGAGGCAATACCCATCAGCATCAGCATCATCGTCCGACTCGTACCGGCGATGGTCTTGGCGATATCCTCCATGGTGCGGATGGTGAAGTCGTCTTCTTCCAATTGATGGAGGTGATGTCTGGTCCGCAAGAGATCCTTGATGTCATCCACCACGACAGGAATGTCATAGCGCGTCCGAGTAGCCACGAGGATAATCCCGACGGTTCCCAGGAATTTCGTGCCCAGGACTTTTCGTTCTGCCGTCGAAAAGGGGAGGATGACGAGATCGTCCTGGTCCTGACCCGTGATCGACTGACCTTTGGGAGCAAGGATACCGATCACCCGGAGCGGGACGTTCTTAATCCGGATCTGGCTGCCGATGATCTCCTCGCCCGGCTCGAAGAGATTTTGAGCCGCGGTTTTTCCTAGAACGGTGACTTTTGCCGCTGTATCCATGTCCGATTGTGTAAAGAAGTTGCCCTGAGCGACCGGCCAGCTCCGAATATCGGGAAACTCAGGAGTCGTGCCCAGGACCACCGTGCTCCAGTTCTTATTCTCATGAATCACCTGGAGAACCGAGCGGTTGCCATAGATGGCCGTCGTGACGTTGGTGACTTTCTTCTCGATATCTTCCGCATCATCGACGGTCAAGGTCGACACCGTGCCCAGCCCGCCCCTCACGCCGCCGACCGTGGTTGCGCCTGGGACGATGATTAGCACATTCGTCCCAAGGCTGGCGATCTCGGCCTGGACCGATGCGGTCGCGCCTTGGCCGAGGCTGACCATCGCAACGACGGCGCCGATGCCGATGATGATGCCGAGCATGGTGAGCCCGGCCCGCAAGGGATTGCGGCGCAGAATGCGGAGAGCGGACAAGATCGTCAGCCAGAGAAAGGACATAGTGTGCAGCGTTCAGCTAAATAATTTATTTGGTTTGTCTCATTTGTCTGGTTTATCTGGTCCATTGGGTTTGTCAGACTCAAACCAGAGAAACCAAACAAACCAGATCAACCAGCGAAACGTGTTTCCCCGTTCATCTCATTCTCGGGCCACTATCGAAGCCGGGCGGCAGCTTCTTGCGGGTCTGTTCTTCCTGTGTCTCAATACCGATGACCACTCGGTCTCCTTCTTTCAGCGGTCCTTCGGCGATTTCCGTAAACAGGGAATCGACGATGCCGGCCGTGACGGTCGTTTGTTGCGGGGCCTTTCCCTCCTCGAGGACCCATACTTGTGTGATCTTCCGGTCCACCGGCACGCCTGGCATCCGGAACCGGAGCGCTCCATTCGGTACTCGCAGGGGAGAGTCCTTTTTGGCGGTCACGATCGTGACGTTTGCGGTCATACCAGGTTTGAGCTTGAGGTCTCGATTATCCACCGTGATCACGACGTCGTAGGTGACGACGTTCTGAATACTGATCGGGGCATTCCGCACCTGCGTGACGATGCCTTCGAAGAACTGTTTGGGATACGCGTCCACACGAAAGTTCGCACTCTTACCTTCGGCCACGCCGCCGATATCGGCTTCGCTGACGTTAGCATCGACCTGCATTTGAGTCAGGTCCTGGGCAATGACGAAGAGAGTCGGCGTCTGAAAACTGGTGGCGACCGTTTGGCCGACATCCACGTTACGGGAGACGACGATGCCGTTCACCGGAGAATAGATCGTCGTATAACCGAGGTCCAGTTCTGCCGAGGCCAGGGTAGCCTCGGCCTGGTCCAACAATGCTTGCAATACCTCTACATTGGCGTCGGCGTCACGATAATTGGTCTCGGCAAGATCGAGGTCAGCCTGCGACACGAAGGCCTGCTTTCGCAGCTTCGCCATCCGGTCGCGTTCGAGTTTGCGCTGCGCAGACATGATTTTGGCTTTTGCCAGATTGCCCCTTGCGCTTTTCACGGCGGCGCGGGCTTGGCTCACGCGCGCTTGAAACGGTTGTTGGTCGATCTGAGCCAAGACCTGTCCTTGTATGACAACAGAATTGAAATCCGCAAACAACTTCTCAATCTTACCGGACACTTGGGAACCGACCTGGACCGAAATCACAGGATTCACTGTGCCGGTGGCTGTGACGATGGCCGTGATAGGGCCTCGATCGACCGTCGCGGTGACGTACTGGACCGGAGGAGCACCGGAAAACCACCAGTACCATGCCCCTGTGCCGGCAATAGCGAGTGTGGCGGTTGCGCCGATCAACCAGGAAAGCCGTGATCGTCTTCGACCTGAGGGGCTGGTCCATCCGGGAACCGGAAGGACCTGCGCTTTTCCTGATATTGCCACGGCGGGAGAGTGCACGGTGACGGGGTGGTTCGGGATCACCTCGGTCACGGGGACAGGCTCGATCGGTTGAGACGGCTCAGTGCTCATGATCAGGTTACCTATTATGCCGGACGACGTGCATGTTTATCGAGAAGGCTCCTCGCGATCATCTTACGACCTTCCTCGGCAAGCAGCAGGACCAGTGCGCCGAGAACGAGGGGGCCGAAGACCCAGGCGGGCAATGGGTTAGTACCAAAGATCGCGTTTCCTGATGGGGTGTAGACGATCAATACGAGGATGGTGAGTTCAATGACAATCCCCCAAAGTATTAACGGATTGGTGAAGACACCCAGTCGCAATGCCGACAGGCGTTCCGATCGACAGGCAAACACGTTTGCCACTTGCGCCAGAACGATGCCGGCGAATGTCACCGCCGTGGCTTCCTTATATAGAGAAGATGACCAGTTCAGCGGTGTGCCCCAAGTCCAACCATTCACATAGAGATAGAGGAAGAACCCTCCCATTGCGATGCCGGCTTCGATCAAACCGATGAATGCATACACGCGGAGCAGTAGTGGGAGGTTGATGAGTCGTACCCCGCGTGGACGAGGTGGGATTTGCATAATTCCGGGATGTGGTTGTTCTGTGCCTAAAGCTAGAGCAGGCACAATATCAGTTCCCAAATCCACAGCCAGGATCTGGGGGATGGTCAGGGCCAAGGGCATGCCGAAAAGTCCATACCCTAAATAGGGTACGACTTCGGGAACGTTGTGTGACAGGACGTAGGTCACGAATTTGCGGATGTTCGAATACACAGCTCGACCTTCTTCGATTGCGTTTACAATTGAAGCGAAGTTGTCATCGACTAAGATCATGTCCGCCGTTTCTTTTGCCACGTCTGTCCCGGCAATTCCCATCGCAATGCCGATATCGGCTTTCTTGATCGCCGGGGCGTCGTTTACACCATCGCCCGTGACGGCCACCACTTCGCCCATGTCTTTCAGCGCCGACACCACGCGCAGCTTGTGCCGGGGGGCCATGCGCGCGAAGACCGGCTCAGCCTCGCCAGGACGGGTGGGTGTGAGGAGGCGACGCAGCGCCTCGTCGCTCATCGTTTCGACCTGGTGCCCTTCGATCACGGGAGAGTATCCGACCAACTCGGTGCGGGACTCTTTCGGCACCAGCCCGATCTGGCGGGCGATGGCCAGGGCTGTGAGCGGATGGTCGCCGGTAATCATGATGGTGCGGACGCCGGCCTGGCGACAGCGTGCGATAGCCTCCGGCACTTCGTGGCGCGGGGGATCCATCATCGCCACGAGGCCGAGGAAGGTGAGGTTCTGTTCCACCTGGTCAATGTCCAGCTTCTCGACACCCTGCTCAATTTCACGCACGGCCACAGCCAGGACCCGATAGGCCTGGTGCGCGAAGGCACGGCATTGCGCCATGATGCGCTGCCGGTCCTCCTGACCTATCGGAGAGAGCGCACTGTGATGGAGCATCTGATTGCAGAGGGGCATGAGCGATTCCGGCGCTCCCTTCACGAAAGCCACGAGCCGGCCCTCATGCCAATGGAGGGTGGACATGCGCTTCCGGTCCGCATCAAACGGTAGTTCGCCCATCCGTGGCAACGGTTCATGATGGAGGAGTCCGTGATTCAGTGCGAACTCGACCAGGGCAACTTCGGTTGGGTCGCCTGTGACAGTGGAGCGGCCGTCAGTCCGCCGCGTGCGCTTGGCGTTGTGACAGTGAATGATCGCATCGAAGAGCGGTGCATACTCTTCAGCCTCGACTGCGGTGGTCACGCGTCCGGCGATCACCAGACAGCTTTCCTTCACTTCGACTTCGAGGTTGTCCATATAGAAACGAGCCACGCGCATCCGGTTTTCGGTCAGTGTTCCCGTCTTATCCGTACAGATGACGGTGGTGCAGCCCAAAGTTTCAACGGACGTCAGTTGCTTGATAAGCGCGTGGCGTCTGGCCATGCGCTGGCTGCCCAACGCCAAGGCCAGTGTCACCGTGGGGAGCAGTCCTTCCGGCACGTTCGCCACGATGATGCCGATCCCGAAGATCGCGCTGATCCAGAAGCTTAAGCCCATGGAGACGCCGATAACGAAAAAGACCCCACCCATGGCGACTGACAGCAGTGCCACCATATGCGTGACCTTCGCGATTTCTTTTTGGAGCGGGCTAAGGCCTGTCTCCACGCTCGTGGAGAGGCGGGCGATCTTGCCGAATTCCGTCTGCATGCCGGTGGCGAACACCACCGCCCGACCTCTGCCGGAGAGCACGGGGGTGCCGGCGAATACGAGATTGGGAATGTCCAGGAGATGTCCCTCGGCCACCGGTTCTGCCGTCCGCCGCTTCGGTTGGGATTCGCCTGTGAGCGAGGAGATGTCGACACGCATTTCGGCTGCTTCGACGAGCCGCGCATCGGCAGGGATCTGTTCTCCCTCTTCGATCAAGAGCACGTCACCCGGCACGATCTCGCTTCGCGACACGTCATACGGTTGGTTGCTTCGCAGCACCCATGCTCTGGCTGGGAGAAGGCGATGGAGGGCATGCACCGCGCGCTCCGCTTTATATTCCTGAAAGAAGGCAAAGACGGCGTTGATGACGATCACACCGAGGATCGCCCAGCCGAGCGTGACCATACCTTCGCCCGGCTTCATAAATTCTGCTGTGAAAGCCAGGGCGGCGGCGATCCAGAGCAAAATGGCCAGGAAGTGGGTGAACTGCTGGAGGAACCCGCGCAGCAGCGAAAAGTGGTTCGGCTCCGCGAGCGCATTCGGTCCAGATTGGGTCAGCCGCCGCTGCGCTTCTTCCGGTGAAAGACCCGCAGGGGTAGTTTCCAGCTGTTTGAAGACGGCCTCGGCTGAGATCCGGGCGATGGCCGGGTGGAAGGAGTCAGGCACGGGTGCCTCGCACGATGAGGACGGAGCAGGGGGCGTACTTGAGGAGCGATTCGGACACGCTGCCAAGGTGGAGACGCTCCATCCCGGTCAAGCCTCGAGAGCCAGCCACGAGCAGTTCACTGTGATTGGCAGTCGCCAGCTTGAGGATGGCGTCGATGATGTGATTCATTTGCACGTTGGTCGTCACGGCATACCCTTCCTTGATGAACTCTTCTCGAAGTCCCGCGACCAAATCGGTCGCTCGTTCGAGGACGGGTCGCTTGAGTTCCTCGAGCTGTCGGTCCGAGAGATAACGGGAGGCAAGATCGGTGACCGGTGTTTCCGCCGATGTGCAAATGGTGATGGCAGCTGTGTCCGGAAGGATGCTCGAACGAAGGAAGCGGGCAGCGGCGCGTGAACCCTTGGAATTGTCTACTGCAAGGAGTACCCGACTGATTGTTGGGAGCGGTCGCTTGATAACCAAAACGGGGCAGGGCGCAAGCGAGACTACTTTTCGCGCCACGCTGCCCAGCAGAAACCCTTTGACGTCACTCAAGCCCCTCGTTCCCACCACGATCAGATGCGAACGCTCCTGGGCCGCACGTCGGACGATTGTCTCGGCAGGGGAGCCTGTGAGCAGAACAGTTCGAACCTTGGTGCGCGGCCTGACGGCTGATTGTGAAAGGACAATATCGGCCTGCTGACCCGCCCGCTTGAGGAGCACATCGCCTGCCTTTTCGAGTGCAGCTCTGGCTCCCCGATAACTCATGACCCGCGGAGACCCAGCCATCTTCAACTTATGAGTGTCTGCCACGTGAAGGAGCGTGATGGATTCGAGTTTGGATCGATCCAACGCGCCTAATGCTTCGACTGCCCATTGAGAGAATTCCGACCCATCGACCGCGCAAAGAATTTTCATGGCTTCCTTTCTCTGAAAAGGTGCATATCTATTGGACCGCCCTTGGGAGATTTTTGCATCAGACATGCCCAACCTCGTATGTCTTGTTGTGCGGGAAACAGTCTAGGTTCCAAGGAGTTGCTGCGAGACCGCCCAACTAATTAATAGGCACTGGAGCGTTTTGCAGCAGTGTGCAGAATCAACTGGGGTGAATGGCGCCAGTCACCCTGGTATCTGAATCGCACACAACGCCGATTTGCTCGACTCTTCTAGCTTTTTCACAAGAACGGTTCTGTTTGGGCATGGCACTGTGATTGCCTTTGCATTTGAGTAGGGGGGCATGAAGAAGGAGGACCATATGATGAATTGGAAGGATCGAATGAGAGGGGGCCTGGGGTTCGGCGCTGTCTTGAGCCTCTGGATGCTCATTGGTCTCGCGGCATTCGGGAAGGCTGACGCGGGTGGTGTCGGACGTGTGCTTCCATCCGGAGACGGCGTCCAGATGGAGTATCAAGGTGTCGAGGGCATGCAGCAAGACATCATTCCGCTCTACCGGGCCGGGGCGGTTCGCTACTTCAGTGCCGGCATCGGCCTTGATGAGCGGGGAGCGGAGTACCCTCCGTTTGCGCTGAAGCTGGTATTCACCGCGGGAGGGAAGCCATTCCTTACGGGCGTAACTGTGACGATTCAAGGACCAAAGGGCACAGAAAAGATTGTGGTCCCAGGAGAACGGGTCACAGGGCCCTGGTTGTTCGTGGACGTTCCGACTGGCACCTACGACATTTCAGCGACGCAGGCCGATCAGACGCAGAAGTTGAAGGCGGTCAAAGTGGAACGAGGCAAGACCACTGTTCTCTACCTTCGTTGGCCTGAGGATCGTGGTATCGCCGGGCCGTTAGCGACGAACTGAGTTGCCGAGCAGATGGTGTAGCCCATCGATGTCGGGTCCGTCGTAATGAGGAGGCTGGCATGCTCACGAAGAAGAAGGTTGAAAAAATAAAGGCGAAGGACTTTGCTTCGATGATGGTTAAGGAGGTCATGGAGCGGGCGGTCCAGTCCGTTCATCTCAAGACCAAGGGCAATGTGATCGCGTCATTGATGATTGAGGGATTCGGCGCTGTGCCGGTGGTGAATGATGAGAAGAAGCTCGTCGGCATCGTGAGCGAACATGATCTGCTGGCGGCTATCGACGACGGTCACAAGCTGGATGTGGTGAGAGCGGGAGATATTATGACCGGTAATCCGTACTCTGTGAGGCCTGAGACGACGCTCGGCACGCTCGTGCATGTCTTGCGCGCGAGCGACCTCGTTCGCGTGCCGGTAGTGGATGCCAACGACCGATTGGTGGGCATTATCGCACGGCGTGATGTCTTGCGAACCTATCTCGCGGCCGGCGTACCCAACAAGAAATGAGGAGCCAACCATGCGACAAACCGATTTTCTCACCGCGGCATGTGATCCGAAAACCCTAACGGTGGGACAGCTGATGCAAGATGCGGTATTCACTTGTGGGCAGAGAACAGATGCCTTGACGATTGCCCGAATGATGACTCAGCGGAACTTCGGCAGTCTTCCCATCGTTGAGCAGGATGGCACGCTCGTCGGGATCGTCAGCGAGTATGATCTCCTCCAGGCGATGATTGATGGTCGTGACCTTCGCAAGATACTGGCTGTCGAAATCATGTCGGCCAATCCAGTGGCGGTTACCGAAGATCAAACGCTGGCCCAGGTGGCCGATCTCTTTCAAGATCGGTATATGACGCGGGTGCCGGTCCGGAACAAGAAGCTGGTTGGGATTCTCGCGCGCCGTGATTTGCTGTTCGGGTATATGAAGGCCTCGCAGTATTGGTCGTAAAGTGTAGGGGATTGTGATTCCGAACATTCCCGATTCACGAGAATCACAATTCACAACTAGAACTCGAATGAGACCTGGTTCAACTGAGAGCTGTTCCAAATAGAAATGATGCGACGGGGGCTGCCGGGAATTATTTTCCAACGGGGAACCTGCTCCTCCGCACGCTAGTTTCGGGTTCAACTGTCGATCTGATGAGACGATGAACGTCGAACAACTCGCTTCACATCATTCTTCCGTGCTCATTGTGGAGGACGATCCGGATGTTTCTCTCGCGCTCGAGGATCACCTTCATCATGAAGGGTATACCGTGCGCAGGGTGATGACGGGAAAAGAGGCACTGCACGAGGCCGAACAGAGCCCATTCGGGGCAGTGATCTTGGATCTGGGGTTGCCCGATCTAACCGGATTCGCCGTCCTTCGGGGGTTGGAGGAACTGGATCCTCTTCTACCGGTCATTGTGCTTACCGCATCGGTGCAAGAAAAGCACACAGTGGGAGCACTCCGCCGTGGTGCCTTTGCCTACATCACCAAACCCTTCAACAAGGATGAGCTTAGAATCATCCTCCGTCAGGCAGTCGATGTGCGGAGGCTGGTGCTCAGGATGAACCGCGTCGAGCACGCCCTAAGTGCGAAAGAAGAACAGTTTCGACGCGTTGTGCATACCGCACCGGACGGGATTGTGCTGGCTGATGGCGATGGCAAGATTGTCTCATGGAATGCCGCTGCCGGACGCCTCTTTGGCTATACAGAGGGAGAAGTGCTGGGGCAGCCGCTGACCACAATCATGCCAATTCGGTACCGAGAGGACCATCAGCGTGGACTTGATCGGGTCAAGGCCACTGGCGTATCAACCCTGACTGGGAAAACGATTGAGGTGTATGGCTTAAGAAGTGACGGGTGCGAATTTCCCATTGAGCTGTCGCTCAGCACATGGAGATCCGGCGATCAGATGTTTAGCTGCGGCATTATCCGCGACATCACCCTGCGGAAACAGGCTGAAGCGAGGCTTCTGCATCAGCAGATCGAGCAGCAGGCCCTGCTGGATCTCATTCCCGCCATGGTCTGGTACAAGGATTCGCAGAATCGCATTCTGCGGGCGAACCGGCGTGCAGCGGAGTCGATCAACAAATCCGTGGCGGAGGTCGAAGGCCAATCCACATATGATCTCTACCCCGAGGAAGCGGAGAAGTATCATCAAGATGACCTGGCAGTTATAGCCTCTGGTCATCCGAAACTCGGGATTGTTGAACTTTATGAATCATCACCGGGTCAAAAGCGTTGGGTGCAGACGGACAAGCCGCCCTACCGTGATGCCCAGGGGAACGTGGTCGGAGTCCTAGTCTTTGCTCAAGATATTACTGAACACAAGCAAGTGGAAGCGGCGCTACAAGAGAGCGAACGTCAGTATCAACTCTTGATGGAGGAGGCTTCGGACGGCATGGCTGTTGTGGATCTGGACGGATACTTTAAGATGGCGAATTCGAAAGCGTGTGAATTGTTCGGGTACACTCGAGAGGAGTTGCTCCGACTGCATGTGAAGGACACGTATATCCCCGCCGATAAGGACGTAGCCCAACAGCGCCTTGATCAAATCCGTTCTGGCAAGCCCTTGCGCTTCACGCGATCGGTACGGCGCAAAGACGGGACTGTCATCCCGGTCGAAATCAGTGCCACGAAGATGTCCGACAGTCGCTACTTTGCTATTGTACGAAACCTCACGTGACAGCTACTGGGTCAATAGCTAACAAAGTCGGTCGTTTTAGCAGAAGACAAATGAGCGTCTGCCGCTCTTCGAACACGATGGCGATTATCCACGCATGAGTGAGTCCTCGACGAAGCTTGTCACCTGATGCAATGAGAAATGGTTCCTGGACCTTTTCTAGTTCAAAACTGAGATGAAGCTAATCGAATCTTCGCTCAGCCGTGGCTTCGACCTGAGCCACCATCGCGTGCGGTTGCCATCTCGCAGCGTAATTGTCGCGTTGATCCTTACGGTCCTGATGATTTTCATACCGCCTGCTCTTGCCGAACCGGTGACGAAGCACCCGAGTCCGTGCGAGATTGTCTATCCGAGTGATGCGACGATCGCATGGCGCTGTCGGACTATTCATTCGGGTGAATCTCTGGAACAGTTGTTCAGCGATCGCTGGATTGATGTCGCGCGGTTCAATCGGATCGACCGGCGTCATGCGCACTCAGGCGTGTCCATTAAAATTCCAAAGAGGATTGACGATCTGACCTCCTTCAATCCGTTACCAAAGTTTTACCCGGCTGCGGAAGCGGATGAGCAATTCATTCTGATCGACCTGTCGGAACAGTTCCTCGGCGCCTATGAATACGGCGGGCTCCGATTCGCAGTGCCTATTGCGTCAGGGAACGGCAACAATGAAACGCCGACCGGGGAATTTCGCATCACGGCTGCCCATCGCAGCCATCAATCCTGTCTCTATACAGTTGAGGGAACGGACCAACCCTATCCGATGAACCATGCACTCCGGTTCCACGTGAATCGAGAGGGAGTGTCCTATTGGATTCATGGACGAGACATGCCGGGCTATCCAGCCTCGCACGGGTGCATCGGCCTGTACGACGAGCCAATGCAG
>Ga0187823_10000273_pt1 | contig 12783 bp, 15 predicted proteins | sample NC_wetland_sal_i_12_FD_132968 | JGI IMG/M metagenome (GOLD analysis project Ga0187823, IMG submission 132968) | Wetland sediment microbial communities from Neuse River Estuary, North Carolina, USA - SourceSoil_3 | ecosystem: Environmental > Aquatic > Freshwater > Wetlands > Sediment | place...
GACCGGATCGAGGCGCGGCTCGTGCTCGACCGGCGGTTCGTGCCGCGCAAGCCCCCTGCCGACGACCTGGTCGCCTACGTCGCCCGCGGCGTGTCCTCGGCTCGCGACCGCCACCGGGCACGGGTGCTGCTGCACGCGCCGATCGAGCAGGTGCGCGAGCGGGTGCCGCACCAGTTCGGGACCCTGGAAGCGGACGGCGAGGACCGCTGCGTGATGCACACGGGCGCGGACTGGCTGGGCGGCCTCGCCGTCTACATCGCCAACATCGGCGTGGACTTCGAGGTCCTCGAACCGGTGGAGCTCCTCGACGCGGTCCGCGAGCTCGGCGAGCGCTTCACGCGCGCGGCCGGAGGCTGACCGTCGCGGCGGCGCCGCTCAGGGAGCGGCCAGCGCGTCGATCAGACGCTCGATCGTCGCGCCCACCTGCTCGCGCGTGGCGCCGCCGTCGTCGGCCCGCGCTATCAGCATCGCGCCCTCATCGATCGCCCCCATCAGCACGTGCGCGAGCGCGTCGACCGGCTGCGGAGCGAGCAGACCGGCGTCGACCGCCTCCTGCAGCACCGCGGACACGAGGCCCAGCCCGTTCTCCTGGCCGACCTCGCGCCAGCGCTCCCAGCCGAGGACGGAGGGCGCGTCCAGCAGCGCGATCCGCTGGATCGCCGGGTCCTCACATGCCTCCAGGAACGCGTTCGCGCCGGCGCGCAGCGCATCGAGCGGGTCGGCGGCGGAGGTCGCCACGGTCTTGGCGATGTCCTGGACGAGCTCCCGCTCCACCTGCTCGTAGACCGCCTCGAACAGCTCCACCTTGCCGGCGAAGTGGTGGTACAGCGCGCCGCGCGTGACGCCCGCCGCCCGCACGATCTCCTCGGTGCCCACGTCCGCGTAGCCGCGGCTCGCGAACAGGCGCCGCGCGGTTCCGATCAGCGCCTCGCGCGTTTCCTGTGAGCGCTGCGCGCGCAGCCCCTCGCCGGTGTCCCCCTTGACGTCCATACAGTCTGTATGCTAGATACATACAGTCTGTATGTCCAGCGTTGGGCGACACCCTGCAGCCGCGGGGCGCTCCCCACCCCCAAGGAGGACACCATGAAGGAGCTGCAACTCCCCCAGGGCACGATCCGCTACCGCGACGCAGGCAACGGCTCGCCGATCGTGCTCGTGCACGGCCTGCTCGCCAACGGCGAGCTCTGGCGCGACGTGGCGCCGCTGCTGGCGGCGGACCACCGCGTGATCGTCCCGGACTGGCCGCTCGGCTCGCAGGAGCTGCCGCTGAACGCCGGCACGGACGTGAGCCCGCCCGCGATGGCGCAGCTGATCGCGGACTTCATCGAGGCGCTCGACCTCGACGACGTGACGCTCGTGGGCAACGACACGGGCGGCGCGCTGTGCCAGATGGCCGCTGTCAGCCGCCCCGAGCGCCTCGCGCGCCTGGTGCTGACGCCGTGCGACGCCTACGAGCACTTCCCGCCGCCGGCGTTCGCTCCGCTCGTGATGATCGCGCGCGTGCCGGGTGCGGTGGGGCTGATCCTCCAGGCCTCGCGCCTGCGCGCGGTGCGCAGGCTGCCGAACACCTACGGCCTGCTCACGATGAAGCCGCACGACGACCTGACCGCGGCCTTCGTGACACCGGCGCGCCGGAACGCGGACATCCGCCGCCAGACGGCGCGCTTCCTCACGGGATTCGACAAGCGGCACACGCTTGCCGCGGCGGCCCGCTTCAAGGAGTTCGACAAGCCCGTGCTGATCGCGTGGGCGCGCAACGACCGGTTCTTCACGCTCGCCGACGGCGAACGGCTGGCAGCCGACTTCCCGAACGCGCGCCTGGAGGTGATCGACGACGCCCGCACGTTCGTGATGCTCGACCAGCCGAAGGCGGTGGCCGACCTGATCGGCGCGTTCGCGCGCGAGCCCGCCGCGGACCGCTCCGCCGAGCTTCGGGCCTGACCCCCTCCCCCGCGACCTCGCGCCGGAGCCGCACCCCCGGCTTCTGCGCGAGGCGTGCGGGTCGCCGCGGGCCACCCTCCTCCTCGGCGGCCTGGGGAGGGTCCTACGCGACCAGCCGCACGATCGCGAAGCACCCGACCACGACGATCAGCCCGCGCAGGGCCGCCGGTGGCAGCCTCCTACCCACCCGCGCGCCCGCCTGCGCCCCGATCACGGACGCACACGCGATGATCGCGGCGGGGCCCCAGTCGACGTGCGCGGCGAAGATGAAGTACAGCGCCGCGACGCCGTTGACGGTGGCGGCGAGCACGTTCTTGAGAGCGTTGGTGCGCTGGAGGTCCTGATCGAGCATGACGCCGAGGAACGCGAGCAGGATGATCCCCTGCGCGGCGCCGAAGTAGCCGCCGTAGATCCCCGCCACGAACACGCCGGCGGGGAGCAGCACCCGCGCGCCGCGATGGGCGTGCAGTTCGCGGCGCTGGAGCGCCGCCGCAAGGCGCGGCTGGATCAGCGTCAGGACCAGAGCGAGCGCGATGAAGGCGGGCACGATCGCCTCGAACGCCGAGGAGGGCAGGACGAGCAGCATGATCGCGCCCGTGAGGCCGCCCAGCAGCGACATGCTCCCCAGTCGCAGCGCACGCGAGCGCTGGCCGCGCAGCTCCCTTCGGTAGCCGATCGCGCCCGACACCGATCCGGGCACGAGCCCCACGTTGTTCGTCACGTTCGCGGTCACGGGCGCGTAGCCGAACGCGAGCAGCACCGGGAACGTGATCAGCGTGCCACTGCCGACCACCGTGTTGATCGCCCCCGCAGCCATCCCCGCGAGCGCGAACGCCACCACTTCGCCGAGGCTCATCGGCCTGCGCCCTCTGCTGCGTTCACGGACACGGCACGCACCTCGATCTAGGCTTGCTGGATGGAGACGCAGAAGGCTATCCGCACGCGCCGCACCCACAAGGCCTTCGGGACCCGCCCCGTCGATCGCAAGGTGCTGGACGAGCTGTTCGAGCTGGCGCGCTGGGCCCCCAACCACCATCTCACCAACCCGTGGCGCTTTCGCGTGATCGGCCCCGTCGCGCGCGAGGCCCTGATGGAGCTCGCGGAGGCCGACGCCCGCGGAGCGGCCGCAAAGCTCGCTCGCGCCCCTACGCTCGTCGCGGTCACCGCCGCGCTGCGCCACGAGGACGCGCGCGAGGATCGCGAGGACCTGCTCGCGACCGCGGTGGCCGCGTATCTGGTGCTGCTCGGCGCCCACGCACGCGGGCTGGCGGGGTACTGGCGCACCGTCCCGCTGCTGGCCGACCCGCGGGCGCGGGCGATCCTCGACACTCCCGGCGACGAGGAGCCCGTCGCGCTGCTGTACCTCGGCGACCCCGTCCAGGAGCAGCGCGTGCCCGAGCGCGCGCCGCTCGGCGACGTCGTCGCCTACCTGCCGTGAGCGTTACTTGACGACGAGCGTGCCTTCCATCCCGGCCTGGCGGTGGCCCGGAACCGAGCAGAAGAACTTGTAGGTGCCCGGCTTGAGGTTGCTCAGCGTGAGCGTCTTGGCTCCGCCCTGGAAGGTGGGCGTGGCGCCCACCTGCTGGCCGCCGGACGATTCGACGGTCACGTTGTGGGGCAGCGGCGACTTGTTCGTGAAGTCGATCGTCACCGTGCCGGCCGAGGCGCTCAGCGACTTGGTGTTGTATTCGAGCTGCCCGCCCGAGTTGGCTTCGAGGCTCAGCTTCGAGGAGCCGCCCGCGGGGGATGTGCCCGAGGAGGTCGACGATTCCGCGGGCGCCGCCGGGGTGGTCGCGGGGGTCTGGGCCGGCGCGGTGGTGTTGGTGGTGCTGCTGGAGGAGCTGCCGCAGCCGGCGAGAGCCAGCAGGGCCATCGCGAGCAGCGATGCCTGGGCGCTGCGCGGGACACGGGCGAGGGCTTTGGTCGTCACGTTGTTCCTCCAGGTTCGGGGTTCTCGCACCCTATGGACGCCGGGAGCCGACGGAACTTCCCCGCGAGCATATGCCCACCCGTACCCGGAACGGGCGGCGCCGACGCATCCAGCCGTCCGCCGGCGCCGGGCCCGAAGGGCGGGAGCCCGGGGCCGGCGAGCGGGTTCGCCGACGGCAGCGGCACGGGAACGGCGCGGTGCCTCGGGCCGCGCCGCCCCCATGCCGGCTCAGGAGGCTCCGCTGCTCCCGGAGCCCGCATCGTCGTCGACCTTCGCGCCGTCGGGGCTGAGCACGTACCAACCCGCGCCGAACGCCTTCGAGCCCTGGCCGTAGGCGTCGCCGTCGTCCTCGTCCTTGGCGAAGAAGTACAGCGGGTGGCCCTTGTAGGTGACCTGGGTGGTGCCGTCCGAACGCGTGAAGCGGCCGAGATCGGCCGACATCGCCGCGCCCGTCGCTGTGGCCGCCGCGCCGGTCGTGACGGGCGGCCATGCCTTCGCACACTCGCCGCTGCAGGCCGAGCTCGCGCCGCCGTGATCGGCCTCGAACATGTAGACGGTCAGGCGCTTGGGGCCCGCCGCGAGGATCGTGCCGTGCTTGCTGTGCTTGGTCGTGATCACCACCCCGGGTTCGGTGCTCGCCGTCGTGGGGGTGCTCGCCGTGGAGGCCGTCGACGCGGCCGCCGCGGTGCTCGCGGGCGTGCTTGTGGAGCTGTTGCTGCTGCTGCCGCAGCCCGCCGCGGCCAGCGCAAGCGCTGCGCATCCGAGCGCCGCGCCCGGCAGGCGGGCGCCAAGTGGGACTCGCACTAATGCCTCCTCGGTTTGGATCTCCAGTGCCTGTGAGCTGAAGATGCCGCTCCGCCGCGATCCTTCCCGGCGGCCCGTCAGGGCTCCGTGTGGACCACCACGTCGGCGAGGCCTCCGATCCGCTCGCGCAGCGCGTCCTCGAGCCGCCCGGCGAGGTCATGGGCGGCCGTGAGCGACTCGCTCGGGTCGACCACGAGCGTCAGGAACAGCACGCGCCCGGTGTCCGTCGAGAGCAGGCGCACGCGCTCGGGGTCGGTCCCCGTGTGCTCGCGCACCACGTCCCGGACCTGGAGCGCTACGTCGCGGTCGCTCGCGGCGTTCGGCGAGCGCATCCGCACGCGCTGCTCGAGCGGCTCGAGGTGCGTCTGGACGTCGCGCACCTCCCCGAGCGCGAGGATCGCCTGCTCGACGCGCTCTGCGACCTCGTGCGCGCCCGCCACGTCGAGCTCGGCGGGAAACTTCAGGTGCAGCGACAAGCTGGCGGCACCGTCGTGCTCGAAGATCGTGATGTCGTGGGCCTCCCTCACGAGCGGCTCGCCCAGCGCGATCGCGAGCACCCGATCGCGGAGGTCGAGGCCGCGCGCCCGCGGCTCCACGTGCACGACCACGTCCGTCCCCGGGAGCGCGTCCCGCACCGCCTGCTCGACGAGGTCGGCGCTGCGGTGGCCCTCGACCACCGCCCTCCCGGCGGGCACGCTCACGACCACGTCCGCGAAGTAGCGCCCCGCCGACTCCCGCAGGCGCAGCCGGCCGAGCTCGATCTCCTCACCGAGCTTCTCGATCGCCACCTCGGCGGCCTCGCGCGCCTCCGTGGGTGTGCGGTCCATCAGCACGTTCGCGTTGATCGCGATCAGGCGGGATGCCGCGAACACGATCACGAACGCCACGAACAGCGCGGCGACCGCGTCGCCCTGGCGCCAGCCCGCCTGCACGGAGAGGAGGCCGCCGAGCACCGCCAGCGAGCCTGCCATGTCGGCCGCGAAGTGCGTGGCGTTGGCCCGCAGCGCGGGGCTGGCGTGGCGCCGCGCGACCGCCAGCGAGCCGCCCGCGCGGGCGAGGTCGAGCACGATCGCCACGCCGATCACGGCGAACTGGAACCAGCGGATGTCCGGCGGAGGGCGGTCCTGCACGAGGTGCCTGATCGCGCCGACCGCGACGACCGCCGCCCCGGCGAGCAGGATCGCCGACTCACCCAGCGCGCCCAGGTTCTCGGCGCGCCGATGCCCGTACGGGTGGCCCCTGTCGGCGGGGCGGCCTCCGAGCCGGACCGCGAAGAACGTAATCAGAGCGGCGAGCACGTCGCCGCTGGACTCGATCCCGGCGGAGATCAGCGCGAGGCTCGCCGTCGCGAGGCCGACGCCCAGCTTGAGGGCCACGAGGATCGCCGCGACCGCCAGCGAGGTGAGCGTCGCGCGGCGCTGCGCGGGCGCGACGGACTGCTCGCTCGCGGCTGCCATCGGTGCAGACTAGACGGGCCGCTGGCCGTATCCGAGCGCCCGGCGCGCCCGCTCGTCCTCGCTGCCGAGGGCCCTGGGCGTATCGTGAAGGCGTGGCTCACGGGCATGCGGGACACGCTCACGCACACGCGCACGAGGCGGGCGAGAAGCGGCTCGCGATCGCGCTCGGGCTGATCCTCGCGCTGCTGTGCGGCGAGGTCGCGGTGGGTGTGCTCGCGAACTCGCTCGCGCTGCTCTCCGACGCCGCGCACATGCTCACCGACGCCGGAGCGCTCGCGCTCTCGCTGCTCGCGCTGCGGCTGGCGCGGCGCCCCGCCGGCGGAGCGCTCACCTTCGGCCTGCGGCGGGTCGAGGTCCTCTCCGCTCAGGTGAACGGCGTCGTCCTGCTCGTGCTGGCCGCATTCATCGTCTACGAGGCGATCGCGCGCCTGATCTCCCCTCCCCACGTCCACGCGGGGCCCGTGCTCGCGATGGCGCTCGTGGGCGGCGCGGTCAACGTCGTGGCGGTCGGGGTCGTGGGCGGCGCGGATCGTTCGAACCTCGGCGTTGAGGGCAGCTTCCAGCACCTGCTCACCGACCTGTACGGCTTCGCCGGCACCGCCGCCGCGGCACTCGTGATCCTGATCACGGGCTTCGTGCGCGCGGATGCGATCGCCTCGCTGTTCATCGCCGCGCTGATGACGCGCTCGGGCTTGGGTCTGGTGATGAGCTCCGGGCGCATCTTCCTGGAGGCCGCGCCCGAGGGCGTCGAACCCGAGGAGATCGGGGCGGCGCTCGCCGGCCTGCGCGGCGTCGTGGAGGTGCACGACCTGCACGTGTGGGAGGTCACGCCCGCACTGCCGGCGCTGTCCGCGCACGTGCTCGTGCACGCCGACTGCGACTGCCACCTCGCGCGGCGCAGGATGGAGCAGCTGCTGCGCGAGCGCTTCGACCTCCATCACACGACGCTGCAGGTCGATCACGCCGCCGGGGGCGAGCTGCTGGAGATCCAGCCGCGGGCCGGGACGCCGGCGCCGCGATAGACCCTCGAATGCGAGCGCCCGGCCGCGCTCAGCGCGCCTGGCCGCTCGGCCGGACGAGCACCTCGTTGATGCTCACGTTCGGCGGCTGGGCGACCGCGTAGAGGATCGCGCGCGCGATGTCCTCGGAGTCGAGCGGCGTGACGCCCTCGAAGGCCTTGCGCATGACCGCGATCACCTCGGGACGGTTGTGTCCGGGGAGCTCCGTGGCGACGGCACCCGGCTCGATCACAGTGACGCGGATGCCGTGCGGCACCGCCTCCTGGCGCAGCGCCTCCGAGAACGCCCCCACCCCGAACTTGGTGAGGTTGTAGACGCCCGAGCCCGCGCGCGCGAAGCGTCCGGCGACGGAGCTCACGTTGACGATGTCCCCGCTGCCCTGCTCGCGCATCAGCGGCAGTGCCGCGTGCGTGCAGTAGAGGACGCCGAACACGTTCGCGTGGATCATCCGGCGCCATTCCTCCGTGTCCGCCTGCTCGATCGGGCCGAGCAGCATCACGCCGGCGTTGTTGACCAGCACGTCCAGGCGCCCCAGCTCCTCGTGCGTGCGCGTGACAAACGCCCGTGCCTGGGCCTCGTCGCCGACATCCGTCTGCACCGCGATCGCGCGCCCGCCTTCGCCGGAGATACGCGCCGCGAGCTCTGAGATCCTGTCCTCACGGCGCGCCGCGAGCGCCACAGCCGCCCCCGCCTTCGCACACGCAAGGGCGGTCGCCTCGCCGATTCCCGAGCTTGCGCCCGTGACCGCCACGACCCGCCCCTGGAGCTCCTCGCCCATACGCCGAGCTTATATGTCTGCGCTCATCAGCGGAATCCGACCAGCCGATGCCAAGAGTGCCCTCACAAAGCGCTTCTTTCGCGCGTTTTACGGGTTTATGGAGCCACGAACGCGGTCGAGCCGGTGAAACCAAGAGGCAGGTTCGTGCGTACCTCCGTCGAAACGACGTTTCAGACCGCGCCTTAGTGGATAATTGACAACGCAACTACCCTGGCGTATAATTCCGACTACAAGCATCGGATTACGAAGGACGCCCCTCATGCCACACTCCCCCGCAGATTCAACGCTAGCACTCGATCCCGTGACAGCCGGCCACGACGGTGAGACCGACGCGGACGTGCTGACGGACGCCGAGACTGCCCGCCCCGAGCAGCTCGACAACCCGATCGAGCGGATAGAGCACGCCGTCCCCGACACCTTCATCCCGGAGTCGGTTGACCAGCTGCTCGCACACTCGCGCCGCTACCCCCTGCTCACCCCGGCCCAGGAGATCGACCTGGCACAGCGGATCGAGCGCGGGGACCTGCACGCCAAGGAACTGCTCGTCAACTCGAACCTGCGCCTGGTCGCATCGAACGCCCGCCGGTACCAGAACCAGGGCCTGCCCCTCGCGGACCTCGTCCAGGAGGGCATGCTCGGCCTGATCCGCGCGAGCGAGAAGTTCGACTGGCGCAAGGGCTTCCGCTTCTCGACCTACGCGACGCTGTGGATCCGTCAGGCGATCCAGCGTGGCCTGGAGAACTCCGGACGCACGATCCGGCTCCCAGTCCACGTGGCCCAGCGTTCGCGCAAGGTGGGACGCGTGGAGCGAGAGCTGTCGGTGCGGCTCGGTCGCGAGCCCACGCTCGAGGAGCTCGCCGAGGAGACGGGTCTTCCGATCGACCAGGTCGAAGAGGTTCGTCACCAGCGCGCAGCGCTGGTCAGCCTCGACCAGCAGATCGGCGAGGACGGCGACACGGCGCTCGGCGACCTGCTGCCCTCCGACGCGGAGGCCCCCGAGGACACCGCGTGGGACAACGAAAGGGAGCGCATCGTCCACCAGGCGATCTCCCAGCTGCCCGAAACGGAGCGCAAGGTTCTGACCCTGCGATTCGGCACGGGACGCGAGGAGCCCCAGACGTTGACGGCGATCGGCAAGCGCCTCGGCTTCTCGGCCGAGCGTGCGAGCCAGCTGGAGCAGCGTGCGCTGAAGAAGCTTGCAGAGTCGCCCGAGCTGGCGGCGCTGCGCGAGGCCGCATAACGGCCCCACGGAATCCCCCGCCTTTCGAGCCCCGGCCGCAATCAGTAGCCGGGGCTCGATTCGTTAAGGGGCGCTCCCCGGGGCCCGGGCCCGGCCACGGCGTTCGGGCGGCACGCCTAGGCTGCAGCCGGCTCGGGCTTGCTCGCGCGAAAGCGGAACGAGTTGCCGCCGACGCTCACGTGCGCGTCGCGCAGGCCGGCGTGTTCGAGCCGCGAGGTGACTCCCGCGACGGGGAGCGGGACGAGCGTGTCGCCCACGTGCAGGAGCTTGAAGAAGCGGCCCGTGCCGACGCTGTCGCTGCCCGCGACCACGCCACCGGGCCGGAGCACGCGGGCCACCTCGGCGAGCATGCGGTCCTGCTGGGCGGGCGAGGGCACATGGTGGAGCATCGTGAAGCACACGACGGTGCCGAAGCTCGCATCCGCGAACGGCATCGCCGTCGCGTCGCCTTCGACGACCTGCACCCGGGGGCCCAGCTCGCGGCGCAGGCGGGCGCAGTAGGACGGCTGCAGCTCCAGGACGGTCAGCGCGTCCGTGCGCCCGGCGAGGACACGCGTGGTCGCCCCGAAACCCGGGCCGATCTCGAGCACGTCGCCTCGCAGCTCGACTCCCGCCAGCGCCCACGGGAGCAACCGGCGCTCGACCGTGCGCGCCCACCAGCCGGATGAGCAGATCAGCCCGTGGACGCGGTTCATCGCGCGAATCTAGCGCGGGACGGTCATCCCCGCCGACTAAGCTGAACGCGCAAACCAGGCCAGAGGGGAGCGCGCATGCAGCCGAAGTCCGTGTGGGAGCGCACCGTGGAGCTGACGATCGCAGTCGGCGAACGCGTCCTTGCGCCGATCGAGCGCTTCATCGGCAGGCGCTCGCTGGTCGGCGACGCGACGTTCTTCCCGCTGGAGCGCTTCGACTGGGTGGAGAAGGTCGAGCGCAACTGGGAGGTGATCCGCGAGGAGGCCGAGCGCCTGCTCGAGCACCAGGCCGACCTGGCGAACTTCCAGGACATCTCCAAGGACCAGATCGAGATCACCGACGACGACCGCTGGAAGACCTTCTTCCTGTACGGATACGGCTTCGAGGCGAAGCTCGGGGTCGAGATGTGCCCGCGAACGGCCGCTCTGATGCGCGAGATACCCGGCATGACCACTGCGATGTTCTCGATCCTCTCGCCGCGCAAGCACATCCTCGACCACCGCGGCCCCTACAAGGGCGTGCTCCGCTACCACCTCGGGCTGATCGTGCCGCAGGACGCCGAGGCGTGCCGCATCCGCGTGGGCGAGGACATCCGCCACTGGGAAGCCGGCAAGAGCATGATCTTCGACGACACCTTCAACCACGAGGTGTGGAACGACACCGACGAGACGCGCGTGGTGCTGTTCGTCGACGTGCTCCGCCCCCTCCCCTTCCCCGAGTCGGCGATCAACCGCGCGATCGTCAAGGCGATCGGATACTCGCCGTTCGTGCTCGACGCCAAACGCAACCAGGAAGCCTGGGAAGAGCGCTACCTGGCGCAGCGCCGCCAGCGTAACGGGACCGCGGCGCACGCGGGGCAGACCGCGGGCTGAGCGCGCGCCCGCGAGGTCAGATGCTGGACACGTCCAGCCCGGTGCCGTGCAGGAGCGTGTTGGCTTTGGCGTTCAGCGTCGTGAACTCGCCGGTGAGGATCAGCGCCCCGAGCAGGATCATCACGGCGCCGCCTGTGGCGATGATCAGCGGGAAATGCCGCTTGACGACGCCGAGCGCGGTGGTCATGCGCTCGAACGCCAACGCGATCAGCAGGAACGGGATCGCCAGCCCGGCGGAGTAGAACGCGAGCAGCAGCGCGCCGTGGGCCGCCGAGCTCGAGATCGCGGCCTGCGCGAGGATCGCGCCGAGCGTGATGCTGGTGCACGGCGTCCACGCGATCGCGAACGCGGCGCCCGCGACCAGCGGGCCGCCGCGGCCTGCGAGGTGCAGGAGCTTCTCGGAGTGCCACTCGCGGTTGAGCAGGGGCACGAAGGGCGAGCACAGGAAGACCACGCCCATCGCGATGATCACGACGCCCCCGACCTGCTCGAGCGCGTGTTTGTGTTCGTTGAGGCTCGACCCGATCACCGTGGCGCTCAGGCCGAGCAGGATGAAGATCGCCGAGAAGCTCGCGATGAACAGCAGGCTCGGGACGAGCACGCGCCTGGCCCCCACACCCTCCTCGAGGTCGACCGGCGTCACCCCGATGACCGTCGACAGGTAGCCGGGCACGAGCGGGAGCACGCAGGGCGAGAGGAACGACACGAGGCCCGCGGCGAGCGCAAGCGGTATCCCGACCCCCGTGGCGGTGTCGGACGCCCCCGCGGCGAGCAGCAGCGGGTGGCTCACTCCGGCACCCCCAGCTCGGAGCTGAGCGCGGCGAGGCGCTGGCGGAGGCCCGCCACCTCCAGCTCGAGTGCCCGGACGCGCGCAGCGAGGGCATCGGCGCCGTTCGCCGGCGCCGCCGGCGCGGATGGCGCGTCGGGGTGCGGCTCGCGCGGAAGCTCCTGGTAGACCTCGCCGGGTGCGGCATCCGCCGCGTCTGCGCCTGCGTCCCCGTCCTCGGCGGCGCCGCCGAGCAGGTGCCTGTAGCGCTCCTCCTTCTGGCCGGGCCTGCGCTCCATCCGCGCGACGAGGCCGCGCGAGATCAGCTCCTGCAGCGTCGAGCCGAGGTAGTCGAGGTCGGGGAACTGGTGCATGCGATCGGTCCGCTGCTTGAGCTCGCCCGGCGTCTGGGGGCCGCGCAGGAGCAGCACGCACACGATCGCCTCCTCTCCACGACCCATCGGCAGCGCCTCGGCCAGTAGGTGGCGGTACTTGCTCGCCCGGCTCCCCGCCCCACTCGCGAGGCGCACGAGCCCTTTGCGCTCGAGCCGGTGCAGGGCGTCGCGGATGACGGCCTCGTCGTAGTCGACGACCGGATCGCGGTTCGTCGACTGGTTGCACGCGAGGCGCAGCGCGTTCAGCGACAGCGGGTACGCGTCGGGGGTCGTGCGCTGCTTCTCGAGCAGGCATCCGAGCACGCGCTGCTCGCTCGGGCCGAGCGCGAGCGACACGCCACGCGTCGTGACAGCGGTGCCGTTCTCCACAGCCTGCAGGGTATCTGCGCGGCCGTCGCCGTCGAGCCGTCAGGTACCGTCTTGCACATCACCCGGTTTGCGGGATACTGGTCCTGTGGGGTGGGGGAAGACGAAGGATCGTCCTGCTGAGCGCTTCAGAGCCGGAATCGAGACTCTGCTGCTGTTCTATGCGCCCGATGTCGTGTGCTACCCGGCGCAGGGCTGGGTCGAGGAGGAGGTGTGCCACGGCCACGACGGGATCCGCCACCTGAGCTCCACCTGGGTCGCGAACGTGGACGACGCCGCGCTGGAGGTGCACGAGGTGCGCGACATGCACACGCGCGTGATGATCCTCGCCGAGCTGCGCGGCCGCGCGCGCGACACCGGCGAGGTGGTGAGCCAGCCGTTCGCGGTCGTCAACTCCGACCTGCGCGCCGACGGGCGCGTCGGCGAGGCCCGTTTCTTCATGAGCTGGCAGGAGGCGCACGCCGCCGCGGAGGCTGCTTGACCTCCACCGCGGGCGGCGAGTCAGAGCGCTCGCGCCCCGGC
>Ga0187823_10000275_pt1 | contig 12777 bp, 14 predicted proteins | sample NC_wetland_sal_i_12_FD_132968 | JGI IMG/M metagenome (GOLD analysis project Ga0187823, IMG submission 132968) | Wetland sediment microbial communities from Neuse River Estuary, North Carolina, USA - SourceSoil_3 | ecosystem: Environmental > Aquatic > Freshwater > Wetlands > Sediment | place...
ATCTCGAGCGGGGCGGCGTGCCCCGCGCTGGTACAGCAGGACAATGGTCTCTACTCGTTCCACGCGCACCTCTTCGGTGCGACCTTCTCGTACGCGTTCTGACGGGAGAGCCGACCGTATGCAACTTCGCCACCTTGCGGCGTTCCTCGGCCTCGCGCTCCCGCTTGCGGCGGGCTGCCGCTCCGACGAGGCGCTGAACGCCCCCGATCTTTCCAATAACAGCGGCTTGCTCCAGCGCTACGTATCGATGGGCAACAGCATCACCGCCGGCGTCCAGTCCGCCGGCATCAACGACAGCACCCAACTCCGGTCCTACGCCGTCGTGTTCGCGGCCCAGGCCAAGGCCCCGTTCTTCGAGCCGCTGCTCAACAAGCCGGGATGTCCGGCGCCGTACGACGTTAACTCGACCAATCCTCCCCACCGGCTCGGAGGCAGCGGCGACACTGACTGTGCCCTTCGCGAGCTCGCGCAGCTCCCCTACGTGAGCAATGTGGCCGTGCCGGGCGCGACGTCGTTCGGCATTGCGAGCAACACGAGCCCGTTCGGCGGGACCAACGCGCTCACCCAGTTCATCCTCGGCGGCCGCACGCAGGTCAAGGCGATGATGGATGCACATCCAACCTTCGTATCGGTCTTGATCGGCGACAACGACGTGCTGGGTTCGCTCACCAGTCTGACCAACCCCGGCGATCCGACTCTGGTCACCCCGGAAGCCGCCTTCGAGGCCAACTACGGCCCCATCCTCGACAGCATCGAGAAGGTCGGGGCCAAGGCCGTGCTGATCAGCGTCTTGGATGCGGCGTCGAGTGCCTACGCGACCCCGGGAGCCGTCTACTGGTGCCTGAAGACCGGCGCCTGCCCGGGCGTGCCCGCGGCGGCGTTCCCGCCGACGTTTACGGTCAGCCTGAACTGCGCCCCGAAGGCGGCGGTCCCCTCCTCCAACGGTGACTCGGTGCTGGTGCCGTGGCCGGTCGGGATACCTCTCATTGCCGCGGCAGCCCAAGGCGCCTCGACCAACCTCGATTGCTCGGTGGACGCGGCCGTCGTGCTGCCGTCGGAGTTCAAGACGCTGCGGAACGCGGTGCAGGGCTACAACACCTACATTGCGGCCCAGGCCCAGCAGCGAGGTTGGGCCTTCGTGGACCTCAACCCCGCCCTGCTCGCCGCCAAGGCCGCGCCCCCTGCGGCGGGGCAGCAGCCGCTGATCGCGGCCTTCCCCTGCCTGCCCGGCGGACCGTGTGGCGGCACAACCAACGCAACACCGAACGTGCTGTTCGGTACATACGTCAGCCTCGACGGCGTACACCCGAGCGCCGCGGCGCAACGGGTCATCGCCGATTCGTTGATCTCCGCCGTGAACCAGAAGTACGGGACGGCGATTCCGTTCGCAGGGCCGTGACCTCCGGCGAACCGTAAAGAGCGGGCGGAACGGGGGGCTCCGTCGGACGGGCCCCCCGTTCCCTGTTCGCCGTTCCCCGTTCGCCCTTATTCTTCCACCCATGCCTGCCCTTGCTGACAGCGGCTGGTCTCGCGACCGCGGCCTGGCCCTGATGCACGAGTACACCGCCTCGGAGCCGCTCCGGCGGCACATGTACGCCGTCGAGATCGCGATGCGGGCCATGGCGGAGCGCGCGGGCGAGGACCCCGAGGCATGGGGTCTCGTCGGGCTGCTGCACGATTTCGACTATGAGCGGTTTCCCAACGACGCGCATTCTCCCACTGCGGACCACCCGAGCGAGGGCGCCCGCATCCTGGCCGCCGCGGGGTTTCCCGAGCCCATGCAGCGCGCGATCCTTGCCCATGCGAGCTACACCGGCGTGCCGCGCGACACGCCGCTGGCCCGCGCACTCTTCGCGGTGGACGAGCTGTCGGGCTTCCTCGTCGCCTGCGCGCTGGTCCGCCCCTCGCGGAGTCTGGCCGATCTCGAGGTATCGAGCGTCAAGAAGAAGCTCAAGGACAAGGCCTTTGCCCGCGGCGTGAGCCGGGACGACATCCGCCAAGGAGCGGAGGAGCTGGGCGTGGCGCTCGACGACCACATCGGCTTCGTTCTGGCCGCGCTCCGCCCGCACGAGCGCCAACTGGGTCTCGGCGCCGCATGACCGCAGGCGGGCCGTCGCGGGCGGCACGGGTCATCGAGGCCGCGCTCAACCGCGCAGCAGGCGGCCCACCGATCTCCGGCAACCGCGTACGACTCCTCGTTGACGGCCCCGAAACCTACGACCTCATGCTCGACCTGATCGCGACGGCCGAGCGCTGGATCCATCTCGAGAACTACATCATCCGCGACGACCGCACCGGCTGGCGCTTCGCGGAGGCGCTGGCGGCCCGGGCGCGGGCGCGCCTCCCGGTGCGGGTGATGTACGACTGGCTGGGCTCCGTCGGAACCGGCCGCAAGTACTGGCGCTTCCTCCGGGATGCGGGAGTGGAGGTGCGCCGCTTCAACCCGCCCCGGCTGCTGCGGGTCTTCGCGAACTTGACGCGCAACCATCGGAAGCTGCTGGTTGCCGACGGCGGCAGCGCCGTGATCGGCGGCCAGTGCATCGGCGACGAGTGGGCCGGCGACCCCGCCCGGGGCATCCCCCAGTGGCGCGATACCGCCGTCGAGATCGCCGGGCCCGCAGCCGGCGCGCTGGACGCCGCGTTCGCGGTGACCTGGGCGCTGACGGGCATGCCGCTGCCCGCAGACGAGGTCGGCGCCGACATCGACCCCTGCGGCGGCGCGCAGGTACGCGTGATCGCGGGCGAGCCCGGGCGGGAGCGGGCATACCGGGCGCTCGAGTACATCGCGGCCGGCACGATCGACCGGCTGTGGATCACGGACGCGTACATGGTCCCGCCGCCGAGGCTCTTCCAGGCCCTGGTCGACGCGGCCCGCGCGGGCGCCGACATCCGGCTGCTCGTACCCGGGGCGAGTGACGTTCCCGTCGTTCGGAACCTGACGCGCATCGGCTACCGCCGGCTCCTGCGGGCCGGCATCCGGATCTTCGAGTGGGACGGCCCGATGCTACATGCGAAGACGCTGCTATCCGATGGCCGGTGGGCCCGCATCGGCACGAGCAACCTCAATGCCTCCAGCCTGCTGGGAAACTACGAGCTCGACGTGTTGGTCGAGGACGAGGCGTTCGCCCGGGAGCTCGAGGCCCAGTTCCGGCGCGACGCCGGATCGAGCCTCGAGGTGCAGCGCCGCGTATACCGCGCGCCGAAGCGGCTCCAGCCGATCATCCCGTCGGGCCTTGCGCGCCAGCCCACGGCACAGCCCCGGCGGCGCCCGCGCGCCCGGCGGGAGCTTCGCGGCCGCGCCGCCATCGCCACCCGCACGCTCATCAGCGGCGCTCGCCGCTCCATTTACGGGCCGATCAGCCTCGCACTGGTCGTGCTGGGCCTGCTCTTCATCGGATTGCCCAGCACCATGGCCTACGGGTTCGGAGCGGTGTGCGTCTGGCTGGCCGTCTCGGCGGGGCTGGAAGCTTTTGCCCGCCGCCGGGAGGGCTGAGCGTCCGCTCCGAACGGTCCGGCTAACGCTCCGGCCGGCGCCGGGTCAAATTGCACCAATCCCGCCGGCCGGCTGCGACCCCGGCGGGCCACCGGACATCGAGGCGCACATGAGCACCACTTTGGCCAGCACCGCGGAGCGCATGGCCCAGCTCCCGCCGGACGTCCCGTCCGACGCCGTCATCGTCACCCGCAACCTCTCGCGTGACTACGACATGGGTGGCGAGATCGTACACGCGCTCCAGGGCGTCGACGTCACCATCCGCAAGAACGAGTTCGTCGCGATCATGGGACCGTCCGGATCGGGCAAGTCCACCCTCATGAACCTGATCGGCTGCCTCGACAGCCCCACCGGCGGGGAATACTGGCTCAACGGGCACCGCGTCTCTGAGCTGCACGACGACGAGCTGGCCCGGATCCGGAACCGCGAGATCGGGTTCGTGTTCCAGACGTTCAACCTGCTGCCGCGCGCGAGCGCACTGCACAACGTCGAGCTTCCGCTCGTGTACGCCGGCATCGGAAGCAAGGAGCGCCGGGCACAGGCCGCCGAGGCCCTCCAGCGGGTCGGCCTCGCCGACCGGGTGCAGCACAAGCCCAACGAGCTTTCGGGAGGCCAGCGGCAGCGGGTCGCGATCGCGCGGGCCCTGGTGAACCGGCCCAGCATCCTACTCGCGGACGAGCCGACCGGGAACCTGGATTCGACCACGAGCCAGGAGATCATGGGTCTCTTCCGAACGCTGCACGATGAGGGGCAGACCATCGTGCTCGTGACGCACGAGTCCGACATCGCCGCGCACGCATACCGGCAGATCCATCTCAAGGACGGCCGGGTCGAGCGCGACTTCGCGACGCCCGGCCGGCCGGCCTGACGGCCGGCCCGGGGTCCTGGAACCGGCCGGCCGTTCACGGCGTTCATTCCCAGCACCGCTCCGGCCCTGGAGTCGTCCCGTGACCTCGTCCATGTACCCGTTGCCAGTGCCGGAGGACGTCGCGTCCTCCAGCAGCCCCATCCCGGTCAAGCGCCATCACGGCCTGGTCCGGGCGGCGCACTGGCTCAACGCGATCGTGCTCGTGGGCATGATCGCGAGCGGGCTCCAGATCTACCAGGCCTTTCCTCACTTCGGCCAGAAAGGCCATGTCTACCCCCTGCCGAACCCCTTCGATTCCGGCCGTTTCCCCTCAGGCTTCCCGGAGTGGGCGCGCCTCGGCGGCTGGCTTGCGGGCGGACTCAACTGGCACTTCGCGCTCGCATGGCCGTTCGTCGTCACCGGGCTGGTGTACCTCGGGTTCCTGGTGCTGTCCGGAGAGTGGCGGGCGCTGCTCTTCCGCCCGAGCGACGTGAAGCCGGCCATCGCGATGCAGCTCTACTACCTGAGGCTCCGGAAGGAGCACCCGCCGCAAGGCAAGCACAATGCGCTCCAGAAGGGCGCGTACACGTTCATCGTGCTGCTGGGCGCGCTGTCGGCCCTGACCGGGTTCGCGATCTACAAGCCGGTGCAGCTCGCCTGGCTCACCCGCCTGTTCGGCGGTTACGAGCTGGCGCGATACTGGCACTTCCTGTTCGTGTGGATCTTCATCGGCTTCACCCTGCTGCACGTAACGCTGGTGTTCCTGGTGGACCCCGCGTCGCTTCGCGCGATGATCACGGGGTGGTACCGCGGGAGGTTCCCGAGCCATGGCTGACCGTAGACTCGACCGCCGGGACTTTCTCCGGCTCGGGCTCGTGGCGGGCCCTGCGTCGCTGGTCGCCGCGTGCGGCTGGGACGGCGGCCCTCTGATCCAGCCGAGGCTCGGCGCCATCTCTCGCTTCAACGACTGGGTGGGCGAGCACGTTCTGATGTCCTCGTCCCGGCTCGCACGGACCTATCCGGCCTCCGCGCGCAGCGGCACCATGCCGTCCTACTTCGTCAGCGACACGACGCCGCTCCTCCCCGATCCGGCACGCTGGTCGCTCGAGGTCGGCGGGCTCGTCCGGAAGCCGACCAGCTTCACCCGGACGATGCTCGAGGCCCTCCCCTCGGTGAGCTACACGGTCAAGCACCACTGTGTGGAGGGATGGACGGCGATTTCGAGCTGGGCGGGCGTGCCCGTGGCGACGGTCGCGGCGCTGGTGGAGCCGCTGCCGGCGGCCCGGTACCTGAAATTCGAGTCGTTCGACGAGAACTACTACAACGGGTGGGACCTCAAGAGCGCGATGCACCCGCAGACCATCCTGGCCTACGCCCACAACGACCAGCCGCTCAGGCCCGATCACGGCGCGCCGCTCCGGGTCTACTCTCCGATCAAGCTGGGCTACAAGATGACGAAGTACCTCACCCGGATGACCTTCACCGCCGAGCGGCCCGGCGGGTACTGGGAAGACCAGGGATATCCGTGGCTGGGCGGCCTGTAGGGCAGCGGTCCGGCCGGATGCTCAGGGCCGGCCGGCGCGGATGGTAAGCGGCCAGCTCACCCGCCGGGCCGAGTCGGGCGGCCCCCATAGCCCCCGCAGCGCTTCCTCTACGGCGACCACCGGATCGCGTCCGAGTGCCTTTGCGCACCGCGTGGTGGCCGACCAGCTGCGGAGGTAACCCGTGAGCTGCGGCAGCGTCCAGACCGCCTCCAGCGAGAGCGCCGGCGTCGCCACCTCCGCGAACGGAAACGGGATGGGCCGATACTCCGCCAGCACGAGGTCCCGCTCGGGGGGCCAGTAGTCCTCGACCGTATCGCGGTTGTAGCGGTGCACGATCCGATCGACCGCCGGATCGTCCAGCCGGCAATCGCCGTAGCACCAGACCGCCAGCAACCCGTCCGGCGCGAGCACGCGCCTCGCCTCGCCGAAGAACCGCGGCAGATCGAACCAGTGGAGGGCCTGTGCCACGGTCACCAGGTCCGCCCATCCCTCCGGCAATCCGCTCGCCTCCGACGGGGCCACGCGGTACTCCACCCGCGGATGCGGCGTCGCGTGGCCCACCTGCGCCGCACTCGCGTCCGTACCCACCACGCAGGCGAAGTGCTCCGCGAGACCAACGGCGGCCTGACCGCTGCCGGTGCCGGCGTCCCAGGCGCGCTCAGGGCGAGGCGCCGTTTCCGCGAGCCATTCGAACAAACGGCGCGGGTACGTCGGCCGGAACATCGAGTAGGTCGCGGCGTGCCCGGAGAAGTGGTCCTTGAACGAGGTGCTCATGCCGGGCCCTATCGGAGTCTCTTTCATCCGAATGCCTTGCGGATCGTGGCTTTGCGAGTGAAGATATCCTCCCCGATCCCTCCAGATGCCTCGGCCAGGACCGCTCATGCTCCGAGCCTGCTTCCTCGGCACCGGTTTCGCCGTGCCCGATCGCGTGGTCACCAACGACGATCTCGCACGGGTCATGGACACGACCGACGAGTGGATCCGCACCCGGACGGGTATCGAGCAGCGCCGATGGGTCCGGGAAGGCGAGACCGGCGCTGATCTCGCCGCCCGGGCCGCGGAGGCCGCGCTCGCCGCCGCGGGCCTCCAGCCGGGAGCGATCGACGCGATCGTCTACGCCACCTCAACTCCTGACCACTTCGCGCCCGGGAACGGAGTGTACCTCCAGCGCCGCCTCGGTCTGGGACCAATCCCCGCGCTGGACGTGCGCGCCCAGTGCAGCGGATTCATATACGCCCTGTCGGTCGCGGATGCCTGGATCCGGACGGCGCAGTACCGGCGCGTGCTCGTGGTCGGCGCCGAGATCCAGTCCACCGGCATGGACGTGAGCACGCGGGGCAGGAACACCGCTGTGATCTTCGCCGACGGAGCCGGCGCCGTGGTGCTGGAGGGCACCGAGGACGGAGACCGGGGCATCCTCGCTTTCGATCTGCACTCCGACGGCACGTTTGCGGAAAAGCTTTGGGTGGACGTTCCCGGCTCTATGTACCACCCGAGAATCTCGCTCGAGCAGATCGCCCAGGGGCGGCACTTCCTCGACATGGACGGCAAGGAGGTCTTCCGCCACGCCGTCGTACGCATGCCCGAGTCGGTGCGGGCGGTGCTCGGCAAGATCGGCGCGCGCCCGGACGACCTCGCGCTGCTCCTGCCCCATCAGGCCAATCTGCGCATCTCCGAGATGGTCCAGCGGAACCTTGCCCTGCGGGATGACCAGGTCTACAACAACATCCAGCGCTACGGGAACACCACGGCGGCAACAATCCCCATCGCGCTCGACGAGTGCGTCCGGGCGGGCCGGCTCAGCGCCGGCGACCTGATCGTGATGACGGCGTTCGGATCGGGGTTCATGTGGGGGAGCGTGGCGGCGAGATGGTAGCCGGACCCTCGTCCAGGTAAAGCTCCCGCTGGCAGCTCGCGCAATACACCGCCTTCGGCAGATGGAACCGGCCGAGGAGCGTGAACTGCTGCTGCGCGCCGCAGTACGGGCAGGAACCCGCGCCGCCGCGGAAGGTCTTCCCCTGGCCCAGCCGGCGAATCCCGATCCCCAACCCCAACAGCAAGGCCGAGGGGACCAGGACGAAATGGACGATGGGGATGAGGACCGCGACGGCCGCGCCGGCGAGCCCGATGCCGAAGGCGGAGGCGGCCCGCTTCAGCCGGTCCAGGGGCTCAAGGACACCGATTTCGACGAGGGCGGTACGCGGCTCGGCACCGGGGCCGCGGAGAGGCAGTTCGAGGGACCGGGTTTCCATGCTGGATTATATGGGTGCCAATAGAGTTTGGCCACGCGGTCAGTTGCCCTCCTCGCCCAGCGGATACTTGCGAGCGTAGTACTCCCTGGTCCGGGTCGCCCGCGCCCGGTAAAGCTGCTCGTCCTCGTCGTCGGCATCGTGCACGAAGAGGTGCAATGCACCCGGCCAGAGGGTGGCCTGAAGCGACCAGTTGCAGGCAGGCGCGCGCAGGACCCACTGGAGGGCCCCGCCGCCCGCGTCGGTCCGATGGATGTCGCTCGCGCGCTCGAGCGCGACGCTCGCCGGGATCCCGGCCACGGCGGCCGCGCGCGGGTCGAGCTCGAGCTCGGCATTGGTCCAGGACCGGAAGGTGACCTTGCCCCGCACCGGCGCTTCCCCTTCCGGCGACTCCAGCTCGGCCTGCCACTCGCCCAAAACGTCCCATGCATGATCCATGGGCCCGATATTGGGGACGACGACGGTCGGGTGCTTCGGGGTCTTCGGCATTTGTATGCCCCCCGCCAGTCCGTGGCTGAATCCCTGAGCTGTGGTGTTGCGTAGTGGAACAGCAGCTAGCCAACCCTATCCTTCGGACCCGGAACCATGTACGCCGTTCTCGCCCTGCTGCTCACCGCTACCGCCGGATTCGCCGGCTACCTCGCCGCCCGGAACTTCGTGCGCCGGCGGCTCCGCTTCGTGGACGCCGTCCAGTCGCCCTGGGCCCCCTGGATCGCCGGCGCCTGCGGCGCCGTCCTGATCTCCCCGCTCACCCTGCTGCCGCTCCTCGGCGCCACCACGGCCGTGATCTTCGGTCTGGGCATCGGGCTCGGGACGGCGAGCGGCGCCCGGGCGATCCGGCGCGGGGAGGGACTCTCCCGCCAGCTCATGCCATGACACCCCGGGAGCGCGCTATCTTATCCTCCCATGCAAACGACGATCCACTGCGTGCGCTGCGGGCAGGACCGGGCGCCGATGGCGTTCCAGCCGTTCCCGACCGAGCTTGGCCGACGCGTCTACGCCCAGATCTGCGGGGTTTGCTGGGCCGACTGGCTGCGCACCCAGCAGCAGCTGATCAATCACTATGCCCTGAACCTCCGTGATCCGCAGGCCAAGGAGTTCCTGTTCACCAACATGGACCAGTTCCTGTTCGGCGCCGGGACGGCCTGAGCGCCAGCCTCAGAAGCTCGCCCCGACCCGGAAGATGATGTCGATGGCCGGCCCGCTCGGCTCGAGATCTTCCGTCATCCCGATGCGCCATTCCCTGCCGCTCTTGGTCGCCAGCAACCAGCCGAAGTCCAGCTCGAGGTCCCGCCGATCCAACGCCGGAAGGGTCGTGCCGTGATAGTAGGGCGAGTGGTAGAACAGATTCGCGAAAAGTGATTGGCGGCCCCAGAACCGGAAGCGAAGTCCGGACGTCGCGGAAACAAAGACTACTTTCTGGTACGGGGCGAGGACGCCGTGCGTCGGTGTCCAGCCCAGGCCCAGGCTCGCCTCGTAAGTAAGGGGCGGCGCGAGCCGGACGCGGGCGGTGCTCACCGCATTGAGGGAAATGGTCCCGCGACCGTAGCCGTCGGGGCCCGTGGATGTGGGCAGCGTAAACGAGATCGCCGTCTGCAGACCCGGCACCCATCGGTATCCGGCTCCGAGGCGAACGTCGCCCAGGAAGAGGTCGGAGGGCGAGCGGGCCAGGGTGGTGCCATTGGCCAGCGCGAGTTGGTAGGCGAAGGCGTCATTCGGGCGGGCAGCCCGCTCCGGCAGCTTGAAGCCCCAGAGGTTGTGGTACCAGTTGATGAAGCCATCGAGAAAGCCGGCGTAGGCGCCCTCCACGCTCGCCTCCCCGAACACGAACACATCGGGGCGCAGATCGCGCGCCGCCGCCAGCTGAAAGCGGAGAAACTCGCCGTCCAGCAGGTAGCTCGGTCGCGCCTGGGGCAGGTCGTACTCGATCGCGTTCCCGTAGTCGAGCCGGACGTCCAGGCGCAAGCGTCCCGGCGCAGGCTCGCGGTACGGCTGGAAGTAAAGCCCGCTCCGGGAGCGGGCCACCGGGTTCACGGGCGCATACTCGGGGAGTCCCTGGGCAGCCGCCGGGCCAGCGGCCAGCGCCAGCAGGAGGGCTCCCATTACCGCGGGACCGCGAGGGGCCCGGCCGAGGACCGGCAGCCGCGCAGGGGTGTCAGTGCACACGCCGGGCTCCTTGGGTTGGAGCGATGGGTCCGACAGGCGGACGCCGGAAGATAGTCCGTCGCGGTCTCCGGCCCGGCTCCTTGACAGCAGCCCGGCGCGACAGGTAGACTCACTGCATGAACATGCAGCGTGCCTTCTGGTACTTCTATTTTACCCCCGCCGGCGCGGCTCGACGGCCGTCCGGTTCCGGTACCAGCGTGCACTGACGCGAGACCAGAACGGACCCATCGACGCCCCGCCGGATCACCCGGCGGGGCGTTCTTGTTTTCCCTTGGCGAGGAGCTGTCGTCGTATGCGCGTAGCGATCCAGGGCACCGTGGGCTCCTTCAGCGAAGCCGCAGCCCGGCGGCGCTGGCCGGACCTCGAGCCCGTCCCGTGCCGGGAAGTGCAGGACGTCGTCGGCGCGGTGCGCGACGGGAAGGCCGAGGCCGGCATCCTGCCGATCGAGAATTCGTTGATCGGCTCCGTCACCACGACCTACGACCTGCTCCAGGAGGCTTTCGGGGACGGCACGCTCCGGCTCACGCACGAGATCATGCTCCCGGTGCACCACACGCTGATGGGCCTGCCCGGCGCCGACCTAGCCGGGCTTCGCCGGGTCCTCTCCCATCCGGTGGCGCTCGGGCAGTGCCGCGTCTGGCTCGCCAAGCATCTGCCGCACGTCGAGCTGGTGAGCGCCTGGGACACCGCCGGCAGCGCGGAGATCGTGGCACGCGAGGGCAATCGCGGGCTCGCCGCAATCGCCGCCCGGCACGCGGCGGATGCGCACGGTCTCGCCCCGCTCGCCGAGCGGATCGAAGACGATCCCTCGAACCAGACCCGGTTCCTCACCTTCACCCGCGCCGACGCGCCGCTCCCGCAGAGCGCGAGCGGCCCGTTCAAGACCTCGCTCATCGTCTGCGTGGACCACAAGCCCGGCAGCCTTGCGCTGACGCTCCAGGCGTTCGGCGCGCGGGGCGTCAACGTCACCGCGCTCCAATCGCGTCCCGAGCGGTCAAAGCCGTGGACCTACCGCTTCTACGTGGATGTCGGAGGGGCGGCGGCGGACCCGCGCGTGGCGGAGGCACTCGAGGAGATCGACGCGTTGGCGGCCGAACTCGTCATTCTGGGCAGCTACGAGGCCTGGCCCGACGGTGCGCTCCGGTTCGCGACCCCGGTGCCGACGCCCGCGCACTACGTCCAGAAGCCGGAGATCCCATTGGTAGACCGGCGCCGCAATCCAGCGGGCACCGTGGTCGCCGTGGGGGACCGGGAGTTCGGCGGCCGGTCGCCGGTGCTGATCGCGGGGCCCTGCTCGGTGGAGAGCGAGGCGATGATCCTCGAGACCGCGGCGCTCGTGGCGGGGGCCGGGGGCGACATGCTGCGTGGTGGCGCCTACAAGCCGCGCACGTCGCCGTACGACTTCCAGGGCCTGGGGGTCAAGGGGCTGCGCTATCTCGCGCGGGCGCGACAGGAGACAGGGCTTCCGGTGGTGACGGAGGTGCTGAGCTGGGAGGAGGTCCCCCTGGTGGCCCACTTCGCCGACATGCTGCAGATCGGCGCCCGCAACATGCAGAACTTCTCCCTGCTTAGGGCGGCCAGCAGAAGCGGCAAGCCGATCCTCCTCAAGCGGGGAGCGGGGGCGACGATCGAAGAGTGGCTGATGGCGGCGGAGTACATCCTGGCGGAGGGCAACCCCAACGTCGTGCTCTGCGAGCGGGGCATCCGCACGTTCGAGCGGGCCACCCGCCACACACTCGACCTCAACGCGGTCGCGCTGGTGCGGGAGCGCACCCATCTCCCGGTGGTGGTGGACCCGAGCCATGCCGCCGGCGTGAGCTCGCTGGTGCCGCCGCTCGGCCTCGCGGCCCTGGCGGCCGGCGCGTGCGGTCTCATCGTCGAGGTGCACCCGAGCCCCGCGGCCGCCCTCAGCGACGGCTTCCAGAGCCTGGATCCCGGGCAGTTCGCGGCGCTCGCTCAGCAGGTGCACCCGGGCCGGGAGGCGCCGGCAAAGGCGGTGCTGAGGGGCACTGCGTAGACGGCTACTGCTTCGGGTCTCCCCGCCTCGCGGTGACCGTCTCGTGCTTCTTGTTGCGGAGGAGATCGATCTTGAAGCTCTCGCCCTGCTCGTAGCTGCGGAGGATGCGCAGGAGCCGCGCGGGGCTCGAGGGTTTGCGGCCGTCCACCGCCAGCACGACATCCCCGCCCTTGAGGCCGAGGGGCGAATCCTTCGGGGCGCTGATGACGAGCACCCCGTCGGTCGTGCCGAAATACTGGCCCAGATCGGAATTGAGCGGCGCGAGCTCGAGCTCGGAAAGGTCCCCTCCGAAGAGCATCACCGCTCGCGGCATCCGGATGTCGAGGCCCTCGAGCTCGGGGTCCGGCCCCATTGCTCGCATGGCCTCCAGGTCCGCTGGACTGGGCATGGGGAACGGGAACCCGCGCGGGCCTCTGAGCCCCATGAGCATGGGGTCGGCGGCCGTCACGAGCGACGTCGTC
>Ga0187823_10000276_pt1 | contig 12752 bp, 14 predicted proteins | sample NC_wetland_sal_i_12_FD_132968 | JGI IMG/M metagenome (GOLD analysis project Ga0187823, IMG submission 132968) | Wetland sediment microbial communities from Neuse River Estuary, North Carolina, USA - SourceSoil_3 | ecosystem: Environmental > Aquatic > Freshwater > Wetlands > Sediment | place...
GGCGGCACCCCGAGAGGCCCCGCCAGCCCTAGGAGAGACTGGCGGGGCGCCCACTCTCGGATGAGAGTTGCGCCGCGCTTCTTGACATGAGGTCGCGGCACGCTAAACCCTGAGCGCGTAATGAGGGAAAACGCACCCAGGAATTACCACCATTGAGAGGGATGGTCTAACCAACCTACCAACGTTTATCCAGCATGTCTAGTTGACACGTAGCGAGAGGCCATAGCAAAAGTGTCAAAGCCCTTGGACCACCTGAAGAAGCTAGCTAACCGACGGCTAGCGCCGGGCTCCGGCTACACGGCGGCGCTGTCCCCCGCTGCGGGACCTCCTCTAGACTCAACGCAGGCGCGTGACCGCCCCCAGTCGGGATAGGGGCACCCGGACCCTCGGGCTCAGGGAGGTAGCCTCGACTGAGCCCGTCCTCTCGTCGATCACGAACTCAAGGATGTGCCCGCTCGGTGCAGGGGTACCGCGGGGGTGCGGGCCGTGGCTGACGAAAACACCCCGCACTAGAACCAGCGCAACGAGGCTGTTGGCCTCGCCTGGCTGCTCGGCGCCACCGGACGATGTCGGGGTGTTGACAGTCGAGGACGGAGCGATCACATGCATCGCTCTCTTCAGACGTCCAACCGCGAATTCAATGCGGCGAGGGCGCGCATCGCCGTATGCGCTGGACTCGCGCAACGCCAGGCCCAAGAGGCGTTGATGAGACAGGCGCGATCGCGCGAGGGCCGTACCTTGGGCCGCGACGGCCATGGCGCCGAGCGCGCCCAGAATGAGCAGGCGACGAGGTCGCCACCGTGATCGCGAGGGCAGACGAGCTGTCGAGTGCCGGTGGGGCGCTGGCTGACTGGGCGGTGTGGGCATGCTGATCTCCTACGTGGTGGGCTTGCGGCTAGCGTTCCTTGCGTACCAGGTAGTTCGGATTCTTTGCGACTACGGCATACCGGCCGTCGCGCTTTATGCGCCGGATGACCCGCTTGACATCCCAGTCCGATTCGTCGTTTGAGTCATCGAACAAGATTAGGCCGCCCGGCACCAAATACTGGTCGCAGTGTTCGTAGTCACGTTGCGCGTACTCCTCGGAGTGGTTCCCGTCAATGAAGCAGAAGCCGAGCGATCCCCCGAGCGATCTCGTCTGCCCGAAGACGTCAGTGACCGTCTCGTGGCTTGCCCATTTATCAAAGAACTCATCTGACGTAGCTTCGATTGCGGCGGGCAGTTCACCGGCAGGGCTGAATTGCCGGACGGACCGCTGGAAGGACTCCATGACGAACTCCCTGACGTCAGCTTGGGAAACCGGTGCAGCATCCGGGAGCTGGTTTTCAGAGCCCTCGAAGATCCACTTGTCGCAGGTATAGAGAAGCTCCCGCCGCCCGTGTTTGCGCTTGAGGTACTGGACGATGTTCGTGCTCAGGCCACAGAAGGAGCCGATCTCCAGCATCGGCGCGCTGGGTGCGCTCCGCATCGCGAGATCAAAGAGATACACGTTGCCGGGATGCTGCATACCGGCATTGGCGAGTATCAGCCAATCGATGTACTCGTCGCGCAGCACCGTCGGTCGGTTCGCGGCCCTCAGCGCGAGATGCCACGAGGACTTTGCTCCAGCCACTATCCGCTCTAGCGTGCTTGCACTCTGCACAGTGATGCCTCCAAAGGGGCGCGGAACCCTCGTCGTGGTCCCGCGCCCACTACTCATCGTCTGCCGACTCTGCCCAAGAGCGCGCCGACCCTAGCAGGTGCCGTAGTTGATATTGCCGAGCGCCGGGCCGGGCGGGCCGCTGTATCGGGATATGCAGAGGCCGCCGTCAGCGTAGGCGATCTCTTTGAGCCAGTTATGCGTGGTGCTTTCCCACCAGGCGTTGGTTTGCTCATGGCCGGCGTTTTCGGGCTTCGTGTTCGCACCAACCTCGAGTCCGACTTGCAGATCTTTGTTCCATGTCGGGAATCCGCTTGGACAGGCCACCTGCGTGCTACCGAAGTACGTGCACCAATGGCCGTCGTGGGACTGGCCGGAGATCTGGTAGAGGTTGTTTTCCCAGCCGTTCACCGTCTGGGGCTGTTCGATGTACATCGTGAAGATTTTGTTTCGTTCCCATGCGTCGAAACGATGGAGCGAACAGCAGTTGATGCCGTAGCCGGCGATCTGGCCAACCTCGACCCATTCGGTACCGAAAACGGCCCACTCCTCGTTGGTGATGAAGTCGTTACTGGCCCAGCCAGGCACATTTGCGGCCGTCGTGTACTGGTATGCGAGCGTGCCTTCGACCTGTTCCGACCCGGACATGGCCCATTCGGCCGTGGAGTAGCAATGGTGGCCGTTTCCTTGGCTGCAGGCTTCGCCGTTATCGCTTTTTTTGCCCCAGCTCGCGGACGCCACTGACGGACTGGCTATCGCGGCTAGTGCTACGCAGGCCAACAGGACACAGCCCATACGGACGGGATATCCGAACATGATGCCTCTCTTCTTGGCTGATGTCGCAGGAACAGCGGCAGTGTGTGGCGCCCTCAAGACGCCGCGTCGCACTCGGCTCATCATTGGTCACCTACCTGCAGGCCAATCATCAAACCAGTCTGGTCGATGAGCACACGCATCACGCTGCCGCTCGGCGCTGGCGCACCCTTTGGAGTAGGCGCGTCGACGACGAAATGTCCGTGCATCGTCGCGACATAGACGGGCGTTTCGGGATCAGCGAGACCGGCGACGCGCGGGGCACCGAGCCGCGCCGTCGCCTGGCCGAGCGATTCCGTCGCCATAGCGACCGTCGGGCTACCGTCGCCCGCGGCAGCAGCCCGCGCCAGCGCGAGCTGCTGTGCATCTGACGCTGTTATCGAAGGGGTCCCCGCTACAGCGGCGTTTGACGATGAGGACGCACCATACGTCCACACCCCTATCGCCACCACGCCGAGGATCAGCGTCGTGGCTATTGCGAGCAGTTTCTTCATGTGCAGCTCCCTTCCGTTCGTGATGCCACCCTTTTTCGGCGGGTGGCCGAGCAGGCGAACGGAGTGTCTGCGCGAGGGGCCGAGCGGTTGCGCTCAGCTCCTACAACCCCCTTCTGGTTGCCGCGCCCCCTGGGCTGCAGCAGTGCATATATATCTCAAGACGGCAGCGCTAGGCAAGAGGGGGTGGCCAGATGTTTCCGACTCCCGCGCAAGGGTGACTCCGATATGCCGTCACTGGTTACGTCGCGAGGCGGCTTGGAGCGCCTCGGTGTAAACTGCCGCGGCGTGCGCTTACCCGCCAGGGACCTCGCGACTCGCCTCGGGCTCGATCAGTCCGGAGTCGCTCAAGCGCTGTATCGCACTACGGCCTCAGCGACGAACTTCTGGCGTGGCTACCGCTGGGCGGCGGCGTTTCATGAGCCGGACACGCCGGTCGGTGTGGAGCGACCGGGCGCTCCCTCCGCACTGGAGGCCTACTTCGACTCGTATGCCGAGGGGCCAGGGATCTTCAAGTGGCGCCACTACTTCGACATCTACGATCGGCACCTGCGCCGGTTCCGCGCCCAGCCGATCACGCTGGTTGAGATCGGCGTCGCGGGAGGCGGCAGCCTTGCGATGTGGCGGGAGTACCTCGGCCCTGACGCTCACATTGTGGGCATCGACATAGACGAGGGATGTAGAACCTTGGCCAGCGAGAACACCGAGATCGTCATCGGCGACCAGGGCGACCCAGCCTTTTGGGCCGAGTTCCTCGCCGCACATCCCAGAGTTGACGTCGTGATTGACGACGGCGGCCACCACCCAGAGCAGCAGGTGACGACCCTGCGAGCCGTGCTAGGGGCGATTGAGCCAGGCGGCGTCTACATCTGCGAGGACATCCACGGCTCGTTTCAGCCGTTTCATGCCTTCGTTGACGGACTGACCCGCGAGCTGAGCGACATCGGGTTCGCTCACGAGAACAACCCGGCTTCCTCGTTCCAACGCGCTGTCGAGTCCGTTCATCGCTATCCGCTGGTGGTCGTGATTGAGAAGCGCGCGTGGAGCCCAACAACCATTGAGGCAGAGCATCGCGGGACGGACTGGCCGGACGCTTGGGATGTGCCATCCGGGGGCTGACGTCCTGGGCTCGCCGATGACCGGGGCGATGTAGGCGCCGCGGGCCAGGATGAGTAAGCCCGCGGCGCCCATGGACCGCCGCGCGCAGTGCGACGTTCCATTTTGACGACCGCCAGGCGACCAACGCGGCCATCAAGGGTTGCTCTAAACCAACATGCCCTGCTCAAGCGCGTAGCTGCGCACGGCAGCGTCGCGGTCAGTGGTGGTCATGTGGCCGCGGCGCTCGAAATACTCGAACGGCAGGCGCACGCCTATCTGCGCGGCGTCAACCTCGATCGAGGTCCAGCCCTGCCCGACGAGGTCGATCTCGAGCAGGTCACGATCCTCCGGGCGTTCTTCGAGAGCTTCGCTGAGCCACTGATAGAGATCGGCGGGGGCGGCGCAAGCCAGCTGGGCGACAAGCCGCACGGGCGCCGCCGGGCCCCCAAACGCTGGGTAGTCGTTGATCAACCGCCTCACCCGTGGGCCAACGGCCGCCAGCTGACCGCTGCGCCAGGCCGCGAAGGTCAGGCACCACACGATCGCCGTCGCCGTTTCGAGGTCCATGTGGTAGCCGAGGTGCTCATACAGCGCGAGGGCGGAGGCGTCTTCCCGGCCGCCGGCCTCAGCCCGCACGATCCCCTGGAGAAGCTGACGGTCATCCACGCCGCGAGGCCTCACGCAGCGCACACATGGGGCACGTCTCCGCATCGAGCCACGGCCCCATCACCTGGAGCATGATCATCACCAGGTCGCCCGCGTCCATGTCGTATTGGCGGGCGCGCTCTTCTAGCTCGACGCGGGTACGCAGAGGCAGGCGCACGATGAGCGCGTCCCTCTCGGAGGCACTGTCGAACGCCATGGGCGGGGCGCAACCTAACAGCACCCGATCACGTTTACTAGACCCTTGACAGGTAGCACCAGGGGTTGAAAAAAGGACTATTACAAGTCGTGTAATAAACGTGGTGGCGGCCTGCAAACGACGTGCTACTTTGTTGCGTTCCTCCCATTTCTCCAAGCCTGGGAGGACGCCAAGCACACGCGAAGTCCCGCCGGCCCTCGGACCGGGGCTTCAGGCGGGCGTCGTGGACATCACTCATCCGGTGGCCACGGCGCCCGCACCCTTTCTCCTAGTCGGTTGACATAGCCCGTAACACCCGATGAGTTTCTGTCAACTAGACGCCGGTGGTGAATACCTGTACCGTCACACGCCGCGTCACGTACGTGCGTCCTCTCTCCATCCTCTTGAGGACGTGCCAGTGTGGCGGGTCAACGAGCGTGCCCACTACCCCTTGTCGGGACCGCTCGCGCAGTGCGGGTCCGTCGGTCGCCACACACGACCGGCGGGCCAACCTGCACCCAGCTGATGCCATACAGCCGAGATAACGCAGTCCCCGTCGTCCGCGTAATCCGGGCGTGGATTGCCGACGGCTGGAAGACGCTTCGCCGCTTGTTCTAGGTCGACGCTCACCTTGACAGTTACACCATCGGTCGGGTGAAGGGTGTCAACTAGACGCCTGCCGGTCGCGCCGCTAATTTCACTTGGCCGCGGTGTGGGAGCCGTGGCCACGGCGACCCGCGCCCCGCAACGCGAGGTCGCCAATCGCGGGGACCGGCACGTAATCCCCGCGGGCGCGAGGCCCGGCCGGCCGCCTGGACCTGGAAGGCCGGGCACCGGCCGGGGCGCCTCACCTGAAGTCGTTGGCCGCTCCAGGTTGTCCAGGGTCATATAGGCGTAGCGGCACCAGGCCGTAGGGCCTCTGACAGCGCCGCGCCCGTGACCTTCCGGTTTCCACGCCGGGAGGTCCGGGCTCTTTTGACAGCTCAGGTCGGTCGGTCATGTCTCCTCCTGCTTGGGGCGTGCGGCGTGGTTCCTGCACTACACCCGTAGCGAAGCTCCGATTTCCTGACGCTTCAACCCCGCAAGGGGGTTGCCCTCAGCACGCCTCGGTTCCGCTCGGACGGACTTCGCCTTCTCGGGCGCGCAGCACCACGACGCTCAAACGCCCGAAGGAGGTTCCAGCCATGCCCAAACCCAACCGCACCGCTGAGGTGCTCGATCGCCTGACGACCGGTATCAGCCAGCTCACCACCTCTGAGCGCTGGGCCGAGTGGCTCAGGGTCCAGAGCAGCTTCCACCGCTACAGCTTTGGCAACACGTTGCTCATCCTCGAGCAGACCGGTGGCGAGGCCACTCGAGTAGCGGGCTACCACGCCTGGCGCAAGCTCGGCCGCAACGTGCGGAAAGGCGAGAACGCCATCTGGATTCTGGCCCCCATGACCCGAGTCATCAAGGAGGACGACGAGGACGACGGCAAGCGGATCGTGGCCGGCTTCAAGGCCGCGCCGGTCTTCGATGTCGCGCAAACCGACGGCGAGCCGCTGCCGGAGGTCACGACCGCGCTCAGCGGCGAGGACCTGGCCGGATCATTTGACCGGCTGCGTGAGGTAGCCGAGACGACCGCGGGCTACCGCGTAGAAGTCACCGGACTTCCTGGCAACGCGCACGGCGACTGCACGTTCGATCTGAAGCGCATTCGCATTGAGATGAGCAATGACGGGCGCCAGCAGGTCAAGACGCTCGCCCATGAGCTGGCCCACGCGCTGCTTCACGACGGCTTCGAGGGTACCCGCGAGCTGGCCGAGCTGGAGGCCGAGAGTGTCGCCTTCATCGTCTGCGCCCACCTGGGGATCGCCAGCGACGACTACAGCTTTGGCTACGTCGCGGCGTGGTCCGGGGGTGGCGATGAGGCGCTTGCTGCGATCCGGACCTCCGGAGGTCGTATCCAGCGGGCGGCAGACACCATCCTGAGCGCCTGTTGAATCAGCACCCGCGGGCGGGCGCCTTACAGTCGTCCGCCCTTTTGCTGGTTGCAGCGAGCGCAGAGCAGCTGCAAGTTCTCGGCGGTGTTGGCGCCTCCCATGCTGAACGGGATGATGTGGTCGTACTGCAGCTCGAAGTCCGAGCCGCACTCCACGCAGTGACCTTCGTCGCGCTCGAATACGGCGAGCTTGACCTCACGGGGTATCGGCTCACGTTTGCGTTCCGTGGGCTCGGCGCCGCTGGCCATCACGGCATGGGCGTGCTCAAGCTCGCGTTGCTGGCGGCGTTCGCGGCTAAACAGCAGGGCCTTGACGTCGTCTGGTCCGTAGGCGGCCGCAGTCGTCCAATAGAACGCCCCGCAGTAGCGCCAGAAGTCGCGGTCCCGGAAGGTAGCCACGTACTGGGGCTCGTCGTCCTCTTCCCTCAGGATCGCGGCTCGTCGCTCGGCAGTGATCTCGAGCGGCGGGGTGCCCGAGCCAATGAACCAGTGGCGACGCCGCAGCAGGATGCCGCCGCGGTCGCGGACGAACTCGGCGTTGCCATCCTGCCGTAGCTGCTTACGAATCGAGGTTGATGCCCACTGGCGCCCCACCTTGATGGCCGGTGGTCTGCCGGCCACGAGCTCAGCCCAAGTGCCGGCGACGATCGCGAGGAGCAGCCAGATCGCCCACCAGAACACCGGGGAGATGATGAGCAGGCCAACGCCGGTGGCGGGTTTCGGGCCGGTGAAGCCACCAACGACGATCAAGGCGGTGCAGCCGGTGGCTACCTTGCCACGACTTGTCCGTAAACGGGAGCGAGGGCTTATCTGGGGCATGAGCGACATAGAGCTTTTCGACGCAGCGCCTTCAAGACCCGCTCGTACGGTCGGGAAGCACCCGCACCGTACGAGCGGGCGAGATGCCTATCGGACGATCACTGCGTTAGCTCAACTTGGCCCCCGGACCAGCTGAACGATCGTCTCAAGCTCTAGGCGCGGGGGGCTTGAGTCCTTTGACGAGCTCGCCTGGCTCAACGCCGATCCCCGCGGCGATTCTCAGCAGGTTGCGCAGGCCGAGATCGCGCCGACCGCGCTCAACCTGGCCCAGATAGGTCCAGTGGATACCGATTTGGGCGGCCATGGCTTCTTGGCTGAGGCCAAGCTGCTCGCGGCGCTCGCGCACGCGATCGCCGAGGGTGGCGGCGGCCGGGAAGACGGGGTCTGGCATAGCGCCGTGAAGCCCATATGCCCTGGGCCGATTCGTCCAGAGACGATCTTTCCCAAGACGATCAGTCCTGCTATGGTGCCGCCCGAAATAAACGGAGGCAGGCATGCAGCGGACCAAAGCAAACTGGCTCAGGAGAGCCACGATTAGGCGTTCAGCGGCGCCCGGCGCGCCCGGCACTCAGCGAGTTGCCACGGGCACTCGGCGGCGTGGCGGCATCGCGCTCGTCCTCGTCGCTGCGCTGGTGTGGTGCGCGTCGGCGGAAGCCCGGCCGAGCCTATCGTTCGGCGTCCCCTCTCAGGTCACGGCCGGAGCGGTGATTCCCGCGACCTGGGTGGCGAAAGGCGTACGCCTGGGGAGCCAACTGGTGCTCCAGCGCCAGGAGGGCACGGCCCGAACCTGGCGAACGGTCGCACGCCTAGGCGCGTCGCATGGCTCGGTGACGCTCGGCGGGCTACCGCTCGGCAGCTACCGACTGCGGCTAGCGGTGCTCGTCCGGCGGCGCGTGTTGGCCGAACGACAGGCGCTGATCTTGTCGTTCGGACGGGTACCGCTGTCGACTCTGTTTCCCAACGCGCTGAGCCACGGCGTCTACACGACGCCGACAACGTCGTACGCGTTTGAAGGCAACCGAAGCCTGATCGACGGCAACAACGGCATCGGGGCGCTCTCCCCAGCCCACAACCCGTGTCGCTCCGTCTTCATCGAATTCATGGCGGGCCTCGATCTGTATTTCCCGCAGCCGGCGCGGGAATATGAAGGGACAACCGCGACGCTCACGGTCGTGCAACAGAGCAGCGATCCGGTCGGCGCCACCGCACCCTTGAACAGCGTGGCTTCGCTCACGGCTGGCCTGACGCCCGGCCAGTCCTGGTCGGTCAATCTCACGCAGACGGCAGAAAAGAGCTTCACCTTCTACCTCAATGGCTACGCGGAATGCGACGCGGCCAGCCGGATCGAATCGTGACCCCGATGCGGCCAGACTGGGACAGAGGATCGCCGGCACGTCAGCAGTCGGCTCGCTTCGACGCCATAGATGTTGCCGGTGAAGAAAGGCCGGTCTTGGGCAATCTGTCTTGCCCGACGTCGAGCTTCTGCGCGACTAGCGACGGCTGGGACTATCTCGACTACGAGGGCCCCACGATCGGCAACCTCATAGCCAGCTCGGAACCGGCCGGCGGGGCGGCCGCCTGGCGGCGCTCGGAACCGCTCAACGATGGCGACTTCCCCGTGGCGTGCGCGGCCCTCGGACAGTGCCTCACCAGCGACTTCAGCGGCAACATCTATGGCGTCGAAGCGGGCGCGGAAATGCTGAGCACCACGTTCGCGGTCGAGCCTCTGAAATACGGCCGCACTCTGATCGGCCTGGCCTGCCCCTCAGCCGAGGAGTGCCTGGCGATCGACACCGAAGGCAACCTCTATACGGCCACGACGAAACCCGCAGCCGAAGGAGGCGAAGAACCACCGGCCGACAAACCCAAAGAAGCCGAATCCGGCGGTGGGATCGGTGGCAGCTCAGGAGGCAGCGCCCCGTCGGCGCCGAGCGGCGGCAGCTCGCCGAGCGGCAGCACACCCGTGGCGGGGATCAGCAGCGTCGAAATAGCGACGGCGCTCACGAAGCTGCTCGGGAGCGTGGGCAAAGGCACTACGGCGGCGGGCCTGCTCAAGCACCACGGCACCACTCTGGCTGTCAGCGGCCTCGAGGCCGGGACGCTGGGAATCAGCTGGTACGGCTCCGCCGGGGGCCACGCGGGCGCGGCCAAGACGGTCTTGGTCGGGAGCGGACGGGTGAGATTCAGCGGAGCAGGCAGTTCCACGCTCAAACTGCGGCTCACGGCGGCGGGGATTCGAGTGCTCCGCCGGGTCAGGCATCCGCATCTGATCGAGAAGGCGACCTTTGCGCCGAACGGTGGCGCCCCCGTGAACGCAACCCGCTCGCTCGCGCTTCACTAAATGCGCGCGCAGCATGAGCCACGCAGCGCGACGGCGTCGCCGAGGTGCCTTGGAGCTGCCCGGGATCGGGCCGAAAACAAACGAAAGGACGCTCGCCCGTGTCATCACCACGCAGCCTCGTAACGATCGTCCTCGCGAGCGCCGTCTTCGGCCTGTCCTGCGATGTCGCGGTGGCCGCCCCGACGTTCAACTTCTCATCCACGCCGGAATTCGGTAGCCGCTCGGGCGAAGGCACGAGCGACAGCGCTTTCATCGCGCTTGAAGGCACGGAATACGGCGGTGCCCCCTACCCGCTACACACCCTGACGTATCGGCTGCCCGTTGGCGCTGGGCTGTCATTCGCAGGCTTCCCGACCTGTCCTCAAGCGACGCTGGAACCATCGGGTATCGGCCCCAGCGGCTGCCCGGAAGGCTCGATGGCCGGCGAAACCGGGACGTTTAGAGCCTTCGTGCAGTTCGGAAAAGAATACGTCGAAGAGAACGGCACGGTCTACGCGTACATGCTGAGCGAAGGTCGAATCGCGCTCCTGCTGTGGGGTCACTCGCCAGTCGCCTTCGAAGATCTGGCCATCGGCACACCGCTGGCGCCGACCGCGTCCTTTGGGCCCGGTTTCAGCTTCACATTCCCTTTCGTTGAAACCGTTCCTGGCGGCCACCTGGGGAGCGTCGCCGAACTCCAGTTCCGCCTGGGGGCGTTTCGTCGCAGCGAAGGCCTGACGCTACCCAGCCTGACGACCGCCACCGAATGCAACGCTTCGAGCCTGTGGCAAGCGGAAGCGGGCCTCGATGACCACAGCGGGCATACCGTCAACCTCACCCGCGAATTCGGCCCCTCCTGTGCCCCCAGCGGGACGCGGATCCCCGCGACGACGAGCGTGTCCGCCGCACCGGGCGTTCCCCTCCCAGAAGGAGAAGTAGCCGAAGAGGTCTTCACCGCGACGGTAACGCCAAAGACGGCCGGGCCGCCGTTGAGCGGCTTCTTCAGCTTCTTCCAAAACGGCTATGAAATACCGGAATGCAAATGGACAGGCATAGACGCGGAAGACCACGCCACGTGCCAGGTCCTTGACTATCTTGGCGAACACCTCAACATCACCGCGCTCTACCACGACGACTTCAATTACGCGCCATCGATCTCCGCGCCACTGGAACTCGTGATCGGCGCCGAACCGCCCGGCCACAAAACCGAAGAAAGCCCGCCAGCGGGCGGGAGCGGGGGCACTCTGCCGGGGAGCGGCACACCGGCACCAAGCGGCGGTGGCAGCTCGCTGGGCGGCGGGACGCCGGTGGCCAGCATCAGCCGGGCCGAAATAGCCGCGGCGCTCACCGAGGTACTCGCCCGCGTCGGCAAAGGGATCACCGCGGCAGGCGTGGTCAAGCACCGCGGCGTTAGATTGGCGGTCCGGAGTCTGGAGGCCGGAACGCTCAGTATCAGCTGGTATGGCTCTGCGGCCACTCACGCGGCCGCGGCGAAGACAATCCTGATTGGCGCGGGATGGCTCAGCTTCGCCGGAGCCGGCAGCGGCACTCTCAAACTGCGCCTCACGTCAGCGGGAGCGCGACTACTCCGCGGCTCGAAACACGCGCATCTGACCGAGAAGGCAGCGTTTGCTCCCGCGGGCGGCGCTACGGTGAACGCGACGCATTCGCTGGCGCTCCACTAGCGCGCATCTGGGCCCTCTGATATTTGATCGGGCAGCGCACGCGCTATTGCCAAACAGGATGGTGTCGTGTTGCAATGGGGGCATGCACGAGCGACCTGACGATCCGGGACTCCTACACCGCGAGCTGGTGTCGCTGCTCGAGCTCGATTTCTCTGCAGGAAGGTCGCGGGAAGCGGCATCGGATAGCGCGCTCGGCCGGGTGCTGAGCCGAGCGGTTTCGACCGAGGAAATTGATGCCAGGCTCGCGTCGCCGAAGAATCGCGGGCTCGGCGAGCGCGTTGGGGCGCTGGTCGCAGGCGCGGCGGTGACGGAGTCCTTCAAGCACTACATCGCTCATGAAGTCCGCCAGGCTGAAGCGTGGCGACGGCCGGTTGACGAGACGGTCTCACCAGCGGCGCTGGGCATAGACACCGGCGAGGGCATATTCGACCCCGATCAAGCGCAAGGCATCGAAGCCAATGTTCTGCGGCGCTCGTTGTTCAATCTGATCCACCGATTTCAGCTCAGGCTCGACCCGGGATATGAAACCGAGCGGCCATTGATGCTGAGGAGCCCGACGATTCGGCCGTCTGACTTCAACCAGGCCGCCGACCGGCTGCTGGGCTGGCAGGCGGACTTCACGCGCACCTACCGTGCGGACGCTTTCGCGGGCCTAACCGCCGAGGACTACGCGGCGGCTGCACCGAGAGTCGACGCGTCGGCGTACCCCGACGCTGAGGCGTGGATTGAAGCTCTCATCCGCCTGCGGGATTATCGGTCGCCGAACTAGCCGCTCGCGAGGGCCGCCAGCATCATGAACAGGGCAGCTATGCATGCCGCCGCGATCAGGATCCAGATCACCAGGTTTATGACGATCAACGCGAGGAACAGCGCACATAGGGTCGCGCTGACCCCGCCAGCTGTTGCCTGGGCCACGATCGCCGAGCGAGTGTGTCCCTGCGTCGGCACCTTCATGAGGTAGATATCGAGCGCCAAGAGCGCGACGCCGAATAGGAGCGCTGGGACCGCGAGGGCGTGCGCGAATGCGGCGAGGCTGCCGAGCACGCCCCCGAACAGGAGATAGAA
>Ga0187823_10000277_pt1 | contig 12705 bp, 11 predicted proteins | sample NC_wetland_sal_i_12_FD_132968 | JGI IMG/M metagenome (GOLD analysis project Ga0187823, IMG submission 132968) | Wetland sediment microbial communities from Neuse River Estuary, North Carolina, USA - SourceSoil_3 | ecosystem: Environmental > Aquatic > Freshwater > Wetlands > Sediment | place...
GATCGTGCGATATTCCGGCCGCGCGGCGAGCGTCTGCTGCGCGGACACGTAGTCTTCCGACGCCTGCTCGGACGAAAGCCCCGCGGCGCCGTCGCGCAGCTCGGTCCAGGCGGCCGCGGCGTCCGGGGACAGCGCCTCCGGCAGCTGGGTGCCCGGATCGCCGGCGGGAAGCCGCTCGAGCGCCAGGTACAGCTCCCGCAGGGCCGGGACCTCGAGCAGCTCGGGCCGGAGCTCCCGCCGCGCGATCTCGCGCCACTCGGGCGCGACCAGCATGGCGCGCAGCAGCTGGCGCTCGGCGCGGGCGCCAAACCGGGAGGGCCGCGGCGCGGCCGGCGCAGGCTCGCCCGAACGGACATCCGCCGGCGCGCGAGGGGTGCGGACGCCGGGGCCGGTCCCGGAAGGCGCCAGGCTCGGCCCCCGGGCCGCCTCGTCCGCCACCACCTCCCGCGGAACGCCCACCCGCTCGGCCGCCCGGCTCGTGTACAGCTCGCGCATGACCGGGTCGGCCGCGGCGCGGATCGTGGGGAGCAGCTTGTCCAGCGCCTCGCGCCGCCGCTCCACCTTCTCGAACCAGCCCCGCTGCTCCAGCAGCTGGATCTTCCGCTCGAGCACGTCCACCGCGTCGCGGAGCAGCGGCGCCAGCGCGGCGGCGCCGCCCGCGCGGACCAAGCTGTCCGGATCTTCCCCGGGCGGCAGGGTCGCCACCTTGACGCGGGCGCCGTGGCGGAGCAGCTCGTCGCCCGCGCGGAAGGTGGCCTTGAGGCCGGCCTCGTCGCTGTCGTAGAGCAGGATGGCCGCCGGCGCGAAGCGGCGGAGCAGCGCGGCCTGATCGGGGGTGAGCCCCGTGCCGAGCGGCGCCACCACGTGGTCCACCCCGGCCAGCACGAGCCGCAGCACGTCGAAGTAGCCCTCGACCAGGATGACCGCCTGCTCCTGGCGGACGGCGCCCTTGGCCTGGTGCAGGTTGTAGAGCACCCGGCCCTTGTGGAAGACGGCGCTCTCGGGGGAGTTGAGGTATTTGGGCTCGCCCGGCCCGAGCAGCCTGCCGCCGAAGCCCACCACCCGGCCGCGCAGCTCGTGGATGGGAAAGAGCAGCCGCCCCCGGAACCGCGACCCGACGCTGCCGTCGTCCCGCCGCACGGCGAGCCCGGCCTCGAGCAGCGCCTCCTCGCCGATGCCGAGCTCGGCCATGGCCGCGAGAAAGACGCCGCCCGGCGGGGCCCAGCCCAGCCCGTGCTGCGCCGCCTGCTCGATCGCGATGTCCCGGCCCGCCAGGTAGTCGCGCGCGCCCTGCCCGTCGGGCCGGTCAACGAGCTGCCGGGCGTACCAGTCCTGGGCCGCGGCCACCACTCCGTACACCGGCTCCAGCGGATCGGGCCCGCTCCGGCCGGGGCTTTCGGGAATCACGATGCCGCTGCGGCGCGCCACGTCGCGCACCGCCGTCGGATAATCCATGCCGAAGCGCTTCATCAGCCAGCGGAAGACGTCGCCCGACTCGTGGCAGACGAAGCAGTAGTACATCGCGCGCTTGGGGATGACCGCGAAGTTCCGGCCCTTCCCCCCGTGAAACGGGCAGGCGCCCCGGAAGTCGGAGCCGGTGCGCTTGAGATTGACGGATTCCCCGATGAGCCCGACCAGGTCCGCGCTGTCCCGGACCTGCTCGATGACCTCGTCGGGAATCATGCTCACGCGGAAAACTCCACGATGGTGACGCCGGTGCCGCCCTGGTTGCGGGGAGCAAAGCCGAACCGGGCGACCCGCCGGTCGGCCTTCATCACCCGATGCACCCGCTCGCGCAGCACCCCGGTTCCCATGCCGTGAATGATGCGGAGATACGGGTGTTCCGCCAACACCGCCGCGTCCACCGCGGCGACGGTGGCGCTTTCCGCCTCGTCGCCGGTCATGCCGCGCAGGTCGATCTCGAAGGCCGCGTCGCCGCACCCCCGGGCCTCAACCGGCGTGGGCTCGGCCCGGGCCTTGCGCGCCGCGGGAGGAAGCAGGGTCACGGTCGCCGGCTCCGCCACGATGCGCACGGCGCCCAGCACCACGACGAGCTTCCCGTCGGAGCGGATCTCGGCCACCTCCCCCACGCTCCCCGAGCCGACGCGCACGCGGCTCCCCACTGCGACCGCGGTGCCCGGCGCCGCCGCGGGCTCCTCCTCCATTGCCGCGAGCGCCTGCGCGCCGGCCACGACGCCCTCCTCCACCAGCCGCCGCGCCTCGCGCGCGGCCGCCTCGTCCGCCGCCGCCCGCGCGGCGGCAAGCGCCGCCTCGACCCGTTCGCGGGCCTCGAGCAGGAACGCCCGCGCCTGCTCCCGCGCTCGCCGCTCCGCCTCTTTCTCCCGCTTCCGCAGCTCGGCCTCCCGCGCCGCCTGCGACTCGGCCTGGGCGGCGAGCCGCGCGGCGAGTCCTTCCGCCTCCAGCCGGCGCGCCTCGAGCTCCGCCTGGTCGGCCGCGAGCTCGCGGCCCCGCTCCTCCACCGAGGCGAGCAGCTGGTCGAGGCTCTTCTCGACCGCCGGGATCCGCGCCTCCGCGTCCGCCAGCACGTCGGCGCGGACCCCGAGCCGCCGGGCAATGGCCAGTCCGTAGGACCGGCCCGGCACGCCCTTGGCCAGGCGGTAGGTGGGCGTGAGCGTCGCGGCGTCGAACTCGAGCGACGCGTTCACGACGCCGGGCGTGTGCGTCGCCAGGTTCTTGAGCGCGCCCAGGTGGGTCGTGGCCAGCGTCAGCGCGCCCCGGGCGACCAGTGCGGCCAGCGTGGCGGACGCGAGCGCGCCGCCCTCGGTCGGGTCGGTGCCGCTGCCCACCTCGTCGAGCAGGACCAGCGTCGCCGAGTCGGCGTCGTCGAGGATCCGGCGCAGCATGGCGACGTGCGCGCTGAAGGTCGAGAGGCTCGCCGCGATGGACTGGCGGTCGCCGATGTCGGCGTAGAACCGCCCGAACACGGGCAGGCCGCTGCCGGCGCCCAGCGGCGGCACGATGCCGCTCTGGGCCAGCGCGGCCAGCAGCGCCACCGCCTTGAGGAGCACCGTCTTGCCGCCGGTGTTGGGCCCGCTCACGAGCAGGGTGCGCTCGCCGGGGTCCAGATCGAGATCGAACGGGACGACGGGGTGGGCCCCGGAGAGCAGCAGCGGATGGCGTCCGTTCCGGATGGCGAGGGCCGCGGGTGCCGGTGCCACGACCGGCACCTCCGCCTCCACGGCAACGGCATAGCGCGCCCGCGCGACGAGATCGTCCACCGCGACCGCCATGTCGATCGCGTCGCGGATCACCGGGAGCGCGGGCCGGAGCAGCGCGGTCAGCTCGCGCAGCACGCGCAGCGTCTCCCGCTCCTCCTCCACCTGCGCCTCGCGCAACGCGTTGCCCAGGTCGATCGCCTCGGCCGGCTCCACGAAGAGCGTGCCCGCGCTGCCCGACTCGCCGTGGATGATGCCGGGCGGCCGGGCCCGCGAGTCCCGGCGGACGGGGATCACGTAGCGGCCGTCCCGCACCGTGACCGTGGCGCCGACCGGCGCCGCCGAGGAGTCGAGCCCGCGCAGCAGTCCCTCCAGCTTCCGGAGGAGCCGCTGCCGCGCGGCCTGCACCTCGCGCCGCGCCGCGGCCAGGCGGGGGCTGGCACTGTCGAGCAGGTTGCCGTCGGGATCGACCGACTGCTCCAGCCGGCGCTCGAGGCCCTTTTCCGACAGCGGGCGCAGCAGCTCCGCCGCACGGGGCGCCTCGGGCGCCACGCGGGTGAGATCGGCGTGCACGGCCCGGGCGGCAACCAGTGCGCGGTGGATGCCCGCGAGCTCCGCCCCCTCGAGGACACTCCCCTCGATGCGAAGCCGCGCCAGGGCGCGGGACACGTCCGGCACCGGCTCGACCACGAGGCCGTCGCGGCGCCGGAACAGCCCGGCGACCTCGCCCACGCGCGCGAGCTCGGTGCGGATCCAGGGGACGTCGTCGGTGGGACGGCGGGCGCGCACCCGCGCGGCGCCGAGCGGGCCCGCCGCGCCTTCGGCCACCCGGTCGAGCACCGCGCCGAGCTCGATCGTCTCCAGGGCCTCCGCGGTGCCGGGGTCCGGCAAGGGCAGCGGGGTGCCGGTGCTCGCCTGCACCGGCACCCCGCCCGAAGACGACTGGACCTCCACCTCCCCCAACGTCATCCCGCCTGCAGCTCCTCGCGCACGATCTCGTTGATCAGCTTGCCCTCCGCGCGTCCCTTGAACTTCGGCATCACCGCGCTCATCACCCGGCCGAGGTCCGTCGCGCCCGCCGCGATGGCCGCGCGGGCCGCGGCCCGGATCTCCGCCGGATCCACCGCCGGCGGCAGAAACTCCTCCAGCACCTTGATCTGGTTCCGCTCCACGCCCGCGAGGTCGCCCCGCTGGGCCGCGGAGAACTGCTCGGCCGCTTCCCGGCGAAGCTTGATCCCCTTGCGGATGACCTCGACGACCTCGTCGTCCGTCGGATTCCGGCCCAGCTCCAGCTCGCGGTTCTTGAGGTTGGCGAGAATGGTGCCGAGGACGAGCGCGCGGGCCTTGTCTTGTGACTTGCGGGCCGCGTTGAGCGCGGCCCGCAAGGAAAGGGCGAGATCAGACACGGGGGATCCGGGGTCCGCGGCGGGTCTTCCGAACAGCGGCGCTCGCCTTCCGCTTTCTCTTCTCGCTCGGCTTCTCGTAGTGCCGGTGCTTTCTCAGGTCGGACAGGATGCCCGCCTTTTCGCACTTTTTCTTGAAGCGCTTGAGCGCCCGCTCGAAGCTCTCGTCATCGTGGATGATCACTTCGGACATGCTGGTGAGTTCACCCCTCTCGCGCCCAGGCTGGGCGGCCGTTGGCTGAGGCCTGCAAATCTAGATGGCGACGGGGGTTGGTGGAAGTGCAGCGCTATCCGGGCGGCCATGTCATCCGGCGCCCGCCCAGGAGATGGATATGCAGGTGGTCCACGCTCTGACCGCCGTCCTTTCCGGTGTTCAGCACCAGCCGGTATCCCCCCGCGTCGAGCCCGAGGTCGGCCGCCACCTCGGCCGCGAATGCCAGCAGCCGGCCGAGCAGCGCCTGTCCCGCCTCGCCTTTGGCGTCCCGGACCGCGCTCAGGTGCTCCACCGGAATCACCAGCACGTGGGTGGGCGCCACGGGCTGGACGTCCCGGAACGCCAGGAGCCCGGGCGCCCGCTTGACCACGGTCGTGTCGATCGTCCCCTTCGCGATCCCGCAGAAGATGCAGTCAGCCATGTGCTCCTCCGGGCCGTGCGGCCGCGGCGCACGCCGCGGCAGCGAGTGCCGCCGTCTCGAACCTGAGAACCTGCGCGCCGAATCGGACCGGCCGGAAGCCGGCCGCGCGAATCCGGCTCAGCTCGGCGCCGCTGAAGCCGCCCTCGGGACCCACCAGCACGGTGAGCGCGCCGGCCCCGAAGCCGGGCGGCGGAGGCTCGCCGCCGGCGTCCGCCAGCCAGCGGAGCCCTTCCGGAGGGCGCGCCAGGAGCGCCTCGAGCGACGTGGCCTCGTGCACGGCGGGCGCCCACGCGGCACCGCACTGCTTCACCGCCTCCAGCGCGCGGCGGCGCAGCCGCTCGACCTGGGCATCGCGCACCCGGGTCGCGACACCGGCGGTGCGCTCGCTCTCGAGCGGAATGACCTCGCTGACGCCGAGCTCGGTGGCCTTCTCGACCAGCCAGCCGAAGCGATCCCGGTCGCCCGCGCCCACTGCCAGCCGGAGCGGCGCAGGCGGCGGCAGGCGCTCCGCCCGCTCCACGAGCACCTCGAGCGCGTCGCCCTCGCCGCGCAGCAGGCCGTTTCCCACGAGCCCCTGGCCGTCGCGAAGACCCACCATCACGGCCTCGCCCGCTCGGCGCACGCGCAGGTGGTGTGCCTCGGCCGGCGGAAGGGCCACGACGTCGCCGGGCGCCATCCCGCCGGGCGGCACCAGCACGGAGATCATCCCCGCCGGGCCGCCACCGCCCACCAGCCGGCATCCACCGTCTCGGCCACCGGCGTGAACCCGGCGCGGGCGAGCGCGGGGCGGAACAGCTCGGCCTCCGGCTCTTCCATGCCGGCGAACACGGCCAACCCTCCGGGGACGAGCGCCGCGGCGATTGCCGGGAGGAGCCGGGTGTTCACGCTGCGAAGGATGTTGGAGACGAGCAGCTCGCAGGGCCCGAGCAGGGGCGCGAGATCGGCGGCATCGCCCTCGAGGAACGTCACCCGGTCCGCGACGCCGTTCCGCTCCGCGTTGCGCGCGGCGATCTCGTTGGCCTCCGCGTCCATCTCGATGCCCGTGGCGCGGGCCGCGCCCAGCACCGCGCCGGCGATCGCGACGATCCCGCTACCGCTGCCCAGGTCGAGCACCCGGTCTCCCGGCCGGAGGTAACGCTCCACCAGGGCCAGCGCCCCGCGAGTGGAACCGTGCTCGCCGCTGCCGAACGCCGTCTCCGGGTCGAGGACGACGACGGGGGCGCTCCGATCGGCGGATACCCACGAGGGCGTCACCGTGAGCCGGCCGATCCGCCGCGGGCCGAGCCCGTCACGCCAGCGGGTGCTCCAGTCCGCGGAGTCCAGCGCCCGGCGCGCGGTCTCGACCGGCGCTTCGGCCGCGAGCGCAGCCTCGAGCCGCTCGGCGGCAGCCTCGTCCTCCGCGAACGTGACCAGCGAGCCGTCGTCCCGCTCTTCGACCGCGTGGCCGGTGTGCACCACAAGCCACGCGCCGACCCAGTCCCGTCGCTCGGGAGCGGTCCGCACGTCGACGGCCCACCAGGTCATGCGCCGAGCGCTTCCTTGAGCTTGGACCAGAAGCCGGGAGACCGCCGGGGCGGCTCGCCCTCGAGCTTGGCCAGCTCGCGGAAGAGCCGCTCCTGCTCGTCGGTCAACTTCTCGGGAGTCCAGACGTGGACGCGGATCATGAGGTCGCCGGTGCCGTGCTGGCCGAGCGCCGGGAGTCCCTTGCCCTTGAGCCGCAGCACGGTGTCGGTCTGCGTGCCCGCCGGGACCCGCACCCGCTCCTCGCCGTATGGCGTGGGGACGTGGAACTCGCCGCCCAGGGCGGACTGAGAGAAGGAAAGCAGGAGCTCGTAGACCAGGTCGTTGCCCTGGCGCACGAACCGGTCGTCCTCCTTGATATCGAGCATCACGAGGAGATCGCCGTTGGGCCCGTTCCGGGGACCCGCCGCTCCCTGCCCGCGGAGCGTCAGGTAGTTGTTCGCGGCGACGCCCGGCGGGATCTCCACGGCCACGGTGCGCTCGCCGCGGACCCGCCCGTCGCCCCGGCAGACCTCACAGGGCTCGAGCACCACCATGCCCTCGCCGGCGCAAGTGGGACAGGGCGACACGGAGACGAACTGCCCGAACATGCTCCGGGCGGCGCGCCGCACCTCGCCGCTCCCGCCGCACGTAGTGCAGGGCGAGGGCTTGGTGCCCGGCCGGGCTCCGCTCCCCGCGCAGTGCTCGCAGCGGTCGAGCGTCTTGAGCCGGACGTTGCGCTTCACCCCGGTCGCCACCTCGGTGAGCGTGAGCCGAACCGTGACCCGGATGTCCTGGCCCCGCCGCGACTCCGCCTGCGCCCGGGCCCCGCCGAAGATGGACTCCAGCCCGCCAAGCCCGCCGAAGTCGCGCATGAAGATCTCGAGCGCCTCGGACAGGTCCACGTGATGGTAGCCGAACCCGCCGCTGCCGCCGCCGGCCACGCCCGCCTTGCCGTACCGGTCGTACGCCGCGCGCTTCTGCGGATCGCGGAGGACCTCGTAGGCCTCCGTGATCTCCTTGAACCTGGCCTCGGCGTCGGGCGAGGAGTTGCGATCGGGGTGGTACTCCATGGCGAGCTTGCGGTAGGCCTTCTTGATCTCGGCCTCCGTCGCCGTGCGCGCCACCCCGAGCAGCTCGTAGAATTCGGTCACTCCAGCAGGTCCTCCACCAGTCGGCTCGTGTGCTCCACCAGCCCGATGATCTTCTCGTACGGCATGCGCGTCGGGCCCATCACGCCGATCACGCCCCGCAGGTCCCCCGCCTGATAGGAGGAGGTGACCAGCGTGAAGTTGCTGAGCCGGGGGTCGCGGTTCTCGCCCCCGATCGTGATCGACAGCCCGGCCTCGCGCCGCGCCTCGAGCGCCCGGCGCAGCAGGTCGCGGCGCTCGGTCAGCTCGAGCAGCCCCCGCATGCCCAGGTTCGAGGAAAACTCGGGCTGATCGGCGAGCATCTGCGCGCTGCTCAGCACCACCGTCGTGGCCTCGCCCGACAGATCGAAGATGTCGTCGCGCTCGGCTATGAAGATGTTCAGCAGCTCCCGGCCTCCCGGCGCGGGGTTGGCGTCGCGGAGCCGCTCGACCAGCGTCTGCCGGATCTTCTGCAGCGTGAGCCCGGCGAGCCGCTCGTTCAGCACCTGCGCCACCTGGTGCACCGACTCGGCCGGCAGATTGCTCGGCACCTGGACGAAGATCGTCCGGACGACGCCGCTCCGGAGGTTAAACACCAGGAGCAGGCGCTCGGCTGCAACGGGGAGCAGCTCGAGCCGCTCCAGCACCAGCTCGTCGAACGCGGGCGCCACCGCGACGCCCAGCTCCTGGGTAAGCACGCCCAGCACCTGCGCCGCCCGGTGCAGGATCTCCTCCAGCGTGCTCCGGGCGCCGCGGACTTCCGCGCTGAGCCGGAGCGCCGCCTCCGCCGACGGCGGCGCGAGCCGGATCAACCCGTCCACGTACAACCGGTAGGCCCGGTCGGTCGGGACCCGGCCGGCGGAGGTGTGCGGATGGAAGAGATAGCCCTTCTCCTCCAGCTCGCTCATCGCGTTGCGGATCGTGGCGGGGGACACCCCCAGCCCGAACCGCCGGGCGATGGTCTGGCTCCCAGCCGGCTCGGCGGTCTCGATGTACGTCTGCACGACGGCCTCGAGCACGCGCAACTCGCGCTCCGAGAGCTGGTCCGACGGGGTCATGTCCGAAATCTAGACACAGCGCACGCCCCCGGGAACGTCTCCCGGGCCCCCTCGGCCTGAGGGGCGGCTAGAGCGCGGCCACCAGCGCGTCCAGCCGGAGCCAGCCCTCTACCGTTAGCACCACCCGGTCAGGCTCGACCCGGGCCCACCCCTGGCTCACCCATTCGGACGCCCGCGACTCGGGAACCGAGTTCCGGGGCAGCCCCTCCAGCGTCCGGAGGCCCAGGTAGGCCTCCTCCAGGCGGACGGCGTCGGGATCCAGCCACTCCTCTCCGGCCTGCCACCCCGCTCCGGCGCGCAGGGCGCGCTCGTACGCGGCCCACTCGCGCACGTTCCAGCGCCGCCGGTTGCCGAACCCGCTGTGGGCCGACGGCCCGAGTCCGATGTACGGCGCCCGCCGCCAGTACGCGGAGTTGTGCCGCGCCCGGCGGCCCGGCCGGGCCGCGTTGGAGACTTCGTAGTGCTCGAAGCCTGCCGCCTCCAGCCGCTCGTGGGCAAGCAGGTATTCAGCGGCGTAGCGTGCGTCATCCGCCGGAAGAACGCGCCCCCCGGCCGTCCAGCGGGCCAGGGGCGTCCGGGGCTCCGTGGTCAGGCCGTAGAGCGATACGTGGTCGGGCGCGAGCGCCACGGCCCGCTCGAGATCCTCCTCCCAGCTCCGCCGCACGTCGCCGGGCAGCGCGAAGATGAGATCCAGCGAGACCTCGGCCAGCCCGGCCGCGCGCGCAACGGCCACCGCCCGGGCGATCGCCTCGGGGTCGTGCGTGCGGTGCATCCACGCGAGCGCTTCCGCCGAAAACGACTGCGCCCCGATGGAGAGCCGCGTCACCCCCGCGGCCTGCCAGGCGCCGGCCGCCGCCGGCGTTACGTCGTCGGGGTTGGCCTCGAGCGTGATCTCCGCGCCGGGATGCACCGGCCGGTCCGCGCGGACCCGGTCCAGGATGGCCGCGACCCCGGCGGGCGCCAGGCGGGACGGCGTGCCGCCGCCGAAGTAGATCGTCCGCACGTCCGGGGCGTCAGCCCACACCGGATGCCCGAGCCACGAGGCCCACTCCTGCAGGACCGCCTCGACGTACTCGCGGGACGGCGTTTCCCGGCGCACGGCGATGGCGAAGTCGCAGTAGCTGCAGCGCCGGGCACAGAAGGGGACGTGGAAGTAGAGATGCACGATGGGAAATATGCCCTATACCCGACGGAAGAATCCGCCGGCCCGCTGCTCGACGACGCCCGCGAGCTCGAGCGCGCAGAGCCGGCCCAGCAGCTCACCGGCGGGACGCGACAGCCGTTCGGCCAATACATCCACGTGGACCAGGTCCGCTCCCAGCGCCTGGACCAGGGCCCGGGCTCCCGCATCGAGGCTGGCCTCCGCCGGCACCGGCCGCGCGCTCCAGTCCATCCCGGGCTCGACGCCGGTGACCTCCGGGTAATGCTGGAACAGGTCGATCGGCTCGAGCAGGGGCGTGGCGCCGTCGCGGATCAGGCGGTTGGCGCCGGCGGAGGTCGGGCTGGTGATGGGACCGGGCACGGCGAGGACCTCCCGCCCCTGCTCCAGCGCGCAATCGGCCGTGATGAGCGCGCCCGACCCGGTGGCCGCCTCGATGACGACCGTGGCCCGGGCCAGGCCGCTGATCAGGCGGTTCCGCCGGGGGAAGCTCCCCGCATGCGGCCGCTCGCCGGGCGGGAACTCGGTGAGGAGAAGTCCGCGCTCGGCGACGGCGTCGTACAGCGCGCGGTTGGCGGCGGGATAGATCACTCCGAGCCCGTTGCCGAGGAGACCGACGGTGCCGCCCGCGGCATCGAGCGCGGCCCGGTGGGCGATGGAGTCGAGCCCCCGCGCCATCCCGCTCACCACCACGAGGCCGGCCTCCGCCGCCGCGCCGGCGACGAGCCGGCAGACCGTGGCGCCGTAGGCCGTGTGGTTGCGGCTTCCCACCACGGCGAGCATCGGCCGGCCGAGCAACGCGAGATCGCCCTGGGCAAAGAGCAGCGGGGGCGGCTCGGGGATCTCGCGGAGCTGCCGGGGGAAGCCGGGGTCCGCCGGCAGGAGCGCCACGGCGCCGAGGCGCTCGACGGCCTCGAGCACGCGCTCGCCGTCGGCGAGGCGCTGTTGCGTGACGGCGGTAGCGGCGGCGGGCGACAACCCGGGTAAGGCGCGCAAAAATGCGAGCGGCGCCGAAAAAGCGCCGAGTGGGGTGCCGCAGGCCGAGATCAGCGTGGCGAGCCGGGCGGCGCCAACGCCGGGGGTCAGGGCTAGAGCGACGTAGGCGACCCGCTCCCGGTCCACACGTCCTGCCCGGCTGGCTCCGCCGCCCTGGCGGCCTGCACGAAAGTCCAGAGCCGTTCTTCGAGCTGCTCGATCCCCGCGCCCGACGCGCTCGAGATGGCGAGCTGGTCCGCCGCGTCCGGCGCATTGAGCACCGGCAGGACGGCGTCGGCGGGGAGCAGATCCCGCTTGGTCAGCACGATAAGGTGGGGTTTGGCGTGGAGCGCCTCGCTGTGCAGCCGGATCTCGTTCCGCAGCCGGTCGTACGCCGCCTGGAGATCCGGCGCGTCGAGCGGCACGAGGAAGGCGAGCACGCGGGTACGCTCGACGTGCTGGAGGAAGCGGAGACCGAGTCCCTTGCCCGCGTGGGCGCCCTCGATGATGCCGGGGATGTCCGCCACGACGAACGTCCGTCCCTCGGAGAGGCCCACCACGCCGAGGTTGGGCTCGAGCGTGGTGAACGGGTAGTCCGCGATCTTGGGGCGGGCGGCCGATATTACGGAGAGCAGCGTGCTCTTGCCGGCGTTGGGCTCGCCCACGAGGCCGACGTCGGCGATGAGCTTGAGGACGAGCTCGAGCTCCCGCTCCTGGCCCTCCTCGCCGGGCTCCCACTCGCGCGGGGCCTGGTGGGTGGGCGTGGCGAAGCGGGCGTTTCCCCGGCCGCCGCGACCGCCCCGGGCGACCAGCAGGGTATCGCCGGCGTGAAGGATCTCGCCCAGCAACGCGCCGGTGGCCGTGTCACGCACCTCGGTGCCCGGCGGCACCGGCAGGTAGATGTCCTCGGCGGAGCTGCCGGTCTGGGTCTTGCCCTTGCCGTGCTCGCCCCGCTCCGCCTTCCACACGTTGTGGTAGCGGTAGTCGAGGAGGGTGGCGAGGTTGGCGTCTCCCCGGATGAAGACGCTCCCGCCCTTGCCCCCGTCGCCCCCGTCGGGGCCGCCCTTGGGCTTGTACTTGAACCGGGCGAACGAAGAGGCACCGGAGCCACCGGTGCCGGCCGCGACCCGGACGACCACCCGATCGACGAACATCACTGGCCCGGACCCCACCCCTCTCGCACGGTCTTCCAGAGCTCCTTGACCTTTTTCCACTGGTCGAAGGAGAGGAGCGGATTCACGATGGAGAGCACGCCTTCGATCTGGCCGAAGGTGGCGCCGGCGTTGAGCGCGCCGCGCAGGTGGGAATGCAGCTGGCGCGGCGTCTCCAGTACCGCCGTCTGGACCACCGTGCATAGCTCGCGCCGGGTGAGGTCCAGCCCCGGGCGCGACAGGGTGCGGCCGTACCCCTCCGTGACCATCCAGGTGTCCATGGCGGGATGGAGCGCGCGAACGCTTTCCCGCAGCTTGGCGTAGTTGTCGCCGTAGATCATGGCGCAGGTTTCCTCGCCGCGCCTGGTCCAGGCCTCGACGTTGGCGTACTGTGCGTCGGGATCATCCTGCGGCGCCGGAATACCGCCGAACTTGCGCCAGACCATGAAGGCCACCAGGGTGCGCGGATACCCGCACATCAACACCGACTGCAGCAGAAGCTCCTCGACCCACTGCAC